>OGOB01000104.1_pt1 | contig 61076 bp, 50 predicted proteins | sample 1573611 | NCBI WGS metagenome assembly OGOB01 (sample SAMEA2582016, study PRJEB24529) | metagenome | biome: Human gut stool | place: China | collected 2011 | reverse complement strand
AGGCTGAGTGCAATAAGAGAGTTTACTGATTTGGGCTCTGGATTCAGGATTGCCATGAAAGATCTGGAAATCAGAGGAGCAGGAAATATGTTAGGCGAAGAACAGCACGGACATATGGAAGCGGTAGGGTATGACCTTTATTGTAAGATGCTTAATGAGGCAGTCCTTGAACTTAAAGGCGAGGGAACAATCGAGGATTACGAAACTGTTGTTGATATTGACGTGGATGCGTATATCCCTGCCACATATATAAGAAGCGAAAACCAGAAGCTTGACATATATAAGAGAATTGCTGCCATTGAGACGGAAGAAGACCTTGCTGATATGACAGATGAACTCATAGATCGTTTTGGAGATATTCCTAAGCCGGCGGTCATACTTATGAGCATTGCACTGCTAAAATCAAAATGTCACAGTAATTATATAACGGAAATTAAAGGAAACCGTAAAGAAATTAAAATCCGTCTCTACCACAGAGCCATGATTAATCCCGCGGGGATACCTGACATTGTGAAAAAGAAAGGTATCCGCATGAAGTTTACAACAGGGGAAAGCCCATATTTTACTTATTATTTTGAACAGGCTGAGACAAAAAATACAGAGGAATATATAAGGACCATAGACAAAATAGTTGATGAAATCGGGACTCTTAAGATATCGGAGGAAAGCAAATGATTGGTGTGATTTTTACAGGAGGAACTATAGGCAGCAGCATATCGGACGGATATATATCAACTGATCCTGAAATGAGGTATATGCTTCTTAAAATGTATAAAGAGAGCTGTGGATACGATGATTTTGTAACAGACGCACCCTGTACGATACTGAGCGAAAATATTAATTGCAGTGATTTTGTCATAATTGCCAAAGCAGTGCATAAAATGATGTTAGGGAATGTTGAGGGAATTATTCTGACCCATGGAAGTGATACGATACAGTACACAGCATCATTTTTATCGTGTATAGAGGCATTTACGCATATTCCCGTAATGGTGGTATGCAGTAATTATGTACTTACGGATAATAGAGCCAATGGACTCAGGAATTTTTCTGTGTCAGTTGATTTTATCAGGAACAAATGCGGTAATGGTGTGTTTGTTCCATACACGGGCAGAGATGGTATTACAAAGATATACTATGGGAATACCCTTTTAAGACATCATATTTACAGTGATGAGATATATACGGTGAATGACTGCTGTTATGGTGACTATGCCGAAGGCGGATTCAGTCCTTCGGGACAGGCCAATCCTTGTAAGAATGAATTGTTTCCGGTCCCCGCCGGTCATGGCATATATTCTGATGTCCTTATTCTGTATCCGTATCCGGGGATGAAATATCCCGATATCAAAGAATACAAGGCAGTAATATTATGCACTTACCACAGTGGGACAATCTGTACAGCCTCCGAAAAATTAAAGGAATTTATGCAAAATGCCGTCAGATATAATATTCCTGTGTATCTGGTGGGAAACGGTGACGGAACGGATTATGAAAGCTGCAGGCTGTATGACGGACTGGGAATAAAAATATTAAAGAATATAACAGAAACAACAGCTTATACCGAGCTGATATTACAAATTAACTGAAACGTTTCCACGAAATAATGTGCATTTTGTTAATACTTATACATCAGTAAATACCGGTAGCTATAACCATATTATAACTTTTTTACCAAAAAAACAAAAAAATACAAAAAAAGTTATTGATTTTTTACAATGAAAGAGTTATAGTTATAACTACCGATAGGTAAACAATTTTTTCATATTTATGGAAACGTTTCCAAAAAACAAAAATGACCTAATAAAGAAAGAGGAGGTAATTTATAGTATGAAAAAAAGATTTTTATCAATAGCACTCGCAGGTGCACTTGCTGCAACAGCATTAGTTGGCTGCGGTAAGAGTGATGGTGGCAACAAAGAGTCTAAGCCATCAGCAGGAAATGATACTAAGACAGAAGCTAAGGGTTCAGTTTACTACCTTAACTTCAAGCCTGAACAGGACGATGAATATCAGGCAATTGCTAAGAAATATGAAGAGGAAACAGGTGTTAAGGTTACAGTTGTAACAGCAGCATCAGGTACTTATGAATCAAAATTAGCAGCCGAGATACAGAAGACTAATGCACCTACATTATTCCAGGTTAATGGTCCTGTAGGCCTTGCTAACTGGAAAGATTACTGCTATGACCTTAAGGATACTAAGGTATACGGTGAACTTACAAATGAAAGCTACGCATTAACAGAAGACGGATATGTATATGGTGTAGGATACGTTATTGAATCATACGGTCTTATCACAAATACTAAGTTACTTGAAAAGGCAGGATATAAGACAGATGATATCCAGTCATTTGATGACTTAAAGAGAGTTGCTGAAGATATTACAAAGCGTAAAGAAGAACTTGGTTTCTCAGCATTTACATCAGCAGGTATGGACAAGTCTTCGGACTGGAGATTTAAGACTCACTTAGCTAACCTTCCTATCTACTTTGAATATCAGGCAGATAAGATTTCTTCAACAGCTGCTATTAAGGGTACATACCTTGACAACTACAGAAATATCTTTGATCTTTACATCAACAACTCAACATGTGATCCTAAGGAACTTTCTTCAAAGACATCTGAAGATACATTAAATGAGTTCAAAGAAGGCAAAGCAGTATTCTACCAGAATGGTTCTTGGGAATATGGTAATGTTGCTAAGGCATTCAAGGATGATGAACTTAAGATGATTCCTATCTACATTGGTGTAGGCGATGAGAAGAATCAGGGTCTTTGTACAGGTACAGAGAACTACTGGTGTGTAAATAAGAATGCAAAAGCTGAAGATATTCAGGCAACACTTGACTTCATGTACTGGTTAGTTAACTCAGAAGAAGGAACTAAATTCATGGCTGATGACTGTGGATTCGTAATCCCATTCAAGAACGCAGCAGCATCTAGCAACCTCTTTGTAAAGAACGATACAGAATACACAAACAATGGTAAGACTCCTGTATCTTGGAACTTTACAACAATGCCTTCAGAAGCTTGGAAAGATGGTGTTGGTGCAGCTTTAACAGCATACGCAGCAGATCAGACAGATGATAACTGGAAAGCAGTTGTTTCAGCATTCGTTGACGGATGGAAGACAGAGTACGAAGCAGCTAATAATAAATAATTAGGAACTTATTTATTATCGATTTGTTAATAATAGGACAGGCAGGTGACCTGCCTGTCCTAATTTTTGCCAAAAAACAGCATCAAAAACATTTTTAACCGGATATAGAAACGTTTAGAAAACGTTTTGTAAGACATTATAGGAGGAGCATATGGAAAAATCAGTTAAGAAATATTGGCCATTTTTTCTTATTCCTACTGTAGGTGCTTTTGTAATCGGATTTATCATTCCATTTATAGAAGGCGTATATTTATCATTTTGCAAGTTTACTACAATAAAGGATGCAGAATGGGTAGGATTTAAGAATTTTATTTATATCTTCACAAAAGAAAAAACAGGATTTGCCGCACCCGGCGGATTCCTTGACGCATTTTTATTCACAGGAAAATTTACTATAGTATCGGTAATATTAATTAATGTACTTGCATTTGCACTTGCACTTGCACTTACAAAGGGCATTAAGGGAACTAACATTTTCAGAACAATATTCTTTATGCCTAACTTAATCGGTGGCGTTGTACTTGGTTATGTATGGAAGACGCTTATTAACTGCTTCCTTTCAATCATTGGTCAGCCACTCTTAGCTTTGAATTCAACTGCCGGATATTGGGGACTCATAATCCTTATGTGTTGGCAGCAGATAGGATATATGATGATTGTTTACATTGCAGGATTACAAAGTGTACCTGATTCTGTTCTTGAAGCAGCAGAAATTGATGGTGCCAATGCATGGAAGACTTTATTTAAAGTTAAGATCCCAATGGTTATGTCATCAGTCACAGTATGTTTATTCCTGACACTTTCTAATTCATTTAAGTTATTTGACCAGAACCTTGCACTTACAAATGGTCAGCCTTATGGAAAAGGTAAGATGACAGAAATGCTTGCACTTAATATTTATAATACATTTTATGCAAGATCCGGAAAGGTCTGGAAAGGTTACGGACAGGCGAAAGCCGTTATCTTCTGTATAGTTGTAATGGCAATTTCTCTTATCCAGCTTAAAGCAACACGTTCTAAGGAGGTACAGCAGTAATGGATGAAAAAATCGTAATTAAGAAAAAATTTAAACCATCTAACTTTGTGCTCGGGGCTGTGCTTTCATTGCTTTCATTGGCATATATTTACCCAATATTTATGGTGCTTATCAATGCCTTAAAAAAGAGTAACAAAATTACAACAGATGCAATGTTCAAACTTCCGACAAGTGAAACATTTACAGGTTGGACTAATTTTAAATATGCAATCGAGACAAACAAATTCTTCCAGAGTTTTGGAGCGAGTTTGCTTATCACAGTAACATCAGTAGCAGCTATTATAATATTCTGTTCTATGTGCGCATGGTTTATTACCAGAGTTAAAGGATTTATATCTAGTTTTATTTATTATATGTTTGTATTTTCGATGGTAGTTCCATTCCAGATGGTTATGCTTACACTTTCGTATACAGCAACAAAAATGCACCTCAACTCACCATGGACTATATGGATAATTTATCTGGGATTTGGTGCAGGTCTGGCGGTATTTATGTTTGCCGGATTTATGAAAACAATTCCTATGGAAATAGAGGAAGCAGCAATGATTGACGGATGTAATCCGTTACAGACATATTTTAAGGTTGTATTACCAATCCTTAAGCCAACACTTATTTCAGTATTGATTCTTGAAGCTATGTGGGTATGGAATGACTATTTACTTCCTTATCTTGTTCTTGACATAACAAAAGGATACCAGACCTTACCTATACTTATTAATTCGGCATTCACAGGCTCATACGGACATGTTGATAATGGTTCGATGTTTGCCAGTGTACTGCTTACCATTATACCTATCATTATCGTATATCTGTTTGGACAGAAACATATTATTAAAGGTATTGCGGCCGGAGCAGTTAAAGGTTAAGGATATTAGCAGGAGAAGGAATGATTTAGATGACAATAAAAGATATTGCCAAAGAATCAGGTTATTCCATAGGGACAGTTTCGAGAGTATTGAACAATGCGTCGGATGTTTCAGAACACGCAAAAAATTCCGTTATGCAGGTTGTTAATAAATATAATTTCCGTCTTAATAACAATGCAAAGCATTTAAAACAACAAAGCAAGGATGGTATTGCGATAATAATAAAAGGAACACAGAATATGCTGTTTGCAGCAGTTCTGGAACCGATGCAAAGGCTTGTTGAATCAAAAGGTTATGCTTCGCTTATGTATTACATAAGCGAAGATGATAATGAAATTGAACAGGCTATCCAGATATGTAAAGAAAGACGTCCATTGGGAATTCTATTTTTAGGGTGCAATCATGACTATTTCAGAAAATATTTTCACCGGATTACGGTTCCATGCGTACTGGTAACAAGTAACGCAGAGGGATTGCAGTTAGATAACCTTTCCAGTGTGTGCACAGATGATAAATCAGCTGCCAGACTGGCGGTGGAGCACCTGATAAAACAGGGGCATAAGAATATTGGAGTTTTGGGTGGCAATATGAGTGCCTCAAATGCTGTTTACAGCAGATACGTAGGTGTTAAAGAAGCATTAGTTGAGCACGGATATGGTTTTGACGAGGACAGACAGTTTGTGACATCGTATTTTACAATATCCGGAGGATACGAGGCAATGAATAGATTGTTTGATAAGATGCCGGAGCTGACGGCGGTTTTTGCCATGTCAGACGTGACGGCAATCGGTGCGATAAGAGCAATATGGGACAGGGGACTGAGTGTTCCGGAAGACATATCTGTTGTGGGATTTGATGGCATTGATATCGGTAACTATTTTAAACCGAGACTTACAACAATCCGCCAGCATAAAGAAAAAATAGCTGCAAGAAGCGTGGAAATACTTCTCGACTGTATTGACAATGGCGCAAGGCCTGTATATGAGGTAGAGGAATTTGCCCTTGTAAAAGGAGAGAGCGTCAGAAAAATAAACTAAGTTAAGGATGTGGATAGCATGAGAAAAAGCGGTGTTTTAATGCACATATCATCACTTCCGTCACCACATGGGATAGGAAGCATGGGAAAACCTGCAAGAGATTTTGTGGATTTTCTTGATAAAGCAGGTCAGGCTTACTGGCAGATATTGCCTGTATGCCCTACAAGCTATGGAGATTCTCCGTACCAGTCATTTTCAACCTTTGCAGGTAATCCGTACTTTATTGACCTGGATGAGCTTTGCAAGGCAGGATACCTTAAAAGAAAAGAATATGCAGGTATTGACTGGGAAAGTGAACCTGACAGAGTAAATTACGAAGCATTATATAATAAACGATATGTTGTTTTGAGAAAAGCAGCAGAAAGGTTTCTTGAAAATCCGGAAGATGGATATAAGGAATTCTGCCATGACAATAGGTCATGGATATATGATTACGCTTTGTTTATGGCATTAAAGGATGCCAATGGCGGTAAATCATGGCTTGAATGGGATGAACCTCTTAAGAAACGTTATGATGATGCAATTAATATAGCAAAGGAAGAACATAAGGAAGATATCAATTTCTGGATTATAATGCAGTATTTCTTCTTTAAGCAGTGGAATGAATTAAGAGCCTATGCCAATGAGAAAAATATTGAGATTATAGGTGACCTCCCTATATATGTAGCACTTGACAGTGTTGACGTATGGGCTAATCCGGGGCTTTTCCAGCTTGATGATAATCTTAATCCTACGGATGTTGCAGGATGTCCTCCCGATGGATTTTCGGCAACGGGCCAGTTATGGGGTAATCCTTTATTCCGTTGGGATGTAATGAAAGCTGACGGATATAAATGGTGGATAAAGAGAATAGATGCAGCATGCAGAATATATAATGTTCTCAGAATCGATCATTTCAGAGGATTTGATTCATATTATGCAATTCCTTATGGTGAGACAACTGCCGTAAACGGTGAATGGAGACAGGGACCGGGAATAGAATTGTTCAAAGCAGTTGAAAAGAAATTAGGAAAGAAGAATATAATTGCCGAGGATTTAGGATTCTTAACAGATTCGGTAAGAAATCTTCTTCGCGAAAGCGGATATCCGGGAATGAAAGTTCTGGAATTTGCTTTTGACAGCAGGGACAGCAACAATAACGATTATCTTCCACATATGTATCCTGTTAATTGTATTGCCTATGCGGGAACACATGACAATGATACAATTATGGGCTGGATGAAAACAGCAGATAAGGAAGATGTTAAATATGCAAAAGAATATCTTGTTATGGGTAAAGAAGAACCATACTGGGATATGATAAGAGCATTATGGAGCAGCGTAGCGGGAACAACAATCATTCAGGCACAGGACCTTTTAGGACTTGGCAGCGAAAGCAGAATGAATATACCTTCTACACTTGGCGGAAACTGGTCATGGCGTGCTATGCCAAAGGCATTTAACGCTAAGATAGCCAACAGGCTCTTCAGACTTACAAAACTTTACGGACGTCTGAAATAATCGGATAAATAAAAGGTTAAAATGTTAAATAATAAGTTAAAAGAACTTCGGTTAAGCAGCCGAAGTTCTTTTTAAATATTTACGAAATGGGGATTCAGGTGGTAAAATAAAAAATTAAGAAAACAAAAAGGCAGGAATATATGATAGGTAACAGGATATGTCTTGACGAGGTAAAGGATAAGGTGCTTTACCATTACACAAAAAGCAATGGAATTAACGGAATAATGAATAATAAATGCTTCTGGGCGACCAAGAATGATTTTTTAAATGATCCAAAAGAATTTCTGTATGTTAATAAAATACTGAAGAAAGTACTTATTAACTACATAGGGAATGATGATAAAATCGGGATGTTTTTAGAGGATGTCAATAAAAGCGGCAACTCCGAATATTTTGTTTTATCTTTTTCCTGCTGCAGGGACAGCATAACCATGTGGGCAGAATTTGGTAATGCCAATGGATATAACATTGGTTTTGACAGCAGAAAGATAATTAAGAGAATAGATGAAGCCAACGAGGTAGAATATCACGGACTCGTAATCTATGACAGGGATAAGCAGGTAAAATATATTCATGAATTTATGGAACAGTTCACAGAAGAATTTCCGCAGTTTACGGACATGGTAGATAAAGGATATAATGACCGTAATGATGAAGAATACAGGAAAATGTGTATAAGTTTCAGCGATAAGATATCAGTATATTCAATGTTTTTTAAGGCGGAAGCATTTTCACAGGAGAAGGAGTACCGCTTTGTCTTTGCCAAGAAAGCCGATACGAAGGTTCATTTCAGGGTAAGGGAAGGGTACATTATACCATATATAGAGGTCCCTTTAAGCACAGAGATCCTTCCGGTTAATGAAATTGTGGTTGCACCGAAGAACCACATAGACCTTGCCAAAAAGGGCATGGATTATATGATGAAAGCATTAAATTATGATGTGCCGGTAACCCTTTCGGACATTAAACTCAGATATTAAGGAGAAGAAAAATGAAGGTTGTATTAGAGAATCTGACCAAAAAATTCCAGAATAGAAACCGAAAAGACAAAAAAGATGTTATTGCGGTGGATGATTTTAATCTTGAAATTCCGGACGGAAAGCTTGTTGGTCTTTTGGGACCGTCGGGCTGCGGAAAAAGTACCATGCTTTATATGATAAGCGGACTGCTTACACCAACGGAGGGCAAAATATATTTTGGAGAGAATGATGTAACGAAAGTTCCTACAGAAAACAGAGGCGTGGGACTTGTGTTCCAGAATTATGCTTTGTATCCGCATCTTACCGTAAAACAGAATATTATTTTCCCGTTACAGAACCTTAAAGGAAAAGATAAACTTACTAAAGAAGAGATGGACAAACGTGCATATAATGCGGCTAAAATAGTCCAGATAGATGAGTTCCTTGACAGAAAACCCAATGCACTTTCGGGAGGTCAGCAGCAAAGAGTAGCCATTGCAAGAGCACTTGTAAAGATGCCGCCGGTATTGCTGCTTGACGAACCATTGTCCAATCTTGATGCAAGATTAAGATTACAGACAAGAGAGGAGATAAGAAGAATCCAGAGGGAGACAGGGATTACCACCATATTTGTAACCCATGACCAGGAAGAAGCAATGAGTATATCGGATATTATAATTGTCATGAAGGACGGCAGGATGCAGCAGGTGGGCAGGCCACAGGAGGTCTATGATAATCCTGTCAATCTTTTCGTGGCAAAATTCCTCGGAACACCGCCTATCAATGTGTTTAACGGGTATGTTAAAAATGAAAAATTATATATCGGAAAAGATGAACTTTTTGCAGTACAGGGAGTAAGCGACAGAGAAGTCTATGTGGGCATAAGACCTGAAGGATTCATTCCTGAAGACAACGGAAAATTACATTGCAAAATGGAAAGAATAGAAATAATGGGAAGGGATATAAGCATTGTTTCTAAAAATGATGATTCGCTTAATCCTGTTGTACGTTCCATAATAACCAATGACAGGGTTATTGACGGAACCAAAGAGGAAGTTGCATTTAACCTGAAACCATCAAAAGTCCTTATATTTGATAAGGAAACGGAGGAAAGGATACGTTATGGAGAAAAATAACAGCAAAGCATGGCTGTATCTTATACCTGCCATTCTTTTTCTTGGTGTGTTTATGATATATCCGTTGGTGGATGTACTTATATATTCCTTTGAAGAGGGATATAATTTTGCATCACAAAGCTACAGTGGTATAGGGTTTTATAATTATTCATATGTGCTTCATGACCCTTATTTTGTACAGGCACTAAAAAATACCATACTTCTTGTTGCAATAACGGTTCCCACATCAACGATTCTGTCGTTACTTATTTCTGTGGGATTAAGTAAAATAAAGCCACTCAGAAATTTATACCAGACAGTATATTTTCTGCCTTATGTAACCAATACCCTCGCAGTCGGTCTTGTATTTATGATACTTTTCAAAAAGACCGCATATTCCGACGGACTAATAAACGTTCTTATAAATGCGTTCGGAGGAAAGTCTGTGGATTTTATTGATGGTCCGTATTGGGCGAAAATGCTTGTTATGTGTATTTACACTATATGGATTGTAATGCCTTTTAAGATACTTATTCTGACAAGTGCCCTTGCCTCCGTTAATGAGCAGTATTACAATGCGGCACGGGTTGACGGAACATCCGGTACAAGAATATTTTTCAGAATTACGCTTCCTATGATTAAACCGATTGTATTTTATCTTGTTATCACGGGATTTATAGGAGCGTTTAAAGCATACAGTGATGAAGTTGCACTCTTTGGAACAGACCTTAATGCGGCGGGAATGAATACAATCGTAGGTTATGTTTACGATATGCTTTACGGCAAGAGCGGCGGATATCCGTCCTATGCCTCTGCCGCGGCGATTATATTGTTTTTAATTGTTTTTACCATAACCTGTATAAATCTTATGGTTGGAAGCAACAAAAACGACGGAAAGGAGTAAGTTATGGCTGCTGATATTGATTATGTAAGAATTAATAAAAAATCCCATGCAAAGAAAACAGTGGGAAATATCTTTTTATACCTTGTGCTTACATTGTGGGCGGTAATTGTACTTTTTCCGTTTTACTGGATGGTGGTTACCTCAATAAAAGGCTACGGTGCCTACAATTCGGAAAAAATACCAAGTCTTATTGCAACGTCGCCTACGTTGGAGAACTACAAAAATGTATTCACATCAGTGCCTCTTTTAAGATATCTGGCAAATACTTTGTGGTTTACCGTTGCGACAACTGTATTGATGTTGGTTGTGGTGACACTTGCGGCCTATGCCTTTGCAAGGATGAGATTCAGGGGTAAAAATATCGTGTTCGGACTGTTTCTATCGCTGATGATGATACCGTATGAGCTTGTAATCATTACGAATTATGTTACAATTACCAATCTCAATCTAAGAAATACTTTTACGGGACTTATTCTTCCGTCGGTTACTTCGGTATTTTACATTTATCTGTTAAAAGAAAATTTTGAACAGGTGCCGGACGAGCTTTACTATGCGGCAAAAGTAGACGGAACCTCCGATATAAAATATCTTTTAAAAGTAATGATACCAATTTGCAGACCTACCATAATTACCATAACCATTCTTAAAGTAATAGAATGTTGGAATTCCTATGTATGGCCAAGACTTATTACCTACGATCAGAAATATTATCTTGTGTCAAACGGAATACAGGAGATTAGGGAAAACGGTTTCGGCAGGGAAAATATTCCTGCAATGATGGCAGCGGTTGTGGTTATTTCGGTGCCTCTCATAGTACTTTTCTTTATTTTCCGTAAAAAAATTATGGAAGGTGTCAGAAGGGGAGGTACAAAAGGATGAGAAAATTCAGAAAAGCCGTTGCGGCTGTTACGGTATGCTGTCTTGCAGTATCGTTATTTACAGGCTGCCATGGTAAAAAAAACAACGTATCTTTTGTAATACCGGAAGAATTTGACACAGACAGGAATTACGAGATTAATTTCTGGGCAAAATCTGATACCAATGTAAATCAGACAAGAATTTATGAAAATACCATAAGCCGTTTTGAAGAACTTTATCCCAATATAAAAGTTAATTTAAGGCTTTATACGGATTACAACAGGATTTACAATGACGTTATTACCAATATTTCCACGGACACAACCCCGAACGTGTGTATTACTTATCCCGACCATATTGCCACATACCTTACGGGAACAGATGTAGTGGTTCCTCTTGATGAACTTATGACGGATGAAAACTATGGTCTCGGCGGCAAAGAATTAAGATACGATTCGGTAAAAAAAGATGAGATAACGGAGAGTTTTCTCAATGAATGTAAGATAGGTGACAGATATTATGCACTTCCTTATATGAGGTCAACAGAAGCCTGTTATATTAATAAAGACATGGTAGAAAAACTTGGATATGAGGTACCCGATGTTCTCACATGGGATTATATTTTTGAGGTATCAGAGGCAGCAATGGCAAAAGACGGGGACGGAAACTATCTCGTCAACGGTCAGAATGTACTCATACCTTTTATATATAAATCAACGGACAATATGCTTATCCAGATGTTGAAGCAAAGGAATGCAGGTTATTCCACGGATGATGGTAAAATAGAGATTTTTAACGACACAACCAAAGAGATTTTATATGAACTTGCAGAACATGGTAAAACAGGAGCATTTTCCACATTTAAGATTTCTAGTTATCCCGCTAATTTCTTAAATGCAGGTCAATGTATTTTTGCCGTAGACTCAACTGCCGGTTCAACATGGATGGGTGCAGATGCCCCGCTAAGTGATATAAGTGAAGATAAAATAATTGATTTTGAAACGGTTGTAAGGCCTGTTCCCCAATATGATGTGAACAATCCTTCAATGATTTCCCAGGGACCGTCAATATGTATTTTTAATAAGAGCGACCGTCAGGAGGTTCTTGCATCATGGATTTTTGCACAATATCTCATAACCAATGATGTACAGATACCATACAGTGAGACGGAAGGATATGTACCTGTGACCAAAAAGGCGGTTAATTCCGATGAGTACAGGGAATATCTGGCACTTGGCGGAAGCGATGATAATGAGCACTACAGCATAAAGATAGAAGCAACAAAGCTGTTGCTTGATAACGAAGACAATACTTTTGTGACACCGGTATTTAACGGCTCTGCAGCCCTTAGAAATGCGGCCGGACAGCTTATAGAAAATGTAGTGAAATCGGTAAGACGAAAAGAAACCGTGGATGAAAGTTACATGGATAATCTTTTTGACAAAATGATAGCACTTTATCATCTTGATGATGTCAGTGAAAACAGCAGTCAGGGAGCACTTCCTACAGGGTCAAAAGTCATGTTAATAAGCATAGGTGCGGCATGGATTATTATGGGTATTGTTTTGGTTATGAGAAAAATAAAAAAAGAAAGGCATTGCCAATAAATATATTATGATGTATACTTCTTTCAAATATTTACCATTAAGGAGAATGAAAATGAAAAAGTTTTTAGCAGTATTAGTTGCTGCAACAACAATTCTTGCACTTGCAGGATGTGGTGCTAAAAAGCCAACAGACAACAATGCAACAAGTGACAACAATGCAACAAGTGATAACAGTGCAACAAGTGAGAGCGAAGAGCCAAAGGCTGATGCTAAATCAGAAGGCGTTATGACTTATGATGAATATGCCAATGCAGCCGTTGAGACAAAGGTAGTAGTTGAGACATATGTACAGGCTAAACAGTCTTGGTGGGATAACAAGTGTACACTTTACACACAGGACAAGGACGGAGCATATTTTATCTATGATATGCCATGTTCTGAAGAAGATTACGCAAAGCTTGAAAAAGGAACCAAGATTAAAGTAACAGGTTATAAGGCAGAGTGGTCAGGAGAAGTAGAAATTATTGACGCTGAATTTGAAATCCTTGACGGAAATTATGTTGCGGAAGCAGAAGATGTTACAGCACTTCTTGGAAGTGATGACCTTGTTAAGAAACAGAACATTTTTGCATCATTCAAGGGTCTTAAAGTAGAAGCTTCTAAGGATGCCGGTGGCAATGATGTAGCTTTCCTTTATAAGTGGGATGGCTCAGGAAGTGAAGGAGATGACTTATACTTCAACGTTTCAGACGGAAATAAGACATATACATTCACAATCAGAGCATACCTTTGCGGAAAAGATACTGATGTATACAAAGCAGTTAAAGAACTTAAAATCGGAGATACTGTTGATATGGAAGGATTCCTTTACTGGTATGAAGGTGTTAATCCACATATTACATCTGTAACAGTTAAATAATATCATTTCGGTCATGTATATAAGCTGATGACTTCTGCGGATAATACGCAGGGTTGTCAGCTTTTTTGTGCGGATAGGAAATCGGAGGAAAAATATGTTATTAAGCATTGCTTTAATTTTATTGGTTGGTATGTCTGCTTCTTGGATATGTAAAAAAATTAAGCTGCCGGGACTTTTGGGAATGTTGGCGACAGGTATTGTTCTGGGACCTTACGTTCTTAATCTGATTGACTCATCAATTCTTAATATTTCTTCAGAATTGAGAAAAATTGCTCTCATAATTATTCTTACAAGGGCCGGACTCGGACTTGATATTACAGGACTAAAAAAAATAGGCAGACCTGCAATTCTTATGTGTTTTCTACCTGCAAGTTTTGAATTATTGGGTATAATCTTAATAGCACCCGGGGCTCTGGGAATGTCGGTACTTGAGGCGGCAATAATGGGAGCTGTACTTGCAGCAGTCTCCCCGGCAGTTGTTGTTCCGAGAATGGTAAAATTAATGGATAATGGCTATGGCACAGCAAAGGGAATTCCACAGCTTATACTGGCAGGAGCTTCTGTGGATGATGTATATGTAATTGTCCTTTTTTCAACTTTTATCGGAATGATGCAGGGCAAAGGTGCTTCCATAATAAACTTCGTTAATATACCGGTGTCTATTATTTTAGGAATGGGAATAGGTATACTTGCGGGATATCTGCTTGCAATGTATTTTGAAAAAATACATATAAGAGATACGGTAAAAGTATTGCTAATATTGAGTATTTCGTTTATCCTTGTAGCAACAGAAGATATGCTTAAAACACCTATTAAGTTTTCGGCACTAATCGCAATTATGTTTGTGGGAGTCGGACTGCATAAAAAACGTGATGTTGTGGCAAAACGCCTTTCCCAAAAATATGAAAAACTGTGGATTGCGTCAGAGGTATTTTTATTTGTGCTTGTGGGAGCAACTGTCAATATCAATTACCTTGGAAACATGGGAATTAAAGCACTGATTGTTATTTTTGGAGCCTTAATTTTCAGAATGGCGGGCGTGTTTGTCTGCCTTATTAAAACGGAACTTAATAAGAAGGAACGATTGTTTACAATGATGGCATATACACCTAAAGCCACGGTGCAGGCAGCCATTGGAGGAATCCCTCTGGCACTTAATTTTGCCTGTGGGGAAACAGTGCTGACAATAGCCGTACTCGCCATTGTCATAACGGCACCGCTTGGCGCTTTTGCCATGGATTTATCATATAAAAAATTATTAAGGAGAAATGAGTAAAATGAAAAATATAGCAATAGTTACGGGGGCAAGCAGCGGATTCGGAAAGGAATTTGTTAATCTTTTTGTCAGGAGAAAGGACATTGACGAGGTATGGATTATCTCAAGAAATGAGGACAGGCTTAATAAGATTAAAGAGCATTTCGGTAAAAAAATCAAAGTTTTTTCAATGGACTTATCGGTAAAAGACAATATAAAAACTTTTGGAGCACTTGAGGAATTAAAGAAATGCAATATAAAATACCTTGTGAATAATGCAGGCTTTGCAAAGTTCTGTTCCTATGACGATATCTCAATAGACGAATCGGTAAATATGATTGACCTTAATGTAAGCGGGGTTGTGGCAATGGGGCTTGTGTGTATTCCATACATGAGAAAAGGCAGTCATATTATAAATGTAGCCTCACAGGCAGCCTTCCAGCCTTTGCCTTATCAGAATATTTACAGTTCAACCAAAGCATTTGTAAGAAATTATACAAGAGCACTTAACGTAGAACTCAGGGATAAAGGAATTATTGCAACGGCAGTATGTCCGGGTTGGATGAAAACAGAACTTTATGACAGAGGAATCATCGGCGCAGAAAGGGCAACTACATATTTCAGCCATATGGTAAAGCCATCCGTGGTTGCGAGAAAGGCACTTCATGATGCAGATATGGGAAGGGATATATCCGTGTATAGTTTTTATGTTAAATTCTGCCATTTAGTAGCCAAAATTTTACCTCAGAAAATGATGATGAGGCTATGGATGATACAGCAAAAAGGGTGTCGTCTGGATTAATTTAGGAGGTTTTTCTAATCATAATGCAACAACAGTCAGGTACATATCGGAATAATGATAAATGGTGTGGGACGGCTTGGTTAAAAATAATCTTACAATAGGATGTCTCAGGACAATTATTCCGATACACATAACCGACATCTGGAAACCCATGGGAAATCCGGTTTTAAGGTGCCTGATCATGGCTTTTTTCTGATTTTTGAAATTAGCTCTGTGTAAATGAAGTATTTCAAATTTTTTCACTCCCATAAACAGACTTAATAAAGCTGACAAAAACTGGGAAAGTATAGTCGCCCACGCAGCTCCCGCATCACCCATTTTGAAAGGTATTATAAAAAGAATATCTAACAAAATATTAAGCACAGTAGAAACAATAAGAAAATACAGCGGTGTTTTGCTGTCGCCCAAAGCACGGAGAATATTGGAAATCATCTTGTAAAAAACAGTCGCACCCGTGCCAATAAGAACCACAAACATGTAGCTGTAGGCATCTTTTGATATATCATCGGGGATTCTCATAAGTGTTATGAAGCTATGTGAAAACAATCCGCATATCAGTGTAAGTATAACTGTAAAAAATATACACAAAATAATTGAAACGGCAATACTTTTTCTCATTTCACTTTCATCTTTTGTACCGAAAGCCTGACCGAGACATATCCCGAATCCACCGGTAAAACCGTTTATAAAGCAGAATACAAAATAAATTATAATGCTTGTGGAGCCGACTGCGGCAAGTGCGTCGGAGCCAAGCGTTTTTCCTACAATAACGGAGTCAGCAAGCCAAATCGTTTTTACCCATATCAGAAACCATATATCAGATCTCCTTAACAATTTAATCGAATAAACAATATACTAAAACTTTGGGAAAGTGAAGAAAGAAATGTTTCTCATAGAGACAAAGAGTATGATATACTGTTTCTATATGGAGTTCATAAAAAGGTGGCGGAGGTAAGACAATGAAATTTGAACTGCTTGCAGACAGTATTAAGCAGATAAATGATAAAGCGAGTTCAGCAGCAAAAAGTGCGGTAAACCAGCTTATGACATTGCGAAACTGGGTGATAGGGTATTATATAGTCGAATATGAACAGGACGGCAGCGACAGAGCACAATACGGTTCTCATCTTTTGAAAAATCTGGAAAAAGAAATTAATCAGAAGGGAATGAATTATACACTTTTTAAGACGTGCAGACAATTTTATAAAGTATATCCTCAAATTGGTTCGACAGTGTCGACCGAATTTGAATTACCGGATTTTGAAAAAAGTCCGACGGTGTCGGACCGATTTGCAACGGATCCGGACATGTTGGTTAATAATTTGTCATTTTCGCATATTCGGGAGATTATGGTGTTAAATGATCCGTTTGAGAGATTTTTTTATGAAACAGAATGTATGAAGTGCAACTGGAATGTCAGAGAACTTCGCAGACAGATAAAAACAAATCTCTATGTAAGGGCCGGAATAAGTAAAAATCCGGAACTTTTATTAAAAAAGACCGTTGGTAACGCAAACGGAACGATGCTTTCAATTAAAGATCCTTTTACATTTGAATTTCTGGGGCTTGACGCAAGGGAGGCTGTGTCAGAGTCTGATTTAGAACAGGCACTTATGGATCATTTACAGGAATTTATGCTGGAACTGGGTGAAGGCTTTTGCTTTGAGGCGAGACAAAAGCGAATTATTATAGATGATAAGTATTATTTTATTGATCTTGTTTTTTATAACCGGCTTTTACATTGTAATGTTATCATTGAACTTAAGAATGATGAATTCAGACACGAGGATTTAGGACAGCTTAATGCTTATGTGGGATATTACAAGAAAAATGAAATGACGGATGGAGATAATCCACCGGTAGGAATACTGCTTTGTACAGATAAAGGATCACAGATGGTAGAGTACGCATTATCAGGAATGGATAATCAGTTATTCGTTTCGACTTATATGCTGCATCTACCTGATAAGAAGAAATTAGAAGAATTTATGTTAAAAGAAATAGAAGAAATGGGAATGTAAAGACAAGAATATTTCCCCACTTTTTTCACATACTAACTCCATAACGAATATAGAAATATTTGCATTGGAGGAAAATTAGCATGAAGGCGACAGGAATTGTCAGAAGAATAGATGACCTTGGCAGAGTTGTTGTACCGAAGGAAATCAGACGTACCCTCAAAATAAGGGAAGGTGACCCTATAGAGATTTTTACCGAAAAAGACGGAGAAATAATCCTGAGAAAATATTCGCAAATAGGGGAAATGTCGGAATATGCGAAACAGTATGCGGATACTCTTGCCCATATCAGCGGACATATAGTCATAATAACGGACAAAAATTCAATTGTGGCTGTATCAGGTGCAGGGAAAAAGGATACCATAGGAAAACCAATTACAAAAGAATTGTATGAGATAATTGAAAAACGAAACTTATATATAACAGGAAAAGGCGAAAAAAGGCCGGTAAAAATATGGAATGAAATGGATATTTTTTCAGGACAGGTAATAGCACCTATAATAAGCGAAGGTGACATTATGGGGGCTGTTGTTATAATAGGAAAAGATGAAAACGGTATCATGGGTGATGCAGAACATAAACTGGCAGCATCGGCAGCAACGTTACTTGGAAAACAAATGGAAATATAATATAAAAAAAGACCTCTGTCAGGCTTAACATGAACAGAGGTCTTTTTTTTATGAAATTCCGGAAGTCTTACCGGGGGTTTCAGGACGTGAACCGTTATTGTCAGGTTTTTTAGGACGTTCGCCGTCTGACATACTAGGCATACTTGGACGCTCATTTGGACGACCATTGCCGCCGGGACCAAAACCGCCTTTAATGCCGGAGTAGGTCACATCTGACTGTGTATATTCTAAAACAGAGTTTCCGTCTGATATTGTACCGCCTTTTGAAATTCTACTGTTAAGTTCTGTTATACCGGTAATTGTACCGTCGGTATAAAGCGTGTAGGTCTCACCTGTTTTCATATCCGGAGAAGATATGTTTAATGCACCGTATTTTTTTGATGGGGTATAGCTTAATATTACATTGCCCTTTGAATCTGCAAGGGAAACTGTATTTTCCGCATTACCGTTAGTTACAGCTAAAAGCGCACCGCATTGTGTGGAATCCGAAGAAAAACCTTCAGCCATACCGCTTGAACCTGCAATAAATATATATCCACCATTTATTGTACAGTTTGCATCGTAGTCAAGACCGCTGTTACCATCGGATACCGGACCATCCACAACAACGATTCCTGAATTAATCACTATAGTTCCGTTGGAATCAATGCCGTCACCTTCGGCATTTACATATATGTCACCACCGTTTATTACGATAGATGAAGCAGAATTTTTTGTGGCATTAATGCCGTCATCGGAAGAATTTATGCTTATTGTTCCATTATCAATAGTTACATTATGACCTTCAATGCCTTCATAGCATTCTGTAATATTAATGGTTCCGTTTTCTATATACAGATAGGTTTCGGCGTGAATACCGTCATCGCCGCAATTAATTGTGAACTCACCGCCGGTTATATGGATATATCCTTCTGAGTCATTATCCGATTTACTTGACTTGATAGCATCGCCCTTGCTGTTGATGGTGAAAGTTCCGCCGGCAACAGTTACGGAGTCATGACCTACAATTCCGTCATCAACAGAGTTGATGATATAGGTGCCGTTAATAAGTTTTAAGTCATCGCGGCAGTTGATACCATTGTTATAAAGTGTGTTTATAGTTAGTGTACCTGTGCCGTTAATTGACAGATCTGTTTCGGAATAGATAACTGCATTGTCATCTCCTGATTCCCTGTTTGTGTCACTTAAAGAATTTTTGGAATCCTTGGCAAGCGTGATTATTGTTTTGTCGGAAGACTTAATATATATCGGAGCACCGGTTGATGAACCAAGCGTTACATTATTAAGTATAAGGTGGACTTTTTCAGAGTTCGGGGCATTTACGATTATCTGACCGTCAGATAACGAACCGGATATTATATAGGTACCTCCGGAAGTGATTTCTATGGTTTTGTCAGTCGTAGAATCCGACAATTCGATTTTATCTGCCTGACTTTCATCGTAATCAGTTTCAACATCTGCATTTTTTATGGTAAGAAAAATGGATTCATGATTATCATCAGCCGAAGTGTATGTTCCGTCATGTTTTGTTGCTTTTTTATTGCCCGGTAAAAAAACAACAAGAAGAATTCCGGCAGCCAGTATAACAAAAGCCAGAGAACTTATTATTTTTTTCTTCATAAGCAAAATCCTTTCATATGAGTTGATTTATTTTTACTGCTTATCATTTTATTTTAATAATGTGACAAAAAAATGAGGTAAATGTGTATATATGGTGAACCGGATAAAGATACCAATGCAGTCCAACGTTTTATAAACATTGCGTTTTTACAATATATATGATACCATATTTTAAAAAATCAAGACCGACGGGATCAATTTTCTGGGGAAATCCCGTCTGAATCGAGGCTTACGGTATGGATATAAGCTATAAAATCGCTGAGGGATTAACTTCTGTCTGCGAGAGAGAAAGTGAGGGATTCACCCAATGAAACGGAAAAAGAAATGGAAAATGAAACAGCTGCTCCCGATAATCCTTGTTTTTACAATCGTCGCAGTGGCTTATTCTTGCAGGATACTTGCCATGTTTGACATCGTCGGCGTTTATGTAAGCTATATCCGTGCGGCACTTTATCTGTTGCTGTTTTTCTTGTGGGGCTTTTCCATCGACCGTCGTATTATACAGACACAGGCACTGCACTGCCTGCGTCTGACAGCGGCACTCATGCTTGTATGGCTTGTTTTGCGTACGTTGAAATACGAAGTTGTTACCGATTTGACAGTAGCACGGTACATTTGGTATCTATACTATCTACCATTACTTTTCATTCCATTGCTTGGAGTATACATTGCTCTATCTCTCGGAAAGTCTGATGAATTTCGCCTGACCGGAAGAATCGGCGCTTTGGCAATTATTCCGAGTACGTTGTTTTTACTGGTAATTACCAACGACCTGCACCAGCAGATGTTTGCGTTCAGCAGCGGCGTGCCGGGAGAACCGGACAATAGTTCTTATACACATGGCCCTGTTTACTTCTGCTGCCTCGGCTGGATGGTGATCTGCCTGTTTTTTTCACTTATTCTCCTTTTGAAGAAAAGCCGTGTCCCATGCGTCAAAAAAAGGAAAATTATACCATTTGTTATAGGCTGCGCAACAGTTATATATGGAATTTTGTATCTGTTGGGGCTGCCGGCTGTACGCCGGTGGTTCGGCGATATGAATGTGATGTTTTGCCTTCTATATGCAGCAATTTATGAAAGCTGTATACGTTGCCGTATGATACAGTCCAATACAGGCTATGTCGAATTGTTCGAGGCAACGACATTGGCAGCTTGTATTGCAGACCGCAACGGAAATATTGTTCTTCGTTCCCGTGCTGCAGGTGAAGATATGGTTTGTCCACAAGACGGACTTCAGATCATCCGTTCTAACGGAATACGAATTTCCTCAGCACCAATCAGCGGAGGATATGCCGTCTGGCAGGATAATGTGGAACCACTGACTGAACTTCGCGCAAAGTTAAGTGAAAATAAGACCAAAATAAAAAATAACAAAGAAAAATTACTGGAAGCCTATCTCATACAGAAAAAGCTGAATGAGCTGACCGAGAAAAACCGTATTTATGACGAATTGGAAACAAAGTACGGAAAGCAGATAGTCAGGATCGGGCAGCTGTTGAAACAATGTGAGGGTGCGGAGCCTGTCGAAATACAAAACCTGCTTAAAAGGATTCTTCTGCTTGGCACTTACATCAAGCGCGGCGCCAATCTGTATTTTCTCAGTCTGGAGTATGAGTTTCTGCCACAGCAGGAACTCAGGCTGACGGTAGATGAGGCTGTGGGTGCAATGACTGTTTGCGGTACGGAGTGCAGTGTGGTATATCATACAACAAAACCGATGCTTTCGTCAGAGGTGGTGCGGCTGCTTGATCTTTTGAAGCTCGTCGCAGAAACGACGATAACCGGGTTGTATTCTCTGTTTATTTCTGTATCCGACAGTGAGATGGATCTTTCAGTAGAGTGTGCAGTGGATCTGTCTATCCTCGCTTCTTCGAATGTAACTATCAGGCAGGAGGATGGATTGTGGCTCATTCGCACACTGATAGGAGGTGTGAATGGTGCATAGAATGAAACGCATAGGGTTTAATGCCATCAAAGAAAGTTTTGACCTGCTTCCCACCGCTGTATGTTTTTTTGATAGCATGGGCAGTATTGTTCTCTGCAATCGGCAGATGTATCAGTTGAGCCGACAGCTGCTTGACAATGATATGCAGTATTTAGGCGAGGTGGAAGAAGCAATGTCTAATCTTCCGAATGGCATTGTACAGATTTCTGATGTGGAGAATACTTATCTGTTTCCGGATAAAAAGGTATGGAGATTTGAAAAAATCGAGGTCACCGATCGATATGGGGAAAGCTATATACAGCTTACCGCCGCTGATGTTACCGAGCTGCATCGTGCTTTGGTGCAGCTTGCCGATGACAGCAGAAAACTGGAGGAAGATTCGGAAAAATTAAAGTTGCTTTCCGGTAATGTTGGGGCATTAGCCCGTGAAAAGGAGCGGCTTGATGCAAAATCTTCCATGCACGACAACCTTGCTGCCTGCATTACACTGACGAAACAATACATAACAGGAGAATTTGATGGTATTGCTGCAGATGATGTGTGCCGTGAATGGGAGAAGGTTATTGCCTTTCAGGATGCAGTCAGTCTGTCGGCAAAGGGAAAACTTTTTGATAGTGCAAAGACTGGCGGCGTGACCGTGAAAATAAGAGGTGAAGAACCTACTGGCGGTGAGGCGGAGTTAATGTACACCGCCATTCAGGTCTGTTTAACCAATGCCATTCAGTATGCTAAGGCTACGGAGATTTGTGCAAATATTTGGGAAAACGAATGCAGCTATACCGTCATGATACGCAATAACGGCAAACCGCCTGAAAAGGAGATTACCGAGGGCGGTGGCCTTGCTAATCTGCGTCACAAGATAGAAAAATCGGGTGGAAAGATGACGGTACAGAGTTTACCGGAATTTTCTTTAGTGATTGATATACCAAAATATGGAAATTGGGAGGGTAACCTATGGATATAAGGAAAATATTAATTGTTGAAGATCAGGCACTGGCGAGGGCATATCTTTGCTCCTGCGTGGAGAAGTGTACAGATTGCGAAGTTGCGGGCACGCTGACACGTGCTGATGCAGCATTTCGTCGCTGCGGCGATGGTCATATTGATCTGATTATAATGGATATATGCACCGAAAGCGATTCGGATGGACTGACTGCTGCCGAATCGATCAAGAAGTTCTATCCAAAGATAAAAATCGTTATGGTGACATCCATGTTAGAGGGACGATTTCTTGACCGGGCAAAAAAAATCAATGCCGATAGTTTCTGGTATAAGGATTCCCCTTCAGGTGACCTTGTGAGTGTGATTGAAGGCACCCTTTCGGGTAAGCACTTCTGGCCGGACAGTGTACCGAGTGTACAGCTTGGCAATACGCTTTCATACGAACTGTCTGACCGTGAGATGGAGACCCTGCGCCTGCTCTGTGAGGGGAAAACCAATGCCGAGATTGCCGAAAAACTGAATGTGGCCGAATCTTCGGTGCGGACATACATTAACCGAATGCTGGAAAAAACAGGTTATACAAACCGCAACCGTCTGATAATTGCTGCTGTTGGCAAACGCATGGTGGTACCCGGATGCTGGCAGGAAGAACACAAAGAAACATAATGGATATCGTATTATAAACGGAAAAGGCAACCGAGTTCTATTTTAGTCAACTCGGTTGCCTTAATTTAATTCTTTCGGCTGGTTTTATTACAACCGGTTTTCTCAAAAAATCAACAATTTTTTCATATTTTTTTCAAATAAAACAGCATTTGTCCTCACTTCTGAGGACAGACAGAGCCAGTGTTCCTTGCTACAATAAAGTCATAAAGTAAGACGGAGCAGATCCGTCATATGTATTACGAAAAAGGAGGGATGGTTCCGTGAAGAAAATCGTGGTCGATATGCAGAATTTTCTGTTTGCCGATTCTATAGCGACTGCTTTCAAAAATTCGGACTATGACATTACTGTGGTTCGTGCGGAGTCTCCGCAAGATACCATTGAACTGTGCCGCGTGTATCAACCTTATGTCCTTGTAATGGAAGTTACCGCCTATACGCCTTGGTTGCTTAGTGAGAGGATGAAGCTGCGGGACCAGGTAAAGGCAACGTGCCCTGACTGCAAGATAGCCCTCATCGTGGATTCCAATACCGAAAAACAGGCGGCGAAGGATATCCGGGATGCCAAGAAAAACGGCATCATTGACCAGTTTTTCTACGGCTCGATGACCGCTGAATATCTGATGGATCAGATTTACGCGATGTAAGGACGACGTAAGAAAAACGTACAGAAACACAAAGGACAGCACATGTATGCTCAACTATGTGAACAAGACACAGCCGCTTTAGTGGCATTTCTTTAATTAGTCTTAACGCCAGACTATCTGTTTCATACATATTATGAAACAGACAAATGGTTTAAGAAATAAAAAAGGAGTATATTCTCCTCACTCGACCGTAACTAAGCGAGGCGGCGGAAGGGTGCGTAGAAAAAGCCCCGCAAATAAATAAAAGAAAAGGAGCTTAGTTATGAACAAGCGAATAGTATCTCTACTCTTGTCCGTTGCAGTTATATGCTGCTTGCTGTTAACAGTAGTAGTACCGGCAGGCGCAGCAGACAACGACAGCGGCGTGACTGCCTCGGTTTCGGAGGCATCAATCGGAAGCACTTTCACCGTCACTTTGAAAGTGCCAAAAACGACCCAAAAAATAAGTGACATGTCATTGAAAGTGCATTTTAATAAAGATGTCTTTGAGGTGACGGAGTATACAATTCCTCCAATCACCGGCATGACTAACATGCAGTCTAATGTGTCAGAAGCTAATTTAAACGGTTTTTTCTCTGCCACATATGAGTCTGTAAGCAGTGATGCTGATATTACCTTTAACGGACTCGAACTGACTGCTACATTCAAAGTCAAGGATGGTGCCGCACCAGGCAATTCCTCTTTCGACCTGGATGAAAACATCAAAGTCGGTTCACTTGATGGCGAAGGACTCCCTGTATTTCTGGTATTAAAGAACGACTTCACTAACAAAACGGCTGTGATCAAAATTATTAAGCCGGCAACAGGCATTTCTCTCAATATGAGCGAATTGACTCTGAATGCCGGTGATAGTGACACAAGTCTGATAGCTAATGTCACTCCGGCCGATTCTAACGAAAATGTGGTTTGGTCTTCTAATAAGCCAGAGGTTGCAACCGTTGATTCTACCACGGGTAAAGTAACTGCAGTAGCCCCTGGCGAGGCAATCATTACCGCAAAGGCCGGAACAAAAACGGCAACCTGCACTGTTAAGGTTAATTGTACTCACGGTTCTTTAACCCCCGTTCCGGAGAAAGCCTCGAACTGCACGGAGAAAGGCTGGGACGCTTATAAGAAGTGCAGTCTTTGCGGCAAACTGTTTGATATGAGAGACAATCCTATTGATGCAATTCCGTACAGAGCACTCAACGACAACCATGATTTCAATACCTCTGAGTGGGGATATAAAGGAGCCGACGGACACGCACATGTCTGCAGATATAATGCAGAGCATCATGATGTTGTTCAGCCGCATACACCGGATCATGAGGGCGGAGCGACATACGAGTACGCTGTGAAATGCACCGACTGTGGTCTTGTGCTTGAGCCACAGCGGGAGCGAGGCAGCATTCGTGTTGAGGTTCCTTTCAAACTCACTGTGAAGAAGACAGGCGAAATGACTCCTGGTCAGGAGACATTCCACTTCATTATTGAGGAATTCGGAGCTCCTACAATCTATACACTGGTGCAGGATACCGTAGAGACCAATGGCGAAAAGACATATGAGGGTAAATTTATTTTTACACTCAGCGAAGATCTGGCCGGTAATCTGTCTGAGGGCTTTGTTATCCGTCAGGTCAAGGGTAACGCTGATGGCTGGACTTACGATGAGACTAAGTTCTACGCCATTCCGGTGTTTGTCGACAGCTACGAAAGCGTTGGGGACTGGTCCTTCTTCAAGTTCGACCAGAACAACGAGATGGATCACAACAATCCGCTTGAAGAAATCGGATTCACCAACAGCTATAGTGCAAAGAAGCCTGTAACTCCTCCGGCGACACAGAAGCCCGAGGCACCTAAGGCCGGTGACAACAGTATGAAGGCTCTTTGGATTACACTGTTGCTTGTATCAGCTGCTTCACTTACGGGAATGACACTGTATTCTCGTAAAAAGAGAGCAAATAATTAATAATATCGGGAAACCGAGTCAAAGGATTTAAGCAGAGGGCGGGACGGAAATCATCCGCCATCGCCCTTTTGCTTTTCCAAAGAAAACCAAACAATTGGTTTTCTTTGGAAAGGTAATGTTATGCAGTAACCTGCGAAGATACTCGGCTAAAAACATCTGTTTTTTTGTAAAGGAGGAAACTAAATGAAAACAAGAAAACGAAATCAATGGCTCAGCTTTTTACTCGCATTGATAATGATCGTGGGTTTACTACCGCTTTCTGTGTTGACAGCCAGAGCTGAAAGCGGCGGTGAGGAGACCGGTACCACCCAGGGGATGACACAGGCCTCTGCTACAGGGTATCCGGCATTGACCAATTTGGTTGAGGGAACGGAGATACTCCACGGTTACGGCTATTTTTTCTATAAAAACGGCAAGGTAGACCGTCGTTCGATTGCTATAGACCCGGAAGATTGCAGGCTTAACTCGGGATTACGCGAAAGTTATAGGAGCGATACAAATCTTCAGCGGGTCGTGTTATACGATAACGGTATTCTTAAGTATTGGACGCGTATCGAGAATGATTTCCTGGATCTTTCGGGGCTTGAGGGTCGGTCTCTGACACTGGTTCTGTTCGACGATCTGGATTTATCCGCCCTGTATGCCCCCGGCGTTGATCTGAAGATGATTCTGACCAATGGCGCCTATGTCACCTTCCGCCATAGCACCCGGTATAAGAATAAGACTGCCTACTGTCCTCAAAATGGTGTGACCGGCGCGGTCATCGATCTGGCACAGTCGGAGGGAAGCCTGAACGGCTGTGGCAACTTTGAGCTGCTTGGAAACGGAAAGCTTGGTATCTTCACGAAGGATGCCCCTAAGAAAACCAGCCCCGACTATGCCATCGTGGCGAAAAATACATCGGTTCTGGAGGATACCACGCTGAGTGTTACCTGTGGCAACAGCTACAGAGATGTGAATACCCTGATCCAGACAATCACATTCACCATCGACACCACCAAGTATGTTAACCTTAATATCACAAACCACAAGTTTAACGCCGCACCGTGGGGCTGCCATATGAATAACTTCAAGATCCTCAACACGGAGAGGCTGAACGTCTCTGCAGATCGGGGATCCGGCGGATTGATATTTTTCGGCAACAACGGCGAATCCGACCCGGTGAAGATGTTTAAGTATTACAGGAGCATCGGCAAGATCGGCAACGAATGGAATATATCCGGAAACACCAAAAACACAGGCCGCTATGATCTGATTCTGAATCATGGCAACGATAAACCGCGGATACGTTTCAATCTCAACCTCAAAGAGGTGAAGAACGGCGATGTCGTAAGGGATCTGGAGGCGGGTCTGGGCTATGAGATGTCTGCGGAGATCCTGTATATGCCCGAGTGGATGCAAAAGCTGAAGGATGCGGGAAGAATCAAATTCTATTTCTTCGGCCGCCTGCATAATCCGGGTCTGCAAGAGGGCTATGAAGATGCCTATTTGTATGATTTTTATGTGGACCGCATCGGGACCCACCCTGTGGAGTTCTACTGGGTCTGCAAGTCAGCGACCGATCCGGACGACCATATCTTCGACTTTACGGGTCTGCTGAAGGATTATGAACTCACAAATGGGGGAACCCTTTATTATGAGCGTCTCTACTTTGATGTGAAGATGGACGAAATGCTCAGCGGCAAACGCGTCTTAGGGAGAGTTAAGTTTCAGCAGGCAGGCGGTGAATTTACCGAAGCAACCAGCGCCACCCACAAGATTTCCCTGGATCCGGATTCATTGGCAGAATGCTATCACGATCCGTATCGGGGTGGTATCCCCTCTAATTGGTCGTATAGTTCCGGTTCGGATGCATATACTATGAGTTTCCGTATACGTCCACGGCACGGATACGAATTTCTCAAGGCGGTTGCAACGGCAGATGATGCTGTTACGCTGAATGTGCAGAATACAAAGGTTACATATAGAAAACTCGTCGATAGTGACTCTGACCAAAGCCTATATATAGACCTTGTGGCAAAGCGAAGGCTGACCGATGTGCGGGGCACGCTCAAAAACTTCCGCTACGGTGTCAACTGCTATTTTACGGAGCTCGTATCGAATGAGCCGAAAAAGTATACCTTCAAAGATATGGTGGTATACGATTCCGGCTTTGGCAAATACGGCGTGGAGGCAAGTTATATCGACGATAAAAGCTTGTATTATATCTACTTCGATGTAGAGCCCGGTTTTGGCTATTATCTTCCCGAGAACGCTTCGGTAAAGGTGATACGGCCCGCGGGCTACGGCAGCGGAACAGAGCACGACCCTCTTACATACAGCACGCTCTATAAGGGCGATTGGTACGACTACTCAGATATAATTCAGAAATACCGGACCAGGTACTCGATGGAGGCAACCAGCGAGATGAAGGTATACGATACCAATATCCTTATAAAGGAGCCTAAGGTGGGAGATCGCCCCGCTGTTTTTGCCGGCTATGATAAGCCGACAAGTCTGCCGTATAATATGAAGATGCTGTCGATGCAATGGCTGGGACCCGACCACAAACCAATGGGGACATATGATAAATTTGAGGTCGGAAAAGATTATATCCTTGATCTTCAGATCGGATTTGAGGGAGGCGAAGAATTGGGTCATGTATACCCGAAAAACTCGGGAGAATTCAAGATAAACGGAAAGTACGTAAACTCATGGATGGATAATATGGACTTTACAGATGGGCATATCTGGCACGTGTATACATCCTATGAGGTGTTTGACCCCAGCGCCAGCGGGACGCTCACCGGCACGGTGAAGAGCTTTAATTCCACCACTGACCCGGTGACGGTGCAGCTGTTTAAGAGTGGCTCTTCTGCGGCGTCATATAACACCACCGTAAAGGGAAATTCCGTTTCATATACCATTTCCGGAGTCATCCCCGGCACCTACACTATGAAGGTGTCGAAGAAAAACCATGTCACCCGGGAGTATACGGTGAGTGTGACCACCGGCACGAAGACCCAAAACGCGGAGATTTGGCTGCATGGAGATGTAAACGGGGACGGAATCAGAGATATGACCGATGCCGTACAGATAAGAAGAAAATTCAACGGAAAAACCTCTGTCTTTGATAAGGGTGATGCCGGGACAAAGGCATATCGTCTGAAGGTTGCCAATGTATATACTGATAGTTCAATTGATACAACTGATTCCGGTCAGATTCAAAGGCTTTTTAACGGTAAATCGTCCGTGCTTCACTGACCGTATGATTCTATGGTATTACCCGGGTTAAAGCCCGGGGAAATTATAACAAGGAGATGATTTAGTATAAAAGGAATATATTGTCTATATTGTACAGCAGCATTACTTGCCTGCTTTTTATGTGGATGTTCGGTATTGCCCGAAAAAACCCCATCATACCAGGATGAAAGTCGGATCCCCGATGGAGGCTCCGACAAAGCCACGGATGATTCAAACACAGAAGATGGTGCATTAACGGCACTGCAACAGAATATAAATTATCATAGCGCGGGAGCGGGCGTTGCTTTTATCGGCTATGTGGACAGCGAGAGCTCCGAGATTGATCTGCGCACCTATTATGAAAGCAGCGAAACGGGAAAGAACTATCCCGGCTTAGCGTATGCACCGCTTTACATGACCGAGGGGCAGGAACTTTACGCAATAGTGCCGCCCTGTGACAAAGGTAAAATAACCGTGTATGCCTCAGGTGTAACCGAAGATGGTCAATATACCGAAGATCGGACTCAGCCTTTGTATGAAGGAAAAAACGGTGTGCCGCTATTGCTGCGGTGTAACCTTAGTGAGATATACTCCAATGTCTTAATTACCGTTACTGACGGTGGTGGCACCACCGACTTCCGCCCGTCGCTGACAATGGAAAACGGACATCTGCAGGATACTGCAGGGGTATACGATTTTTCAATATACGAAGAAATACCTGACGAGCGTTCTGTTCAAATTGCAACAGAGATTCTTCTTGAAACTGATGAGGTAAAGGATGCTGTCGAAGGTGGAATGAAGATTATATATACCGGAGATACGCAGATAATCGAAGGCCGAACCTGTCTGTTGTTCGCTCTCGGAACCGATAGAGAGGATCAATTTGTAAGAGAGCGTTATTACGGCGTATGCGACAATCTCGTCTATGTATATGATGTAACGAACGATACATGGGAGATTCTCGGGAGAAAGTAAGATAAAAGGAGAAAGAAATGCGCAATTCAAAACGTAGTGGCAATTTTTTTCTTTGCCTCTTAATAAATATCCTAATGAATATTGAAGGACTGCTCCCCACAGTAATTTTATTGGCTTTACATTTTTGGCTGAAAATATCGATATGGTGGTCAGTCGGCGTATTTATCGCATGGATATTATATTTGATTATATGGATGGCATTTATCGGCTGGGCAGGTAAATGTGGCTCGGAGCGCGACTTGCCGAAAGAAAACAAAAATCCGTATTCCGTAGGGAATGCGAAAAATAAACAGTGATCTGCCGGCTTTGACCGGAGAATATACAAATGATTTTTACAATTAGAAAGGAGCTATTATTATGGGACTTATTAAAGCTGGTATCGGTGCGTTGGGAGGTACTCTTGCTGATCAATGGAAGGAATTCTTTTACTGCGAGTCCATGCCTAAGGAGGTACTTGTTACCAAGGGGCAAAAGCGGATCAGCGGACGATCTTCCAACACGAAAGGAAATGACAATATTATTTCCAATGGTTCTGGTATTGCCGTAGCTGATGGGCAGTGCATGATTATTGTTGAACAGGGTAAGGTCGTGGAGGTCTGTGCTGAACCCGGCGAATTTACATATGATACTTCCACTGAACCCTCTATCTTTTCCGGCAAACTCGGTGAGAGTATTTTGGCAAGCTTTAAGACTATCGGAAAGCGTTTCACTTATGGTGGTGACACAGGCAAGGATCAGCGTGTGTACTATTTTAACACAAAGGAGCTGATCGACAACAAGTTCGGCACGCCAAACCCTATCCCATTCCGTGTGGTTGATTCTAAAATCGGTTTGGATGTGGATGTTTCGGTGCGATGCTCCGGTGTGTATTCCTATAAAATTGTCGATCCATTGCTGTTTTACACTAATGTGTGCGGCAATGTGGAGCAGGAGTATACCCGTGATGAGCTGGAAAGCCAGCTGAAAACAGAATTTATCAGCGCTTTGCAGCCGGCCTTCGGTAAGCTGTCCGACCTGGAGCTGCGCCCAAATCAGATTGTCAGCCATAACACCGAACTGGAGGACGCCATGAATGTGGCACTTTCCGCTAAGTGGGGTGAGCTGCGTGGCTTGAAAATCGTAAGCATTGCACTTGGTTCGGTTACTCTTCCGGATGAGGATGCAGATATGATCAAGCAGGCTCAGCGCGTGGCTATTATGCGTGACCCTGCTATGGCTGGGGCAACCCTTGTAGGTGCCCAGGCAGATGCCATGAAGACTGCGGCAGGCAACTCTGCCGGTGCCATGACAGGTTTTATGGGAATGGGCATGGCGATGAATGCAGGAGGCATGAACGCTCAAAATCTGTTTGCTATGGGCCAACAGCAGGCACAACAGCAGCAAGCACCTGCAGCACCTGCACCAGGCACTTGGAAATGTACCTGCGGCACCATGGCTACCGGAAAATTCTGTCCTGAGTGCGGTTCTCAGAAGCCGGCGGACGAAAGCGGATGGACTTGTTCGTGCGGTGCGGTAAATAAGGGTAAGTTTTGCCAGAACTGCGGTGCCAAAAAACCTGAAGGTGCACCGCTCTACCGCTGTGATAAATGCGGCTGGGAGCCGGAGGATCCGACCAATCCACCTAAGTTCTGCCCTGAATGCGGCGATATATTTGATGATAATGACAGAAAATAAGATGCCCGGTGAAGGAATATCTGTTCACCAAAGCAGATGTGACTCATGCAACATTTAATTGGTGAATTTTTACTAAGAAAGGAGATCTTTTCATGCAAAACTTGCAGGAATATAAATGTCCCTGCTGCAGCGGGGCGATAGCCTTTGACAGCACACTCCAGAAGATGAAGTGTCCTTTCTGCGACACTGAGTTTGAAATGGAGGCACTGAAGGGTTACGACGCCGAGCTGCAGAACGAAAAAAAAGACAATATGGAATGGGAAAACAATGCCGGAGGAGACTGGCAGGAGGGAGAAACCGACGGTTTGCGCTCCTATGTGTGCAAGTCATGCGGAGGTGAAATTGTAGGCGATGCCAACACAGCAGCTACTGCCTGTCCTTTCTGCAACAATCCCGTGGTGATGATGAACCAGTTCTCGGGTGCTCTCAAGCCGGATCTTGTGATCCCATTCAAGCTTGATAAAAAGGCGGCAAAGGCGGGGCTGATGAAGCACCTGACCGGTAAGAGACTGCTGCCTAAGGTTTTTAAGGATCAAAACCACATTGATGAGATCAAGGGAATTTATGTCCCTTTCTGGCTTTTTGATACTGATGTGGATGCACAGATTCGCTATCGTGCCTCCAAGGTGCGCACCTGGAGTGACAAAGACTACAATTACACCGAAACCAGCTATTATATGGTACATCGTGGTGGCAGCATCGGCTTTGAGCATGTTCCGGTTGATGGCTCGTCAAAAATGGCGGATGACCTTATGGAATCTATTGAACCATACGATTTTTCCGAAGCGGTGGATTTTCAGACAGCGTATCTTGCAGGGTATCTTGCAGATAAATACGATGTGACTGCCGAGGCAAGTATTGACCGTGCAAATAAGCGCGTTAAGCACTCCACCGAGGATTCCTTTGCCGGAACGGTTCAGGGATATACCACAGTCAGGACAGAATACAGCAGTGTGCAGTTCCGTGGCGGCAAGGCAAGCTATGCACTGTATCCTGTATGGTTGCTTAACACAACATGGAACGGAAACAAATACACATTTGCCATGAACGGACAGACCGGAAAATTCGTCGGTGATCTGCCGGTGGATAAAGCTGCGGCGAGGCGTTGGACATTTCTTATGGTGGTCATATACAGTGCCGCTGTATATGGTGTAGTTTGGCTTCTTCATCTGATTGGACTATTTTAAGGAGGAAACAGAATGATAAAGAAAATATGGACGTTTTTGCTTGTTCTTGTGCTCTGTATATGTGTTACAGTTCCTGCCTTTGCCAATGATACTTCAGGGTTTGCAGGTGACAAGGACCGGGTAGTAGATGATGCTGATTTGTTGTCCGACAGCGAGGAGAAGGCACTACGGGAAAAACTTGAAGAGATCCGCGTGCGTCAAAAGATGGATATCGTCATCGTGACCGTGAAAACGCTGAACGGAGCTACGCTCGTCGACTATGCCGATGACACCTACGATTATAACGGTTACGGTTACGGCAACAACAGGGATGGTTTGCTTCTGCTCATCAACATGGAGAATCGTGACTGGTACATATCAACTACCGGCTACGGCATCACAGCATTCACCGATGCGGGAATTCAATATATCGGTGATAAGATAAAGGAACATCTGTCGGATGGCGATTATGAGGCCGCTTTTAATACTTTTGCTGAGCTTTGCGACGACTTTATTACAAAAGCAAGAACCGGAAACCCATACGATACCGGTAATATGCCTAAAGAACCTATGAAACCGGGCTGGATACTGTTTGCGGTTATAATTGGATTTTTACTGTCTTTCATTACAGTAGGTGCTATGAAACGCAAACTTAAAACAGTTAGTTTTCAGCCGGCAGCGAACAGTTACATGAAAGCCGGCAGTATGAACATCACCGAGAGGCGCGATATGTTCCTGTATAACACAGTCACATGTACTGCGAAACCGAAAGACAACGGTTCAGACGGAGGAAGCAGCACGCATAGCTCTTCTTCCGGAACATCCCATGGCGGAGGTGGAGGCAGCTTCTAATTGGCATCTTTGTCCCTGTGCATATGTGGAAAGAAATTACATTTGGAAAACTCGAAAAGGAAGGTTAAATGAAAAAGCTACTTTTATGTATTATGTTTTTATTATCATTTGTGGGATTTGCTGCCACAACAGTTAGTGCAGATGGACCGGCGAAACCCGTGATTGAAGGGGAAATGCCAGATTGCTATATGCCTATTGGCAGTGACGGTATTATCTTATTCACAAATGCCAGTGTGCCCGATGGCGGTACGCTGAAATATCAGTGGTATGCCACGGATATAGAAAACATGGCAATGATCCGTGCCATTGACTACGCAGAAGGAGACAGCTATCAGGTGCCTGAGGAATTAGGAGTGAAATGGTACTGTTATGCTGCCTGGAATGTGGTCGGAGGTGTAGAGAGTGAGCCGACATACAGCCGCCTGATCCGTGTGGAGTTTTACGAAAACAGTTCAGTGCACACCCACAGTTTCAGTGAGTGGATGGTAACCACAAAGCCAACCTGTACAGAGGCAGGCATTAAGACTCGGGAATGTGATTGTGGTGTTACTGAACGGGCTGAAGTTCCTGCTGCCGGGCATATTTGGGACGCGGGAACAATAACCAGGGAACCTGCTCCCAAAGCCGATGGCGAAAAGACCTATAGCTGCCTTGTCTGTAAGGTAACTATGACAGAGCCGGTAATATATAGCGGAAGTCCTGAAAGCAACAATAATGAAAAAACCAGCGAAAGTCTTGAAAGCAACAATGTTGAAAAAAGCAGTGCTGCCAAAGATGAAGACGCGAGTACCGAACTAAAAGAAAATCACGAAGAAAATACAGAACAAACTTCTTCTGTGGAGAGCAATAAGGTTTCTTTTCCACGATGGATGATAGCTGTTATCGCTGCTGTTACCGTTGCATTGGTGATTGTTGTAGGTATTTTGGTAATAGTTTTAATCCGAAAAGATACGGCAGGCAAAGAGTAAGGGCCTTATCAAAGCTTTTCCCTTTGGATTAGTGTCTGAGAACTACTTTGCTTAAATTAATCTTAAAATAATTTTTAGAGAGGAAATGATAGTATGAAAAAAACAAAAATGCGAAGTCGAATTATCAGCATTTTGCTGGTGCTTATAATGCTATTGACAATGGTTCCGGGTATGTCGGTTCCCGTCCATGCATTTTGGGACGACTACGACGACGGATTCCAGTGTCCTAACTGCGATCACTACCACTGGGGTGAGAATATGTGCGAATGCCTGTTCTGCACCATTGATTGCAACTCCGACTGCTGGGTTGAGACCCATTGTAATGACTGCGGTGTGTGCTTTGGCGACACGCCCTACTGGTGCGAGGAATGCCTCAAGTGCGCGGAGTGCATGGAGGAAAAGCACTGCTCCACCTGCGCCAAGTGCTACATCGGCGAGGATGACCAGCTGTGCGGCGAATGCTATAAGGGCCCTTGCTGCTCCATAACCATCTGCGACTCCTGCGGCTTCTGCGATGACTGCGCAAACGATGACAGCGATCCGATGCACTGCTCGCTGTGCAACAGCTGCTTCGGCGCGGTGGACGAGTGCGTGGACGACGATGATACCGGCGTCATCCACTGCGTTGATTGCCACACGGCCTGCGAGCAGTGCGAGGAATGCCTGCTGGCCAAGGAAAGCTGCGAGGACTGCGGCCTGTGCAAGGAGTGCTGCGAGATCAACTCCGAGGACGGTGGCTGTCCGGATGGTGAGACCTGCGTGGAAAGCGCCGAGTGGGACGATCACATCTGCCCGGGCTGCGACGGCTGGGTCACGGATAAGGAGGACGAGGACGAGTTCTGCCAAACGTGCGAGCTGTGCAAGGAGTGCTGCGAGGGCAACTCCGACTGCTCCGAGGGGATGTGCGCAATGGATACGGACTACGCGGATCACTTCTGCGAGGACTGCGGCCTGTGCTTCCACGACAGCGATCCCTGCGAGGACGGCTGCGATCAGCGCTGCAAGGACTGCTGCCTCGATGCCGTGAAAGCGATGGGCTGCGATCATGACGACTGGTGCTTCAGCGACTCTGATTTTGAAAATCATCTGCATACAGAGCATTCCGGCGCCGGACATACGCACTTAGCTTCCGCCACCTGGGCGGCCGATGGAACGCAGCATTGGCATCCTTGCCGATATTGCAACGGTGAAAAGCTTGCTGCTGCCAACCATGAATTTGATGATAAGGGCGTGTGCAAGGTCTGCGGCTACATCAGCGGCAGCTCCATTGTCATAACCCGTCAGCCAAAGAACGTCAAGTGCAAGACCTCTATCTACGGCAGCGGCGATTATATTGAAGAGCCGGAAAACGGACTGCTGTTCAGTGAAAATAACATTGTTACATTCTCTGTTGCGGCAAAGAGCCTGGAGGGCGACGAGCTGACCTATCAGTGGTATCAGAAGGATAATGCGAGACCGACGGCGGCACCTTACAAGCTGCCGGAGACATCGTATTATGTGGGCGTGAATACCCCAGTGCTGAAGTTGTTGGTTTCCGCCGAGGCCTGTCAGGATGACTATTCATATTTCTGCGTTATCGGCAGAAAGGGCGACGCTTCGGACACCCTGAAAACGGCGGAGGCAAAGCTGACTGCCACCCATGCCTACAGCTATAAGCAGGCGGGTGTGCCGGTGCCTACGGACGACAGCGAGAGAACGCCGCGATACTATGTTTGGCATGTAAACCCGGACGGGAGCAGAACAGAAGTTTCCGTAGGCAATGACCCGAAATGCGACGGACATAAGCTACCTTGTCTGTTTGAAGAAAGTAGTCTTTATGGAGCACATTATATGACCACCGGCTCCAAGGAGCGCATCTTCCCGCATACATTTGAGCTTGAAGAAAGCTATGACGCAGTGGGTGGCGGCAGAGTCGATATGCTCAGATGTACCGTCTGCGACTATGTCATTCCTGTGAAGAGCCATGTCCATGATTACGGCTGGAACTGGGATTACACCGGCTTCGGTAGCATCTATGAATATACATTCAACATCGGCGGCTCGACCAAGACGGTGGAGGAGCTCATCCTTGAGTCCGACTATGCCCACCCCGAAAAGTGCAAGGTTCCCGGTTGCGAGGAGTTCATCATGGTTCCCCATAGCTGGGGTCGCTGGAATGTGGTTTTGTGTCCTGATACCACAGGCAGCGAAGGCGGTATGGAGGCTGAATGCAGCATCTGCGAGTACACAAAGACAAAAATAGATAAGGACAATGACAGCGAAGAGATCGATCATTGGACAAAGGACACTGCACTTGTGACGGTAATAAATGGCCGTGCAACCCGTATGATCGTCAAGCCCGGCGACAAGATCAGGCTTTATCCCGAGGAGAGAACCGGTCAGAAAGCCATCGGCTGGAAGGTGGAGTATCTCCGCGAATACAACGTGTCCGACAGCATGGCACCGGTTCATAAAAATTGGAATACCAACGAGGCGAAGACCCTGTTCAAGCTGGTGACCAACGGATCTGCCCTTGAGTGGGGCTGCACGATTCCGGAGTTCAGCGCAATGGGTGCCCCCGGCGGTGGACAATTCTTCTTCGAGCCGGTCTATGCAGGCTGTGACCACAGCGGCGGCACCACGGTGCTCAATGCGAAGGCACAGGTCTGCGACCGCAAGGGCTACACCGGCGACACCGCCTGTGCAGACTGCGGCCATATCATCAGTGCCGGTTCGGATATATACCCCCCTGCAAACGCCGGCCATACCGGCACGCTGCAGCCGCTGTACTACTATGGCACAAATAATTCTGCAACCACTGACGCAAGCCATGGTGGCAGACGATATAACGCCAGATCGGGCGACTGCAGGCATCGTGCCTATGAGGGCGATTATCGCTGCACAGCTTGTGGCGGCACCGTAAAGGGCGAGACCGGCGACTTCAGGCATAGTGGACCATTTGAGTTGCGGGATGTAAGAATGGCAACCTGTATTGAAAAGGGCTATTCCGGTAATCAATACTGCACAGTGTGCGACAGAATTGCACAGAAGGGCGTCTCTACACCATCCCTCCATGAAATTGCCGGTAACTACAGTCTGATAAATAAGAAAGACCCCGGATGCACCACAGTAGGTTATAGCGGTGACTTGAAATGCACAGGTGACTGCGGACAGATTTTCCGCTACGGTCATGTCATCAACAAACTCAGCCACGACTGGGATAGCGGCACCCCTGCAACACAGGGTAAGAGTGAAGGAATTCTCTACACCTGCCAGCGTGCCGGTTGCGGCATGACAAGGTTCGTAGGGAATCCTACTGCGACCAGGTACGCTGTCACGATTATCAAGGGCGTGGCTTCCGTTGCAGGCATCCATATTACCGAGAAGATTGCACAGGATACTGTTGTGACCGTTGCGGCGGATGAACCGGAGAACGGCAAGGTCTTTGACAAGTGGATTGTGTTGGAAGGTAATGTTACCCTGACAGACGTTACCAGTGCTACCACCACTTTCACCATGCCGGGTAATGATGTTAAGATTGAGGCTACCTATAAGGATGTGCCTCCGGCTCATACCCATGGCTACGGCACAGATTGGAAAAGTGATGACACCAATCATTGGCATGAGTGCCAGTGCGGAGACAAGGCTGGCTTTGCAGCTCACTCATTCGTTTGGAAAATCGACAGAGAAGCTACCAAGACAGAAACCGGAATTAGGCACGAAGAATGTACCGTTTGCGGCAATAAACGCAGCGAAAACACCATCATAGATAAGCTTACTGACACCGGCAGCACCGACAATACCGGCAACACCGGAAGCGGCAGTACCGACAATAGCGGCAGTACCGACAATAGCGGCAATACCGACAATAGCGGCAATACCGGCAACACCGGAAGCGGCAGCACCGGTAAGCCTTCAAAGGATGATGCTGACAAATATCCTCAGGCCGGTGACAGAAGCAACCTTATCGGTTGGATGGGTGCTCTGTTTGTCAGCGGCGGCGTTCTGACTATGTTGGGTGTAAAAGGCAAAAAGAATAAGAAACCCGAGGCAGAATAAACATATGTTACCTAAATTGAAATAACCTAAATACAACGGGTACTTACCGAAGAACGTTATTTCAACACATAAAAATTATCAAAGGAGAGATGATTTATGAGTATTTTTGACAAACTTAAAAGCACAGCAAAACAGGCGGTAAATTCCGCTGCACATTCTATCGGCAACAAACAGGAAACGTTTACCTTCACTTCGTTGCCTGAAAGCCTTGCAGAGATGCAGGCATTGCCGGAGGCAAGTCTCGATACACCATTTAAAACTGCGGCACTTACGGTTCTTGCTCTTTGTGCATTTGCAGCAGATAAGAACATCGGGACCGAAATGTTAAACTGGCTTCGTGGACCACGTCCGTTAAATGGGCAGGAGATATCATTTATTAATGATCGTTTTCGCGATGGCAAGACGTATCTGCCATTTACATATTTCAAAGGAGCTACACCGGATAACGATTATACGCCTGCCGAGCCATACATGATTGTAGTTGAAAGTAATCATGTATCAGGTGAGGAACCGGGTTATATGAAACTGTTTATTCCTTGTGGCGGTGCAGATGATCCGCGTCCAATCAAAATGCGTCAGCGTGGATCCGATGGCAAGTGGTTTTTGTGGGAACAGTACCTGCTTACCGGTGTGCGGACACCGAAATCTGCCAACCCATGGGCTTAAACAGAAAATGCACGGCTGAATATGTATTGACGGCTATTTTAAATAAAGATTATGATGACACAGGAAAGGAATAAAAATATGGATATTCGCGGAATTTGGAAAGTTAAAGAAATTCGTGTGCCTACACCAGAAGGAGAAATGGTTATTACACCTGATAATCCGCCGGATGATGAGCGTTTTGAAGGAAGCATTGAGATGATGCAGTACCAGACTGAGTTCGCTGAAGACGGTGTGGTCAACACTCTTATGTTAGTGCCGGATAATATGCGTGAGGAGGCTGCCAAACATGGAGTGATGGTGCGTGATGATGGATATAGCGTTATCGAAAGCACAGTATGGAAAGAAGAGAACGGAAAGTTCTACTATGACACCGGAATTGAGGGTGAAGTTCTCGGAGAAAAGGTTGATTCATTTGCCGAAATACCTGTTACAGATGATAATTGTCTGCTTTACGGGTTAGGGATGATTGTTTTGGAAAGAATATGATGAGACTACAATGATTGGTGGTGTAAAAAGGCTTGCTGCGGCAGGCCTTTTTCTAAAAAACACAGAATGGATTCCGGTGATTAATGGATAGTTATTATGGAGGTATTGCAATGAATTTTAAAAGCTTTAAGCTGGAACAAAACGATATGTCGGCACGAAGATATGTCTATGAAGGTCATAAAACAGATAACGGTGTTCATTTAGAACATTATATCAGAACAGAGGAATGGGATGATAAAAAATTGGAAAATGTTGAATGCCGCAGCATTGTCCGGGCAATAGACGGGGATATAAAACTTTTTCACCGTCTGTGCGATTTATTTGACAACTGCGGTGTAGGCGGCTGGGCGGATTTTCATGGCCGCAATTTGTATGCTCTCGACGGTGCAGGGATGAATTTTGATGTTGTATTGGAAGACGGGACTAAGTTAAATGCTGAAGGAAACAATGAATTTCCTTCAAATTATTCAAAATTGGTACAAGGACTTCGTGATTTAATTACAACCGAAAAAATCAGTTCAACAAAATTTACAGATGGTACTTATGAAATTACACTGCCGGAAAAGTGGGTCGGTGTAGTAAAGGCAAGCTTTTCAGAAGGTCTTGTGTCATTTGACATTGATAAAACTGACGGTGGAGAGCTTACATTTTTTATTATTGATAATAATGAATATGGTTATTCTTCGGATTCCTACAAGGGAAGAATAGAAGCAGGGCGGCTTATATCGAATGAAAAAGTCCGTTTTATTACGGTGCGCGATAACTATTCAATAGCATTATATGCGGGTAAAGTTTCCGGGGAGGCCCTTGCAATATGGGAAAATTATGAAAAAGATAAGCTTGCCATAATTGAGAGTATTTGTGGTATAAACGGATATGAGTTCTACCCGGAGGACGGAAAAACATTATATCTTTCAAAGGCGATGAAACTGGCAGATAAAGCACGAAGCTTATGGCTGAGTCTGAATTTTGCGGGTGATTATCCGGGCGGTGCGAAACCTGTGAGATTAAATCGACAGAATTATGTGCCGATGTTTCCTCCGTATTTTTATATAAATACCATGGAAGATGTCCGTAAAAAATTTCTGGCTGTTTTTTCAGAGGAGTTTACTGAGAAAACATTGAACCGTGCTGTTGCTGCCAAAGAGTTGATTGAATATAAGGATGATATTTATGTGGCATGTAAAAAATGTAAGGGTGATGCGTCATATAACAGCTGGGTGAAGAGTGTCCGTGATGATGGCAATGGGAAATTTGTAATTGTGATTGCAGTAATAATGCATCCTGGCGGCAACAAGATTTATGTCGAGTTGCCGACGGAGAAAAATTCGGCAGGAGAGTATGTTATTACAGATTATCCTTATTGGGATGAAAGTGAATGAAACTTAAAAATAATATAATTTGACGAAGACAAGGAGTTGATTTATAATATTTAGGATTACATGTAAATATAGAACAGTCGTTAGGGAATATGACCTTATACGGACTGGGGGTGGACTGTTTTAACGGTTTATCGGAAAGGAGACAGAAAATGAAAAAAATGACAAAGTTTGCCGCAGTTGCTCTTGCCGCACTTATGGCTGTAAGTGTAACAGCATGCGGAAAAAGCGGTGGCACCAAGACTGACAAAGGAGACGGTACATATACAGTAGGTATCTGCCAGTTAGTTGAACATCCTGCTCTTGATGCAGCTACAAAGGGATTCAAAGAAGCACTTCAGGAAAAACTTGGTGACAAGGTTAAGTTTGAAGAGAAGAATGCACAGAATGATACGGAAACATGTGCAACAATCGTTAATGGATTTGTATCATCAGATGTAGATCTTATTTTAGCAAATGCAACTCCTGCATTACAGGCCGCAGTTGCTGCTACAAGTTCAATTCCTATTCTCGGAACATCAGTTACAGAATACGGTGTTGCTCTTGATATCAAAGATTTCTCAGGCAAGACAGGTATTAACGTTTCAGGAACATCTGACCTTGCTCCTTTAGCTGAACAGGCAGCAATGATTAAAGAACTTTTCCCTGATGCAAAAAAGGTTGCTCTTCTTTACTGTTCGGCAGAAGCTAACTCATTATACCAGGTTAAAGTAGTCAGCGAAGAACTCGATAAGCTTGGTATCGAAAGCAAGCAGTTCCCATTTGCTGATTCCAATGATATTTCAAATGTAACACAGACTGCCGCAGATTATGCAGATGTTTTATATGTTCCTACAGATAATACGGTAGCAGAGAATACAAGCGCCGTATACAATATCTGTATGCCTGCAAAGGTTCCCGTAATCTCAGGAGAAGAAGGAATCTGTAAGGGATGTGGTGTTGCATCACTTACAATCAGTTATTATGATCTTGGATATGCTACAGGCAAGATGGCATACGAGATTCTTGCAAACGGAGCAGATGTTTCTAAGATGGATATCCAGTATGCTCCAAAATTTACAAAGAAATATAATGAAGCAATCTGTAAAGAACTTGGCGTAACAATTCCAGAAGGTTACGAAGCTGTTACTACAGAATAAATAATTACCGGAGGTTTTAGGTGTGGATATAACAACATTATTTAGCGCAATGCCAGGCGCTGTTTCCCAAGGTATGATGTGGGGAATTATGGCAATAGGTGTATTTATTACATACAAAATACTGGATATTGCAGATTTGTCAGTTGATGGTACTGTCAGTCTCGGAGCTGCTGTATTTGCGGTAATGCTGACAAAGGGACAGAACATATGGTTATGTATGCTGTATGCCACACTTGCCGGTATGGCTGCAGGTCTTGTGACAGGACTTTTCCATACGCTTATGGGAATTCCTGCCATACTTGCAGGTATCATTACACAGTTTGGTCTTTATTCAATTAATTTAAAGATACTTGGCGGTTCTAATATGACAATAAGTAACAGAACTTATGATCTTATTGAGTCAAGTATGTATATGAAGGGTGGATATCCTTTTTATAAGTGGCCTGTTTTTGTATTTGGTGTGGCATCACTTGTTCTTATAATTGTTCTTTACTGGTTCTTCGGAACAGAGAGAGGAGCATCTTTAAGAGCAACAGGAAGCAATCCTAATATGAGCCGTGCCCAGGGTATCAATACGGATGTCAATAAAGTAATCGGGCTTGTGCTCTCTAATGGTATTGTTGCTTTTTCCGGAGCACTTATGGGACAGTATTCCGGAGCTGCCAATGTGGCAACAGGACGAGGAGCAATCGTTATCGGTCTTGCAGCAGTGGTAATCGGAGAAGCAATTTTCGGAAAGATATTTAAGAATTTTGCATTAAAGCTCTTGGGCGTTGTACTCGGTGGCGTAATTTATTACATAATCGTAACTATAATACTCTGGTTCCCAATAGATCCTAACCTGCTTAAATTTATACAGGCAATGGTAATCGCATTGTTCCTTGCATTTCCATATTGGAAAGGCAAGATATTCGGAAAAAATATAAAGACATCATCAAGAAAGGCGGAATCTGAAAATGCTGGAAATTAATAATATATATAAGACCTTTAATCCAGGCACTGTTAATGAAAAAGTTGCATTAAACGGTGTTTCCCTCAAACTTAATGATGGCGATTTTGTTACTGTAATCGGAGGTAACGGAGCCGGTAAATCCACACTTCTTAACGCAGTTGCCGGAACATGGAAGGTGGATGATGGCAGTATCCTTATTGATGGTATTGACGTTACTAAGATGCAGGATTATAAGAGAGCAAAATTCCTCGGAAGAGTATTTCAGGATCCTATGATGGGAACGGTGCCTACAATGGGAATTGACGAGAATCTGGCACTTGCAGCAAGAAGAGGCAAGTTCAGAGGATTGGCAAGAGAGATAACAGCCAAAGAACGTGCCGGATTTAAAGAAATAGTTAAGATTCTTGACCTTGGGCTTGAGGACAGACTTACATCCAAAGTAGGACTCCTTTCAGGAGGTCAGAGACAGGCAGTAACACTTCTTATGGCATCACTTAAGAAGCCAAAACTTCTGCTGCTTGATGAGCATACAGCTGCACTTGATCCCAAGACTGCGGCAAAGGTGCTTGATGCTACAGAGACTATTGTTAACAGAGATCATCTTACAACACTTATGATTACCCATAATATGAAAGATGCAATCGCACACGGAAACCGTCTTATTATGATGAAAGACGGAAAGATTATTCTTGATATATCAGGTGAAGAAAAGAAAAATCTCACGGTTGAGGAACTGCTTGAAAAGTTCAATAGCGTCGGTGGGGAAGATGCAGTTAATGACAGAATGATTTTAGGATAATTAAATTAATCACGGCTCAATGGGCCGTGATTTTTTCTTTTTGAAGTTTTTTAAGTAATATTAAAGATTATAGTGCCAAAACAGGGAATGTATGATATAATACAAATATGTTGGTACGAGAATTAATGTGAGGAAAAAGGAAGAACGGGTGATTTTATTTTGGATAAACTAACAGGTATAAGCAGTTTCAGAGGTTTTATTGATGAGACTGACAAGTTACTAACTGACAATCCTAATGACAATTTTGACATTTTTGTATGGGATATTGTGCAGTTTAAAGTTATCAATGATTTGTATGGAATGGAAGCAGGAGACTGGCTTCTAAAAGAAATTGCGGCTGAAATTAAGGCCAAGGTTACAAGAGGAACCTGCGGAAGAATTGGTAATGATAAGTTTGTATGTTGTGTTTTTGCAAATGATAAGCTTTATAGTTTTAAGAATAATGTATATGTATTCCGCAGGGAAGGCGTGGAACACCGTATTCTTATACAGGGAGGCTGCTACCAGATAAGATCAAGGGATGTTCCTGTTATTAAGATGTGCGACAGGGCTATACTTGCACTTAACAGTATTAAGGGCAAGTATACGGAAGCTGTGGCTATTTATAATAACTCCGAACGTGAGGATATAATAATGGGTCAGCGTCTTGCCGCTGATTTTGACAATGCACTGAAGGAAAGACAGTTCAAGGTATATATCCAGCCTATATATTATGCCGATTCTAACGCGATGGCAGGTGGAGAGGTTCTGGTAAGATGGGAGCATCCTACACTGGGATTTCTTTCGCCGGGCAGATTCATAAGATATTTTGAACAGAATTATCTGATTACAAGACTGGATAAGTTTGTGTGGGAGGAAGCCTGCAGAATACTTAAGAGGATGAAGGAAGAGGGCAAGACCGTAATTCCATTGTCAATTAATATATCAAGAGCAGACTTTCTGTTTGACAATTTGTATGATGTACTTGTAGGTCTGGTTACAAAGTACGATGTTGCACCGGATAAATTAAGAATTGAGATTACCGAAAGTGCATATATTGATAATCCGGTCAAGATAAAGGATACAATTGACAGGCTTTGTGAATATGGATTTAGTATACATATTGATGATTTCGGAACAGGATATTCATCTCTTAATACCCTCAAAGAACTGCCTTTTGGAATACTTAAGATTGATAAGACTCTTATTGATGAAATAGATGGTTCAGAGAAAGCAGCTAATGTGGTGTCTACTATTATCAATATGGCGAAGCTGCTTGGCATGGATGTAATAGCAGAAGGCGTTGAGAACGTAAAACAGCTTAATTTCCTTAAGCATATGGGTTGTAAATACATTCAGGGATTCTATTTTTCCAAGCCTGTATGTGAAGAAGAGTTCTTTAAAAAAGATTTTGAAGATCGTGTTCTTATTCATGATGATACAGACAAATTTAATGTCGAAAGTATTTTTACAATCAGAAATCCTGAAAGCCGCGGCATTATCGACATGATTATTGGTGCGATTCTTCAGTATGAGATTAATGACGGACAACTTGTTCTTAAGCGGGTTAATCAGGAATTTTATTATCAATACGGCATTAAAGACCCTTACGAACTTTTTACGGTAAGAAAGGGAAAAATTATAGATGAAGAAGATATCTCCAGGGTATATAAGCGGTGCATCAGTGCAATGACCAGAAATGAGACTAATTATATTGAAACAGGATATACCAGAAAAGATGGAAGTAAAGGCTCTTTGTATATTAAAATATTTTATATAGGCAAGGAAAACGGTAAACCACAGTTCCTGTTTAACACTATGGATATTACGAAAGAGAAACGTAAGCGTCTAAAACAAAGACTGCTTGACTATATGGATTCTCTTTCAAAACTTTGCAGTGAAATACTGCGCCTTAACTATACGGACAATACATTAACAACCGTTCACTGTGATGAGAATAGGGTTAAGGTTAAGTATGATAATGCACCTCTTGACCGTTTGTTAAACAGATTTTCGTCCATTCTTGATAAGGATGAACATGATGAAGTTATGAAAGTATTTTCATACGAGGAGATGGAGAAGTTCTGTTTATCCAATGAAGGTATTAAGGTAATTAGTATTCATCTGCACAGTAATAATTACGGCAGGCATCTGTGTGAAGTTATCATCGTTAATAACAGGGATGAGCATGGAAAAATTATCGTAACAACCGGAAGCAGAGTTATATTATAATGAATAAATTATTATCATTTATTAAGAAAGAGATTATTCTATGCGTGGCGGGTGTACTTGCAATTGCGTCGGCTTTTGTGGTACATCCGTCAAAGAAATATATTAATTATATTGATTTCAGGGTTCTGGCATTACTTTTTTCACTTATGCTTATGGTGGAAGCATTAAGAAGTTTTGGAATATTTACACTAATAATTGAAAAGATGACTGAAAAGATTAAGAAAACGAGAATGTTATATTTTATTCTCGTTTTTATATGCTTTTTTTCAGGAATGATAATAACCAATGATGTGGCACTCATTACTTTTGTGCCCTTTGCAATAGAACTTCTTACTGCAGCCGGAGCTGCTGAATATATTATATATATTGTTGTATTACAGACAATAGGTGCCAATCTTGGAAGTATGGCAACTCCTATAGGTAATCCACAGAATATTTTCCTGTTTTCAAAATACAATATGACAATTGGGGAATTTGCGGGGGCTACTGTATGGTATGCCGTTACGGCTATTATAATTATAAGTATATGCATCTGTTTTATACCATCTAAGGAAGTTGACATAAATGACAAAGACAATAAGACACAGAGGGCAGAATTTCATAAATGGAAGCTTGCTCCTATAGCAGTTATTTTTGTAATTTGCATATTATGTGTAATGAGGGTTATTGATTACAGGGTTATGCTATTGGTATGTATTCTGCTTACGGCGGTTATAGATTATAAATTATTTGCCAAAGCCGATTATATATTATTACTTACATTTGTGGCTTTTTTCATACTGACGGGAAATATTAAATCCATGAGCTTTATTGAAAATGGACTTAGCAATTTTGTTGCCGGAAGAGAGTTTGTGTCCGGAATATTGCTCAGTCAGGTTATAAGCAATGTACCTGCGGCAGTTTTATTATCGAATTTTACGGATAATGGAGCACTTCTTTTGTCGGCGGTTAATATCGGAGGATTGGGAACCATAATTGCATCCATGGCAAGCCTTATTTCTTTCAGATATTACGGGGAAAACAAAAATAGTAAAAAAAGCAGATATTTAGGCGTATTTACACTGTTTAATTTAGGATTTTTAGGAATTATGATTCTTGTAAGCAGATTTATTATATAAACATTTTTAAAAAGGAAGATGATATGATACTCAATGTAGAAAATTTAAGCCATGGTTTTGGTGACAGGGCCATTTTTAATAATGTTTCCTTCAGACTTTTAAAGGGGGAACATATTGGATTAATCGGAGCAAACGGTGAGGGCAAATCCACCTTTATGAATATAGTAACGGGAAAACTTATGCCGGACGAGGGAAAGGTAGAATGGGCAAAGAATGTCAAAGCAGGATATCTTGACCAACATTCGGTGCTTACTCCCGGGATGACAATCGGTGATGTATTAAGGCAGGCGTTTTCTTACCTTTTTGAACTTGAGGAGAAAATGACGGGTATTTTTGAAAAAATGGCAGAGGCAACACCTGAAGAAATGGAAGAAATGATGGAGGAGTCAGGCACAATACAGGACATCCTTACCAATCACGATTTCTATATAATAGATGCCAAGATTGAAGAAATAGCAAGGGCTTTCGGACTTCTTGAACTGGGACTTGATAAGGATGTAACAGAATTGTCGGGAGGCCAGAGAACCAAAGTGCTGCTTGCCAAGCTTCTTCTTGAAAAGCCTGACATACTCTTGCTTGACGAGCCGACCAACTACCTTGACGCCAATCACATAGAGTGGCTCAGAAGATATCTGCAGGATTATGATAATGCTTTTATACTTATATCACATGATATGGAATTTCTTAACAGCGTTGTTAATCTCATATACCATATGGAAAATCAGGAAATTAACAGATATGTGGGTAATTACGAAAAATTTAAAGAAGTATATGAGGTTAAAAAGTCACAGTTAGAAGCAGCTTACCGCAGACAGCAGCAGGAAATGAATGAACTTAAGGATTTTGTGGCACGTAATAAAGCAAGAGTTGCCACACGAAATATGGCCATGTCGAGACAGAAAAAACTTGATAAAATGGAAGTTATTGAACTGGCAAAGGAAAAACCAAAGCCGGAGTTTTGCTTTAAAGAGGCAAGAGCTGCCGGAAAGGTTATTTTTGAGACGGATGACCTGGTAATAGGATATAATAAGAAACCATTGTCAAAACCCATTAATCTCAGAATGGAAAGAGGAGAAAAAATAGCGGTAACCGGAACTAACGGAATTGGCAAGACCACATTCCTTAGAAGTGTTTTGGGACTTATCCCGGCAGTATCCGGTAAAGCTGTCCTGGGGGATTACCTCTACAAGGGATATTTTGAACAGGAAATAAAGCCGGGCAACAATACCTGTATTGAGGAAATATGGGAGACTTTCCCTTCATACACACAATATGAAGTAAGGTCGGCACTGGCAAAATGCGGACTTACCACAGAACATATTGAGAGCAAAGTCAGAGTTTTAAGCGGCGGAGAACAAGCCAAAGTCAGACTTTGTAAACTTATTAATGTTGAGACTAATATCCTGCTTCTTGATGAGCCGACCAACCACCTTGACATTGATGCAAAAGATGAACTTAAAAGAGCATTAAAGGAATATAAAGGTGCTGTCCTTATAGTATGCCATGAGCCTGATTTTTATGAAGACCTTGTGGATAAAGTATGGAACCTTGAGGAATACTCTTTATTAGCGTAGCTATATTGCAAAGGTATGTGCATATATGCTACAATAAGAAGTAATATATTGCGGAATGGAGTTATACAATGTATAAAGATAACAGCAAATCAATACATAATTTTATATTGATTGTTCTTGATTTTATCAGCCTTGCCATAAGCTATTTTCTTGCGACTTATCTGTGGCTTAGTGTTATCAGGAAAAACTCAGAAATTATTAAATCAAGAATAGTTAATGAAATAGGACTTGTTTTCTTTTCCTTTCTGGTTGTTATTTTTATTTTTAATATGAACCGAGACTTCCTTAAGAGAAGCAAGGTAGAAGAATTTCTGTATACAATCAAAATTAACCTTATTTTTCTTGCAGTTGCATCTGTTGCCATGTTTATCGGCAACAGCAAGGAAACTTCAAGAGGAGCATACCTTATTGCGGTAGCATTTAATACTGTATTTATGTATATCTTTCATATTATATATAAATCCTACCTCATTAATGTATATGCCAAGAAAAAGAAAAATACACAGTTATTCATAATTACCACCTCTGACCGGGTGGAAAAGACAGTCAGGAGGTTATTAGATAATCCGGACTGGCTTAACAGGATACATTCAATAGCTGTAATAGATGCGGATATGGTGGGACAGGAAATATGCGGTATTCCTGTAAGTTCCGATGCTTATACAATGATGGACTATGTCAGGACAGAATTCATAGATGAAGTTTTTATTGACGTACCATATCATACAGGAAAGTCTACCCGTAAATATGTAATGGATTTTGAAAATATGGGAGTCGTGGTCCACCTTAATATTGATAAACTTGAAGAATTTGAGGATTTTAATAAGTCCCTTTCAATGTTAGGCGATATACCGGTGGTTACATTTGCCAACAATTTCTATGATGTTAATAAGCTTATGATTAAGAGGCTTATGGATATAATAGGTTCAATCGTGGGCCTTGCGATTACCGCGGTTGTGACCGTGTTCCTTGCACCCGCGATTCTCATTGAGTCAAGGGGACCGCTTATTTTCAAACAGAAAAGAGTAGGAAAGAACGGAAGATTTTTTTATGTATATAAGTTCCGGTCAATGTACAAAGACGCAGAGGAACGTAAGAAAGCTCTGATGGAGAAAAATGAGATGAAGGGTCTTATGTTTAAAATGACAGATGATCCAAGAATTACTAAAGTCGGTAAATTTATCAGAAAAACGAGTCTTGACGAACTGCCTCAGTTCTTTAACATATTAAAGGGTGACATGAGCCTTGTAGGAACAAGACCGCCAACCGTAGATGAATTTAAGATGTACGAGAGTTACCACAAGAGAAGACTCAGCATGAAGCCGGGTCTTACGGGAATGTGGCAGGTCAGCGGGCGCAGCGATATAGAAGATTTTGAAGAAGTTGTGAGACTTGATTTAGAATATATTGATAACTGGAGCATAGGTCTTGATATCAAAATTATTCTTAAAACAATTGCTGTAATTTTCAAACATAAAGGAGCCAGATAAAGGGAGGCTGTTATGAAGGTCGTTATTTTAGCAGGCGGTTTCGGAACAAGAATTTCCGAGGAATCGCAGTATAAACCAAAGCCAATGGTTGAGATAGGCGGGATGCCGATTCTCTGGCATATTATGAAAACATACTCGCACTACGGATTTAATGAGTTTATTATATGTGCCGGATATAAACAGCATATAATTAAAGAATGGTTTGCTAATTATTTTATCCATACATCGGATATAACTTTTGATTTCAATGATGGCGGAAAAATGATTGTACATGACAGAAGGCAGGAGCCATGGAAGGTTACTATAATAGATACAGGACTGAATACCATGACAGGCGGACGTGTAAAACGTATCAAGCCTTATATAGACAATGAGAGATTTTTTGTTACATACGGGGACGGCGTTTCAGATGTAAATTTTGTAAAAGAGCTTGAATTTCATAAAAGTCATGGTAAAATGGTAACCGTTTCAGCATATAATGCAGGACAGCGTTTCGGGGTCCTTGACATTGATAATGATGGAAATGTAAGACAGTTCAGGGAAAAAATCCAAGGCGACGCCAGTCCCATCAATATCGGTTATATGATATGTGAACCTGAATTTATTGACCTTATAGACGGTGATGATACGGTGCTTGAAAAAACACCTATGCAGAAAGCAGCAGCAATGAATGAAATTATGGCATACAGACACGAAGGTTTCTGGAAGTGTATGGATACCGTCAGGGAAAAACAACAGCTTGAAAAATTATGGAGTGAAGGCAACGCTCCGTGGAAGACATGGGAGAACTAGAGTTGAAAAGTGTAATTATTACCGGTGCAGACGGTTTTGTAGGCAGTTACACAACCGAATATTTTCTTAATCAGGGAATAGAAGTCCTGGCATTGGGTAGAAAAGCAGCTCCTGTCAGACTGAAACATCACGACAAAATGGTATACAGACAGTGCGATATTACGGACAGAAGTAATATAATCAAGGCAGCAGCCGGAAAAAAATACGATGCTTTTATTCATTTTGCATGGGATGGGGCAGCAGATAAGCGTAAAGATTATAACGTACAGATGAAAAATGCCATTGACACGGTAGAGTGTCTTAAAGCAGCTAAAGAAACAGGCTGCGATAGATTCGTCGGTGCGGGAAGCATAATGGAATACGAAGTGGAAGCAGCAATCCACACTGACGGAACAAGACCGGGAATGGCATATATTTATGGAATAGGCAAGCACACGGCACATTGTCTATGCAAGCCCATTGCGGCAGAACTCGGCATAGATTTTATATGGCCGATGATAACAAATGCATACGGTCCCGGAGAATTTACGGACAGATTTGTTAATTCAACTCTGAAAAAAATAATACGAAAAGAAGATTTACAGTTTACCGCGGCAACGCAGAACTATGATTTTGTATATGTAAAAGATGTAGCCAGAGCATTTTATCTTATTACTACGAAGGGCAGACCGTTTTCCGAATATATGATAGGAAGCGGCAATGCAAGACCTTTGAAAGAATTTATTATTGAGATGAAAGAAAATCTGGCAAAGGATGCAACACTTTGCTTTGGAGATATCCCATTTACGGGAACTGATATGCCATTGGAAGTTTTTAGCATAAAAAGACTTAAAGAGGATTGTGGATTCATTCCGGAAACGGATTTTGCAACAGGGACAGCAATTACAATGGAGTGGCTTAAGGAGCAGCAATGATACAGAAATTTGAATTTGAAGAATTACCTTTAAAAGGTTCATATAAAATAACACCCTTTTTGGCAACAGATGAAAGAGGCGGACTTTTAAAAGATTATAATGTTGACATATTCAACAGTAATGGTATAAAACATAATTTAAAAGAAACATTTTATACAATTACCAGAAAAGGCGTGATAAGGGCATTACATTTCCAGCTTATCAAGCCTCAGGCAAAGCTTATAAGGTGTATATCGGGTCATGTATACGCAGTTATATGTGATTTGAGAAAGGAATCTCCTACATATAAGAAATGGCTTCCGTTTCATCTTACCGGAGATAATATGACTATGCTTTATGTTCCGGGAGAATTCGGACTGGGATATTTCGTAATAGAAGATGCAGTAGTCAGCTATAAGTGTGATGAAGTGTTTTATGGCGAAGGTGACAGCGGAATAATGTGGAACGATAAGGACCTTGCCATAGAATGGCCTATAGAGCTTATAGAAGGGGTAACATCAGAAGATGACCTGATTATAAGTGACAAAGACAGTAATCTTATGAGTTTTAAAGAATATGATGAAAGGTATTAATTTCCCGGAGGAAAGTTTATGAGTACAGAGACGAAAAAAGAAAAAAAATTACGAAATTATAAAATAAAAAAAGCTTTATTGATTTCGGGTATTGCATTGTTAGCAGTACAGCTTGTAGCGACAGTTGTTTTTATGGTGATATTGTCAAAAGTCAGGATTGTTCCCAAAGACTATGTGATAATGATAGATGTACTTCTGGTGCTTATACTCACGGTCGTAACGATAACACAGAGGTGGGCACTGCCGGGAATTATAACAAAGGTTATATCGCTTCTTTTATCCGTCGTGCTTATTGTGGGTTCTGTGTATCTTAATGCAACTTACGGAGCATTTAAAAAAGCTACCGATATTAATTATACCACCACAAGTCTTAATGTATATGTCAGGGCAGACAGCAAATACGAGAAACTTGAAGATGTTAAATCAGAAGAATTCGGTATAATGAAGTCATTAGACAGGGAAAATACCGATGAAGTAGTTAATAAGATACAGACTGAAATTGATACCACCATTAAGACAAAGGAATATGACGATGTACAGTCACTTGTGAAAGCTTTATATGATAAAGAGGTTAATGTAATTATCCTTGGCACAAGCCACCTTGGAATACTTGATTCACTTGATGAATTCAAGAATTTTAAGACATTTACAAAGGTGATTGCATCGTATGAAATGAAAAAAGATATTAAAAATAATGACAAAAAAGATGATGATTATCTGAATTCGGATGACGTGGTTACACTATACCTGAGCGGAATTGACGTTGACGGACCTCCAACTGAGAACCGTAACAGTGATGTAAATATCATTATGACTCTTAACACCCGTACAGGACAGATACTTCTCCTTAACACACCTAGAGATTATTATGTGCCTACAAGTGTATCAAACGGAGAACCGGATAAGCTTACCCATGCAGGATGTTATGGTATTGACTGTTCTGTTGAGACACTTGAGATGCTTTACGGAATAAATATTGATTACTATATCAAGCTTAATTTTACAGGCTTTAAGAGCATAATCGATTCACTTCATGGAGTAGACGTATATTCTGAATTTGAATTTACATCCAAGAATGTCAAGGGTTACCATTTTGTACAGGGCTATAACCACATGGACGGAGAAGCAGCACTTGTATTTTCAAGAGAAAGATATTCTTTTCCAACAGGTGATAACCAGAGAGGTAAGAACCAGATGGCGGTAGTTAATGCTGTTGTTAAGAAACTTGCTTCTTCTGAATTGCTGAAGAACTACACAGAGGTACTTGATTCAATTTCATCAAGTATGGTAACCGATATGTCAATGGATGAGATTGCCAGACTTGTGGACATCCAGCTCAAGAAAAATATCTCATGGGATATTATACAGTTTGCGGTAACCGGTTCCAACGGAAACCTTCCATGTTATTCGCTTAAGAGCCCTAACTATGTAATGATTCCTGATGATGCTGTTGTCGAACAGGCAAAAACATACCTTAAAAAGATTCATGATAACGAAAGAGTAGTAATAGAATAGGACAAAATATGTACCAGAAGAAGCAATATATCCAGAACGTTATTTTGTTGTTTACAGATATGCTCGCAGTAATATGCAGTTATTTTATGGCAGCATTTTTCTGGACAGGTTTTATAAGAAAATTAGATGTAATGGAATTTGCCGAGACAAAGGAACGTTTCGGCATGGTTCTTATTGCTTTCGCAGTAGTTTATATGGTTTTTAATACCAACAGAAAATTCATCGAAAGAAAGATATTCGAGGAATTTGTACAGTGTATTAAGCTTAATATATTATTTGCTGCGGCATACGCAATAATGCTGTTTGTCGGTGACAGTTTTGATACCGCGTCAAGAGGTGTTTACATCTGTACAGTTGTATTTAACATATTTCTGATGTTTTTCTTCAGAATACTTGTAAGAATATACCTTGTAAAAATATATAAGAACCACAAGAAAACAAGCCAGCTTTTTATCATTACAACCTCGGGCAATATAGAGAATGTGATTGATAATATGAAAAGGAATGTTGAGTGGACAAACAGGATAAGCGGTATGGCTGTGATGGATAAGAATTTTACCGGCAGGGTGTATCATAATATTCCTGTAGTTGCAGGGTGTGATGATGTTCTGACATATATAAAAGGGCAGATTATAGATGAAGTTTTTATAGAGACAGATGAGATATCCAATAAAGAATTAAGTAAACTTGTTATGGAACTTGAAAATATGGGAACAACGGTGCATTTAAGTTTCCATGCCTTGGACAGCTTCAATGACTTTAATAAGAGTCTTTCAATGCTGGGAGATATTCCGGTTCTTACATTCGCCAATAATTTTTATAATCCCTGGAGTCTGGCACTCAAACGACTGATAGACATTATAGGTTCTCTTGTGGGTATAGTAATAACACTGATTGTAAGTATTTTTGTGGCACCTGCCATCTTAATCGAGTCAAGAGGACCACTTATTTTCAAACAGAGAAGAGTAGGAAAAAACGGACGTTTTTTCTATGTATATAAATTCCGCTCAATGTATAAGGATGCGGAAGAACGGAAAAAAGCACTTATGGAGAAGAATGAGATGAAGGGTCTTATGTTTAAGATGACTGACGACCCAAGAATTACCAAAGTAGGTAAATTTATCCGTAAGACAAGCATAGATGAGCTTCCCCAGTTTTTTAACGTATTAAAAGGCGATATGAGCCTTGTGGGAACAAGACCTCCTACCGTGGATGAATTCAGGCAGTACGAGGGTTATCATAAAAGGAGACTCAGTATGAAACCGGGAATGACCGGAATGTGGCAGGTCAGTGGAAGAAGCGACATAGAAGATTTTGAAGAAGTAGTTAAGCTGGATCTTGAGTACATAGATAACTGGAGCATAGGACTGGATTTTAAAATCCTGTTTAAGACAATCGCTGTGGTATTTCACCATGGAGGAGCAAAATAAAATTATTGTGAGGCCTTTATGAATTATAATGAAGCATTTGATACTTTAAAAAAATACGGTCAGGAACATGTACTTGATTATTATGATGAACTTGATGACAGCGACAGGAAGGAACTGTTAAGGCAGATAAGCATGACGGATTTTGAATTTGCAAAAGCCGGACACGATAATAGAAAAGCCGAAAAAAGGGGCATTATTACACCAATAAGTGTTACAACCGTGGATGAGATTAATTCTTCAAAAGAACATTACATGGCTGTAGGCAAGAATGCCATTGCAAAAGGAAAAGTGGGTGCTGTTCTTTTGGCGGGAGGAATGGGTACACGACTCGGCTCCGATAAGCCAAAAGGCGTTTTCGACATAGGAATTACCAGACACGTATATATTTTTGAACGACTGATAGAGAATCTCATGGATGTGGTTAATGAGACAGGTTCGTATGTGCATCTGTTTGTGATGACAAGTGAAAAAAACAACACAGATACAATTGATTTTTTTAAAGAAAAAAATTACTTTGGATATCCTTGTGATTATATCCATTTCTTTGTACAGGACATGGCGCCTGCCAGCGATTACGAGGGCAGATTCCTTATGGAATCAAAGTCGAGAATAGCAACATCTCCTAATGGAAACGGCGGCTGGTATTTGTCCCTTAAGAAAGCAGGATATGATAAAATTATTGCCGGAGCCGGAATAGAATGGCTTAATGTTTTTGCGGTGGATAATGTTTTACAACGTATTGCAGACCCATGTTTTGTGGGTGCAACAATATCCAATAATTGTGTATGTGGTTCAAAAGTAATAAGAAAAGTCAATAAAGACGAAAAAGTAGGTGTGCTCTGTCTTGAGGATAATCATCCGTCAATAGTTGAATATTATGAATTAACAGACGAAATGAAAAATGCGGTAAACGAAAAGGGCGAACCGGCATATAATTTCGGAGTGATTCTTAATTACCTTTTTAAGACGGAGGAACTTGACAGAATTGCAGCCATGAAGCTTCCGCCACATGTAGTTGAAAAGAAGATTGCGTGTATAGACGCGGACGGCAACGAGGTTAATCCTGAGAAACCAAACGGTTACAAGTATGAAACACTTATTCTCGATATGATTAAGCTACTTGATTCGTGTCTGGCGTACGAAGTAGTGAGGGAAAAAGAATTTGCACCTATTAAGAATAAAACCGGAGTGGATTCGGTTGAAAGTGCAAGAGAACTTCTTAAGAAAAACGGAATTGAATTATAATTTAACGGGCTGTCTTTCATGTTGATTCAAGACAGCCCTTGTTATTTATGATTTGTTTTTACAAAGATATTTTTCCTTAGTGGCCATGCCGCCCCTGATATGACGTTCGGATTTATTAATATCCAGTACCTTTCTGGCTTCAGAGGCAAGGGAGGGATTGATATAATTTATGCGGCATGATACATCCTTATGTATTGTACTTTTGCTGATACCAAACATTTTAGCAGTCTGCCTTACGGTTGCGTTGTTGTCAACAATATACTGGGCTACTTTAACAGCTCTTTCTTCAATATATCCTTTCATCAATTCTCCGTTATTTTATTTAGTACATTCTATTTGATATTATTATAAAAAAGAACCATTGTTTGTACTTTTCATAAAAATAAATATGAGTTATAATGAAAGATATTATCACGCCAGAGGGAATGAAATGGGAAGAAAATCAATAAAAGAGAATAAGACAAGGTTTCAATTAAGCAGGGAAAATGCCGGATTTACGAGGGAGGGAGCTGCTGCAACATTGGAATTTATATCAGCAGACAGAATCGAGAAAATAGAAAATGAAAAGACTTTTCCACGCCCTGAGGAAGTTATTGCAATGTCAGAGAGTTATAATGATATAACGCTTTGCAATTATTATTGTACCCATTGCTGCGATATCGGACAGAAATATATGCCTGAAATCAAGACAAAGGAACTTTCACAGATTACTCTTGAGATGCTTGCAACACTTAATATTCTTACGAAGCAGAAAGACAGGCTCATTGAGATAACTGTGGACGGACATATATCCGAAGATGAAAAGATTGATTTTTTGAATATACGGAATAATCTCGACGATATGTCGCTTGCCATTGAATCATTAAAATTATGGATAAGAAATACAATAGACTAATATATTTGTTTTTGAGGTGTTATATATGGCTGGTACAGGCAATTCAACCAAAAAATCCTTGAATGTTATTATTGTCGGGTGCGGTAAAGTAGGTTCCACACTTGTTGAACAGTTACGCCACGAGGGCAATGATGTTACGATAATTGATAAAAATAGTGAAAAAGTACAGACACTTGCTAATACATATGATGTGATGGGCGTTATCGGAAACGGAGCCAGCTTCAGCACACAGCTTGAAGCCGGAATCAATAAGGCCGATCTTTTTATTGCGGTTACCGATTCGGATGAACTTAATCTTTTATGCTGCACGGTAGCTAAGAGAGTAGGCAATCCTGCTACGATAGCAAGGGTACATGACCCTGATTACAGCAAGGACACCGCATATCTCAGGGATAAGCTTGGACTTACCCTTATTATTAATCCCGAATATGAAGCAGCCAAGGAAATATCAAGAATACTTTTTCTGCCATCCGCACTTGAAATTAACTCTTTTGCACACGGACAGGCAGAGATGATAAAGCTCAAAATTGAATCCGGCAATCCTCTTGACGGAATGGCAATCATGAATATTAACACACTTGCCAAGGAAGTGCTTATATGTGCAGTTGAAAGAGATGGAGAGATAATTATCCCATCAGGTAATTTTGTATTAAAGGCTGGAGATAAGATTTCTTTTGTGGCACAACGTTCAAGGGCATTACCATTTCTTAAGAACATAGGAATACTTACAGGAAAGGTTAAGAATACAATTATAGTCGGTGGTGGTAAAGTAAGTTATTATCTTGCCGACCAGCTTATAAAGAGAGGAATCTCAGTTAAGATAATTGAGAAGAACAAAGCCAGATGTGAACAGCTTAGTGTACTTCTTCCTAAGGCCGTTATAATTAACGGGGACGGAACGGACGAGGACACTCTTAATGAAGAGGGACTTGATATGGCAGCTTCTTTTGTACCTCTTACGGGGATAGATGAAGAAAATATTCTCCTTACGCTTCATGCAAGAAAGCATAGTAATGCCAAGGTTGTAACGGAAATCAACCGTTCTTCTTTTAAGGATGTAATTAATTCCCTTGATCTGGGAAGTGTGGTATATCCAAGATATATCACCTCTGAAGCTATTATTGCTTATGCAAGAGCAAAAAAGGATTCGGTGGGAAGCAACATCGAGACTTTATATCATTTGTTTGGTTCAAGGGCAGAGGCAATAGAATTTAGCATTAAGGAATCTTCTGAAGTTACGGGCATTCCGATTAAGGATTTATGCCTGCATAAGAATCTTTTGTTATGTTTCATTAACAGAAACGGCAGGATAATTATTCCTACAGGTAATGACACAATTGAAGTCGGTGATACCGTAATGGTAATGACCACACATTCGGGATTTAATGATATTCAGGATATATTGAGGAAGTAATGAAATGAATAGTTCGATAATACGATATATTTTAGGATCCGTTTTAAAATTAGAAGGGGCACTTATGGCTCTGCCATGCCTTGTTTCCGTTATTTACAAAGAGGAAGAAGGCCTTTCTTATCTGGCAGTGGCACTGGGATGCCTTGCATTTGGTTTTTTGCTTACATTCAAAAAACCGAAGGATACGGTGTTTTATTTAAAAGAAGGATGCGTTTCCACAGCACTTAGCTGGATTATGCTCAGTATTTTCGGATGTATACCATTTGTGCTTACAAAGGAAATACCGTCATTTACCAATGCTCTTTTTGAGACAATATCCGGATTCACCACAACCGGAGCAACCATACTTGACGATGTGGAATCGTTATCCCATACGTCGATGTTCTGGCGAAGCTTTACCCACTGGATAGGTGGTATGGGTGTTCTTGTATTCCTGCTGGCAGTTGTACCGCTTAGCGGCGGCTCTAATGTAAATCTGATGAGGGCAGAAAGCCCGGGACCGAGTTTTGGAAAGCTTGTTCCTAAGCTGAAAACAACAGCCAGACTTTTATATCTTATATATTTTGGACTTACTATTATACAGATTATATTGCTTATCTGCGGAAGAATGCCTGTATTCGATGCAATAACTACGAGTTTCGGTACTGCAGGTACCGGTGGATTCGGTATCAAAAATAACAGTATATCGGGATATTCACTTTATATAAAATGGGTTGTTACAATCTTTATGATACTCTTCGGGGTTAATTTTAACGCATATTATCTTATACTTTATAAGAAATTCAAAAGTGCGTTTGCTATGGAGGAGGTAAAGGCCTATCTTATAATAATTATTGTTTCCGTTGTATGTATCTTTTTTAACATACTTAAGATGTCAACAAGTGCCGTAAATGCCATTACGGATTCAGCATTCCAGGTTGCTTCAATTATTACAACTACAGGTTTTTTTACCACTGATTTTAATCTGTGGCCTGAGGCATCCAAAACCATACTTGTCATATTAATGTTTATCGGTGCCTGTGCGGGAAGTACGGGTGGAGGTATTAAAGTATCAAGATTTATTATTCTTATTAAGTCATTGGGAAAGGAAACTGATTCATATATCCATCCTAAAATAATCAAGAAGATTAAAATGGATGGGAAGCCCGTAGAACACGAGGTTGTGCGTTCTATTAATGTATATTTTCTGACATTTATAATTATTTTTACGGTTTCAGT
>OGOB01000095.1_pt1 | contig 63457 bp, 60 predicted proteins | sample 1573611 | NCBI WGS metagenome assembly OGOB01 (sample SAMEA2582016, study PRJEB24529) | metagenome | biome: Human gut stool | place: China | collected 2011 | reverse complement strand
GACGGAACTAATAAAAATATAACTAGAATTATTAATATAAGTTTTAAGTTTTTCATATTCTGAATTGTAACATAAAGAATGTAAACAGATGCGGTTTCAGAATCTCATGCTTGAGAGACCCTGAAATACTCTTGGATTATTCGGGGTATCGGCAGAGTTAAAAAATCGTTTCTACTACAATCTTAACATTTGTATATAATTTGTATACAAACCTTAATAAAAGTGCTATAATCAGCATGTTATGTGCGAAAGTTAAAAGGTTATTTGGTTAGACAATTGTAAATTTTATTTAACAAAAAAGTCACGTTTAGCAATTTTTTACGTTCATCAAACTTTCAGACAACATAGAAATTTTAGATTAGGAAGGTAAGGTATGCAAGTAAACAAAGTATCAGCAGTAGCATTTACTGGAATTAAGAACACTCAAAAAGCTGAAAAAAAACAAACACAAGCAGTTAGTACAAACCCTATGCAAAAAGTTCCGATGCCTAGCGCACAACTTATGCAAGTAATGTCAGGTGTAAAAGTTTCACGTCCTGAACCTACAAAATATACCCCAGAAACTGCGGAAAAATTCTTAGAAAATCACCCTGCAAACAAAGTATTAAAAGGTGAAGACAGAGACAATGTTAAAAAAGTTATGTGCAGTGGCACTAAAGAAGCTGCTAATGTTCAAATGCAACTTTCTTTAATCGCTGATGGCGACCTTGAACCATCAACAGTTAAATGCTATTGGGCAACTGGCAAAATGAATAAAAATCTTGCAAAAGATATTGATATGGTTTACGAAGCTAAAAAAGCTGGCAAAAATGTAAACGACGTATATGTACCAACAGTAAAATCAAAATCAGAAGGACACAAAAGTGCTAAAGTTGGTGACGTATTTAAAGTAGATAAAGAAGACAAAATCTACGTTAAAGCTAACGACAAAGAATCTAGACAATTAAACATGGACAAAGATATGTTCGTTAAATTGTTCCCACCAGCTAAAAGATTTACAACTCAACAAAGAAGCATTGGCGATTGCTACCTTGTTTCTACTTTAGGTACATTAATGAACAACCCTAAAGCAAGAGTTGCTGTTTATGAAGCCTTCAACCAAGACGGTAAAGACGTAACTGTTAAATTCAAAAACGGTTTCGGCGAATATAAATATAAAAATGCAGAACTTCCAAAAGACCGTGTTGAAAAATACAGCCTTGCTGGTTCAACAGGTATTCGACTATTAGAAGATGCTTACGGTCTTGATTCTGTAAACAAAGCCGACACAATGTTCAAAAAAATTATGAACGAAAGAATTGATGCTAAAGAAAAAGAATTAGCAAAAGCTCCTATGGCTAAAAAACCTGAATTAATGGAGTCAATTAAAGGTCACAAACAAAGATTAGCTGATTATAACAAGGCTAAAGCTGACCCTAACAGAACAATAGTTGTTTGTCGTGACGATAACTACTACAACATCTTCTACGAAGAAGACAAAAACGGTTTAGTTTTCACAGACTTAAAGAAAGACCCAGATAATAAAGAAGATAAATTCCAACGTGCAGCTGATTTTTACAGAGGCTCATTAGGTGGTTATAACTTTGAAGTATTACAAAGATTCGGTTTCGGCGGTTTCAGACAATGGAACTTGAACTTTGAAGCAGATAAAGTTAAAGATATGATGATGAAGCCAAACTTCAACGAAGATTACATCATGACCGGTGGTACTCGTGCTTCTGGCGGTAGAACAGAAAACCCTGTTGCTGAAGCAGCTGGTGTTTACGGTTTCCACGCTTACACTCTTGAACCACAAGTTGGCAAAAACGGTGAATTAAAAGTAAGATGCACAAACCCTTGGAACACTTCTTACAACGCTGATATTGATTATGACAAATTCTTAGAATATTATGATTCAGCTTCTGTATGTGATGTAAACTCTTATGGTAAAAACTTACCACTTGAAGAACAACCTGTTAAATACGGTAAAAAAGGACCTATCGCCCCTGATTCAAAAGAAGAACCTGTAACTTGGTACATCACAAACAAAAAACCTGTTGACGTGAAAAAAGTTAACATGAAAAACGTTAAAACTGTTGCCGAAACAAAAGAGGCTAACGAAGCTAAAAATGTTAAAGTTGCAGAAAACAAAAATGCTAAAGCAGAAACTAAAAAAGCATAGTGATATAAGTTAAATAATTAAGGCGGATTTTGAATTTTTCAATTCAAAATCCGCCTTTTTATTAGCTATACTCTTATTATATATACTATCCTATATTTTTATATAGCTTTCTTAATAGAAGATTTTTTCGCAATATATTAAAATATTCTTATTATGATAAACGAACAGTTGAAACTTATTGGAATTAATATCAAGGCTGAAAGATTAAAAAAGAATCTTTCACAAGAGCAATTAGCAGAAATGACAAATATTTCAATACCTACAATCAGTTTGATTGAAACAGGTAAGCAAAACACTTCTATTTTGAACATTCTTGAAATCGCAAGTGCTCTTGGTGTTGATGTTAATACTTTAGTCGAAGGGATTTAATTTTTAAATAATAAAAAGGCGCAGAGGTTAAAACCTCTGCGCCTTTTTTATTTTAATTATTCTTCTTTAGACTCTTCATCATTTTCAGATTTTTCATCTTCTGTTGTTTCAAGTTCTGTTTCTGTTTGAGTTTCAGAGTCATCTGTTTTTTCTTCTTCTTTCACTTCATCTTCAACTTTTTCTTGTTGTTCTTGAGGTTCAGAAGTTTCTTGTTGTTTTTTCTTTTTATTTTTTTTCTTCTTTTTCTTTTTAGGTTTTTCAACTTCTTCAGATTTTTCTTCTGACGAGTCTTTTTCGTCATTGTTTGAAGTTTCTTTATCCTCGTTGTCGTCGTTTTCTTCTACTTCAACTTCAATTTCTTCTTCAAATTCTACTTCTTCATCGTCATCTTCGTCATCATCAGACTCATCATCTAATTCTTCAGCTTTTTCTACCAATTTAGCAATTCTTTCTTTTTCTGCTTCTTCGGCTTTAATAGCTTCTTCAATTTCGTCTTCATCTTTTGCTCTAACAACCGGAATTGAAAGCATTAATGCCAACTGGTCATCTTCTGGAGTAAAGTTTAATTCTAACAACTCTTTATCCATTACAACGTATTTAGAAAGAAGGTCAATCATTTCTCCTCTCAAACGCTCTAACAATCTTGGATTTAAGTTTGTTCTATCTTGCATCAAAACCAATTTCAAGCGGTTTCTTGCAACATTTTTAGATTCTTCTTTTTCTTCTGTTTTTGTGAAAAAGTCCACAACTTTATTGTATAAATCTGCAAATATTTCTTTCATTGTCTACTGCTCCTTTTTTGCAAAAAGGTTTTGAAAGAAAGCCTTTATTTTTGAAATTAAATCTTGTGGTTCATCAATGTTTAAAAATTCAACGGTTTCACCCATAATTCTTTTTGCAACATTTTGATATGCTTGACCGGCTAAAGATTTTTCATCATTAACGATTGGTTCACCTTTGTTTGTTGATGTAATAATTCCTGTATCTTCTGGAATAATACCGATTAATTCACAAGAAAGAATTTCTACTACATCTTCAACGCTCATCATATCATTTGTTTTAATCAAATTAGGACGAACTCTGTTCAATAACAAGTTATATTTTTCAATATGTTCTTTTGATTCTAAAAGACCAATAATTCTATCCGCATCACGAACAGCAGACATTTCAGGAGTTGCAACAACAATTGCTTCTGTTGCACCAGCTGTCGCATTTTCAAAGCCTTGTTCAAGACCTGCCGGACAATCTACGATAATAAAATCGTTATCTTCTTTTAATTCTTCACAAATTTTCTTTAATTGTTCACCTGTAATAGCTGTTTTATCTCTTGTTTGAGCAGCAGCTAAAAGACAAAGGTTAGGATTTTTCTTATCTTTAACCAATGCTTGTTTCAATTTGCAACGTTCTTCAACAACATCTACAATTGTGTATACAATTCTGTTTTCTAAGCCTAACAACAAATCTAAGTTTCTTAAGCCTAAATCTGTATCTATTAGAACAACTTTATTACCAGCTTTTGCTAAAGCTGTACCGATGTTTGCTGTGGTAGTTGTTTTTCCTACACCGCCTTTACCAGACGTAATTACGATTACTCTACCTGTCATTATTTCTCCTTACTTTCGTATGTTGTAGTTATAACTATTGATTTACCGTCAATGTATGCTTCTTCCGGTGTGAAAGAAGGTGATTTTTGAACAAATGGAATGTTTTCTGTGTTAACACGTCTTGCATAGCAATTAGCAATTCTCAATTGAATTGCGTTCATTTTTAATGCTCTAATTCTTGCGTTTGCATTGCCATGAGAACCAGCTTGTGCAATACCACCTAAAACGCCCCATACTGTAACATCACCCCTTGCAACAATTTCGCTACCTGGATTTGCATCACCAATTACAACAATGTTTCCATCTGATGTAATTGTTTGACCAGAGCGAAGTGTTTGGTGCAAATATAATGTTGGTAATTTTTCAATATCTTCGTCGTCTTCCTTGTCTTCGAAGTTTGGAACTTCATCTTCGTCCATAGTTGCATAAGTTCTCATTTCATCTTCTTTAAGAATACCTTCTTCTTGTGCAAGCTCTTGGAAAGCTAAATCGTGCTCGCTTCCGCTGAACAAATCTGGTTTCTTTGTTAATGCTTCCAATTCTTCTTGTGTTGGTTCAATTTTTGGAATTTCAACTTCGTTTTTCAATTCTGAAATTTGAATTTCTAAAGCGCCAGCTGACTCTTTTGTTACTTCTGAAGATGAATCAACAAATTCTAAAGTTGAATCCATAGATTCAATTAAGGCTCTGATACTCAACAATTGTGATTGAGTTAAATCAATACCTTCTAATTTCAAACAAATCTTTTTACCCTTTGCTTCAGGCATTTCTAGAATAGAACTTAATTCATAAATAACTTCTGCTGCATTTTTTGCATTACTTAAGTTCACAATAAATCCGTTTTCAATAAAACCGTTATCCAAAATATTCTTCCTTTGCTATTTATATATTACTGCTTATATTCTTATATATATCTTAAAAAAACTTTAAGTTCAAGAAGATAATTATTTAGACCATGCCCAATTAGGCTAAAACGGGCATGGGTTTTGGAAATTATTTACATTTCTTAACTAAAAATCAAAACATGAAAACATGCGCCATTCATGGGTTTCCATGTTTTTGCAGGCGCTAATCATGTCATAGCGCAAAAGTCATGCTTATTAATATACCTACAATTCAGCGATTATGCATGTTCAAGGTATATGTTGCGAAATGTGAAAATAGGGCTAAAATGCCCTTGCAAAAACGCTTTGAAATTTTACAATGTATATAAAGCAAGTGAACATTGCTTTGTGGGTAGTAGTTGGGCATGACAATCAGTCTACGCCTAGCAATATATATTTCATAATCAAATTAAAAAATAATACTTGGAGGAAATACATAGTGTTTAGAAGTCGTGATATGGGACGAGCAGTAGCCGTTAGAAGATGGACGCCAACAGCGTTAGATTGCTATAAACGTGGTTGCAATTGCGAAGGTTGTTTCTACAAAGATTTCTTCTCTGGCTCATCTCAAAAATGCCAAATGAAGGCTTCTGTTTTAGAATTAGTGAGAGTTTTAGGGACTCCAAACGTTGAATTACAACAAATCATTTCTGATTAATTATGTTAACAATACATAATTGATTAATTGATTTTAAATCTTGTTTCTAGTATTCTATCTATAAAACTAACATTGGAGGCTTAATAATGCGTATACACGTAAACGGACGAAACATCGAAATCACAGAAGCTATCAAGGCTTATGTAAAAGAAAAAATTGGTAAAGTAGCTACACACTACGACCAAATTCAAGGTATTGAAGTAATTTTATCAGTTATCAAAAATCCAGCTGCTGCTGAAAAACACATCGCAGAAGTTAGATGCAACTTAGACAAAGTTAAAATTCATTTAGAAGAATCTGCTGAATCTATGTATGCTAGCATTGATTTATTATCTGATAAATTATTAAGACAAGTTCAAAAAGTTAAAGATAAAGCATTATCTTCTAACAAAGCATCTATCAGAATGGAAAATGTTGACAACAACGATGAAGAAGAAATCGAAGTTGTTGAAGCAATGCCAGAAGAATAGATATCATGCTTAACGGTAAAAAAATTATTGTTATCATGCCTGCTTACAACGCAGAGCATACGTTAAAACAAACTTATGATGAAATTTACCGTGAATTTGTAGATGAAATTATTTTAGTAGACGACAGCTCTTTAGATAACACTAAAGAGCTGTCGAAATCTTTAAATATCACAACTATTGTACACAAGGAGAATAAAGGTTATGGGGGCAATCAAAAGTCTTGCTACCTTGCTGCGTTAAAGGCTGGAGCTGACATTGTTGTTATGTTGCACCCTGATTATCAATATACACCTAAACTTATCCCTGCAATGGTATCTATGATGGCATTTGAACAGTATGATGCCGTTATGGCGTCTCGTATGCTTGGAAATTCAGCGTTAAAAGGTGGTATGCCGTTATATAAATTTATAGCAAACAAGTTTTTGACAGGGTTTGAAAATTTCTTTTTAGGTGAAAAATTATCTGAATACCACACAGGTTTTAGAGGTTTTACAAGAGAGGTTTTAGAAAAATTACCACTTGCAAGTTGCAATGATGACTTTATTTTTGACAACGAAATTTTAGCACTATTATTCTTTAATAATTACAATGTTGGCGAAATATCTTGTCCTACAAAATATTTTAAAGAGGCATCATCAATTAACTTTACACGCTCATGCAAGTATGGTTTTGGCGTTTTGGGTGTAAGTTTGCTTTACAGGCTTGCAAAAATAGGTATTAAATTGGGTATCTTTAGAAAAGACTGCAAAAACTTAGACCTAAACACAGAATTAACTTATTATTACAAAGAGCATTAATTATTTTTCGTTTAAATCGTCTTTATGAAATTTCTTTTTAATTACGTAAATTGATGAGGCAAAATACAATCCACAAAGGAAGATTAGCCATAAGAAGTCATATTTTACATTCCAAAATGTTGCATTCATTTGGTTTACCTTAATAATTCCGTCAACTCCGCAAGTTGCAGGGATAAAATATGCAACAATATTTAACCATTGTGGAATTGCCTCTTTAGGCCAAATTAAACCAGGAAGGAAAATAAAGATTAAAGAGGTTACAACTAATATCAACAATGAAGATTCTCTTTTTTTAAAGTAGTAAGAAATTGTATGAGAGAAAAATCCTGCACCATAGAACATTGGTATCAAAATTAATATCAATGGCAAAAGATTGTATGACATTGGATATTTGCAAATTGCTGGATATATCAAGAAATAAAATATTGAATAAAACATATATAGCAATACATAAGCCGTACATCTTCCAAATAAAGTTATTGGAATATCCTCCTCTTTTTTACAATAATTTTCTTTTAATTCGTGTCGTGTACCTTGCATCAAGCCAATACCAACAACTAAAGTTTGATGAAGAATTAATATTAAAATTACAGGATAAACATAAGTTTCATAACCACCAGCAGGATTATAAAGTGGCACTTGCACAAATTCAAAAGGCTGTTTTACAGTCATTGCAACATCTTTTGGCATACCTTTTTTAAGCAGTTTTCCCACTTCAATTTTTGCCCCATAATTTATTGCAGTTTGAACAACTGCTGAATAAATCGTTTTATAAATAATCAAATAACTTGAATCTGCATAAGTTGAAACAACCGCTTGAGAACCTCTTTTAATTTCTTTTTGAAAATCACGAGGAACTATTACATAACCTTTAATATTGCCTTTATAAAATTGGTGCTTAGCCTCATCAATACTTACAAGACGAGAAACGACATTGACAGAATCTGTCGCATTCAAGTTGCGTATAAACTCATGTGACATTTTTGTACCGTCAAAATCGACAACACCAATTGGGGCTTCTTTAATAATTTCAGTCGAATAAGGCAACATATAAAAGATAGAATATGCAACAACACCAATAATCATAATCAGCATTGCGCCTGATTCTTTGCGAAACAAATCAAATTCATCTTTTATGATATCAATTAATTTCTTCATCATGATTGATACCACCTTTTTTCGTCCATTGCTAACTTTTTAAGTCTAATCAACGCCAACAATCCCACTGCTGATAAAATTAACATTGAATTTATATGTTTAAAATCATAAATAATCGGAATTTGTCTTAAAGACTGATCAATCATAACTTGAACCCAATAACTTAACGGTAAAGTAGCGCTGTAAGCCTTTGCAATACATGGCATAACCATTACAGGATAAGTTACCCCTGCAAAAGCAAAACCCATTGCTACATAGAACGCTGCATTGCTTAAACCGTATCTAAAATTACCATTGAGTGAAATAAAGATAATTGAAACACAACAACAAGTAAAAATAAATAAAAGTGTTGATAAAATACCCATAAACCAATCGCCAGTATAAGGGATTCCCATGATTATAAAATATGTACCAAACAAAATAGCAAAAAGCATTAAAAATACTGCAAAATAGGGGATTAATTTGCCAAAATAAGCCTTGATTATTGAACCATCTGCCGATTTTAACCAATCTTTTGTTGTTCCGTACTTAAATTCTGTACCTAAAGCCCAAAGCATTGTCAAAATTAAATGAATTTGCAAAATATGTCCAAATGCTACAATAGAAAGGAAATATTGATAGTTAAAATAAGGATTTGAACGAACATGTTCATTCACTCTTATCAAATTAGCCTGCTTAATTGCCTCATCCATTGGTAAACCTCTTTTAGAGCGAATAGTTGCATCAAGCCCTACCATCATTGTTTGCACCAACATTGTCACATCTTTTGAAATAATTCCACCAATTAAAATTCTTTGATTATTATAATAAAATAAAAGTTTTGGTTGTTTTAGCCTATAAATATCTTTTTGAAAATCACGAGGAATTGCAACAAAAGCGTATGCTTTACCCTCAGTAAGTAATTGACGCCCTTCTTCAAGGCTTGTAACATTATATTTTATAGAGCAAGAAGGCAACGCCTCTAAATCTCTTACAAACATTCTTGAAAAAGCAGAATTATCCTCATTCAAAACAGCTATTGGCATATCTGTTGGCGAACCTTTTGAAAAAATCAAACAAATTATCAAGCACATCGCCAAAGGCATTATAAATGCCACTGTCCAAAACAATGGCTCTTTATAAATCCGTTTTATTTCTCGTTTTACAACATTTTTTAATGACATTATTTAAGTTTCTTCCAATCAAAAACTGCACTCATGCCGGCACGTAAGCCATCAACTTTTTCAACAGGAACAGCACGAACTTCAAAAGTTTTCATATCAAAATCACCTTTTGCTTTTGTAGCTCGCCAATTTGCAAAATCACCCATTACAGAGATGTAATTTACTCTGACCTTTACAGGTTCTTTGCCTATTGCAGGAATTTTTACGTTAAATTCTGTACCGTCTTTAATTTTTGCCAACAAGTCCTCTCTCAAGTTAAACACAACCCAACAGTCATTATCGTCAACAATAGTTACAATCGGATAACCTGCACCAACAAGTTCACCTTCTTCAACATTAATTTCTGTGATTACACCGTCAATTGGAGCAACAATTGTGTTTTCCTTCAAGTAAGATTGAACTTCATCATTTGCACCCATTGCACGTTTTACATTTGCCGCTGCTGAAAGTTTGTCCTCAATACGGCTACCTGTAACTAGCATATTGTAATTATCTTGTGCAGCTTGATATTTAGCTCTTGCTTCATCAAGTTTTTGAGTCGGAATTACACCTTCATCATGCAATCTGTTTAATCTATCAAATGTCTTTTTGGCTAAATCTCTTGATGCTTTTGCCATACTAATTTGTTCATTCCTAGCACCATTATTAACTTTTTCTTGTTGAGCTAAAGCTAGTTGAACTGTTGCATCAACTTGAGCCGCTTTGGCATTAATATCTGGAGTATCTAGAGCAATCAAAACGTCACCTTTTTTAACTCTATCGCCTTTTTTATAATTAATTTTTTCTATACGACCTGTAATTTTTGATGCCAAATCAACCGTTTTAACATCAACTTCACCCTGTAGCAACATTGTATTTGCTTGCATAAACGCATAAACACAACCTATTATGGCTAAAATTACTGCTACAAAAAATACTCCTGTAATTGCTTTTTTATTCATATTATCCTCACTTAAAATTTTTCTGTTTTAGAATTTGATATATAGTTCAAAATTGCTTTTGTATCACCATTTGTTTTTAATAAATCTGTCAAGGTCACGTCATAGTTATAAATTGAATTTAATCGTTCAATTTTAACCTTAGATAACATCATTTGAGCATCTGTAACTTGTAAAGACGTTCCAAAGCCTTCTCTAAATGCCAAAGATGATGTTCTTAATGCCTCTTTTGCATTTTCTATTGATTTTGAAGAACTGTCGTATTGTTCTTTATATTTCATTAACTCTTGATATTGCTTTACAACAAGGCTTTCAAGATTATATTCTGCATCTGATATTTCAAAATCTACCATTTTTCTTTCACAATTTGCAGCCTTAACATCGTTTAATCTTGAAAAACCGTCAAACAGTAACCAATTTGCAGTTCCACCTATTGCTGCTCTTGGAAACGCTTCTGACAAATGGCTTGCAGCTGCAACATCATAAGCAAAAAGACTTAATGTTGGTGAATAATTTGCCATTTTTGCATGATATTTAGCATTTAAAGCCTTTTTCTTTGCTCTTAGTTGTTTTAATTGCGGATTGTTTGCCTTAACATTCTCTTTCATTGCAACAACATCAATTGTGCTATCGTCATAAACAAACAACAACGAATTTGGTTGAATATAAATATCTTTCAGATTTGCTTCTTGTGCTTTTATCAAAGTTTTCAAACCTTCTTCTACTACATTTGCATCTCTCAAAGATGCTTTGTAATCACGCATTGCATCTGCATAAGCAACTTCTGCATGTAAGCGTTCTGATTTTGAAATTATACCTTCTTTTTCTAATAATTTGGCATCTTTTAAGTGTTGTGCGATACCGTCAGCAACTTGCTTTCTAACTTCAACAACATCTCTTGCCATTCTTAAACCGTAATAGCGTTTTACAAGTTCTAAAGTAAGTTCATCTTGAACCTCTTTATATTTTTCATTTGAAGCCTCTAATTTAGCTCTTGCTGCAGCGTGGTTTGATAATAATTTACCACCAGTAAAAATATTCCAAACAACAGCACCACCAGCTGTAAACACATTTTTATCTTGAATTAAAGTTTGAGCACCAAAAGAAATTGGAGTTGGACCAAATTGCATTGAACCGTTAGAAGTTAGAGTTAAATCATGATTAAAATGAATATAAGTGGCATTCAAGCCAACTTTTGGAGAAAATTGTCCTAAGGCAGAACGCTTTTCGTACTTCATTTGTTTAATTAATTCGTTATAAGCCTTTAATTTGTTATTATTTTCAAGCATTAACTCATACGCTTGCTCAAAAGTTAAATCAATATGTTGAATTCCGCCTTTTTTAACCTCCGCACTAAACGCAGGTTGCATTAAAAACATTCCAGCTATAAAAAATAAACTTAAAATCTTTTTCATTACACTCCAACCAATCGTAAAAATCTTTCCATAATTTCATCTTGCTTTTCAAACAAATTGTCATTCTCTAATGAACATTCAATATAACTATTTATAATTCCATCAAAAATTACAGCCAAAAGATAAGCATCATTATCTTCCATTGGTTTTAAATCCTTGATAATTCCTGCACAATAGTTGTAAGCCTTTGCCATTGGATGTTCTTTTCTACGAGAAATTCCTCTTAAAAACAACTGGTTATTTTGCATATAACCCTTAATAGTAGTTTTATTCTTTTCAAAATATTTAATCTTATACTCAACAACCATTTTTAATTTTTGTACAGGATTTGTTTCAACATCACAATATTCTTGCATTTCAGCAGAGGCATTGTCAATTACATACTTTAGCCAAGCCATGAACAAGCCCTCTTTTGATGCAAAATATCCGTAAATAGTACCAACTCCAATACTCAAATCTTTTGAAATTCTATCAATCTGAGTTTTTTCATAACCCAAAGTTTTGAAATACTCGCTTGCAGTATCCAATATTAATTTTTTCTTAAATTCATCTACTTTTTGGTTCATATTAATCATATTAGAATATTATTCCAAGTCAGAATGAAATTCTAGATTAAAATTTTAATTCTTTACAAATTTAAATAATTAAATATTTTAAGGATACCGCATTGTGTTCACTCTCGTTCACTTATGCGGTATGACATGACAAAGTGACGGCGAAGCCTTTGGCTTCGCCGTCACTTAAAACAAATTATTTTTCAAAGACTACATTGCTTTAACACATTCAAATAACAATGATTTGAATTTACCTTTAACAGCGTTTGCAGCTTCAATAACTTCTTGGTGAGAAAGAACTTCACCTGTAATACCAGCTGCTGCGTTTGAAATACAGCTGATACCTAAAACCTTCATGCCACAATAATTTGCAGTCATCGCTTCTGGAACAGTCGACATACCAACTGCGTCTGCGCCTAACAATTCAACCATTTTTGTTTCTGATGGAGTTTCGTAGTTAGGACCTGTAAGAGCCATATAAACACCTTTTTTCAAGTTAATATCTAACTTTTTAGCTGCTGTCATAGCGATTTCTTGCAAGTCTTTTTTATAAACTTCTGTCATATCTGGGAATCTTGGTCCTAATTCTTCATCGTTAGGTCCAATTAATGGATTTACGTGCATAAAGTTGATATGATCTGTAATTAACATCAAGTCTGAAGCGTTAAATGTTCTATTAATACCACCAGCAGCGTTCGTTACGATTAAAGTTTTTACACCTAATTTTTTGAACACTTTTACAGGGTATACAACCTTTTGAATTGGGTGTCCTTCATAATAGTGGAAACGACCTTGCATCATTACAACTTTTTTACCAGCAACAGTCGCAAAAACTAATTGTCCTTTATGACCTTTTACTGTTGATGCTTCAAAACCAGGAATATCCTTGTATGATAATGCGATATCACAAAAATCATCTGCAAAATCGCCTAAACCTGAACCCAATACAATTGCAATTTCAGGTGCAAAATTGTTTGTTTTTTCGTTGATATAATCAACTGTTTCTTTTAATTGCATCTATTAAAATCTCCTAAATAAATAATAAACACTATCCTCGTTAGATTAACCAACAAGTCTATTATCATCGGCTTCTGACGCTTTAACCATAATTGCGTGTTCTACCGGATTTTCTTTTTTATAAGAGTTATCAAAGTTGTTGTATTCATCAAAACCAAAAGCATCTTCTCTTGCTTTTCTTGCTTGGTTTTCATCTACTAATTTTTTAGCCAATTCAGCAATTTCATACACTAATTGGTATCTATTTTCTGTATTTTCGTTTAAATCCCATGCAACTCTAATAATTTGATCCATTTTAAAACCTCATATTTCTTTCGTTTTTAATTTTATAATAGAAAAAATTTTTAATCAAGAACAAGTTTTTACTCACATAATTAAATCCACTAAAAACATTACTATCTATATGTTTTAGCCCATATAAGTTAAGCCGTTTTTATCAAATACTAGCCATTCAGCTAGTGTAATACTAGACGGTTGGTTAATTACAAAATAATAGAAAGTGTAATTTAATAGAATTGTAATAAGCAAAGGAGAGTTAAAAATGTCATTACCCCAAACTAAAACTATATCCGTAGTTATCATTGAAGACTTCAAACTTACAAGAGTAGGTCTAAGATGCGCTTTAAACGCAAATCCAGACATTGAGGTTGTTGGTGAATGTGAAGACGCATTTGAAGGTTTAGAAACTATAAAAAAGACTAACCCAGATGTCGTTCTAATGGACTTAGGTCTACCGAAAATGAACGGTATCGAGGCGACTATTAAAGTTAAAGAATTTAATCCTAAAATTAAAGTTATTGCACTAACTTCTCACGACAGGGAAGAAGAAGTGCTTGCCGCACTAAGCTCTGGTGCAACTGCATATTGTCTGAAAGACATTGACCCAACTAAACTTGCTGATGTTGTTAGAGATGTTGCAAAAGGTGTTTGCTGGCTTGACCCAGAAGTTGCACAAATGGCTTTAAACTCATTTCCAAAAGTTGAAAGCACTAGAATTTTATCTAACTCAATGTCACAAGAAGGACGAGTTCCACTAACTGAACGTGAATACGAAGTGCTAAAACACCTTGTTATGGGTAAAAGCAACACTGAAATTGCTAAAGAATTAATTGTTTCTGTTCACACAGCAAAAGCTCACGTTTGTTCTATTCTGCAAAAAATGTGTGTAAGTGACCGTGTTCAAGCTGCAGTTAAAGCGGTTAAAGAAGGATTAGTATAATTCTCGATAATCTATTGGCATATATTATTTGTTATTTCTTCTATGTACGAAAAAAACGGGCGATGATAAAATCATCGCCCGTTACTTTTTAAAACCTTATTTTCTTTCTCTTTTTCTCGTTGTTCTCTCTCGCTTATGTTGAATGTTGAATTGTTGTTGAATATTGAATGAGTGTATTTTATTTATTAACAGATACGGTGTGTGTTTTATTATATCTACGAAAAGTCAATTAGTCGATATAGCAAGCTAAAACATCTTGACCTTGAGCTTTCATTTTTTTCAAAGCTCTTAATTCAGTTTGTCTGATACATTCTTTTGTTACGCCATAAATGTTGCCAATTTCTTCTAAAGTTCTTTTTGCCATATTGCCTAAGCCATAACGCATTTTTACAACTTCTTGTTCACGTTCTTTTAATGTAGAAACAACCATTTCAATATCGTTTTTTAAGCCTTCATATTCTACTGCTGAGTGTACGCTTGCTTTGTCATCTGCTAAAATATCAGCCAATGAAGTTTCTTTGCCGTTATCATTTTCAAAACCGCCTTCTAATGAAACTGATTTTGAATATGCAGCTAAGTATGTATCAATTTTGTCTGCTGAAATATTCATTTTTTCTGCTACATCTTGAGTTCTAACTTGGCAGTTGTATTCTCTTTCCATTTCAGATTTGATTTTAGAGAATTTTGATAATGTTTCTTGAATGTATACAGGAATCTTCATGCAGTGACCTTGTTCAGAAATTGCTTTAAACATTGATTGTTTAATCCACCAGCTTGCATAAGTTGAAAATTTGTAGCCTAATTTGTAATTAAATTTTTCTGCTGCAATCATTAAACCTAAATTGCCTTCTTGAATTAAGTCAATTAAAGGTAAGCTAGACATGTGAATTGCTTTTTTTGCAATTGTAATAACTAATTTTAAGTTTGCTTGAACTAATTGTTTTTTAGCTTCTTTATCACCTTCTTGAGCTCTTTTTGCAACAGCTTTTTCTTCTAATGGTGATAATGATTTGATAGAAGCTAATTCTCTAACATATAATGACAATGTTGTGTCATTATCGCTAGCTAAAACTTCTGATTTTGCAGGATTTGTAAAACTTTTTTTCATTTCAACAGGACAATTTTTCATAAGCATCTCTCCTCATTCTAATATTCAACTCTCATTTTATTCTCTTGGTTTTAATTTTTATTTTATTTATAACGACGATTTTCAAAAAATCAACATTTTTGCATGACAAAGTAAGCTATTAAAACATAATTTTTAACAGACGAACTAAACTGCACGAATCTTATTCGTACTTTCTCTTTCTTGTGGTGGTAATTAATAAAACTAAAAACAGACTTTTTAAATTTTCTTATGCAAGACCTCTAAACTTGCAAAACGAAGTATATAATTTGTATATCTTTAGTATATCAGATTTATATAAAAATTTCAACCCTTTTGTGAAGTAATGTTAAGATAACTTTATTTTTTTCTTGATTTACTTAACATTTGTTTACAATTTAAAATGCTTGTCTTTTTAGTGAAAATCAAACTATAATTAGAATACAAGTTCTTTTGCTATAAAAATCAAACTAAACATTAAGTTAAAAAAGTACTAAGTAAATAATATATACATGTTTAATTTATAATCAGATTATGGATACTTTAGCACAATTTATACAAAGAAAACGTGAAGCTTTAGGCTTAACTCCACTTGGTTTGTCAAACAAGTGCAATGTGCCAACTGTTATCATAGAGGAAATTGAAGCTGGTAGAGAATTATTCCTATCCGTCACAATCCGACAAAACCTAGCAAAAGGACTTAAATGCTCACCTGAAGAAATCAAAATTCTGGAAAAAGATTTTGTTACAGAAGAAGTTCCAATGGAGGTTATGGACGTTTTAAAACAACGCATCTTAAATGGAGAAACAGAATTGTTATGCCCTAAATGTGAATCTCCACTTGTTGTTCGCATTGAAAAAATGTATGACATTGAAGATAATCTTGAGCTTGTACCTAGAGGCTACTGCTCTAAGTGTGTTTTTCAAATCAAATAGCCTCAAATTCAGTTATAATCATGCAAAAACATGTTACAATTAATTAACATTTAATCAAATTTTGGCAATTTTTATATTTAGAGAGCTTTATCATAACATCAAAAGGAATAAGTATTCACATAATATAAGGAGAAAAATAAATGTTTACAGGTGTTCAATCTTACGGTTCATTCTATCGTCCAAGAGAAATGGGTGAAACTCCAGCTGATATGGCAAAGGCTCAAAAACATCAACAAGCACAAACTCACGAATATCGTGGTCGTGAAATGGGCGAAAAACCATGGGAAGTTCCATCAAGAGAACAACAACAAGCAAATTATGATAAAGCAACAGCAGGTTACGCATCAGCACCTACTCGTGGAACATCAAGCAGACCAAGAGAAATGGGTGAAACACCTGAAGATGTAGCAAAAAATAATCAACCTAAAGATAGCAGACAAAGAGAAATGACTGAACAAGAAAAAAGATTGGATATGTACGCATAATCATAAATATTTAATAAAAATGGCGACCGATAAAATCGGTCGCCATTTTTATTTACAAGGCGTCGCAAAGAATTTGCGACGCCTCATCTTAGTTTCTTATCATTTTAGAAACAGCTATTGTCATTTGCTGCCATTGCTACTAATGATACCAGACCACCCGCACCGACTAGCGCATAAACTATTCTTGACCAAACCGTCATATCACCCATTAAGCGGGCAACCAAATCAAAGTTAAATACACCAATCAAGCCCCAATTCAAAGCACCAATAATAACTAATAAGAAACTTACAAGTTTTACGTATCTCATATCTTTCCTTTCTTTTCATATATATTTTAAAAGTATTTCATGTGTTTTTTATTCGCAGAATTATTTATTTTTAAGACTTTTTATACTACTTTTGTGTATAATTTATTTATGAAATTTTTAAGAACAATCAATAAAATCAAATACTTTTTATTATTTTTAATTTTTGGGTTAGGTCTGTTTACCTATCCGATGTTCTTAAGCGGTTTTGATAAATTAGCGGGTGATTATGGTGATTCAAGACTTATTGTATATCTTTTAGAACACTATTTCTATTGGTTTCAAAACATAGAGCCACACACACAACTATGGAATGTCCCAATGCTCTATCCACATGCAAACACTCTTGCTTATTCTGATGTATTCTTAGGAATTGCGATTTTTTATGTTCCGTTAAGATTTTTAATTAACGACCCGTTTTTAGTTACACAAATTATATATATAATGTCTTGCGCACTTAATTTCGTTGCATTTTACTTGATTTTAAATAAAATCATAAAATTTAAAGACCTTGCAAGTGCTTGTGGTGCATTTGTTTTTGCATTTTCTTTAACACGTTCAGTACAAGTTAATCACCTTCAATTAATACTCCAATTCTTCTCGATTTTCGCATTATTCTTTTTATTTAAAGTAAATTTAAACAACTCAAAATTTGTGAATTATAAATATTATATAATTGCGGGGGGGTTATTGAGTTTGCAATTTTGGACAGCAATTTATTTCGGATATTTCACATGTTTAGGCTTGTTCTTAGGTTGCACTATTTGTTTGTGTTTTAAAAACTCAAGAGAAGTATTAGTCAATTATTTCAAAAATTTTTATGGAGAAATCCTTTGTGGCTTGATTGTATTTTTCATCTTAACCTTGCCACTTTTAATCCATTACCACATGGTCGGAAGTTCTTTTGACAAAGAAACATTAATAGCATTACTTGCTGAATTTCCTCATTGGATTAGTAGTTTCAGCTTTGTCGATTTTCCTATTGTACATAACTTTATACCTGCCAATTCAGATAAAATGCTTGGTTGCGGGATTTTAACAACGATTTTTGCATTCGTTGGAATTTATAAATTAAAAAATTATCGCTGGCAAATATTTTCGTTTATTGCACTTATTGTTGTTTGCTTTAGCGTAAAAGAAATTTATCTGTTCCTTACTCATATTTTAGTAGGGCTTGGCGCTCTTAGAATGAGCTCTAGAGTAGTGTTTATTGTGCTACCACTTATTGCGTTAGGTTTTGGATATCTTATTGAAACTTGGAAATGGAACAAACTTGTTTTAATGGGTGTAATTTTGTTATTTTTGGCAGAACAAATACCAACGAATGCCAGATTTGACTTGAGCAAAACTGAGCATTACAAAAGAATTAATGAATATCAAATTTCAGGAAGATGTGAAAGTTTTTACTTTTATTATCGAAATAAAACAAATGGAGAATTTAATACAGACTATGAAATTGATGCAATGTGGCTTGGACTTTTAAATGGAATAAGAACATATAATGGCTATAGCGGTTACATGCCAGAAACATTTGATTTGAGAGGATTAGCCCCTCAATGTTTGATAATTGCTAAATAAAATTGCTAATTTTAGGACTTGAAAAAGAGAAAAAATAGATTATAATAGAAATACAACTAAATTTTCATGGGGACGTACTGGATTTTGACAGGATGCTTGATGGGAATAGGTTGCGAGTCCGAGCGCTGTTCTCGGTTATCAACGAGCAAAACAAATTAAGTGCTAACAACAATGTTGTAGTAGCTGATTTCTCTAGAGCACAAGCTCTAGCTGCGTAGATTAAGTTCCGCAGTTCAGCCTTCTGAGTAGTCCAGCTTGCCGATTTCTCAGGAGCCACCATGCAAGACGCAGTGCGGTGATGATTGTAACCGTATCAAGCTAACAATCAAGGTGCGGTACACTTTAAAATCCTTTGATTAAGTTATCGGGTTTGACTTTTCCTGACTTAGTTGAGTAAATAAAGCCTACACTCGTAGAGATTTATTTTTATCCATTTTGGACGCGGGTTCGACTCCCACCGTCTCCACCATTTTACTCTTTATAAGGTATAAACCTTAAATTCTTTTTTAAAGTTATATTGAATTTTGTGTTCAGAGGTACAGTTATTTCATCTCCTTTATTTAGAGTGTAATTCACTGCATTATTTGCAACCATATAGCCAACAAACATTAAATTAGGGTCATTAGGTTGGTCATAAACTAAAGATAAAGTGTGCATGAAAAGCATTTTTACATCATCAATTAGCATAGAAACAAAACCATTATTACTACTCGTCAAAATTAACGGTTTTGCTACAACAGAAACTGCAATTCCGTCAGGTCTTACAATTTTATCAAAGTCAATTTTGATTTTTGCGTTTCTTGTTATACTACGACTTCGCTTAAGTTCGGTTATTTTTCCAACAATAATGCTCCCTTCTGGGGCAATCAATTCTCCATTATAATAGCAGTCATGAATTAATTGAGTTGTTATGACATCATTTTGGGAACTTTTAGTTGAACTTATATCGTTATTTAATTTTGATGAAATAATGATTTCTTTATTTGTTTTTATAACAATGTTATTTTGATTAAAATCATAATTTTTAGCAATAACAGGCAATATAACAAACATCAGTAATGCTGTTAATAAAAGTTTTTTCATTGATTATTTTATCAACTCCATTAATTCTTTATCTGTTTCAAAAGTTACGCACCCTGTAATCTTTTTAATTATTCCATCATTTAATTTCACATAAACATCAAAATATCCAAATGACCCAATATTTCCGTTATTTACACTTTCACGTAAGGTTGATAAATCAATAAATTCAATATTATTTAGGTTAAAATCTTTTGTTTTGTCATATAGGATAAGTTTATTTGTAAAGTCTAATCTTACAAACCTAATATTTTGTTTTTTCAACTCAGAACTTGTAATTTTATTATCTTTGTTTAAGTCAAGTTTTCGCATAGCGGTAAACAAAGAACCTCTTTTGTCAGTATAACCTATAATATTATTTAGGGTATATTGATTATTTAAGGAGTCTTTAACAAGATAGTATTTGTTATTTGAAATTTTAATCATGTAAGGGTCGTTATAAATACCCATTGAAATTGCATTGTCTTGAGAGGCTCTGTATGTTTTAGTCATTTCATTTTCTGAATATAAAATTCTAGAAAAATCACCTTTCTTTGCACTCTCAATAACTTGTTCACGTTCTTTTATTTGTTCTGGAGTTAAAGTTGCTTTTTGAGTATCAACTTTTATATAACTATTACCTCTAATAGTCATTCCATTTTTGATATTAGAATTAATAGTTTTTGTTTTATTTCCGTAGATATTTTTGTTATTAACCTTAACCATTACTTTATCAGACATATCTTTTGTTTGAACCGCATCAATAGTAGCATCTGTCCGATTTTTATATAACCAATTAATATCTTCTGCAAAAGATATTGTTGGTAAAAATATTATGAATAAGGCTAAGACTACTTTTTTCATATATTATTCTCTACCTACTGTCCAAAAATATTTGTCTAATTCAGTTTTTGTCAAACTTTTTTCACTGGTGTTTGAATTAATTTCGGCTAAAAAATTTTCTATCAATTCATTGAATTTTTTATAATCTCTCAAATCCTTTTTATGAAATTTATTTAAATAGTCTTGAAATTTAATCGAATATTGTTTTTTATTTTCGATAATATTCTTAAGGCATTTTTCTACTGCACTATCAAAAATAGGATAGTTAGAAGAATTTGTATTGCTTAAATATCTATCATGCACAGAATAATATTTTGTTAAAAATGAATACGCACCAAAATTGTTATTTTTATATTGTAAATTATCTCTTGCATTATTTATCACAGTAATAACTTTATCTAAGTTATTGATGTTAGTATTTTTAGAGATATATTCTGCAACGGCATATAATCTATCTGCACCCATTCTTGTGCTATAAAAAGAATTAATTAATGTTGAAATCATATAAACATATTTAAATTCACTAGAAAGGTATTTTTCTTTGTTTATATATTTTTTCAAAATATCTTGTTCTATATTGTATCTTTCTTTAGATTTTATATTTTTTAATTTTTTAATTACGAGTTCGTATGTTACATGTTTTTTCATAAATACCTTTCTTAAGTTTTAGTGAAAAATTTTCAAATCAAAAGTAAATAAAACATCAACACTACTTCCAGTAAAACTTTCTGGTAAAGGAGTGAATGGTGCAGTTCGCTTTAATGCTTCTACGGCTGCCTTATCGGCAGATGTAGAGCCTGATGATTTATAAATATTATATGAGATAAGGCTTCCGTCTTTTCCAATTTTGAACTTTAATTCTACAGGATTATTGCCAATATCTTTTGGTTCATCCCAATTCATTTTTAATTTTCTTTCAATATTTGCAACATACATCCTCATCTCTTTTTGTGATGTACTGTCACTAACATTTGCTCTTTGAGTATTTTGTTTCTCACTTTCAGAGACATTTTGTTGTTTTGAATTATAATCATTATTAGGTTGTGATATCTGTGAAATTTCTCTAGGCTTTGCAACTTGAGATTTTGTTACAGAATTATCAGCCCCGATTTTTTCAGGGCTACTTTTTGTTATTTTATTTTCTTCTGATCTGTTATTTTCACTATCTACTGGGATAACCTACATTCTGTGAAACTTCAGTTTTTTCTCGTGTTTGGTTATCTGTTGTAGGTGGATTTATAGGTTTTGCAAGTCCAATCATAATGCCGCATACCAAAACAGTAACTATTATCTGTAGTCCAAATCTATACATAAATTTTTTCATAATAGCATCCAAACACCCGTTTATTTCATAAATATCAGGTACCATCAAAATTCTAACCCAATTTACTATTGGAATGATAATTTTTAACGCTATATATGTAGAAACTGCATATACAATTACTGATGAAGTTGTATAATCATTAGAAGCAAATGCACCAATTACACAGAAAGCCCAAATTAAATCATATCCTGTTGGTATAAGATATTTAAGAAATAACATTGCATTTTGATTTTGTTGTCCTTCATAATCATTTGTGTTTTGCTCTTCTGGTAAATTAAATTTTACTTCCATAAATTTTCCTTTCTCTTATTAATAAATAACTTCTTACTTAAGTGTAATTTATTAATACTTTATCAAAAAAATATGAATAAAATACAATAAATTATGAATTATTTACATGTTTTAACCTAAAACTATGAACTATTTACTATTATTTTATTTTGTTTCTTCGCCTATCATGTACAAAAGGATTAATTATGAACAACAAAAAACTACTTGGTAAGCGAATTAAAGAACTTAGAAAACAAGCCAACTATACTCAAGAGCAACTTTCTGAAATTATAAATATAGATATTACAACACTTAGCGGAATAGAAAGTGGTCGCCATTTTCCTTCATTACCAACAATAGAAAAAATTGCTAACACTTTAAAAGTTGATTTACAAGTTTTGTTCAATTTTAATCACTTCAAGACTCTTGAAGATATGAAAAACGAAATAATTAAAAATTTGGATACACTAACCTCTGACGATATAAAATTTATCCATAAATTTATTGACCAAAAATATTTGCAAAATAAGTAATTCAATAACTTGACTTCCTAATTTTTAATAATTTTTGCAAGTTTTGTTATAATTTTTAAAAGAATAAAGTCAAAGCAACAGGTCTAATTAATCACATAAGAATTAAAATAAGGTGCGACAAACTTTGTTTGTCGCACCTTATTATTTATTTTATAATTTAATTTTCCTTTTTTATTTTAATTTGTTATATTCTTCATCCGTCACAGGTTCTAGCCATTCGTTTGAAGTTTCTATACCTTCAACCTCTACTGCGATATGTGAGAACCAGCTATCATATGCTGCACCGTGCCAATGTTTTACATTAGCCGGAATGTTTACAACATCGCCTACTTTTAATTCTTGTGGTTCTTTGCCCCATTCTTGGTAATATCCTCTACCGCCAACAACTATCAGCATTTGTCCTCCGCCTGATTTTGCGTGGTGAATATGCCAATTATTTCTGCATTTTGGCTCAAAAGTTACGTTATACATTTTAACTTGTTGTTCTGAAAGTGATGCAATATAACTCTTACCAATAAAATATTTAGCATAAGCTGTATTTTCATTGCCAATAGGAAACATAATTGTTTGAGCGTATTTTTCTTTTTCACTCATTGCAATTTTGCTATCTTCTGTCCATACTTCTTTTGCAATGTTAAATGTTGCCCATGCTTTTGGCCAACCCATATAAAATGCACAGTGAGTAATGATTCCAGCAATTTCTGTTTTCGTAACACCATGATTTTTAGCATTTTGTAAATGATATTTTAAAGAATTATCCGTAATGCCTTGTGATATCAAAGAAACAACCGTAATAATTGAACGAGTTTTTAAATCAATATCCTTGTTATTCCAATTTTCTCCGAATAAAACATCATCATTGAAATGTGCAAATTCAGGTGCGAATTCGCCCAATTGTGTACGACCTGCTGTTTGAACTATTTTTTCCATAGGTTTAACCTCCTTTTTATTCGTTTTTGCAAAAGCAACACCATTTGCTAAAAACACTAAAATTAACAATATCGTGTAAAACTTTTTCTTCATAATATTCAACCTCATCTTATAATATTTACATTTTAACAAATGAGAGTAACTCTCAAGCAATAGGTTTTAATATTTTTTTACAATTAATTAAAACTATTTTTTATATTTTTCATATCTTTTGCACTACAAATGTAAACCAAAAATCAACAGCACAAGAACAAAAAGCAGTTCTTAACATGCTTGCGTAAATAATAAGTTAAATATTTCTAAATTTTATAATTAAAATAAAAAGCTGAGCCACCACGCTCAGCTTTATAATTAAAATCTCTCAACTATCTTTACTATCTCACTTAATGTTCGTTACTTACAGCCATCTTCTACACATATCCACTACCAACTGCAAGCACGTTTTTTGGTTTGTTTTCTATTTAACCGCAACCAATTTTTGTTGAATTCCTTGTTCTGCGTTCAACATTCTTGCATTAGCCATTGCCATTGAACGACGTTTTTTAGCGCCTCTTAAAATAAATTCTACGCTATTATCAATATTACAATTTGGAGTTTCAATTCTTTTTAACATATACATATCCCTTTCATTTGGTTTGATTAAATTTGATTTATCTTATTGGTTTTATCCACATATTTTTTATCGACCGACTCAAATCAAAACTTTAGACTTTTGAACAATTTGTTTACATTTTGTTACATAGCTTACTTGTAACATTAATATATATTCAAATGACAATACGCTTTGTGTGAGTTATTATTAAGTCATGGATAACAAATTAATTACGAAAAATATAATCAATTTTGATAATGATCTTGGGGCAGCACTTTTAAAAACGATTTTATTGGCTAAAAATAATGTGCCTATGTCTCACAAAAGAACTGCGGATAACTACGTTATTATCAAGAGAATGTATTCTTCTCATGCTGTTAAGGCTACAATTTCTTTATCAGAATACGATTTATTAAAAAGATATGATTTTGAACCTCTTGAATGTACTACTATTCAAAAAGCAAACGAAGAAATTGAATTTTTGAAAAAATGGTCTTTTGCTAACAATTTAGATTTAAGAAAAGACGCTGATATGATTATTGTAATCAGAGCAAAAGAACTTAAAAACATTACCGCAAGTGCTTATTCAAATGTCCCGAGCGAAATGTACAACGGCTACAAAGCTATCGACAAATATTTTGAAGAAATCACTAAATTTTATAGGTAAAACATTTTATGAAAAAAACTGAATTTATTAATGCCAAAAGAATTGTTATAAAACTTGGCACTAACGTTTTAAGAAATGACGACGGGGAAGCATCTTTACCTCGCCTTTATTCTTATATAGAAGATATTTCAGCCCTCGTAAAAGCGGGCAAGGAAGTTATTTTAGTAACCTCCGGTGCTGTTGGTTTGGGCAGAAAAAAAATCAATGTAGAAAAATCTGATGATATCGTTTTAAAACAAGCATGCGCTGCAATTGGACAATCAAAATTAATGTCTATTTATGAAAACGGTTTTGATGCTTATGGTATAAATACTGCTCAAGTCCTTTTGATTGAAGACGATTTTGCACAAAGAAAAAGGTACTTAAATCTTAGAAACACATTAAATAAATTGCTAGAATTGGGTACAGTTCCTGTAATTAATCAAAACGATACCGTTTCAACTTTTGAATTAGAAACTTTATATAAAGATGCCCAAGTTTGTTTTTCAGACAATGATAAACTTTCTGCACTTGTTGCGAGTGAATTAGATGCAGATTTATTAATTATTTTATCTGATGTAAACGGTCTTTATGACTGTAATCCAAAAGATAATCCAAATGCAAAAATAATTACAGAAGTAAAAGAAGTTACAGATGAAATTATGGATATGGCATGTGGTGTTTCTGACTGCGGTAGAGGCGGAATGAAAACAAAACTTGAGGCTGCAAGACTTGTTACTCGTTTTGGTGGAAAAGTTTTGATTGCAAACGGAAAAATTCCGAATGTTATTAAAGAAATTTTTTCAAATAAAGAAATTGGCACAAGATTTTTGCCAACAGAAGAAAGTCTTTCTGGCAAAAAACGTTGGATTGGTTATGCAACAAACATTATTGGGAAATTGGTTGTAAACGAAGGGGCTAAAAAAGCTGTTCTTGAAAAAGAATCAAGCCTACTTCCAATCGGCGTATTAAATGTTGTTAATGAGTTTAAAAAAGGCGAAGTTGTGTCAATTATCGACGAAAAAGGGAATGAATTTGCTCGTGGTATTGCAAATTACAGCTCAGATGCTTGCAAAATGATTTTAGGTTGCCACTCTGACGACATTTTGAAAATTTTAGGATACAAAAATTACGACGCAATTATTACACGTGATAATATTACAACATTATAGGTAAATTATGAATTTTGAAGATATCGCAAAACAAGCAAAAAACGCTAGCCTTGAAATGGCGGAATTAACAACTGAAGTTAAAAATAAAGCTCTTTTAAAAATTGCAGATGCGCTTGAAGAAAATAAATCACAAATTTTTGAAGCTAATAAAACTGACTTGGAACAAGCTAAGGATAGCGTTTCACCTTCTGTTTTTAATCGTTTAAAGTTAGATGAAAATAAAATGCGTGATATGATTCAAGGGATTAGAGATGTTGTAAAACTTGAAGATCCAATTGGCAAAACTCTTTTAGCTCGTCAACTTGATGAAGGTTTAAATTTGTATAAGGTTTCATGTCCTATTGGGGTTATTGGAATTATATTTGAAGCTAGACCTGATGTTATTGCTCAAATATCTTCACTTGCAATAAAATCTTCAAATGCAGTGATTTTAAAGGGCGGTAAAGAGTCTATAAATACAAATAAAACAATTTTGGGCATAATTAATAGCGTTTTAGATAGTATAAAAGAATTTCCAAAAAATGCTTTGTCACAAGTATTTACGCACGATGATGTTGCTCAAATGCTTAAATGTGACGCATCTATTGATTTAATCATTCCACGTGGTGGGAATAAATTGATAAAATTTATCAAAGAAAATACGAAAATTCCTGTATTGGGTCACGCTGACGGAATTTGCCATATTTTTACAGATGAAAGCGCAGATTTTGAAACGGCAAAAAAAGTTATAATTGATGCTAAAACTCAATATCCAAGCGCTTGTAATGCAGTTGAAACCTTGCTAATTCACAAAAACTTTAATAAGAAAGATGAATTATTAAAAGAACTTGAAAATGCAGAAATAACGCTTGTTTCAACCCCTGACACTTGGGCATTTGAGCATGGTGACAAAACCCTTGCTTACAAAGTAGTTACAAATATTGATGAAGCAATAAATCACATTAATACTTATGGGTCTGGACATACTGACTGTATTATTACTAAAAATGAGCAAAATGCACAAAAATTTATGCAAAAAGTTGATTCTGCTGGAGTTTATCAAAATGTTTCAACTCGTTTTGCAGACGGGTTTAGATACGGTTTCGGTGCAGAAGTTGGTATTTCTACAAACAAAACACACGCAAGAGGACCTGTTGGCTTAGAGGGTTTAACTATTTATAAATACAAACTTATCGGTAACGGTCATATTGTAAAAGACTACGTTGACGGTACAAAACATTTTAACCATAAGGATTTATAAATGAAAATCGGAGTTGTAGGTTTAGGATTAATTGGTGGTTCTATTTTTAAGGCTCTAGAGGCTCTAAATTACGATGTTATTGGGGTTTCTGATTCTCAAAATGGTTTACAAGAGAACATTTCAAATGATTTTAATAATTTAAAAGATTGTGAAATGGTTTTTGTTGCTACTCCAATGAATAAAACGCTTGATGTACTTCAAAAATTAGAGGAATATTTGCCTGAAAGTACAATTGTTGCAGATACTTGCTCATTAAAGGAATTTGTTTCAAACAAAAATTATAAATACAATTTTATTCCAACTCACCCAATGGCAGGAACTGAGTTTAAAGGGTTTAAACATTCTTTTAAGGAACTGTTTGAAGGTGCAAAATGGGTTGTTTGCAATCGTGGATTAGCCCAAGAAAAAAATAATAGTTTAGCAGAGTTAATTTTCGTAATTGAGCAAATGGGGGCAGAGGTTGTTTTTGCTGATGCAAAAGAACATGACGAAGCGGTTGCAATGATATCTCACATGCCAATGGTGGTTGCGCAAGCATTGTTTAAAACAACCGCAGACAATAAACTTGCCTTAAAACTTGCATCTAGCGGTTTTAGAGATATGACAAGGCTTGCTCTTTCAAATGAAGAAATGGCTGTTGATATGGTAAATATGAATCATAAGAATATTGAACAAGCTATTTTAAAACTTTATTCTTCTGTTGGTGATTTAATAGGCAAAAATTACATAAAAGAAATTGAAAAAATAAAAATACAACGTCAAAAAATGTACGACAAAAATGGCAAAAATAATTTATAATTTCCTATTAAAAAATGTAAACAAAATTTTTAATTAAAGCAATTTTTAATATTTAGCTAATTTACATACACTGAAAAACTATCGAAATTATAAGGAGAAAAAATGAATATTACCCCGAATGTGGTACAGCCTAACTTTATGGCATTAAAACCCGTACCAAAGTTAGCTAAAAAAATGGGTGGTGAAGCACTAGAAAAAGCAATGCCTGAATTAGAAAAAATGGCTCAAGATGTAGATATTGAAATTATTCCGAAAAAAGGTTTCTTTAGTAAATTACAGAATCTGAATTTCTTTGTAACCAATGTTGGAGAACAAGTAGGAAGGTGGTTTAGCCTATCTATTGATCCTAAAGGTTATTTAGAAGGAAATGATCCAACGCATTATAAACAAGTCGATGCATTTACAAAAGAAAATATCTTAGAATCAGCTCAAAAAGCAAAAGATTTGAACAAAAAAGGTTTAAAAGTTGAACGAAGAACTATTGCTATGATGCCAGCTGATGCTGTAATTCTTGCAAAAGCCATGAAAGATAAGCAAGCAAAGGCTGAAGAAAAGGCTAAAGCAAACGCAAACGAACAAGCTAAAAATTAATAAATACAAAAAAGAGGTTAATATTGAACCTCTTTTTGATATTAAAATCTAAAATCTCTTTCGCCGTTTGCTATTTTTTCAACATTTTCTTTTGTTTGTTTTTTTACGTTTTCACTTTCAAGAGTTTCTAATTCCTTTTGAATTAATTTGTCCCCAACTATCTTTGTCTCTGGACTTGCGTAATCTTCTAAATATTCCTTTAAGGTCATAATTGCGTTTGGATGACAGAAGTTTTGTATTTGTTTTGATTTACAAATATCCATAAACCTTTCGCCTGTACGACCTTCACGGTAACACGCTGTACAAAAACTTGGAAGGTAGCCTATTTCTATAAGCCATTTCATTACTTCATCTAAAGTTCTTGTATCTGTAACATCAAATTGAGAAGAATCTTCTTCTGTATAATCGTTTTCATCATATCCACCAACTGATGTTTTTGAACCACCTGAAATTTGAGAAATACCTAAATGCAAAACTCTTTCTCTAACTTCTTTTGATTCTCTTGTTGAAACAATCATTCCTGTATAAGGTACTGCAATTCTAATACAAGCTACAATTTTACAGAATATATCGTCGTTAATTCCGTTTTTAAAAGCACTTGGGTCAATATCGTTAGCTTTTCTAATTCTTGGAACACTAATTGTATGCGGACCAACGCCATTGAGAGCTTCTAGATGTTCTGCGTGCATTAATAGCCCTGCAAATTCATATTTATAAGTTGAAAGTCCAAATAAAACACCTAAACCTACGTCGTCAATTCCACCTTTCATAGCTCTATCCATTGCCTCTGTATGATAAGCATAATTGTGCTTTGGACCTGTTGGGTGCAAACGTTCATAGCGTTCTTTATTATAAGTTTCTTGGAATAAAATATATGTTCCAATACCTGCTTCTTTTAATTTACGATAATTTTCAACAGTTGTAGCCGCAATATTTACGTTTGCACGACGAATTGCGCCGTTTTTATGTTTTACGCTATAAATTGTTTTTAAACTTTCTAAAATGTACTCGATTGGGTTATTTACAGGGTCTTCGCCTGTTTCAATTGCCAATCGTTTATGACCCATATCTTGAAGTGCAATAACTTCTCTTTCAATTTCTTCTTGAGTCATTTTTTTACGAGGAATATCCTTGTTCTTTGCGTGATAAGGACAATATACACAACCATTTATGCAATAGTTTGAAAGATAAAGCGGTGCAAATAAAACAATTCTGTTTCCGTAAAAATCTTTTTTAATTTGTTCTGCCAATTTGTAGATTTTTTGGTTAATTTCTTCATCTTCACAAGCTAATAAAACGCTTGCATCTCGATGAGATAAGCCTTTTCTTTCTTCTGCTTTTTTTAAGATTTTTTCAAGTAATTCTTTATTATTTTTATTTTGTTCTGCGTATTCAATCGTAGATAAAATTTCGCCGTCATCAATAAATTCTTCGGCTTTAAGTGATTTTACGTTGTACATTTTTATTCCTCTTAATAACATGATAACTCAAACAAAACATCTAGAGCAAATTTCTGGTAGTGCTTGCCTTATTGACTTATTTGTACTAACATTTTTCTATGGCTAAGATTATTACAGTACAAAAAGGTACAAAGGACATATTGCCAACAGAGATGGATAGTTGGCATTTTATTGAAGATGCAGCAAATAGAGTTTTTTCTAGAGCTGGATTTAAAGAAATTAGAACACCAATATTTGAAGCAACTGAACTTTTTGCTCGTGGCGTTGGTGATACAACAGATATAGTAAACAAGGAAATGTACACGTTTGAAAAATCAGAACGCTCTCTTACACTTCGTCCTGAAAATACAGCAGGCGTAGTTCGTTCTTATATTGAAAACGGTATGCACAGACTTCCAGCACCTGTAAAATTATGGTACAAAGGTCCAATGTTCCGATACGAACGTCCACAAGCTGGTCGTCAAAGACAATTCCACCAAGTTGGTATGGAAATGTTTGGTATAGCTCAACCAACAGCTGATGTTGAAGCTATTTCTTTGGCTGTAAGTTACTTAAATGAAATCGGATTGAATGATTTAGACGTAGAAATTAACTCTTTGGGTTGTCCTACTTGTCGTGAAGAATATAAAACAAAATTAAAGGCGGTCTTAAAACCATATTTACAAGACCTTTGCCCAGATTGTCAAAAGCGTTATGAAAAAAATCCGTTACGTTTATTAGATTGCAAGGTTGAAGATTGTAAAGCAATTTATGAAAAACCTGAAGTAAAAGAAGTTATAACTTCAGAATTTATCTGTCCAGAATGTCATGAGCACTTTGAATCAGTAAAAAAATATTTAGATGTTTTAGGAATTAAATATTCTGTAAATAAACTTCTAGTAAGAGGGTTAGATTACTATAACCGAACAGTTTTTGAAATTAAATCAAACAATTTGGGCTCACAAAATGCTGTTTGTGGTGGTGGGCGTTACGATAGTTTAGTTAGAAACTTGGGTGGAGAAGATACTCCTGCAGTTGGCTTTGCTATGGGCATGGAAAGATTAATCTCTCTACTTCCTGCAAAAGACGCCCAAAAACTTGATGCTTATGTTGTTTCTACAAATCAAGAAGAAGCTATCAAACTTGTTGGAGATATGAGAAAATCAGGTTTGTCTGTTGATTTTGATATGACAAATAAAAAATTCACAAAACAACTTGAAAAAGCATCAAAAGTTGCTCGTTTTGCCGTAATTTTAGGCGAAGATGAAATTCAAAACGGCACAGTTTCTGTTAAAAATCTTGCAAATTCTGAACAAATATCAGCAAAACGTGAAGAACTTGGGAGTCTTATTAAGTAATGACAAACAAGATTGACGATGTTATTGTCGAATTAATAAAGGATTTAAAAAAGGAATACCCTTCAGATTTCAGCGGAATATATCTTTTCGGCTTATTTTTAGACGGAAAAATGCATGAGAACGAAGATATTGAACTTGTGGCAATTTTCAACAAGGAACAATCAAAAGAACAACGTGAAAAAATTTGGCGTATAATTGGCAAAATTGAAGAAGATTTTGACGTATTTATTGACTTGCACCCGCATACGGTTCAATCTCTAAAAAAAGAGGAGGAACTTTTTGAAGAAGTCTCTAAAGAAGGTATTTTCTTCAATGCAGAGTTGTTTTAATTTTTATTATAGATTTAATATAGAAGCGCACCATATTGTCCACTTGGACAATATGGTGCGCTTTTATATTACCCTCAACATGTAGCCATTTTGGTATAGGAAAAAGAACCCCCTTGTTGTTAAATATAATTAAATCTTTTTCATACTTCCAGCTATTCTTAATTGAGTCCATTTGGACTCTTTTTTTTAACATTTTTAGGCTATAATTAACCTATGAAAACATTTTTATTAAAATCTATGGGCTGTAAATCAAATCAATTTGAAGGCGCAATTATTGAAGAAAATCTTATTAATGCGGGCTTTGAAAAAGTTAGCGAAATAAAAGATGCAGACCTTTATATATTAAATTCTTGCTCTGTAACTCATAAATCTGATGATGAGGCACTTTATTTGCTAAGACACGCAAAACATACAAACGAAAATATCAAAACACTTATTACTGGCTGTGTTGCGCAAATTGAGAGAGATAAATTGCTTGAATATGATTTTGTAGATTTTGTTTTAGGTAATAATGAAAAATTAAATATTGTCGAATTTTTGCAAAAAAATGAAGATTGCGAAGTTGGCGATATTATGAATATGACAGACTTTCACGAGGCTGTATTGATTGACACAACAAAAACTCGTGCAAGTTTAAAAATTCAAGACGGTTGTGATAACCGTTGTGCTTATTGCATTATACCGTTTGCAAGAGGAAAATCTCGTTCCGCAAAAAGTGATTTCATTATTGACCAAATTAAATCTTTTGAAAAACATGGTTTCAAAGAGGTAATTTTTACAGGAATTCATATCGGTCAATGGGGCAAAGAGTGGGGAAAAACTATTCTTGACCTGTTGAAAGAGGTCGAAGCCAACACAAATGTTCGTTATCGCTTGGGTTCACTTTACCCAAATGAGATTACAGACGAACTTTTAGACTTTTTGTCTAAATCTAAACAGTTCTGTCCTCATTTCCATTTGTCTCTACAATCAGCTTGCAATAGAACTTTAGAACGAATGAACAGACGCTATAAAGTTGAAGATTATCTAGAACAAATTGAAAAAATTAATAAACTTTTTGAACTTCCATTTTTAGGAAGCGACGTTATTGCTGGATTTGTAGGCGAAACACAAGAGGATTTTGAAACAACCCTTAAAAACCTAGAAAAATCTGGTTTAACGGCTATTCATACTTTTCCTTATTCAATTAGAAAGGGTACTCAAGCAGAAAAAATGGAAGGTCATTTGCCTGACAAAGTTAAGGAAGAACGAGCAACAGCGATTAAAAAAATTTCAGCACAAAAGACAAAAGAATTTTTAGAAAAAAATGTCGGAACAGTTCATAATGTGCTTGTAGAAAAGCATTTAGATAAACACTTAAACGTGTTAAAAGGAATGAGCGAAAACTATATCACAGTTTTTCTAAATTCAGATGATAGAAATTTAATCAATACAATCCAAAAAGTAAAAATCACCAAAATTAAAGACGGCAAAGCCTTCGGCGAGATTATATAAATTTTGTAGTTAATGTTTTATGATAATATAAATTGTATGAAAAAGTATATTTCTGAAAATGATATCCTTATGAAAGAATGGGACTATGACTTAAATGCTGATTTAGACCCAACAAAACTTACTTATGGCAGTAATAAAAAAGTATGGTGGAAATGTTCTAAATGCGGTAACAAGTGGAAAACATCTATTTGTCATAGGGCTCTCAACGGTTCAAGTTGCCCTAAGTGTTTTTGGCAAAAAAGACTTTCTTATGAAGAGAAGAGTATTTCTAAAACACATCCTGAAATAGCACTTGATTGGAATTATGAAAAAAATAAAAATTTTACACCAGATATGTTTACTAAAAATTCTATCCAAAAAGTTTGGTGGAAGTGTCATATTTGTGGAAAAGAAATAGAAAAAGAAATAGAACATTACAGCGGTTGCAAAAAATGCAAAATAAATAAAAAATTAGAGAACAATAACTTACAAAAAATTCATCCAGAACTAGCAAAAGAATGGGACTATGACAAAAATATTGATTTATTGCCAACACAAGTTGCACAATCTAGCAATAAAAAAGTTTGGTGGAAATGTTCAAAATGTGGCTACTCTTGGGAAGCAAAAATAAATAATAGGGTTAATAAAAGAGGTTGTCCATGTTGTGCCAATAAAGTTGCAGTTGCAGGAGTAAATGATTTGGCAACAACACATCCACAAATCGCAAAAGAATGGCATCCTAGTAAAAATAAAAATTTAACCCCTAGCGATGTTACCTATGGTTATGGTAAAAAAGTATGGTGGTTATGCCCAAACGGACACGAATACCAAGCAACGGTTAACAAAAGAACATCTGGTGACGGTACGAATTGTCCAATATGCAATTCAGGAAGGCAAACATCGTTTGCAGAACAAGCATTTTATTTTTATATAAAAAAAGCATATCCAGATACAATTAGCCGCTATACCGCTGAATTTTTAGGTAGAATGGAATTAGATATTTATATACCTTCTATAAAATTAGCAATAGAGTACGATGGAGAGGCTTGGCATCGAGAAAATAAAGTAGAAAGAGAAAAGAAAAAATATCTAGCTTGCAAAGCAAATAATATAAAAATGATAAGATTGCGAGAAAAAATGTCTAGTGTAGAAGTTAAAGACATTGCTGATGAGGTATTTTGTATTAAAGATTTATACAAACATACGAACTTAGAAAAAACGATAAAAGAAATTTTAATATATTTAGAATGTAATTTACCAATTGATATAAACATCAATAGAGATAGATTTGAAATACAAAAATATTGTCAACCTATAAAAAATTCCTTAGCTGACAAATTTCCTGAAATATCAAAAGAATGGCATCCAAATAAAAATGGAACATTAAAACCAAACATGGTAAAATCTGGTTCTGATAAAAAAGTTTGGTGGGTATGTTTTGCGTGTGGAAATGAATATGAAGCATCCATAGGAAGTCGAACTCGAGGAACGGGTTGTCCAATATGTGGAAGAAAAAAAGTTTATGAAGCCTTAAAAAAACCTGTAAAAATGATAAACCCTAGCACTCAAGAAATAATTAGGATTTTTAGCTCAATTTTGGAAGCATCAGAAGAACTAAAAATAAATGATTCAAATATTTCTATGGTTTGTAAAGGGCATAGACAAAAAGCCGGCGGTTATATTTGGGAATATCTAGAAAAAACTGAAAAATAATAAAATTTATATTTTTATGATAATCTTTTAATGAAAGAGGTATTGTAATGAAAAAACTATTAGTAATATTTAGTATTTTATTTATCGCAAATTGTTGTTATGCTGACCAAGCAACACAAGTTAATGAAGGACGATACGTTATATATCAAAATCCCACTTTTAGAGGTGATCAATTTTTATTAGATACAAAAACAGGTAAAATTTGGCAAATGGTTAAGGATAGCAACGACTCAGTAATTTGGCAACAAATGTTTTTTGATTGTTATAAAGAAGACAAAACTTATGCTGGTAGATTTGTAAACCCTAGATAATAATTTATCTCGGTAGGATTTTTGCATCGACTTCTTTTGAGATGCTTAGTGATTGGTTTAGGCTGTTTGCAAGTTCTCCGGCAGTTTTTGCAGTATAAAATTGTCCTCTTGTTACAAGCGCTACACATTGCAGTTGTGAGATATCATCGCCTTCTCTCACGTCATACGCAATTACATCAATTTTTAAGTTTGGTTGGTTCTTTATCTCTCTAACTATAAATGTACATGGGCTTTCATCACAATTTTCTCCACCGTCAGTCAATAAAATTATGTGTTTTTTACCTTGATAATTAAGCAAATCCTTATATAACGCCTGTTTCAAAGAATAAGTTATCGGAGTCATTCCCATTGCACGAGTTTTTTCTATTTGTTTTGAAATTAGAGCAGAGCCTCCCTTTTCAATTGGAATCATCAATTTTGACGCTTTACAGCTATCATAAGGAGTAAATCCCATTCTATAACCGTAAGCCCTCATTCCAACTTTGTTTTGCGGATTTATCTTCGGTAAAATTTCTCGCATAGTTTTTAGCATTACATCAATTTTTCTTTCGTTATGCAAAAATTCGTTCATACTATTTGAAAAATCAAGTATAAATAAAGTTTTTTCTTCACCCGATTTTATGTCGTAATTGTCGTAGTATTGCAGGTTGTAGTTATCGGCAAAAGTTTTGCTGACAAAAACAAGTAAAATAATTGCTAAGATATATTTTTTCATATTATCAACTTAACGCTTTATTTTAACTTTTTAAATTCCTCTATTATCCGATATTTATGCTAAAATTTTATAAAAAGAGGAATTAGTAATGAACGCACAAGAAGAAATTAAAAAGGCTGAAAATGCCGTTAAAGCAGAATTTGAATACATTGATGAAATCAGAGATTTTAATCAAGCAAAAGTTTTGAAAGCATTTTATGATAACAAAGTAGCACCAGAACATTTTTACACTGTTTCAGGCTACGGACACGACGATTTAGGCAGAGAAGTTTTAGACAAGGTTTATGCACAAACCTTTGGTGCTGAAAAAGCTATCGTTAGAACCCACTTTGCAACAGGCACTCACACTCTTGCTTGCGCATTGTTTGGCAACTTGCATGCCGGCGACAAATTAGTTTCAGTTGCAGGAACTCCTTATGACACAATGAGAGAAGTTATCGGACTTACAGGTTGTGAACTTAGTAAAAGAAATTCCCTAATTGGTAACGGCGTTTTATACGATGAAGTTCCTCTTTTAAACGGTACTGACATTGATTTTGAAGCCCTTGAAAAGAAAATTGATGACTCTGTAACTATGGTTACAATCCAACGCTCAAGAGGTTATGAAACTAGAAAATCGCTTACAATAGACGTTATTGAACGAATTTGTAAAGTTGTAAAATCTAAAAATCCTAACTGTATTTGCTTTGTAGACAATTGCTACGGCGAATTTACAGAAAAGAAAGAGCCATTAGAAGTTGGTGCAGACCTTATGGGTGGTTCATTAATCAAAAATCCAGGTGGTGGAATTGTTGAAACAGGGGGTTACATTGCAGGTAAAGCAGAGCTTGTAGATGCGACAGCGATAAGACTTACAGCACCAGGTGTTGGTGCAGAAGCGGGTGCAATGTTAAACCAACACCGATTAATATTTCAAGGTTTCTTTATGGCACCATCAATTGTTTCAGATGTTCTAAAAGGTCTAACCCTTGCTGCCAAAGTCTTTGAAGACATGGGATATATTTCAACTCCAAAATATCATGATAAAAGAACTGATATTATTCAAACAATTACTTTCAATCACAAAGAGGCATTAATCAAGTTTTGTCAAACAGTTCAAGCACTTTCACCAATTAATGCCTACGTAACTCCAATTCCTGAGTTAATTCCAGGATATGAGGACGAAGTTATTATGGCTGGAGGTACTTTCATTGAAGGTTCTACAATTGAGCTTTCTGCTGATGGTCCAATTAGACCACCTTATGCGGTATTTTTTCAAGGTGGATTGAATTATGCACATATTAAATTATGCTTGATAGGAATTTTAGAAAATTTTAAGGAACTTTAATAATGAAAAAACTTTTAATTTCATTTTTTGCACTAAGTATTTTTTCACTAATGCCCGTATCTGCACAAGAATGTACCGCCGTAAGAGCTAGCCATATACTGGTAAAAACAGAGTCAGATGCAAAACTAATGCGTAAATACGTAGAAAAAGGCCTACCTTTTGAAGATGTTGCCGCAGGCTTTTCTCAATGCCCATCAAAACGCAATGGCGGAGATTTGGGTTATTTCAGACGAGGAAAAATGGTTAAAGAGTTTGAAGATGCGGCATTTTCTATGGAAAAAGGAGAAATTTCCGAACCTGTACAAACACAATTTGGTTGGCACATTATAAAAGTTACAGACAAAGTCTGCCCCGAAAAATAACTTATTAAATGTCATTAATTGTATAATCAATTTCTCTCAAAACAGGTTTTGTTCTGATTATAGGGACAAGTTTTTGTTCATTTTTTATTACATCAACAGGTGTTGAAATGTTTGGAGTATTTTGAATTACTTCTTTAACTTCAATATCAACCTTAGTATTTTTTGTTTTGTTTGGCTTTTTGTCTTTTTGTTTTTGAACCTTTTCCTGATTAATTGGTTGAATATTTTTCTTAACTTCTTTTGTTTTTACTTGTTCTTGTGTTTGAACTTGTATTTTTTGAACTTGTTTTTGTGCGTGTTCTTCTTGCATTTGAACAGTTACTGCCTTTTTAGCAGCTTTTATTTGCTCTCGTTCTTGTTTCTTTTCAAGACGAATACGTTCTTTTTCATATTTAGCTTCAAGTTTTGCCCTTTGTTCATCTTGAGCTTTTTTAATTTTATCTTCTAGTGGAAGTGCATCTTCTTTCGCTTTAAGCATTTGCTTTTCAGCTTGAGTATTTTGAAATTCTTTTATGTTAGCTTTTGCTTTAGCATTCAAAGCCTTTGTTTCTTTTGCAAGGTTACGAGCAGCCTTTTTTGTTTCTGCTTTTACATAACGAGTACTTCTTACTGAAGCTCTACGACCATCTATTTTGAATTTGTCTATTGAAACCGCAGTCGGCTTAACAATATTTGGACGCAAATTTAAGTCTTGATATTGGTCAATTTTCATCAAGGCTAATTGAGTTTCTTGAACAACTTGAGGGGATAAGAATTTTGTTGAATATCTTTTAACCTTTTCCAACTGTTCGCTTGAAGGTGAATAAGCCTGTGTCATAATTCTATTTTCACGAGAGCTAATCAATTTGTGATAATTTTCTTGCCATAAAATTATTTGATTATTTGCATCTATCAATGTAATTTGAGAAGTAAGTCTATAAGCTGGATCAATTACAGTTGCACCTGGAATATTTAAAAAATCCCAAAGGGTTCTACGTGTAATATAGTTTTGAGTATCCATCTGGCAAGAGATTAAAAGCACTTGTTTTGTTTTAAATCTGCTTGCTAATTTTTGTACCGTATTAAAATCAATTGAATAATTTACATCGTAATTATGCAACATTTTTACAACTTCACGCTTAAAATATTTGTTTGCAGGCTGATTAAGAGCATTTTTAATTTGATAAAGTTGTACAGCTGACATTTGAGGATGAGAATTGTAAATATTTACAATATCCATTGCAATAATATCAGCAGATTTTGGAAATACCATATAATCTGTATATTCTTCAAAAATGCTTGTTGGTAGCACTAAAACATTATATTGGGCTGCCCAACAGCGACCTGAACATATTAAAAATAAAAATAAAATAAGACTTATAAATTTTTTCATGCTAAGATTATAACATATTATTATTTAGTGTGCTAATTATTAAAAAGGAGTTAATAAATGGACTATAATGAATTATTAGAAAAAGCTAAAAAAGCAAGTGAAAACAGCTATTCACCTTATTCAAATTTTCCAGTAGGTGCATGTGTTTTAATGGAAAGTGGCAAAACATACATTGGAACAAATGTTGAAAACTCATCTTTTGGTGCAACTATTTGTGCTGAACGTAGTGCAATTGTTAACGCAATTGTTAATGGTGAAAGAAAAATTGTAGCGGTTGCAATTTATGGACCAAAAATGAAACGTTGCGCACCTTGTGGGGTTTGTAGACAAGTTATGAATGATTTTCGTTCTGACAAGGGTATTGATATTATTCTTGAAGATGAAAATGGTCAACCAGAAGTTCACACAATTGATGAATTATTACCTTTAGGATTTGATTTATAATATAATATCAATATGTTCATATTTGAATTTATTAAAAAATATTGGTACAAAACATACGTTGAGCCAAAAGTTCTAGAAGAAGAAAAGTGCATTAAACAATACGATGCAACAGATGATTCGCCTGAATTTATTGAAGATTACGAAAAGTGCGAACACATTTACATGCCAATTGATAGTTCTGGTGAAATTTTGGCATGCACAAAATGCGGAGCGTTAGCAAACAAAAAAGATGTTTGCAAGGACAATTTTTTTGAAAGAAAAGAAATTTAGTTTATGAAAAAAATAGCTGTATTATTACTTTTGATATTATTTATGCAATGTTCTTGCTTCGCAACTACAAATTTAAGTTTTGTTTACCTAAACGGTTCAAACAATAATAATGCAAAAATGAGAAATTGGTTTTTAAGTGGGATAAAGAAATTTCATCCTACACTTAAAAATCAAATAGAAAAAGATAAATTTACTTATGAACATTTACTTAATAATGGATCTTACGTTATTGATGAAAATCCAACAATCTTCTTTTGGGGAGATAAAAGTCAAAATGACTTGATGTTTATGAAGGAAAAAGCAAACCTTTTGCGTTCAATTAGTCCAATTATTGCATTTTTTGTAAGAAATACAATCGCAGATTGTCTTCATGATGCAATTTGGGTTCAAAAAACACATAATATGATTCCGATTATTCAAGATTTGGATATAACAATAAAAAATCAAACGGCACAAGGTAAAAAAGTTGTTTTGTTTGGTTATTCAGCGGGCTCATTTATTACAATGGAATATTTGTTTAACAAAATACCTTATTTGGATATTGAAGAATATTTGATTGATAAAGGTATTGATGAAGATTTGTTAAAATTTGTCAGAAAAAATCCAAGAAAAAATGCCTGTTTGTTATCAATTGTAGGTTCTGATGTTCTCGATTACTCCGCATTAGGAACAACCTTTATTAACAAAAACAAAGAAGAATTTAAAAAAGGTTATTTAAAAATTGATGATTACACAAATAAATATTGTGCTCCTGAGGGCTCTATAATTGGTGTTGTCAATTATGCAAGTCCAATACCTCTATTTTATTCAGATATGGCAGATAAAAACTTAGAGTCAAGTAAACTTACACACTTGATGTATAAATATTTGATTGAAAGAGATTTCTTCTTTTTGACTGTAAATTATGCTGATGATCCATTAGGATTTCCAAATGGCGTAAATTACACAAACGAAGAAATTCAAAAAATGACAAATATGACTTTTGAAAATGAAGAAGGTTTTTTCTATGATTATTCAAGAACTTTAAGTTGGCGAACTTTTGCGGCGGCTCATACTTCTTATTGGAAAACAAGAAAAAGATTTTCAAAAGCAATTACCAAAGGATATAAAGAAGGTTATCAATTCCAATTTGATGAAAAATACCAACAAAAAATGTTAAAAAAATCTCACCGCAGAAGATCTTAAATAGTTTAACTGTAAAAATCTTCTTGTTTATATTAATATTGTGTATAAGTTGGAGGATTTGCAATGAAAACGATTGAAAGTTTTAAAGTTAATCACAATATTTTACAAAAAGGTATGTACATATCAAGGATTGATGGAGATGTTGTAACTTATGATATAAGAATGAAACGCCCAAATAATCCGGAAAATGATTATTTAGAGAATGCCTCAATGCACACTTTTGAACATCTTTTTGCAACTTATGCAAGAAATAGCAAATATTCTGAAGATATTGTATATGTTGGTCCAATGGGTTGCAGAACAGGTTTTTATTTCTTAGTTAGAGATAAAATTTCACATCAAGAAGCCTTAGATTTGTTTAGAGAAAGTTTAAATTTTATAAAAGATTTTACAGGTAAAATTCCAGGAACTAATAAAATTGAGTGTGGAAACTATTTAGAACATGACTTAGAAGGCGCTAAAAAAATTGCGAAAGATATGTCCGAAGTTTTAAAAAATTGGACTGTGGAGAAAATGCGCTATGAGCAATAATCTTACGATTGGCATTATTGGTGCGATGGATTGTGAAGTTTCAGAATTAAAGCAAAAACTTGAAAACCTTGAAGAAATAAAACACTGTAATTTGCAAATCAACTTAGGAACTTTTTGCGGACATAAAATTGTTCTTGTAAAAAGCGGTATAGGCAAAGTAAATGCAGCTTTATGCACTCAATATATTATTGATAAATTTAACCCTGACTATATTATTAACACAGGTATTGCTGGTGGTATAGCAGAAAATCTAAAAGTTGGAGAAATAGTTATCGGTGAAAAATTAGTTCAATATGACTTTGATGTTACAGCTTTTGGCTATGCTAAGGGTTATTTGTGCACAGGAATTGAATCTGACAAGCCAACTTATTTTAATTCAGATGAAGGCTTAATGGCTAAATTAGAAAGAATATCTGACGAAAAGGTTAAAATTCATAAGGGAATTATTGCATCTGGCGATTCATTTATTTCTGATTTAGAGCGCAAAAAAGAAATTCATAATCTATTTAACGCAACCGCAGTTGAAATGGAAGGCTGTGCGATTGCTCAAACTTCTAATGCTAATAACATTCCATTTGTTGTAATTAGGGCGATATCAGATTTAGCAGATAATAACGCAACAGAAAGTTATACATTTAGCGAAGATGAAATTGCAAAAGTTTCAAGTTCTGTTGTAGAAAATTTGCTTAAAGAAATCTAGAAAAGTTTGAAAGGAAATTTTGTGAGTAATACTGAAGAAAACATTCAATGGCGAGACTCAAGTTTTAAAGCAATCATTCCTTTTATTGTTTTTGTAATTTTCTATTTTGGATTTTCTTTATGGACAAAAGACTTTTCAAAAGTTCCAATGACCGTTGCATTTATAATTTCTTCTGCAACTGCGTTAATTTTAAATCATAAGGAAAAACTTCATAAGAAAATTGAAATATTTGCTCTTGGTATGGGCAACAAGGACATTATGATAATGTGCTTGATATTCATTCTTGCTGGAGCTTTTACGGCAAGTGCAACTGCTGTTGGTGGAGTTGGGGCTGCTGTCGATATTGCTCAACAACTAATTCCTGCAAGATTTATGGTTTTAGGTTTGTTTGTAATTTCTGCTTTGATTTCACTTGCGATAGGTACTTCTTGTGGAACTATTGCTGCAATTATTCCAATTGCTGTTTCAATTTCTCAAAATTTTGGCATAAACCCTTCGTTTGTTCTGGGGGCAACTGTTGGTGGAGCAATGTTTGGTGACAACATGTCTTTAATTTCTGATACAAAGATTGCTGCAAGCCGTACACAAAATGTTGAAATCAGAGATGAAATGTTTTATAACTTAAAAATTATTACGATTCCAGCAATTTTATGTCTTATTTTGTATTCTTTACCAATTTTTGCAAGTTCAAATTCTGCCGTATCAGAAATTACATTAAACCTTCAAAATTATATAAAAGTAAGTCCATATATTTTGCTTTTGATTCTTGGTATTTCTGGAGTTAATGTAATGTTTTTACTTCTTTTTGGTACAATTTTGAATACGATTATTGGAATATCTTACGGAATGTTCAATCTTTTTGATGCATTTGGCTATATTGGTGATGGAACAACAAGTATGGCTTCAACTCTTATCGTTGCAATGCTTGCAGGCGGTTTGTTATTAATGGTTAGATATAATGGCGGAATTAGCTACATTATTAAAGAAACCGGACGTTGGATTAAAGATAATAAAACTTGCGAAATGGGGATTTGTTTTTTGGTAGGTATTATAAACTTATTTACCGCAAATAATACGGTTGCAATTATTACATCAGGTTCTATCGCAAAAGAATTATCAGAAAAATATGGAGTTAACCCAACAAGAACAGCTAGTTTGTTAGATACAACCTCTTGCGTTGTTCAAGGTATGATTCCTTACGGCGCTCAAATATTGATTGCTACAAACTTGGCTGCTTCAATTGGCGTAAGTTCATTTATGATACTAAAAGGTATGTTTTATCCAATGTTAATGCTATTTGGACTAATTGTTTCAGTATTGACAACGAAGGTAATAAAACATAAAATCAAATAAAACAAATATAAAAAGGGAAAGTAATGATAAAAAAAATATTAGTTTTAGCAATAGCAATAACCTTGAGTGCAACAATAGTTAACGCTTGTTCAACACAAAAAGATAAATCATTAAATACAAATAAGGAAAAAATCGTGAAAGAAACTAACAAAACGTCTGAATTAAGCACAAACAACGAACAAAAACAAGAAAAAGTAAAAAAAGAACAAAAAAAGAATTTTAAAAACGGTGAAGGTTTACCTAAACACTTACCAAAACACCCAGAAAAAATGATGTTTTAATAAAAATAGAAATCCGAGAAATTAAATTTCTCGGATTTTTTATATATTTTTAATAATAAATACAACATAACATATAAAAATATGTAAATAATAATTAAATAATTGATTTATTAAAAAACAATTTGATATTATGGAGAGAAGTATCAGTATATATAAGAAGGTTAAAATAATGGCACAATACAAGTAATAATGCGAGTGGCTTAAACATATCAATAGACAACAAGACAGTTAGTTCTACTGTTGATATAAATGGTTTGAATATAAAAGGAGTAAATAATATTACTTTACTGGATTCAAGTGATGCCATTGTTAAAAAAGGTAGTGAAATAGATTCAAGTCTTTCAAAAAATGATAGTTATAACATTTATGGCGCACCTGCAAAATGGATATTGGATAAAGAGCAACAGTACAACAATTGTGGTATTGAATCTTGTTTAAATATTTTGGCTATTGCAGGCAAATATGATATTAAAGACCAAATAAAAGACGAAAATGAATTTACTTTATGGGCTATTACTAACAAATACACTTCACCAACAACAGGTGAAGAAGATACTTATGGTGTAGATACTATTCCTTTTGGAAAGTTAAACTTAGAAGATGGTGCAACAGTTTACGAACAAAGAAAAGAACTTTTAAAAGCAAAGGGATTAGAATCGGGTAGTATCGGTGATTACGCTGAAGAAGGTAATGTTTGGTATTCAAAAAAAAGGGTTACAGATACAACTTTAAAAAATTATTGTGATGATTATGACAAAGCAGCAGATGAATATAATGCATTAATTGATCAATATAATGCTTATCTTGATTCAGGAGAAACAGATAAGGCTCTTGATATGCTAGATGACATAATTGCAGCGGCAATAGAAGCTAAAGTCTTGCAAAAAGTTATAAACGAATATGTTACTAGTGAATGGAATGACTATTTTTCAGCTAAATATAAAGAAGAAGATATTTTAAATAATCTTATTGATGCTGTCAAAGCTGGAAAAGCAGTTATTGCGGGTGGTGACGCAAGATACTTATGGCCAGATTATGAAAGTGATGAATATGCTGGTCATGCTATTACACTTTTGGGTGTTGTAACTGACAAAGACGGAAAAAACGTTGGATTCTACGTTCAAGATACAGGAAACCCTAATGTTGGTTTTTCATTTGTTTCAAATGAGACCTTAATGAAATTTATTACCTCTGACCATAAGGATTATTGGAATGGTGTAACACAAATGAATGTTACACTTGAAGATATTAAAGGTTGGGCAAATAAACTAAATGCAACAGGCAATAATTCAGACAATATTATTACAGGTAATAATTCTGATAACATTTTAAATGGTCTAGGTGGCAATGACACCATTTATGGTAAAGACGGAAACGACACATTAGACGGTGGTAACGGTAATGACTTACTTGACGGTGGCGAAGGAGATGATTCTCTAATTGGTGGTAATGGCAATGATACTCTAATTGGTGGTGCTGGTAATGACGTCTTACAAGGCGGAGCCGGAAATGACACTTACGTATTCAGCAAAACTTGCGGAAACGATACAATTATTTTAGGTACAAGTGGCAAGGATAAATTGATTTTTACTGATGTTGCTTTTGACGATTTGCAATATGAAAAAGATGATATGAATTTAGTTATAACTTATAACAAAGTGAAAAATCCAGATAAGCCAGACGATGAGGGTACTCCGGAAACTCTTACTATCAAGGACTATTTTAAAGCAAATAATCACTTCTTAGTTTCAGAGATTCAGGATAGTTCAGGTTCTTCAAAAACATTACAAGAGTTATTGACTGGTAATATTCCTATCAAGTTTAATGAAGATTCTGCAACTCTCGTTCATGGCACGTTCTTAGACGATAATATTACAGCTCCTGCTGATAATGTTTATGATGATACAATTTATGGTGCTGCCGGTAGCGATACAATTATTTCTTATGGTGGTAATGATTTAATCTATGGCGATAGCTTTGATGAAAATACTCCATTTGAACAAGAAATCGAAGGTGAAACCTATGACGATTACATTGAAGCAGGTTTAGGTGATGATACAATTTATGGCGAAGCTGGTAATAATACAATTGTATTTAATGCAAATAATACAATAACTAATGATGACGGTAGCCAATCAATTGTAGGTGACGGAAACGACGTTGTATACTCTGGTCAAGGTACTGATGCTCTTGTATTTAGAGGAGTTTCATACGATGATTTAACCTTCACTTTTGACGGTGATAACTTAATTATCAAATATGGTATGAATTTTACAAATCCAGATAGTACAGTTACAATTGTCGATTATTTAAAAGACGAAAATTTAACAAGTTCTGTAAAATATATTGTTGATAAAAATAATGAAAGATTTACAATAAAAAATCAACTTTCAGGTTTTGTAATCAATGGTTCAGCCAATGAAAAAAATGAACTAAATGGTTCAAATTTGTCAGATACAATCACAGGTGGAAACTTAGCTGATTCAATCAATGGCGGCAAAGGTAATGACTCTATTAACGCTGGTGACGGTAATGATACTATTTTCGGCGGTGAGGGAGAAGATTATATCATAGGCGGTGCCGGTAACGATGAAATCCACGGAGGAAGCGGTAACGATATAATTATCGGCGGAACAGGAAAAGATAAATTGTACGGAGAAGAAGGTGATAACCAATTCATCTTTAACGCTGGTGACGGTAACGATACTATTTTCTCTGGAAAAGGCAATGACACTATCATTCTAAAAGATTCAACTTTAGGTTCTTTAAAATTTATAAATGATAATAAAGGTAATTTGATTATTCGTGATACAGCAAATAATTTATCAATTACACTTGATGATTACTTCAAAAACAATGGTGCATCTTCAGTCAAAAATTTAGTTGATTCAACAGGAAAATCTTACCATATTGGTAATTTGTTAGATGATTTAACAATGGAAGCTGACACAAAATACGACAATGAATTAAATGGTTCATTCTTAGGCGAAAATATTGACGGTAGTGCTAACAAAGATACCATTTATGGTAACGCTGGAAACGATACAATCAACGGCAATGACGGCGATGATATATTGCATGGCGGTGTTGGTGACGATGTTTTGTATGGTGGCAATGGCAATGATGAATTGTATGGCGAAGCTGGAAATAATGAACTTCACGGCGGAAAAGGTGATGATATTTTAAGCGGTGGTGATGGAGAAAATAAAATTTACTTCAAAGCCGGTGATGGAAATGATACAATTCTTACCGGAAAAGGTAATGATACTCTTATTTTTGAGGATTTTGAGTTTTCAAAATTAAAATATGAAAAAGATCCATATTCAAATGATTTAATTATTAGATATGGAAATGTTGATGGTGAAGGTAAATTTACAGATTCTGTAACTATTAAAGATTATTTTAATACAAGAGTCAGAAAATCTATTTATAGAATTGAGGCCTTGTACAAAACAGGTTCTGATGAAATAATAACAAGAGATATGAACTTTATCATTAATGATAGTGATACTGTTATCGGAATTGAAGCTCCAGAAAATAGAGTTAACAACATTACTGGTTCTATTTATAACGATTTAATTATAGGTGGTAATGAACCAGAATTCACAGAAAATATTTATAACGGTGGAAACGGCAATGATACGATTATTGGCGGTGTCAGAGAAGATTTAATATATGGTGGCAACGGTAATGACGTATTATACGGCGGTGATGACAGAGATACAATTTACGGCGGTAACGGTGATGATACAATTTATGGCGGTAACGGAAGTGATTTATTGTATGGTGAAGCCGGCGAAAATACATTCCACTTTAAATTTGTAGAAAATCCCGATTCAGATATGCATTTGTTTAATAACGATACTATTATTTCAGGCAAAGGTACTGATATTTTAGTATTTGATAATGCAAAATATGATGATTTAGCATTTTTCCAAGAAGGAAACGATTTAATTATCAAATATGGTGATACAGATGCTTTGAAAGAAAATAATTCAGTTACAATCAAGGATTATTTCAGATTAAAAGGCAGAGTTTCTGTTAAAACAATAAAAACTGTTGAGGGACAAGATGCACATGGTCAAGATATTATAAAAGTTGCTGATTTACGAGCATATATGACAGACAAAGTGTTAACTGTTGTTGCTCAAAAAGATGTTAAAAATAATTTAACAGGAAGCTACAACAATGATGACATCACTGGTGGAAACTTAGATGATACTTTACGTGGTGGAAAAGGTGACGATACAATTGACGGTGGCGACGGCGATGATAAATTGTATGGTGATAATGGAAACGATGTTATAAAAGGCGGAATAGGTAACGACTACATCGAAGGCGGAAACGGTGACGATATATTGTACGGTGGAGAAAATGACGATATAATTTATGGCGGTAATGGTAACGACGAAATTTACGGCGGAACAGGAGATGACAGATTATACGGCGTTTCAGGAACAAACAATTTCTACTTTGCAGATGGCGACGGAAATGATACGGTTTACTCAGGCAATGGTACTGATATTTTAAACTTTAAAACTGCAGATTTTGCAGATATGAAATTTATTCGTTCCGGTAATGATTTAATTATTCAATACAACAATTTGGGGGATACCGTTACTCTTGCAAATTATGCAAAGACTTCAAAAACTTCAGTTAAGAAACTTATTGACAAAAACAATGTAGAACATGACATTCAATCAGAAATAACTGTATTGTTTGAAGGCGACAAAGGTTCAAAAAATAATATGGCTGGTACTTATATGAAAGATTCAATTACCGGCGGATATTATAACGACACAATCAACGGTGGCGACGGTAATGACACAATTTACGGTAACAAAGGTAATGACGTCATTAACGGTGGTAATGGTGATGACATAATCTATGGTGATATGGAAACACCTAAAGGTAATTATGGCACTTATGATGATAATGACATAATCAAAGGCGGAAACGGCAATGACAGTATTTATAGTGGTTACGGCGACGATAAATTATATGGCGATGCTGGTACGAATACAATGTATTTCAACATAACCAATTATGACGGAAACGATACAGTTTATGGTGGCAATGGTTATGATATTTTGAATTTTAAAGATATAGATTTTAGTGATTTAAAATTTACAAGAAACGGTTTAAATTTAATTATAACTTACGAAAATGCAGGTAAAGAAAATACTGTTACGATTGCAAATTACTTTAGAAACAAAAATTCTTCTGTAAAAGATTTGGAAACAACAGACGGAACACATAATATTTTGTCAGATGCTGATTTGCAAGTTGATATTGTTGGAAACGAACTTTCTAAAAACAATATTAGCGGTACTTTCTTAAACGATAGCATTATAGGTGGAATTTATAATGATACAATCAACGGTGGTGACGGCGATGACACTATTGAAGGTGGCTTAGGAGACGATGTTATCAATGGTGGCAACGGTGATGATTACATTATCGGTGGCGCAGGTAACGACCGTTTAGCAGGTAATACAGGAAATAATACTTTTGAATTTTCTAGCGGTAGCGGAATTGATACAGTTTTAGTTGGAAACGGTACTGATACCTTGTTCTTTACTGATATGAACAAAGACGATATAACTATTTCGAGAGTCGGAAATAATTTAGTTCTTGAATATGGTAGCGATGATAAAGTAATTATCTCAAATTACTTTAATACTAATGCTGTTGTTAATATGTTTGCCAAATTCAAAGACGGCACAATTAAAGACTTGAAAGATTTCTATAACGAATTTGCTTCATCAAACGATGTAAATTCTAAAAATAATGTATTAAAAGGTTCAAATGAAAATGACGTTTTGACTGCAACAGGTTTAAATCAAAAAATATATGGCTATGGTGGTAATGATTCAATTACAGGTAGTACAGGCAATGACATGATTTATGGTGGCTTGGGCGATGATACAATAAAAGGTGGTGCAGGAAACGACCGTCTATATGGTGAAGCTGGTACAAACACTCTTTTATTCGCTGCAGGTGACGGCAAAGACACTGTTTATTCAGGTCGTGGCTATGACATTTTAAATATTGATGATGAATTTGCTGATTTAAAATTTTCTAGAAGTGGCAATAGCTTAATTATTAATTATGGCGATGCTGATGACTCTGTTATGATTGCAGACTACTTTAGAAGTAAAAACTCATCTGTAAAAGATATTTTAACAACTGACGGAACTCATAACATTTTGTCTGATACAAACATAAAAGTTAATATTATTGGAAACACTTACAGCAAGAATAATATCAATGGAACCTTCTTAAGCGATAGTATTGTCGGTGGAGACAACAATGATACTCTAAACGGTGGTGACGGTGACGATACAATTTATGGCGGTAACGGTAATGACATTATCAAAGGAGGTAATGGTGACGATGTTATCGTAGGCGGAAAAGGCAATGATAAACTGTATGGTGAAGGTGGCGAAAATTCCTTTATTTTCAATGCATATGACGGTGATGATACTATATATTCTGGCAAAGGTTCTGATACTTTTGTGTTTAAAGATGCAAAATTAAGTGATTTAGAATTCTTTAATGACTCTAGAAATAATCTTGTAATCAGACAAAAAGATTCAAATGGTGTATATACTAATAGTGTTACCGTCGCAGATTACTTTAAATTAAGAGGTAAAACTTCATTTACAACGATATTAGATAAAGAAAATAAATCATATAAAATTAGTGAAAAAGACGGACAAATTGTTTTTGTTGATAATACAGGTACAGAAACTATAATGCCGTTGCATTCAAAAGGTTCTTTAACATCAAAAAATAAATTAAATGGAACTTTCTTAAATGATAGCATTTTAGGCGGAAACTACAATGACACTATTTCAGCAGGTGACGGCAAAGACACTGTTCAAGGTGGACTTGGTCATGACTATATCAGCGGTGGAAATGGTAATGACTTGATTTACGGTGATACAGATGATTTAACAAGTTATCTTGGCGGAAACGATAAAATCTACGGCGGAAATGGTAATGATACAATTTACGGCGGTGTCGGAAATGACTATATTTATGGCGAAAACGATAATGATGAAATTCATGGCGGTCAAGGTAATGACTATATTGACGGCGGAAACGGTGATGATTTACTTTACGGAGAAGAAGGTAATGACATAATTCATGGTGGTAACGGTAATGACACTATTTACGGTGGTAAGGGTGATGATAAAATTTACGGCGATGCTGATGAAAGTTATATTCACTTCGCAAATGGCGATGCTCAAGATATTGTATATTCAGGAAAAGGTACAGATACATTAATTTTTGATGATATTGCAGACTTTAGTAAACTGAAATTTACTAATAATGGCGGTAACTTAGTAATTTACTATAATGAAAATAATGAATATGATAAAGTTATTTTAGACAAATATTTTACAAAATCTTCATCTGTAAAATATGTTCAAGTTGGCCCTGATGTGAATAACACAAAACTGTTAATAGAATTGTTGGCTGAAGACGGCAAATTTATTTCAATGGACGGTATTCAAAATAGAAAAAATTCTTTATCAGGTACAGCTTATAATGATAGTATTATTGGCGGTAATTTAGCAGATACAATTTCAGGCGGAAGCGGTCATGATTATATTGACGGCGGAATGAGCAACGACAAATTGTATGGAAACGACGGCAGAGATACGATTTATGGTGGTGACGGCAATGATTATATTGACGGCGGTGCTGATAATGATTCTTTATTCGGCGGAAATGGTAATGATATAATTCATGGCGGTGCCGGAGATGATTATATTGAGGGTGGTAAAGGTAATGACCGCTTGTATGGTGATGCCGGAGTTAATACCTTCCATTTCAGTGTTGGTGATGGAAACGACATTATTTATTCAGGTGCAGGACATGATATTTTAGATTTTGGCAATCTTGATTTAGCAAGCAACTTTAGATTTGTTAAAAACGGCAATGATTTAATTATCTACTATGGTCAAGCAGGAAATATGGTTGACTCTGTAACAATTGCCTCTTACTTCAAGGGTAATGGTTCCGTTAATACTATTATCGGATATTTTGACGGTAAAAAAACAACTGTTGATATTAAAGATTTAGCACCAATTGAAATTATTGGGGCTATAAATAAAAAGAACAATTTAACTGGCTCAAAAATGAGTGATATTATCACAGGCGGAACGCAAGCAGATACTCTTAATGGTGGCGACGGTTATGATGTAATTCAAGGCGGTGCTGGTAATGATTATATTGACGGTGGCAGAGATGATGATGAATTATATGGCGGTGCCGGAAATGATATAATTAAAGGTGGTACAGGCGATGATACAATCGTTGGCGGTTTAGATAACGATAAATTGTATGGTGATGCAGGTCAAAATACATTTATTTTCAATGACGGCGACGGCAGAGATACTATTTATTCTGGTAGCGGTACAGATACTTTAGAATTTGTAGATATGACCGCTGATGATTTGAATTTTGTTTATGACAAGGCTTCAGGAAGTCTTATTATAAATTATGGTTCAAGAAATTTTGATTATGTATATATTGATTCTTACATCAAAAACAACAGTACAACTTCTGTTAAATACATAAAAACAAAAGATCCAAATGATCCTAACCTTCAAGTTACAACAAAATTGTCTGACTTGATTAATCAAAATATGGTAAATATTACGGCAGATGCTAAAAATAGAACTGACGGTACTGTTTATAATGACGTAATTACATCTGACAATAAAGGTGCAGTTACGGTTGATGGCGGTGCAGGAAATGATTCAATTATTGGCGGAAAATATAATGACACATTATATGGCGGAGCCGGAAACGATACCATTTATGGTAACGACGGTAGCGATATGATATATGGTGGTGCCGGTGATGACGAGTTGTACGGCGGAAGTGGTGATTTTAATTACTTGTACGGCGATGCAGGTAACGACGAATTGCATGGTGATGAAAATTCTCGTTACGATTATCTGTTTGGCGGAACAGGTGATGATACAATCTATGCTGAGTCAAAATACTTCACTGAAGCAAACGGTGGCGACGGTAATGATACTTACAACATTGGTTTAGGTGCAATAAAAATTACTGATACCTCTGGAGATAATGATGTTGTTAATATCAATGCAGGAAGAGATTCTGTTGGTATTTTCTTCAATGTGGCACAACAAAATAATATCTTTGATAATACAATCACATCGGATTTGTTCTTATTTGACTCAACTAAACTTGATGAAATCTTGGCAGAATTTGGTGAAACGGAACAATTACCGACAGATAAATTGGTTCAAATTGAAAATTATTTTGGTAAAGGTCAAATTGAAAAAGTTAATACAAATGATAGTTCTTACTTTACAATTGACCAAATTAACACTATAAAAGAAAATGTTACAACTTGGTTGAACACAAAAGACTATGTAAGTACAGAAGACGTACTTCAAAGCGGTAACACACAAGACATTAATGAATTGCTTCAACTATATGGTGTAACTTGGCAACAATAATAAAAAACTCCCAAATTTTTTGGGAGTTATAAAACTTAGGCGTGGAGACTCTGCCGAAAAAACGATTAATAATCGTTTTTGAGAGGTAGAACCCGTAGGGTTCGAATGTCTCCACTAAAAAACTCCCAAGATGAACTTGAGAGTTTTAAAACTTACGCGTGGAGGGATTCGAACCCCCGACCTTTTGGTTCGTAGCCAAACGCTCTATCCAGCTGGGCTACACGCGCATATATTTAGTTTATTTTCGTGTTTCCTCGCTGGATAGAGCTTTATTTAACTTACGTTGTCCTTTTACCTTGTAAAAGCTCCAACAGCCAGCTAGGCTACACGCACTTTTTCTTTTTTTATAACTCTATTCTATCAAAAAAAATCTTTTTTTCAAGATTTAATTTTAACTTTATTATATAATTTAATCATGAAGGTACGTTTAAAAGATTTATATATTGAATTCTTTTTACTTGGAATTCAGCTTTTAGGCGGTGGTTACGTTATTGTACCACTTATTCAACAAAGCATTATTGACAAACGTCATTGGATTACAAACGAAGAACTTGTTAATTTTTATGCAATAAGTCAAAGTATTCCAGGAATCATTGCTGCAAACATTTCAGCTTTTGTCGGCTATAAATTACGTGGAAAAAGAGGCGCTGCAACAGCGCTTTTGGGAATTATCACATCACCAATTATTTCAATTTTAATCATTGCATTAATCGTTGATTATTTATTGAAAATTTCTTTCATTCAAAGCGTTTTTTGGGGCGTAGGCGTTGCGGTAATTATTCTAGTTTACCTTACAATCAAAGAAATGTGGAAAAACAGTTTGACTGACATAATGTCTTGGATAATTTTTTTAGGCTGTTTTTCAGCATCATTCTTTTTTAAATTTTCACCTGTATTAGCAATAATAAGTTCTATTATAATAGGCGTTTCATACAAATTAATCTTAAAGAGGTGTGAAAAATGATTACATTAGTACACCTTATAATAGAATTTTTTAAGATTGGCGTTTTCTCCGTTGGCGGAGGGTATGCAACCATGCCATTCTTATATCAACTTGTACACACTTACGGTTGGTATTCAACAGAGCAATTAACAAATATGATTGCAATTTCAATGATTACTCCAGGTCCTGTGGGTGCGAACATGGCAACTTTTGCAGGTTTTCAAACCTACGGAATAATTGGTGGTATCGTTGCAACTTTAGCCTTAATCTTTCCGTCATTCTTGTTTGTTGTTGCAATTTCAAAAGTTTTAAAAACCTTCAAAGATAATTTTTGGGTTAAGGCGGTTTTATATTCTCTAAAACCTGCAGGTTGTGGACTTTTAGCAGCAGTAGGCGCAGGATTTTTTAAAGATAACGTAACAAGCATGCCGGCACTAATCTTATTCATTTGCTTGTTTGCACTATCGTTCAAATTTAAGAAAAACCCGTTATATTATTTCTTTTTCGCCGCAATCGTAGGCGTAGTTTTACAACTTTGCGGAGTTAAATTGGTTTAAAACTACAAACAAAACGCAGTCGGGGTTGCTTTGCAACCCAGACTGCGTTAAATATAATAATTGTAGAAATTAGCCACGTTCTACAACTGTTGCAATTAGTTCGCCATAGTTATTCACGTGTCCATCTGTTTCTTTAATTTCATACATTATATCTGGATTTTCTGCTTGAGCTTGTTTTGCAGCTGCTCTTGCATCGTCTAATTCTTTAAATTCGCCTGCCAAATCTGGTGCAAATGAAGTTTCTGTTTCTACAAATAATTGATACATTTTTGCCTCCTTAGTACATTTTTTAACTATATTATAATACGAAATCAAAATTTTATACTATAATTTTTATATGTACGAAAAACTTGAACAAATCAGAGAAAAATGTAAAAACTGTCAGAAATGTCCACTTGCAAAAAGCAGAACAAACACCGTATTTTCTGACGGTGTACCAAATTCAAACCTTGTTTTAATCGGCGAAGCTCCAGGATATTGGGAAGATAAAAAGGGGTTGCCATTTGTTGGAAAAGCTGGACAGTTATTAGACAAAATATTTGCCTCTGTTGGTTTATCTCGTCAAAAAGATGTTTATATTTGCAACACAATAAAATGTCGTCCACCAGAAAATCGTAATCCATTACCAGAAGAAAAAGAGGCTTGCAAAGAGTATTTACAGGCACAATTAGACATTCTAAAGCCTAAAATTATACTTGTTTGTGGAAATATTGCTTTAAACACAATGTTACCAAATGAACGAGGTATAACTCACGCTCGTGGCAAGTGGTTTGACGGACCTTATGGTTCTAAAATGATGCCAATTTTTCACCCATCATACTTATTAAGAAATGATAGTCGTGAAAAAGGTTCTCCTAAATGGCTTATGTGGCAAGACATTCAAGAAATCAAACGAGAATATGACAAGTTATTTGTTTAACTCATGAGACAATTGTGCAATTGTTTTTGGAAAATATTGTTGCAAGTATTGCGAACGTATTGAGAACAAATCATCATTATTGTATGTACTCAATAGAGCATTCGATTCAGCGATTGCCTCTTGAATTCCGTCACCAACATCAGAAGTTTTAATGAAATAGTTGATGTGGTCACGTTGTGCACTTGGAAAGGCTTTATTAAATTGAGCTTTTTCTTTTTCAAAAATTTCATTTATATTTTTGTTATTAAAAATAGATTTTGTAAGAGTTTCTTTTTCTTTAACATCAACTTCGCCATAATCTTTGGCATGTCCAAGTTCGTGAAGCATTACAAACAAGTTATCGCCTGTTTTAATTCGTTTATTTACTGCACCATAAGTTGAATGAAGAATGTCATCAATACCTTCAAGTTGTTTTGTATTCTTACTTAGGGCAATAAGTTCCTCACCTGGCATTTTCTTCATTACGGTAAGAATTTTTTCTTGGTTGCCGTTAATATAATTTTCAAAATTGATAGTCGAAGTTTTGCCGTCTTTCATATCTTTAACATTTATGGCTTTATCTTCAACCGTAATTTCATATTTTTGGTCATTTTTAGAAGAAATGAATTTTTTATCATTAACAACTTCAAAGCTCAAAGAGTTATTTAACAACACTTTGCCATTTTTATCGGTGATTTTGTAATCAGAAATTCTATTACCTTGAGGATCATCTTCATACAGGTATTCCGTTTTTGTACCGTCAAGAGAAACCATATTCTTTTTAACGGTTGTAATTCCTGTTTTAGGGTCAACAGAACCTGAAGAAAGAACTTTTTCTGTACCGTCAGGCATAACGTGTTTAATATTCAAAACACCTGCTACATCAGATTGAGTTGTATATTCTGTACGAACTTTTTTACCATTTTTATCTTTTACAACACGAATTTCATTAATTAAAACGGGTTGAGGCAACTTTTTATTCATTTCTAAAGTTACCTTAGAAGTTGTATTATTTCTGTAATCAACACTTTTTTTAATTTGGTATTGTTTACCGTTTCGAGTAATATTTTGAGTTTCGTCGATTGCAGTTCTGTTCAAGTCTTTGTCTAATAGTTCAACTTTTTTTCCATTCATAAGTGTTGCAGTAACAGCAAAAGCATCATTGTCATATTCATCGGTATCAAGTCTCAAATCAAGAATATTAGACGGACAATTAGCCTTCATTTCATTAACTTTTGCAACTGCTTTTTCTGTATTTTTAAGTTTGTCATTTTGAGCTAATTTGATTAAATTATCAATGCCCAAACTTGCACCAGAAAGAGATTTAAACTTTTCTAGTTGTTTGCCTGCAAGTGAATTAGAAATATTTTTCAATTCTAATGGGCTAAATTTTGGAGCATCATTTTCCTTAATTTGAGAAATTTCTGCAATATTTTTTAAGTCATTAGTGTCCTTTTTCAAGAAATCACAAGCAATAGAACTAATAACTTTAGGATTTTGCACTAAAGTCTTAAACGGTTGCCATTTTTCTGGTGTTTTTGACAATTCGCCTTTAATAAATTCTAATTTTTCGTCGTTAAATTTAGGTTTACCTGTAATGCCTTTTAAATTGCTTAATTCAGTCATTGCATCATCAAGGTTAAATTTATTGGCAGACTTTTCAAACGTATCTGGTTTTTGCGCAAGCAAAAACTTTTTAGTTTGTGTTTTTTGTGTGCCAATTTTATTAACAGACGTAAGATTGTTTACTTGCATATCCATGTGCGTACCCGAAACCTTTACTTACATATATAAAGTGTTTTTTCACTACTAAATTTCATCATGTTGAAAAATAGTTACATGAATTTACAATTATTACTTAACTTTTTTCAATGATGACAAGAAATTTGTAGTTTGCACATCACCGTCAACAGTTGTTAAGAACACTTGAGCGTTTTCTTCGCCTGTTTCTAATTTTGGTAACTGAGAAAGTTCTGCTGCATAATAGCTGACTTCTTCTGGTGGAGACGTAAACGATGATGCTTTTTTAGCTAATGCATTAAGAGATAAACCTCTTAAAAAGCCTGCAAAACCTTTATGTCTATTACTAAATTTTGTATAAATTCTTAAAGATGAATCAAATGTTTCAAGGTCAATGCGTCCGATAATAAATGAACTTAATTGAGGTGAAGAAGATTTAATCATCATACGTTCAATAACATTATTGCGAATCTTCATTTCACCATTAATCAATTTAAACGAACCTTCTGGAATGTTTACAAGATCAACGATTGTAGAAGGGCTAATCATTACAATTGGATTTCTAAACAACGCTGCCATATTCAAAACGTATTGAACAAGCCCTAGTTTTGTAATTGAGCCGTCGTTGATTGCAAATCTAATTGAACCATTTAATTTTGCATTATGGTCTGTATAAAATTCCAACAATGCCTTTGATTTACCTGAAATTTCGTTTGGTAAATTCAACATAGTTGATGCAATCAAATTAGACTCAACATCTTTTGCACCAAGTCTTATGCTATATTTTTCTTTTGCTAAATCGCAGTAAACCTTTAATGTTGAAATACCTTCAGCAAAATCAAATTTGTTCGATTTAATTTCTAAAACACCAGCTTTTGTAAGTGTTAAATTTGCGTGAAGATTTCCGAATTTGATATCTTTATATTCACCTTTTTTAACATTAAATTGACATTTTTCAATTGCAACTAAGTTAGGCTGAAACTCAATTGGGTCATCATTTTCAGAAACTGTTTTTGTTGTAGTTTTTTCTTCAACTTCAAAATATTTTGTTGAAACATTACTTTTTACCGCATTTTTTCGAATTTCAGCCAAACGCTTTGGATCAATTTTTCTATTTGGGTCTCTAGGTGCAAAACTTTGAATTACCCTCTCTACATCTAAATCTTCAATATTCAAATTGATATTTTTAACAATAATTGGGAATAAAATTTCGTTTTTAATATCACCGTCAAAAGTATAATTTGTACGGCGAAAACGTCCATTAGCAGTTAGATGAACTGTGTCCCTATTTGTTGTAAGCGTACCATTTTTGATAGAGAATTTTTGACCAACAATTCTCACACCCTTCATTGCCATATTGCCGTCTAAATAAGGTTTTTTACCGCCCAAATATTTTAAATTACCGCTAATTGTACCATTTTTGAACAATCTTTGACTTGCAATAACATTAAAAAATTCACTTGGCAATGGTTCTGGAATATCAAATTCCAATTCCTTTATTGCACCTGACACAGCATTCAATTTACCTTTTAATGTAATCATAGGCTTTGTAGGAGCAATATTGCTTGCTATTGCATCAGCTATGTAGTAATTCAAATGTTTAATTTCGACGTCATTACCTTTTAAAATAAGGTTTATACCTAAAGCTCTATCAAATTTGTTAGGGCTTATCGACATATTTTCTATTAAAATATCTGAGCCTGCTGGAACTTTTGCGCCACCTGCGACTTCAACTTTTCCAGAAACATCATACAAAACTTTTAAAGCAAAAGGAGTTTTACCTTTTAAGGTTATATTACAGTTAGCAAGTTTTGAAACATAGTTTGCAAAATTATTTGTTGCATCACCTGTAATAGCAAGTATTGTATCTACTTTTTTTGTATAATCATTAACTTTACCTGACATTTCAATTACATTTGCAATGCGGTTATCATAGTACCCTTTAAAATCTTGAACATCAATGTTTTTAGAATCCATTGTTAATTTACCGCTTGTAACTGAAACTGGCATATTTGCCAATGGAATAAGTTTAAAATCAATTTTGTTAACATCAACTTGACCATTCAAACCCTTGTTTGTAAGCCTAAAGTCAAATTTAATGTTGCCTTTCAAATCTTTAAAGCAAGCTAAAACCTCACTACCGTTTGGAATTAAAAGATTTGAATTTAAGAATTGGTTTATGCTTTTTATATCATAATTGTTTGAATGAATCCTAAAATCAAATTTCTTTTCGTCTGCAACCGAATCAATGTAAACTCTTGAACGATTAACAATAAACTCAAAATTATCAACAATTAATTTTTTATCCTTAATATAAACCTTATCAAAATCTTTGAAACCTAAACGCAATTTGTCGTTTTGATTGTTAATTTCAACAAAAATTCCAAAATGAATGTGTTTTGGTTCACGTTCTGACGTAATCTCTAAATCTTTTGCTAACAATTTAATAGAAACCTTGTCATTAGCTTTATACAAAATCATACATTTTTTAACATAAAGCAGAGAGCTTAGCCAATCAACTTTAAATTCAGAAGGTTTTTGCTCCTTCTCTTGTTCTTTAAAGGTAAGCGTTTGAAGTGCATTAATATCAGCAAAAATTTCATCTGAACCCAATTTTCTTAGTATAATTTTCTTCTGAAAAATTTTTGCTAAAGAAAATTCTGTATCAAAATTTTCAACGTCTAAAAGAGTTTTACCATTTTTAATCAAAGAAATTTTATCAGTCTTAAAATTAATTACAGGTGAAAATCTAGTTTTTAATACAGGTTTTTCAACAACTAAATCTGCTCCAACTTGCTCTTTCACCGCTTCAGAAAGATAGTTTAAAAATCTTTCATCAGAAACTAAAGCTGGAATTGCAACAATATAGGTAAAGATTAATACTGCAACAATAACAATTGCAACTAACCCAGAAACTACACTTACTTTTGCGTTAAAAGATAACTTATTCATAATGTTCAAATTATAGCATATTTCATGATATTATACTAATATGAAAAGAATATTGATTATATTTTTAATATTAATTTGCACTCAGTCAATTACCCTATCTGCTGAAAACACTTATAAAGTGAGCGATTTGACAGTATATAACCTTAATAACAAATACGGTTTAAAGGATAAATCAGATAAAGTTGTTGTTTACGCAAAATATAAAAAACTTATCCGACTAGGCGAAAACGCTTGGATTGTCCAAGAAAAAAATAAATTCGGCATAATTGATTGCAACGGAAATTATTTAATTAAACCAAAATATACTCACGTTGAAAGAATTTTTGGACGATTTGCAAAACTAGGCAATGAAAAGGATTACGGACTTTATAATGACAAAGGTGAAGCAGTTATTCCACCTGAATTCACCTCAATTGACCCACTTTTTGGCGGAAGATTTTTGACTTGCAAAAATTATAAATATGGCATTTATAACAATAAAGGCGATTTAGTTTTAGACAATGATTTCGACTTTATTTATATGCCAAACCCAAAAACTTTGCGTATACAATACAAGGGTAATTGGTACGAAATTGAAAGTATAACTCCAAACGAAGCTATTAAATTGCCTGATAATTCAGTTCAATTTAACATGGATAACCAAGATTTCAAAATGACTCAAGTATTCATAAATACAGGCATTGGAACAGGCTATACTGTAGTTACAGCAACAGATTACTTGCTAAAAATCTTTGCATCAATCTCTCCAGCTTATGAACAAACTATTGATGATTTGATGCTTTCTCAAGGTGCTGAAACAGTTTCTATATTTGTAAAACTAGGCTGGATTCCAAAATTTCCATTTGTATATGCAAAAAAATATTGGTCTAATTTGGTTCAACCAAACAAAAGTCCTCTTGCTGAAGTTAGAAACGAATTAAAAGGACAAATTAAATAAATTTTTGTAAATATTACACTTATAATTTAGTATTTTTAGGCAATAAAAAATTACTAAATGCGTTTATAAGTAATGTAATAGTGAAGGAATTTTTATGGGCATCGGAAAAATTAATTTTAGTATTCCAACTTTCAATCCGCAAAAAGAAAACAAAAACAAACCTTTAGCGAATTTAAACGAACCAATTAAAGATACTTTTTCATTTTCTAAGAAAAAATCAAGTCCTATTGACATTGCAGCAAATGAAGTTGCTCAAATGAAAGACGCTGACGGAAATAAAAGATTTTCTGAAGCCGAAGTTACAGATTTTAAATTAGCAATGTCCGTAAAGTGTATTGATGTTGATACAATCAATACTTTTAAGGACAATACAAATTTCAACATGAACGATATGAAAGTCGTTTATGCAATGCGTCGTGACTTAAAAGACGATAATTTTTATGACAAGGTTAATGATGCGATTGCAAAGATGCCAAATCAAAAACCTGACCATTTTGAACAAAACAAGTTTGAACCAAATAAAGAATTCTCTTTGCAAGTATCAAAAAAGGATATGAATAAATTAGATGAAGCCGTAAATAAAAACTTCCCTCTAGGTTATTCGTATAAATTTGATGCTAAAACAGGCGATGTTATTGCTAAAACAAGCCGTGATACAGATTTTGACAAAGTAAACGATAAAGATGAGTTTATAATGAAATCAACAACAAAAGACCTTAAAAATAATACCGTAACAACAAACAAAAGTTATTACGACAGAGATGAAAGTGACTTTGTTTTAGTTGAACAAAAAGTTATTAAAAATGACAAAAACGGCAAAATGCTTAGAGAAGAAGTTACAACTCCGTCTGAAATCAAGGGCGCATTTGATGTTAAGTATACTTATGCAAATGGAAAAACAAAACAAATTGCAAAAGCGACTGTTGATAAAAAAACAGGTATTCAAACAATAAAAAAAGATATGAAATCTGAAAATGGCACAAGAACTCAATTCTTGTACGAAGATGACCCTCAAGGCAACCGTATTGTAGATTATAAAATTACAGATAAAAACGGCAAAATTTTAATGTCTAATTCTCAAAGTTTTGAAGTCGTAGACAAAAATCACTTTATCTCATCAAAAAATGGTTACAAATACGATATTACAACTGACGATGAAAATTTAACAGTAAAAGATTTGCACCACAATACAGAAACTTCTATTAATTTCAAGAAAAAATGTAAAGGAAACAAAGAAGAATTAATTAACCTTTTGAAAAAAGTTCCAGGTGAAGAATTGTTTGAAACTGTTGATAGTATTAAGAAAATGACAGGTAAAAAGAATGTTTTAGAATCATACTTCAACCCTGTGACAAAAAATATCAATATCGGTGATGATTTATTCGTATTCTTGCACGAATTAGGACACGCAAAAGATGCACAAAATCAAAAGGGCTTCTTCAATAAACTTGTTGGCGACGGCAGAATATTCACTAACGATAAAGATATTCAAAAAACTTTCTTCAAAGAACGTGAAACATTTAATAAGTATCATTCTGACGACGAACGTGAACATGTTTCATACTTCACTCAAGCAAAAGGTCACTACCAAGGCGAATTGGGCGGATTAGCAGAAGTTGTAGCAGAAACAAACGCCGTTACAAATACTTTTACCGACGGAAAAGTTAGTTGCTTAGGACCAAGAGCACAATACTTGCAACAACACTTTCCAGAAACAATTGCAAAAATCAGAGACGCTATGAATTGGAAAGATGATATTGCAGCAATTGAATACTATGGAACATAGTTATAAGAGTTTTTTAAGCCCCGCAAAAGTTTTTGCGAGGCTTTTTACCACAAAACCCACGCCAATACTAAATAGGCAAATTTTAGGAATAAATAAACTTAAATTATATATATAGGAATAAAAAAATATCGTTATGTCACTTAACACACCTTAGAACGTCA
>OGOB01000094.1_pt1 | contig 63852 bp, 66 predicted proteins | sample 1573611 | NCBI WGS metagenome assembly OGOB01 (sample SAMEA2582016, study PRJEB24529) | metagenome | biome: Human gut stool | place: China | collected 2011 | reverse complement strand
AGGAAATATAACTTTTCCATTAATATTCTCAAGATATCAGAATCTTCAAGTTTTTTATATTTAGCAGGTAAAATAACCTCAACTTTACCATTGATTAAATTGATTGTTGGTGTAATATGGTTTTTATAAAGGATGCAAATATGGTAATCATTTCCTAGTAATTTAATAACACCTTTGTCTAAAAAAGAATTGCGATTCTTATTATACTCTTCAATTTTGGAAATAATCCATTGCCTTTTTTCAATTATAACTTCTTGAATATGTCGTCTAGAAACATACCAAGGAGCGTTAACAATAACCTCATTACCATCTACGCAAATACATAAAGCGCCAGACATAGCTTTGTTCACAGTATATGGAATTACGTTATTTTTAAATTTTAAAATACTCATAAGAATTACCTCCAAACGAAAATGATTTCTCAAAAACTTTGTTCGATTATGATTATACAAAACATTGTTCGGTTTGTCAATAACTTTTTTAAATTATTTATTTACAGTTTGCGCATTTTCCGTAAAAAAATGTAGCATGACCTGTAATTATGCCGTCAAACCCGGCGCCGGCTTTTTCAAGAATGTCATCCGGAACAGGGTAATCCAGGTCAATTACCGCTCCGCATGATTCACATATAAAATGATTGTGTGGCTTGACATTGCCATCAAAATGATCAAAACCGTCCTTTCCCGGAAGCTTAAGTGCTTCGCCGAGGTCAACAAGAAGGGAAAGATTTCGGTAAACTGTTCCCAGACTGATGTTGGGGAAATGTTCTCTCAGGTTATTGTAAACCGTTTCGGCTGTGGGGTGATCTTTGCGCGACATAAGAAATTCACGCACGGCTTCACGCTGCCTGCTGTATTTCATAGCTGTTGATGCCATATTGTTCTCCTTGATATTAGTAATCATTATCAATATACATTCAATTGATTTATGTGTCAAGTGAGAGTATAATAATTTTTATGAAAAATATATGGAAAATTATAATGACAGCGGCGGTATTCATATCAATATGCGGATGCAGCCGGGTAACTCCGTCTTCAACTAAATATATTGCGCAGGGATATGCACTTAATACATATGTGAAAGTCACGCTTTATGGCAGCGGAAGTGATGAAATCGCCGGCAGGGCAGTGGATATATGCTCAGAATATGAGCGGATTTTTTCCCGTACGGACGAGGATTCCATGTTATACAGGCTTAATAATGCGGGAAGCCTTACGCGTAAAGAGGCAGCTGATGATAAAGGGTTTGATGAACTGACCGCACTTGTGCGCTCCGGCATTGAATACGGAAAGCTTACTGATGGAGCACTTGATATAACAATAGAACCGGTTTCTTCATTGTGGAAGTTTGGAACTGATGAAGCAGCATTGCCGGATGCCGGGCAGATAGCCGGTGCATTGACCAAAGTGGATTATTCCAAGGTTAAAGTTACGGACGATTCTATAGAACTTAACGGATGCAGGCTGGATCTGGGTGCTACCGCCAAGGGATATATTGCAGGGAAAATATGCGATTATCTTAAGAAAGAAGGCGTAACAGGTGCGATAGTGGACCTGGGCGGCAATATATCATGTATCGGGACGAAGGCGGACGGAACAGGATTTACGGTAGGAATCAAGAAACCGTTTGATGAAGAAGGACAGATGTCGCTCACATTGGACATGAGTGATATGAATATAGTTACATCCGGTGTGTATGAGCGGTATTTTTATGATGATGATAAATTATATCATCATATATTGAATCCGGCGACCGGATATCCGTGTGAGAACGGTCTGCTATCAGTGACTGTAATTTCTGCGGATGCAGCACAATGCGATGCGTTGTCAACAGGATGTTTTGTCCTTGGAATGGATAAGGCAAAAGAACTCGTAGAAGGACTTGATGGCGTATATGCAGTTTTTATAGATGATAACTATGATGTGTATTATACAAAAGGGACAGAACGCTTTATAAAGGAGTAGTGAAATGGAAGATAATATTAAAGAACAGATACTGACATGTCTTGATATGGCGGATGAAATTGAACGAAGCGGCGTTATTAAAGACAGGATCAACACTGGTTTCAGGGAGAATCTGCGATATGAAATGCTCAAATTTCTGGCATATCTGTCCACGGCTGACGGGATTTTTACGCAGACAGAGGCTGATTTTGTGAAGGAAGCAACGGGATTTGACGCTACGGAAGGAATGTTGAAAGCGATAATAGGCAGCGAACATCTTATGGAAGCGGAATACCTTGAGAAGCCCTCATTCGCCCTCAAATGCTGCGTGCTTGCTGACGCCGGAGAACGCACGAAGGAACATAAAAGATGCGCAGTTACCTATATAAATACTTTCCGTAATATGGGCCAGTCATATATCGCATGCAATGATGTTACTTCCGATGAAGAGATAAGAAGGCTTACGGCATATGTCGGAATGATGGAAAAATTCGCCAGAGAATACGGACTCCTTGCACCGAAAGGAAGCATTAAGGAAACTGAAGTTAAGAAAAAAACCGTTGACGAAGCCCTTGAAGAATTAAACAGCCTTACGGGACTGGATGCGGTCAAGCAGGACGTCAACAGCCTTGTAAACCTTATGCAGGTGCAGAAAATACGTGAGGAACGCGGAATGAAACAGCCGTCTGTTTCCAAACATCTTGTTTTTGCGGGTAATCCGGGAACCGGTAAAACAACGGTTGCAAGGCTTCTTGCCGGTATATATTATTCGCTGGGAGTTCTTTCAAAAGGGCATCTTGTTGAAGTAGACCGGTCAGGACTGGTAAGCGGATATATAGGCCAGACGGCGACTAAGGTTATGGATGCGGTTAACTCAGCGATGGGTGGTATCCTTTTTATAGATGAGGCATATACACTTACAGCTGGTAAGAAGGAGGGCGATTTCGGACAGGAAGCGGTGGACACGCTCCTCAAGGCAATGGAAGATAACAGGGATAATCTGGTGGTTATCGTTGCAGGGTATACGGATTTGATGGAAGAGTTTCTCGATTCCAATCCGGGGCTGCGTTCCAGATTCAACAAATATATACTTTTTGAGGATTATACACCGAAACAGCTGCTTGATATTATCAAAAGCATGGCTGCGAAGCAGGATTATGTACTGTCGGAAGAGGCTAAGTTAAAGACACTTAATTATTTTGAAACAAGGTGTGCAAATAAACCGGAGAATTTTGCAAATGCCAGGGAAGCAAGAAATTATCTTGAACATGCCATGGCAAAGCAGGCCGGCCGGATTGTGGGAATGAAAAAGGATAATAAGGATATCGATAAAGATACACTTATGACTATTGAAGCAGAGGATTTAGAGGCGTAATCTGGGAATGAGTTTGGTTTGATTTTTTAGGCAATGTATGTTAATATTGTAGATAACCTAAATATTTGGAGGACTAATTTCAATGAAGAAAAGATTAATGGCAGCCGGACTTGTTGTACTTATGGCAGCGACAGCTTTTACCGGATGCAGTAAGGTTAAGAAAATCGATGATTCAACGGAGGCGACAACAGCTGAGGCTGAGACAATGGCACGTGTTGATGTTAATGTAGATATACCTGATTTCAGCAGCTATGTGACACTCGGTGATTATACCGGAATCGATATTGATGTGGACAGCGCCGAAGTTACAGACAAACAGTTAGAACAGGCTAAGCAGAATGTAATCAAGAACAAGACCACGCAGGAACATGTTACGGACCGCAAGGTACAGGATAAGGATAAGATTCATCTTCAATATACCGGATATCTGGATGACAAGGCATTTAATGGTGGAAGCACCGGTACGGACGGAACCGATTATACGATAGGCGGCAATTACATTCCTACACTTAACGACCAGCTTATAGGGCTTGAGTGCGGCAAGGAGTATTCACTTAATTGTAAATTCCCGGACGATTACGGCAAAGAGGAATTAAACGGCAAAGATGTAGTATTTAAAGTTACGGTAGATTATATTTACGGTGATGATATTGTGCCGGAATGGAATGATGATTTTATCAATACGATAACAGAAGGCAAATATACTACAACGGCAGATTACGAAGCGTATATGAAGGAATCTCTTAAGTCAAGCAATGAAAGCAAGCAGAACGAATCATACCGCGCAGCATTGTGGGCAAAGATTATTGATAATACCAAGATAAGCGAATATCCGCAGGATAAGCATGATGAGGTATATAACCAGTTTTATGAATATATGGTAAACAGCTATAAGAGCATGGCTTCAAAGTATTCTATGAAGTATGAAGACGTACTTAAGGCATATGGTATCACAGAAGATGATATTAAGAAAACTTGTGAAGAACAGGCGAAGTCACAGCTTGAATATTGTATGGTAGCATATGAGATAGCATCAAAGGAGAACATTGAACTTTCTGATGATGAGTATAACGAGATGGCTGAGAAATACGCTAAGTATACGGGATACAGCTCAATTGCTGATATGCAGGAGGCGATGTCACAGCAGTACCTTTATGACAGTTTCCTCATAAGCAAGGTAAGTGATTATCTCAGTGATAAGAACAATATGGTAGTTAAGGATGCTACCGAGGCTACAACAGCAGCAGAATAACCTGAACAAGGGGGCGATGGGTTGGATACAATCAGAGAAGAATTAGAAATTTACAGAACAGTTGCATCCATGACAGGAGCGATTTTGTACAGATACGAAATCGCTTCTGACAGCATGGAATTTATTTTTGGTCGTGCCGAAGCGTTAAGATATGGCTCGACCATTAATAATTATGTTCAGATGTTGTACAGACAGAGAGATACCGGCACGGGGAGCGCAATCAACGTGGATGACCTTATACAGGGACTTAAGAACCCGGAGAAGGGATATTTTGAGTGTAAGGCGAGACTGAGTAATTTCGCTGGTTTTGCCAAGTGGTATGATGTAATAGGGAAGACAACATTTGATGACAATAATGAGCCGCAATACATAATCGGCAGAATATCCGAGGTGGCTGATGCCGGGTACGGCGTACAGACCGATAATACGGACAGTGAGGATTATGATAAGTTTACGGGACTTCTGGGTAAGGCAGGAATTATACGCAGACTTAATGAAATGTGTATGTCAGAAAGCGGAGCGGAAGCGGCATTTGCGGAATTTAAGGTAGAAGGCATAGAGGCATATATCAGTGGCGACAGCATGACAATCAGTATCGCAGAATGTTTCAAACGCATATTCCCTTATAATGCATATGTCGGTTGTGCATCGCAGAATGAATTTTATGTAATATATAATGGCGACAGGATTAATAATGAACTGGCTATTGCATTTGCGAGACTCAAATCCGAAATACAGGGAATCATAGGAACGGCGGGATATGCGCCGGAACTTGACTGCGGTGTATATATAGGACCTTTCCAAAAAGGCCAGGAATTTGACATAATGGAAAAGGCACATATGTCATTGCTGAAGGCCAAATACCACCATCCGGGAACACTTGTTGTGTACTCCGATGAGATAGAAATGGAATTTGATGAATCTAAGAGAAAGCTGGAAGATGTTGAATTTGATCATAATCTGGTTGAGAGTGCATTAAGCATTATGTCCGGAAGCGGAGAAATAGGCGAAGCAATCAGCCTGATTTTTACCCAGATAGGTGAAAAATACGGTATCGACAGGATAGCGGTGCATGAACTTGATGCCAAGAATAAGAGTGTTAAAGTAACATACAGCTGGGTTTCACCGAAATGCCCGGATGTGGAATGCAGAATCCATAATGTTCATCTTGTCGGATATGAAGACCTTGAGAAAATATATGAACAGCGCAAGATTATTATAGTTTCAGATACCAAGAACATTGAGACTCATAAATTCTTTGCCAAGATACAGGCGACGGGACTTAAGTCATATGTCCAATGTGTTTTTACGGGAAAACACCATAGCAGCGGCTGCATAAGTTTTGAGTGTTTTGGCAGCAGACATAACTGGAACGACACTGAGATTAAGACATTTAAGCTTATTTCCCAGCTCGTGTCTTCATTTTTGCTCAATATAAGGGAATACGAGGAAATCCTTCTCGAACGTGACAGCAATGAAGGCCGGGATGCGCTTACGGGACTTTTGAAACAAGAAGTTTTTATTAAGGAAGCGGTCAAATATATCGAATGTTGTAAAGATGAGAAGCTTGCTGTGGTATATACAGGCATGAAGAATTTTATGTCAGTTAACTCAAGATTCGGATATGCCGCCGGTGACAATGTCCTGAAGGAATACACGAAGGTACTAAAGGAAGATGAACGTTTCATAATGGGATGCAGGGTTAATGCCGACAATGTAATAATACTTGCAAGAATATTTGACAGACGCGGCAACAGACTTTCGTCAGCACTTGTCAACAGGTTAAATGAAGTTTTCGCAGACGGATGCGAGCAGTTGTGCCCGGGATTGGATGTATCGATAACGGCCGGAATGGCAATCATTGATGATGTGTCAGAGCCGTTAGAACATTACATTGATAAGGCATTATCGGCAAGAGGCAGAGCTGTCAACGGTGGCCTTGACGGAGTTGTTGCGGATTAACGGCTTGACGTACGTCACAGAATATAATATTATGATAGGGTTCCGTCAGGAAAGGACGGAAAAGTGTTGCATCCCGAGTTATGCGGGAGCGATAACGGAAAGGAATAAAATGAATATCAACAAGAAAACTATCAGCATGGTTATAGTCGCTGCACTTGCGGCATTGCTCATTATCATGACAGTGACCCCAATCGGCTATATACCAATCGGACCACTTGCAATAACCGTTAACATGATACCGGTTGCAATCGGGGCAGTAATACTCGGACCTGCGGGAGGAGCAGCCTTGGGATTGGTGTTTGGTCTTACTGCATTTGCTAATGCAGCAGGAGTACTTGGACCATCAAGCCTTGTAGGAACAGCTCTCTTCGGTGTTAATCCGTTCCTTACGGCAGTTGTATGTATCGTACCGAGAGTCCTTGAGGGAATCTTTGCGGGACTTATATGCAAGGCATTGAACCGCACACCGGTTCCGAAGGCTGCTAATTATGCCATTACCGGTTTTGCAACAGCATTTTTAAACACGCTTTTATTTATGGGAACGCTGATTATCTGCTTTGCACCGACTCTCAGAGCTAACGGATGGTGGGCAGAGGGACAGAATGTATTCGCATTTGTTGCATTTTTTGTAGGAGTCAATGCTTTATTGGAATTCGCTTTTTCAACGGTAATTACTTCGGTAGTCGGATTCGGACTTTATAAGGCAGGACTTGTAATGGTTAATGTCAAGAAAAAGACTGCATAAGACAGATAAACTGTCTGAGGAGACGAAATGCTGCTTGCAATAGATATGGGAAATACCAACATAGTAATCAGCTGCATGGATGGCAGAAACATTGCTTTTGTTGAAAGAATAAGTACAGATATATCAAGAACGGAACTTGAATATGCCATAAGTTTTAAGATGGTATTCGAGCTTCACGGGATTGGCCCGGATTCAATTGACGGAGCAATCCTTTCATCTGTCGTGCCGCCGCTTACGAATGTAATAAGCCATGCAGTCGAGAAAATTACCGGGAATAAGCCGATGATCGTCGGCCCCGGCATTAAAACAGGACTTAATATTCATATGGATGACCCGGGAAGCGTCGGATCTGATTTGATAGTGGGCGCAGTTGCGGCAATAGAACGTTACGGTGCGCCTGTTACCATAATAGATCTGGGCACTGCTACTACAATAGCGGTTATAGACCGCAGAGGAAGTTACGCCGGAGGGATTATTATCCCGGGAGTGCGGGCATCGCTTGAAGCACTGGCGTCATCAACGTCGCAGCTGCCTAAGATTGGCTTGGACATACCGAAACATGTTATTGGCAAGAATACCGTTGACAGCATGAAGAGCGGAATTGTTCTCGGAAATGCGGCCATGATAGACGGTATGATTGACAGGATACATGAAGAACTGGGATATGAGACGAATGTGGTCGCTGCGGGCGGAACAGCAAGATTGATAATTCCTGCGTGCAAACACAGAATTCTTATCGATGATGAACTGCTTCTGCACGGATTAGGCATTGTTTACCATAAGAATCATTGAAAAATGGGATAAAAATAGCTAAATATGCCAAATATCCTTGACAAATCGGCATAAAACCATTATAAATAGTTTGTGGGTAATACGGACGGAGTATAATCGATATTATCGGATCTGTTTTACACGAATTATAATTTTGGTATTAGGAGGAATTAATACATGAACAAGACAGAATTAGTTGCAGCAATTGCAGAGAAAACAGAACTTTCTAAGAAAGATGCAGAGAAGGCTCTTAAGGCTTTCACAGATGTAGTAGCAGAGGAGTTAAAGAAAGGTGAGAAGATCCAGTTAGTTGGATTCGGTACTTTTGAAGTAGCTGAGAGACCTGCAAGAACAGGACGTAATCCAATGACAGGAAAGACTATCGAAATTGCAGCATCTAAGTCTCCTAAATTCAAAGCTGGTAAGGCATTAAAGGACAGCCTTAACTAATCAGAATATTAGAGATTATTAATGATTAACGCCTCAATATCTATTGGGGCGTTTTTGTGATTATATATTAAAGGAGTTTATGATGAGACTTGATAAATATCTTAAAGTATCCAGACTTATAAAGAGACGTACAGTTGCCAATGAGGCATGTGATGCCGGAAGAGTGCAGATTAACGGAAAGACTGCCAAAGCATCTGTCGACGTTAAAGTAGGTGATGTCATAGAGATTCAGTTCGGTACTAAGAATGTTAAAGTTGAAGTTACGGATATAGTTGAGACGACCAAGAAGGACGAAGCCAAAGACCTGTTCAGATACATTTAAGTCATAAGCACTGCGCCGCGCGCATATATTATACTAAATATGCCGAAAGGAATGACGCAGCTATGGATGATAAGAATCCTGCCGGAAACCACAGGGCAGCTTTTTCGGATAGAAGAAACGGATGTGTTACCGGAGTTAAAGATGTGATTTCATTTGACTTAAAGACAATTGTCCTTGAGACGGTCTGCGGAATGATGGTAATCAAAGGACATGACCTGCATGTGAACAGGCTTTCGGTCGACAAGGGCGAGCTTGATATATCGGGTACAATAGATGGGATTAATTATTCCGATGTGAATTCATATGCCAAGAAAAGCGAATCGTTATTATCCAGACTGTTTAAATAATTGGCGGAATTTATAGTTGAGGAATTATATGTTTTTCTGGTAATGATTGCAATAGGCGCTGCCATGTCGGCAACTTATGATGTGCTGCGGATAATAAGGCGTGCGGTAAGACACAGTGTGACCGTTACGTCATGCGAAGATGTCCTGTACTGGATCATATGGGCATTTTCGGCATACCGGATATTCCTGTTTATTAACGATGGCTGTTTCCGGGTCTATATGATTGCCGGCATACTGATTGGTGCGCTGGCTTATCATATGATTGCCGGCCGCTTTATTGTTCCTTTCATGGGCGGAATAATAAGGAAAATTAAGGAAATTGTCATAAAAGTATTGAAAAACATAATAGAATCGTATAAAATGAGACTAATATCTAAAAAGAGCGAAACCAATGGAATCAGGGGTGGTCACATTGAGAAGAAACAGAGCAGACCGGAGAAATAAGCCGTCTAATAAATTAGTCGGTCTCGCAGTGGTCGTTATCGTAATAGCGCTCGTTCTCTTTTTTAATTCACGGAGCAAAGAAATACAGGCCCGTAATGCAGAGGACGCAGCCAGAATAGAAGAACTTGAGAGCAATATAGAGGCAGAAAGCAGACGTGCCGAAGACCTTGAAGAGTACAGTAAGTACGTCAACACGAAGCAGTTTGTGGAAGAGGCAGCCAGGGATAAGCTTGGGTTAGTATATCCTGATGAGAAAGTATTGAAGGATCAGGATAAGTAATTTCTGTATGATATATCGGGAACCGGAATATACCGGTTCCTTTTTTGATTGCCCGGATTGTGATATATATGTCGAAAAAAAATTGACACATCCACCATGGTTTGACAAATTTTGCACATTAATCAAATTATAATGAGATACTGCTTATACCGGAAAACGAAAGGGGCTGGGAGGATGGAGCATATAACATATTCACAGATGCGCATACTTGAGACAGCGCAGAGTTTCAGACAGCTTAATAATATATACGGAGAAGCCGGAAATGCAGATGACGTTGTCGGAACACAGCTGGCGGAGACTGCGAGGCTTCTTGAAGAAGCGGCGGGGGTGGGAATGCGTGCATACACGGCGGATTCCCGGACGGACAGGATTATAAGAAAATCACTGGCAGAAATCGGAGTGCGCATAGAATCGGTTATGCTGTATGAGATGGAGGACGGAAAAGAAGTGCTGTCTGTCATGGCGCGCAGCAGGCATAACAGAAGCATACATGCCGGAGAGATAACAGCATGCATGTCCAGGGCATTGGGGCGCAGCCTTGTCCTTTCGAGGGGAAGCCATAGGGTTATAACAGGACAGACCGGCGAATTTGTTTTTGAAGAAGCACCGCATTACCATACGCTTTTCGGGGCGGCATCACACAGCAAGAATGCAGGTGTGGTGTCCGGAGACAGTTACACATATATGAGTGATCTATCCGGAAATACATATATGGCCCTTGCGGACGGGATGGGAACAGGTACGCTTGCCAATGCTGCCAGCAGCAGTGTTATGGAACTTTTTGAGCAGTTTGCCCAGACCGGGTTTGGAGATGTAAATGCGGTACGTCTTATTAATCTTGCTTTTGCTTCCCATGGGGACGATACTCCGGTCACTATAGACTGCGTCAGAGCCAATCTGGTAAGCGGCGTATGCCGTCTGGTTAAGATGGGAGCGGCATCGACCTTTATAAAGAACACGGACGGAGTACGCATAATCAAACCTTCTTCCCTTCCGGCGGGCGTGCTTGAAGATGCCAGACCGGATGTGAGCGAATTTAATCTGGGCGAATGGCAGTACATATATATGTTCAGTGACGGCGTAGCTGATGCACTTCCGTTCTATGACAAAGAAGGACGGCTGGCCGGGATGATAGATGCGATTCCATGCGGCAATCCTCAGATTATGGCGGACAGCCTTATGGAAGATGTTATGTTTTATCTTGACGGAAATTGCAAGGATGATATGACAATACTTGTGATGGGCGTGTGGAAAAGTAAAGCTTGACTTATTTTGTAAAAGTGGATTAAACTTAAAGATATTATTAAAATGGCGGGCATAATTTCAGGATATGTATGATAAAATAGTCAGATATATAGCTAAAAACAGAATGTTTGATGGGAAGAGCGGTGTGGTTGCAGGTTTGTCGGGAGGCGCCGATTCGGTCTGCCTTTTTCTGGTGTTGCGAAGATATTGCTTGGAGCATGGAATTGCTCTTGAAGCGGTGCATGTACATCATGGCATCAGGGGTGAAGAAGCTGACCGTGATATGAATTACTGTAAGGAACTATGCAAGGAGTATAACGTCCCGGTGGCTGTGTATGAATATGATGTTCCCGGATATGCTGCCGGACGCGGAATCGGAAGTGAAGAAGCGGGAAGAATATTAAGATATCAGGCTTTTGAACAGGAAAGACTTAAGATGGGTGCGGATGCTGTTATTGCGGTGGCGCACCATATGAACGACCTTGCTGAGACGGTTCTGTTTAACATATGCCGCGGCAGCGGGATTAAGGGAGTGGGCGGAATACTGCCTGTGCGTGGGAACATTATAAGACCATTGCTGTGCTGTGAAAGGAACGAAATAGAGAAATTTCTGCTGGACAATAATATCGGATATTGCACTGACAGCACTAACAGCGGAACGGATTATACACGCAACAGAATAAGAAATGAAGTCATACCATATCTGCAGCGGAATATTAACCCGCAGACGGTTGCCAACATTGCGGCGCTTGCGGAAAATGCTGCATCTGCGGAAGAATATCTTGCAAAACAGACAGCAGAATATATGGCCGGCATGGTGACGGATTGTGATGGCGGCTGCCTGATAAGGTCTGCCGGGGAAACAGATGAATATATGCTTGGACGCATAATAAGAAATGTAATAGGAAAACTGCTCGGCTCACTCAAGGATATCGGAGAAGCCCATGTGAACGGTGTATTAGACCTTCAAAGAGGCAGGAGCGGAAGACGATTTGATATTTCAAAGGGATTATATGCTGTTAAAAATACCGATGGCATATATATCGGGTTTGATGATGCCGGCAGTTTTGGAACAGAAAACGAACCGGTTTATGTTGAACCGCCGTGCATGGGTATAACATATAACGGACTGACCTTTGATTTTGATATCGCACCGGTCGATAAAATACAAAAAATATCAAATGAACTGTATACGAAATGCTTCGATTATGATAAAATAAAGATTGGCTTGTGCCTCAGAGGAAGAATGCCCGGCGACAGACTGGTTATTGATGATGCCGGACATCATAAAAGCCTGAAACAATATTTTATAGATGCCGGAATTCCGGCAAGGAAGAGAAGCAGCATCTGTCTGCTGGCTGACAAAAGTGACATAGTCTGGGTTGTCGGAGGACGGATAAGCGCAGAATATAAGATTACGGAAGATACGGTTAATGTACTGACGGTAAGATGTGGAGGAACTGAACATGCAGAGAATTGAAGTACTGTTTACGGAAGAAGAGGTAAACAAGAGAATAGCACAGATAGGCGCACAGATAAGTAAAGACTATGAAGGAAAGAGTATTCATATGATATGCGTCCTTAAAGGCGGAGCACCATTCATGTGTGAACTTGCCAAGAGAATAACATGCGATGTATCACTTGATTTTATGTCCGTGTCAAGCTACGGCGGTGATACCAAGTCAAGCGGAATAGTTAAGATAGTTAAAGACCTTGATGAACCGCTTGAAGGTAAGGATGTACTTATCGTAGAAGATATCATCGATTCGGGCAGGACATTAAGCCATCTTCTTGAAATCTTTAGGAAGAGAAATCCTAAGAGCATAAAATTATGCACACTTCTTGATAAACCGGACAGACGTGTTGTTGATGATGTGAATGTTGATTATGTCGGATTTCAGATACCGGACGAATTCGTTGTAGGATACGGACTTGATTATGACCAGAAATACAGAAATCTTCCATACATTGGTGTGGTTAAATTTGACTAGGGAGGATAAGCAGACGTGGAAACCAGAAAATCACGAGGCGGCGGATTTATATTCTATATAATTCTTATAGCAATCATATTTGTAGTAGTATTTGCCATAAGGCAGAACGGCAAAAATGCTGTTAATTATACCTATGAAGGTTTTATAAATGACCTTGCGGATGGTAAAGTCAAAGATGTCACGATAAGCCAGAACCAGGAGATTCCGACAGGAAAGATAACAGTAAAGCTTTCTGATGACAGTAAGAAAAATGCATATGTTAACGATGTCGAAGCGGTCGAGGCGGCTATTATGGCATATAACAAAACAGCCAAAGACGACGCAGCTGTAACCTATAAACAGGGCGATGTACAGCGCGACAGCGTATTTCTCACGACAATACTGCCGTTTATAATCGTTGCGGCGGTTATCATATTTATATTTGTATTTATGAACAGACAGGCAGCGGCCGGCGGAGGCAGTAATGCCAAAATGATGAATTTCGGCAAGAGCCGCGCCAAAATGATGGATCCGAAAGCAGCCAAAGTTACATTCAAACAGGTTGCCGGATTGAGCGAAGAAAAGGAAGAACTTGAAGAGATAGTTGACTTCCTTAAGAATCCTAAAAAATATACCGATCTTGGCGCCAGAATCCCTAAGGGAGTAATTCTTGTAGGCCCTCCGGGAACAGGTAAGACACTCCTTGCGAAGGCAGTTGCAGGCGAAGCCGGCGTACCGTTTTTCAGCATTTCCGGTTCTGATTTCGTGGAAATGTTTGTCGGTGTCGGTGCGTCCAGAGTAAGAGATTTGTTTGAAGAAGCAAAGAAAAACTCACCTTGTATAGTATTTATTGATGAAATTGATGCGGTTGCAAGGCGCAGAGGAACCGGAATGGGCGGCGGACATGACGAGAGAGAGCAGACACTTAACCAGATGCTCGTCGAGATGGACGGATTTGGTGTGAATGCCGGCATAATCGTAATGGCGGCTACCAACAGAGTTGATATCCTTGACCCTGCTATTTTAAGACCGGGCCGTTTTGACCGTAAGGTCGTTGTCGGAAGACCTGATGTTAAGGGAAGAGAAGAAATTCTTAACGTACATGTCAAAGGCAAACCGATTGGCGATGATGTTGATCTTAAGACGATTGCACAGACCACTGCCGGATTCACCGGTGCAGATCTTGAAAACCTCATGAATGAAGCTGCGATACTTGCAGCCAAGAAAAATGAGGCATATATTACACAAGCTGATATTGACAAGTCGTTTGTCAAAGTCGGAATCGGTGCAGAGAAGAAAAGTAAAGTCATTTCCGACAAGGAAAAGAAAATTACGGCCTACCATGAAGCCGGACATGCGATACTCTTCCATGTTCTGCCGGATGTGGGACCTGTCCATACAATATCGATCATTCCTACCGGCACAGGCGCTGCAGGATATACAATGCCGCTTCCGGAGAAAGATGAAATGTTCAATACCAAGGGTAAAATGCTGCAGGAAATTGTTGTCGGACTTGGCGGCCGTGTTGCCGAGGAACTTATATTTGATGATGTGACAACGGGCGCATCACAGGATATCAAGCAGGCTACAGCTCTTGCAAGAGCGATGGTGACCAAATACGGATTTTCGGATAAAGTCGGACTTGTAAATTACGGAAGCGATGAAGATGAGGTGTTCATCGGACGCGATCTTGCACATACACGTTCATACGGCGAAAATGTTGCAACCGTTATTGACGAAGAAGTCAAGGGCATAATAGATGAGTGCTATGCCAAGGCCAGAAAGATTATCAATGACAACAGGGATGTCCTTGATGCCTGTGCGAAACTTCTTCTTGACAAAGAAAAAGTTACAAGAGAAGAGTTTGAAGCTCTTTTTGATAAGCCGGAGATATTAATCTAGTGTACAAAATGCACAAAAACAAATTTTAAATTTGTGCAAGTTTGTGCACACTTATATGGGGCCTGTTGCTATACTTACACTGTAACCCCCCAATACATTATATATAGTTTTACTACACCCCATAAGAAACGAAATACCTTCTCCAAAGAGGACAGCCGTCGGAAGCTGTCCTCTTTACTTTATATAGAAAAGCAGGAGGAAGTCCTGCTTGCAAGAAATGCCGTCAGGCGGTATAATAGTATAAATTGGTGTTTTATGGAGCTGGATAGGAATAATGGAAATCAGAAAGAATTTTGACGACATGCCGTCGTTTGAGAAAAACTGGATATATTTGTCTAATATGAAACCGGTCCTTAATTCAAGGGGACTTTTTCATGACACGACAGAGCAATTTGTTACACCGTGCGAGCCGGATAAGAATTCGGATATTGAATTAAGGTTCCGCACGCTTAAGTATAATGTGGAAACGGTTAATGTTGTTGTTAACGGTTCGCTCTGTCATATGGAGAAGACACATTGCGATAACAGATTCGATTATTATACAGCGACCGTTCATATCGGAGAAGAACCGGTTAATTATTATTTCGAGGTACGTTCCGGTAAGACGACGGTATTTTATACACAGTTGGGAGCACATACAGATCTGAACCAGTATTATAACTTTGTGATATATCCGGGATTCAAGACACCTGAATGGATGAGAGGAGCCGTTATATATCAGATATACACGGACAGATTTTTTAACGGTGATACATCCAATGATGTTGTTGACCGTGAATATTCTTATATCGGAGATTATGTCAATCATGTAACTAATTGGAACAAATATCCTGCAACGATGGGTGTCAGGGAATTTTACGGCGGAGATCTTGAAGGCGTTATGCAGAAACTTGATTATCTTGCCGGACTCGGAATACAGTGTATATATTTTAACCCGCTTTTTGTATCGCCGTCCAATCACAAATACGATATTCAGGATTACGACCATATAGATCCGCATTTCGGAAGAATCGTTGATGACGGAGGCGAAGCACTGCCTGAAGGTGTGTATGATAATGTGCAGGCATCACGGTATATTAAGAGAGTGACCAGCCTTGCCAACCTTGAAGCCAGCAACCGGCTTTTTGCACAGCTCGTGGATGAGGCACACAAACGCGGGATAAGAGTAATCATAGACGGAGTGTTTAACCATTGCGGTTCATTCAATAAGTGGCTTGACAGGGAACGCATTTATGAAGGAAGTTCGGACTTTGAGAAGGGCGCATATGTGTCAGCTGACAGCCCGTACAGGGATTTCTTCCAGTTTAACGATCCGAACAGATGGCCATATAATAATACTTACAACGGATGGTGGGGACATGACACTCTCCCTAAACTTAATTACGAAGGCTCAGAGAAGCTTGAACAATATATTCTCGATATAGGACGTAAATGGGTATCCCCGCCGTACAATGTGGACGGATGGAGACTTGATGTGGCAGCGGATTTGGGATTCAGCGAGGAATATAATCATCGTTTCTGGAAAAAATTCAGAAACGCGGTTAAGGAAGCCAATCCGGATGCGGTAATTCTTGCCGAACATTACGGCGATTGTAATTCCTGGCTCCACGGTGACGAGTGGGATACGATCATGAATTATGATGCATTTATGGAACCGATAACATGGTTTCTCACGGGAATGGAGAAACACAGTGATTCATACGATGGCAATAAGGTCGGCAATCCGTCATATTTTTTTGATGCGGCCAGACATAATATGTCCAGAATGGGTGGCTCTCCGGTGAGAATTTCCATGAATGAACTCTCCAATCACGATCATTCGAGATTCCTTACGAGGACCAACAGGACTGTCGGACGAACGGAATCGAGAGGACCGAAGGCTGCCGAAGAGAATGTTAATAAGGCAGTATTTATGGAGGCTGTAATCGTACAGATGTCATGGCCCGGAGCACCTACGGTATATTACGGAGATGAAGCGGGCGTGTGCGGATGGACAGATCCGGACAACAGACGTACTTATCCGTGGGGCAATGAAGATATGCAGCTTGTTGATTTCCATAGGGATGTCATCAGGATTCACAGGAACAGTAAAGCCCTTATGACAGGTTCATACAAGAAACTTTACGGAGATTATAATATAATATCATACGGAAGATTTACTGCCGACAGTAAGGCAGTCACAATTATTAATAATAATGATAGTGAGCGTACGGTTGTTATAGATGTATGGGAATGCGGGCTCAATGACGGAGATATCATGAAAGCAGCAATTGTCAGTGATAACAGCGGATACAGAACAGATGCCGGCGAATATGAAGTAGTATCCGGAAAGATAAAGGTGACACTCAATGCTTTATCAGGAATGATACTTATTAAATAATACATGCTCATACGGGTGATATATGGAACAGATAAAGGAATTAACCAAGCGTCTGATAGCCAACAGTTTCAAGGAACTGATGCTGCAGATACCGTTTGAAAAAATCACAATAAAGATGATAACTGATCACGCCAGCGTAATCAGGCCTACTTTCTATAATCATTTTCATGATAAATACGAGCTTGTGGAATGGATCGTAAATGATGAAATTATAGACCCGGCGCGTGAGATGTTTGAGCTTGGCAACATTCCTGACGGACTTAAACATCTCTTTGAAGGATTTTGCAATGACAGGGAATATTACAGAAGAACTTTTGATATTGTCGGACAAAACGGCTTTGGCGAGACACTTATTGACTGCCTTTCCAGAATGTTTGAAGAGATTCTGGGGATGTATCCTGCATCTCCCGGCGAACCCGACTGCGTACCGCTGCTTGCCAGGTATTATGCCGGAGGACTCATGATGGTAATACGTTATCTGGTATTTGACGCACCGGATATGACTGCGGAAGAGATAATGAACCAGTATCATTACATGATTGAGCACAGCATATATCAACTTATCAAAAAAGATAACTAAAACTACAAATTGGCCGAAATGTAGTCGCAAAATACAAGACTTCAAAAATGTATATGGATTTTTGAGGTCTTTTTTTATACACTTTTATAGTAAAATCTGAAAGGTAAAGGATTGTAATGGAAATCGTAATGATAGTGCTCATAGGACTTGGCTTGGCGTTTGATGTGTTTGCTATAGCGGTATCACAAGGTTCCGTACTCGGAAACGTTAAGGCGCGGGGAATCGTTCTTATGTGCCTTATGGTATGCGTGTGGCAGGTGGTCGCGCTTACAATTGGATATCTTCTGGCAGGACTTGTGCATGTGAGCGCATTGCCCGATGAAGTACGTATGGTATGGGGTATTCTGGCAGCTCTTATTTTAATAACACTGGGAGCGGTGAAACTGCTTTTTATATACCAGAAGAAAGCTATACCTGAGGTTCTCTCGGATATTGATTTTAAGAAGACCTGCGGAATAGCATCGTCGACAAGCATATACACGTTGTTTGCCGGATTTGCATGTGGGCTTACACTGCTTAACGGTGTGTATATGGGGATAATGATATGTGTGACAACAATAGCCATAGTTATAATCGGCGTATATGTCGGTTACCGCAATGGTGAACTTGATAAGAGAATATACTGGACCGGCGGGATTTTTCTTATAATAGCCGGAGCGCTCACTCTGATGGAGACTATGGGTGTCTTTATAAATGGATAGAAGGATGGAAGAATGCTTAATTTATTGCAGAAGATAGGTGCCGGAATAGGACGCGGACTTATGACGGCCTTTGTGTGGCTGGCTTTCAGACCGAGAATCAGATATACGGATAAGCAGAGACATAACCGCAGATATGACGAGCCGGTAATCTTCGTGGGCAATCATACGAGCCATGATGACGGGCTCCTCACATCGGTAATTTTCGCACAGGCGAAGGGATGCATAATGGTTGCCAAAGACTGGTATGAGAAACCTCAGTTTAACTGGTTCCTTAAGAATAACAGATGTATTCCGATGGACCGCTACGGACTCGATACGGCATGGTTAAGACATGCGAGAGAGGCACTTAAGGCGGGACAGTCGGTAATTATATATCCGGAGGGCCGTACAGGCAAAGCGGATGAACCGCGTGAATTTAAATCGGGATTTGTGATGCTTGCGATTATGTCCGGAGCCAGAATTGTTCCGTATGCCATTAATGGCAGATATAATATGTTTTTTGGCAGACGGCAGAGAGTGCTTATAGGCGAGCCTACAGAACTTACCGCTGAGGGAAAGGGACTTACCCCGAAATATCTTGAAAGCGAGAGCGAGAGGTTCAGACAGATAGTAATAGAACTTATGAATAAGACCAAAGGAGAAGAAAGATGATTTTTGACAAACTTATTGAAATTTTTCAGAATGTTATACCGGAGGTGGATTCCGGTGATATCCATAAGGACAGCCTCCTTGTTGAGGATCTGGGATTAAATTCACTTACGATGATGCTTCTTGCGGTATCGATTGAAGATGAATACGGAATTACATTTGATGATTCCGCCAGATTAGAAACTGTTAATGATGTAATTTCTTACATAGAAGACAAAACACAAAAATAAATTAAGCTTAGGGATAAGCTGTATCGGGTGAGGTGATATTATGGCAAAAACAGGACTTGTACTGGAGGGAGGAGCTTTCAGAGGGGTGTTTACATCCGGAGTGCTCGATGTACTCATGGAAAATGGAATTGAATACGACTATGTAATTGGAGTTTCCGCCGGCGCAGGCAATGGAATGGGATATATTACCGGACAGGTAGGAAGAACCCGCAATGTTATTAAACCGAAAGATCACAGCCAGAATTATTTTGGACTGAAACAGGTGTTAAAGCACGGCAAGTTCCTTAATCTCGATAAAATGTTTTTTGAATACCCTTATAAGCAGTATCCGTATGATTTCGATAAATTCCGCAAGTCGGATGTTGCGCTTGAAGTAGTTGTGTCCAATTGCGATACAGGCAAGGCTGAATATTATGATGAGCGTGAAGATATAGAAAGGTTTCTTAACCTTGGTAAGGCATCATGCTCGGTTCCGCTTATGTGTGCACCGGTTAAGATAGGCAGATATCATTATCTTGACGGAAGCATCTGTGATTCAATACCGCTTGAGAGAGCGTTGGAGCAGGGCTGTGACAGACTGGTTGTCGTAATGACAAAGAGTGTAAGCGAAACTCCGACCAATTACGGTAAAGCCAAGGCTGTTATGGCAATGAAATATAAACACAAATATCCGAATTTTTACAAGGCACTGCTTGAGCGCACCGATGTATATGCCAAAGAACTTGAACTTCTTAAAAAACTTGAAAAAGAAGGCAGGGCAATTGTTCTCAGGCCGGGAATAGACTGCATTAATAAATTCGAACAGGATGATACCAAGGTTGAGGCGTTCTATCAGAATGGCAGGGATGTGGCAACTGCGAACCTTGACATACTGAAGGAATTCGCTTTGAATAACGATAAAGAAGCACAGGATAAGGAAGCTATATGAAGACACTTATTATAAACGGCAGCCTTAAAGGAGAAGCCAGCCACTCATACATGGTTGCGTCACGCTTTGCCAGGGGAATTGAAGCCACGGCAGATGCACAGACAGAAGTCATAGAATTAAAAAATATGAATATCAGCCACTGTGTCGGCTGCTTCGGATGCTGGAAGGTCACTCCGGGACAATGTGTTATCAGAGATGATATGGATATTATCCGTGACAAGATTATGGAGAGCGATAATATAATTCTTAGTTTTCCGCTGTATTTCTTCGGCGTGTCATCCAAGATGAAGACAATGCTTGACAGACTTCTTCCGTTTAAGATGCCATACAAAGGCAGACATGCCACGGAAGATAATCTCCTGATCATGGATTACAGATATGATTTTTCAGATAAAAGACTTATTCTGGTATCGTCATGTGCACATTCGTCAACAGATATAGTATATGATTCAGTTACCAGAGAGTTTGACATGATATGCGGCAAGGACAATTACACCAAGGTTTTCTGTCCGCAGGGAGAGATACTCGAACTTGACCAGATGAAACCGATACTTAATAAATATCTTAACGGCATCGAGGATGCCGGTAAGGAATTCGGGATTAACAGAAAACTGTCCGAGGAGACGGCACGTAAAGTATGCGCTCCGCTTATTCCGGTCAGGGCAGTTGAGAAAATGATGACAGGATATTGGGAAAATTATCCGCAATAGATAGAAATATGCAAAGGATGGATATGGTATGGGAATGTTAAGATTCTATTATGTGGCAGGAAGCAGCCCTTATTTTGTGGTACATATGCTGCTTAAATACCGCAAATATATGAATCACCCTGAGAAATACAACAGGGAAGACAAATACAGGCTTGCGCAGCACATCATGGATCACATGAGACGCCGCGGCCGTACTAAGACAGAGGTTTTCGGACTTGATAATCTGCCAAATGATACAGGATATATAATATATCCTAATCATCAGGGCAAATATGATGCACTAGGGATAATGCTTTATCATGATGAGCCGATGGGCGTGCTCATGGAGAAAAAACAGTCAGAAAAAATAGTTGCCAAGCAGGTTATTGACCTTGTTGAAGGAAAACGCCTTGATTTTGATGATCCGAGACAACAGTTACGTGTTCTCAATGAGATAGGACATGAGGTTGCAGCCGGAAGAAAATATCTTATTTTCCCGGAAGGCAAATGGGGCGATAACAAGAATAAACTTCAAAAATTTAATTCCGGATGTTTCAGGTGTTCGATAGCGTCGAAGACGCCAATTGTTCCGTGTGTGCTTGTGGATTCATATAAAGCACTTAATGGCAATTCACTTAAGAAATGTACGACACAGATACATTATCTGCCACCGATACCATATGAAGAATATAAGGATCTTAAGAAGACAGAGATAAGCGAACTCGTCAAGTCAAGGATTCAGACCAAGCTTGATGAGATTCTGGAAGAGAGAGATAAAGCCAATGATTAATTATTCGTCCGATCAAAAAGAATATTTTGAGTCATTACTTGCACCGGAGGATTTAGAGAAGCTCCCGCTTTACAAAACCTTCTGTGAGCTGCTTGAGAATTGCAAAGCCAAGTTCGCAGACTGCCCGGCAATCAGTGATATGATAAATACGATCAATTACGGTGAACTGTATGACAGGATTGCATGCCGTCGTAAATTTATATATGACAATGGATTCGCCAAGGGTGATAATATAGCGGTGCTTGCGCCCAACGGACTTGCGGCAATGGAGCTATATATGGCAATTCCTACGGCCGGCTGTGCCGTTATAATGCTTCCGGCGGCACCTAACGCATTAAGCACGGATGATATCAACAGAATAATTTCCAAATTTGATATTAAAGGCCTTTTCGTGCACCCGTCATGCAGAGCGGTTACGGACGGCGTTAATACCAGAGTTTATGATATAAATGAAACAGCAGATTCACCTGCACCTATGGCTGATGTGAATCCGGATGATACGGCAGTAATATGTTTTTCGGTTAATAACGATCCGGGTAATCCATATGGCGCGATGTTGTCACATAAAGCAATAATGAGAGCGGCACATAACGGGTTGTTTATCCCGGGGAAACCATTTGGCCAGAGAACAATTGCAATACTTCCGCTCTCGCATGTATTCGGAGCCATAAGAGGCCTGCTTACATGTATTTATACCGGAGCACTTGTGTATGCATGCGAAGACATGAGCAATATCGTATTCGATATTCCAAAGATGAAGCCGACAATTCTTACATTGGTTCCGGGACTTGCCGAGATGGTGCTTTCGGTAGCACGAATCAAGGGCAAAGAATTTCTCGAAGGAATTGACACGATGATATGCGGAGGCGCATATGTGCAGCCGAAACTTATCAGGATGGCAGAGAATCTGGGAATAACTCTTTTTGCCGGATACGGACTTACAGAGGCTGCCAATATAGTAACCGGTAATGTTGACACCGATAAGGTGCCTGACTCGGTCGGAAAAGTATATCCCGGAACCAAAGTCAGAATATCCGACGGTGAGATTCAGGTCAAGGGCGATGTTGTGATGAAAGGTTATTACAATGACCCGGAGCGGACTGCTGAGGTATTCACAGAGGACGGCTGGCTTAAAACCGGCGATATCGGTGAGATAGATGACGAAGGATATCTGCATATACTCGGACTTCGTAAGAATCTTATAATCCTTCCGAACGGAGAAAATATTTCACCTGACGAGTTGGAAAGATTTTTTAAACAAATCGACGGTGTGGCCGACTGCATAGTTAAAGAAGATGCTTTAAGAGGAAGACCTCTTATGGCGGTAGTTATCAATCCTGATAAGGAATATTATGCGGGCAGAGATGAGAAGGAAACAGAGGCTGACCTTAAAGCTAAAGTAAAAGCGGCTAATGAACTTCTCCCGACCTATAAGGCAGTAACCAAAACTATTGTAAGTTATGAAACGCTTGACCGTAACGCCGGTGACAGGTATTATACAATAGAATACTAATCATAACGATAGAAACAGTTTAACGACTGATCTATATAAAATCTTTATTCATAAGGAGAGCTTGTACAATGGATGCAAAGCAGACAGAAATCGCAGAAAAGATCAAAAATATTCTTGTAGAGAATTTAAGAATCCCTGCAGAAGAACTTGATTATGAAATTGAGCTTTTCGGAGACGGAATCGGACTCGATTCAATCGACTCACTTGAAATCATTGCCGGAATCGATCAGGAATTCGGTGTACAGATGACAGGTGTGGCTAAGGAGAACTTCTACAATATTGAAGCCCTCAGCAAGTACGTTATGGAGCATATGGAGGACTAAAGTCCTCCTGCCCATGGCAGTTTATTCAGAATACTTTTATGTACTAATACGATATAGATATGCCGGCGGCATTTATGCCGCGAGAAATCAGGAGGTAGACAATGGCAGACAATGAAAAAAGATGCGTAATCACCGGTCTCGGAATGATCAACGCAATCGGTAATACTGTGGATGAAAGCTGGAACAACTGTATTAACGGTGTTTCAGGAATTAAGGAAGTACGTTCGATTGACACATCGGACTGTTATGCACATCTCGGAGCTGAGTCCGCAGAACATTTTGATGTTGATGCAGGCGATGATGCACAGAAGATGGACAGAGTTTCACTTCTCTGCGTTAAGGCAGCGAACGAAGCAATCAAAGATTCGGGAATTGTAATAGATGATAATAATGCCGACAGAGTCGGTGTAATTATGGGAAGCTGTGTAGGCGGTGCGGTAAGTATCCAGAAATTCTTCACAGACAGACATAATGCCGAAGGAAGCGAGGATGCTTCAGATATCATCAAAATGCCTATCGGTGTTATCGCCAATAACGTAGCGAAGATTGCCGGAGTTAAGGGTGTTGTTACCAATGTCGGTAACGCATGTGCGGCAAGTACGATCAGTATTGAATATGCATGTGACCTTATCAGGGCAGGAGTAGGCGACGCATTTATCGTTGGCGGTGCGGATTCATTCTCAGCACTTGCTTTCGGCGGATTCACGGCACTCCATGCACTCGATACGGATCCGTGTTCACCATATAACAAGAGCAAGGGAATTACACTCGGAGAAGGCGCAGGAGCACTTATCGTTGAATCATATGAGCACGCTGTTGCAAGAAATGCGAAGATTTACTGCGATGTACTCGGCGGCGGAATCAGTTCCGATGCACACCATATCACAGCGCCGAGACCTGACAGTGAAGGCCAGATGAATGCTATGAAATGGGCACTTGCTAACAGTGACTTAAAGCCGTCCGATATCGATTACATCAACGGACATGCCACAGGAACACCACTCAACGATTCTACCGAAATCCAGGCTATGCAGACTATTTTTGGTGATAATGATAATACAGCTGTTGATTCAACCAAGTCAATGGTAGGCCATTGCCTCGGTGCAGCCGGAGCAGTTGAGGCTATTTACACAGTCAAGGCGCTTACAACTGATACGGTGCCTCCTACAATCGGATATTCCAACGAGGATCTTGAGAATCTTAAGGAGAAGGCCGGCAAGCTTGATTTCATGCCTAATGTAAGCAAGCACAAAGAAATCGATTATGCAATGACCAATAACTTCGCATTCGGCGGTAATAATGCGAGTGTTATTTTTGCAAAGAATGAGAAAAAAATAAAACCGCTCGAAAACAATAAAGTATATGTTACCGGATTCGGCATCGTAAGCCCTGCAGGAAATACGGTTGATTCATATGTTGAAGCTGTTAAGAACGGCGGACTTAAGTCAGAGGGCGACGGATTATTTGCAACAGTCGGAGCGGATGATTACAAAGAATACGGAATCAAACTTAATTTCTATCGTAAGCTTGATAAATTAAGCCAGACACAGGTCGTTTCGGGACGCGCATGTCTTGCGGATGCAGGTGTTACGGTTACAACTGACAATGAAACTGAAATCGGTATGATCGTCGGTACGGCTGACGGTCCTGCAACGGAAATCATTAATTTCCATGAAGGACTTATTAAGAACGGACTTCATGCGGGAAGCGCATTTATTTTCCCTAATACAGTATACAATGCTGCAGGCGGATATTTTTCAATCAACTCAGGCGTAAAGGGCGTGAATGTAACACTTACCAACGGTATGCAGGCAGGACTTCAGAGTATCTGTTATGCTTATAATGTAGTGCGCGACGGCGCTGAGAAGATGATGATGGCAACCGGACTTGACGAGAACACGGAGACAATGAAACTTCTCTATGGCAAGCTCGGATACTTCTCAAATGAAGAGACTGTTAAGCCATATGAACTTAACGGTTCAGAGTTTGTTCTCGGTGAAGGAAGCACCACAATGATGCTTGAAAGCGAAGCGTCGGCAGATGCGCGTAATGCTGTTAAATATGCCGAAATCGCAGGATATGCAATGACACACGAATCGGTATCGGCAGGAACACTTGCAGGTTCCGATGCAGCACTTGATAAGGCAATCATCAAGGCTTGTGAGAATGCAGGAATATCCGTTGATGATATTGACGCGGTAGTCGGATTCGGTGACGGTAATAAGACAGTTGACACAATAGAGATGAACTCATATGGCAGAGTATTTAAGAAAGCGAAACCGGTTATGAGTGTTAAGACAGTTGTAGGCGAGTCAAGAGCGGCAGCAGCCAACCTTGAGGCTGTACATGCAGCACTTACACTTTCCGGAAAACTTCCGGCAAAGCAGGAAGCATATGTATTTGAAAACGGCAAAGCTGTTAAGACAACAGTTGATACGACAGATTACAGATACATGCTTGTAACAAGCTTTGCGGCAGGTGGTTCTTATACAGCTGTTGTACTTAAGAAAGCAGATTAATCAGGATAAAGGAAGGATAAGAAGATGAGTAAAGTAGCCATAGTAACAGGAGCATCAAGAGGAATCGGAAGGGCATGTGCTTTAAGACTTGCCAAGGACGGAATTGATGTTGTAGTTAATTATAATAGTAATGAAGAAGAGGCAATGAAAGTTGTCAACGCAATCAAGGATATGGGCTGTGATGCAATCGCAGTAAAGGCTAATGTAGCTAATCAGAAGGATGTGGCGTCAATGTTCCGTGAGGCATACAAGCATTTCGGACATATCGATATCCTTGTAAACAACGCCGGTGTTGTTGATGACGCTTATCTTCTTATGCTTAACAATGACTCTCTTGACAGAAGCCTTGACATCAACGTTAAGGGATATTTTTACTGCAGCCAGCAGGCGGCACTTAAGATGTTCAAGCAGAAAAGCGGAAGGATTGTCAATGTATCAAGCGTAAGTTCCAAGCTTGCACTTGCCGGACAGTCGGTATACGGAGCAACAAAGGGTGCTGTCAACTCAATGACGGCAACACTTGCCAAGGAACTTGCTCCTTACGGTATCCAGGTCAATGCGGTAGCACCCGGATTCATCACAACCGAGATGATTGAGGCAATTCCAGAAGAAAAGAAAGAGGAATACCTTAAGAACATACCTATGGGACGTCTCGGCAAGGTTGAAGAGGTTGCTGAGGTTGTAAATATGCTCTGCTCTGATGTGGCATCATATATTACAGGACAGGTCATTGTGATCGACGGAGGCTTAAGCTTATGATGAATATTATAGAGATTAACAAGAGAATCAAACAGAGACCGCCTTTCCAGATGGTTGAAAAAGTACTTGAAGTTGTACCGGGCGAGTCCGTAAAGGCTCTCAAAAATGTATCGGTCAATGAACCGTATTTTATGGGACATTTTCCGGATGCTCCGATAATGCCGGGCGTACTTGTGATTGAGTCTGCCGCACAGGCATGTTCACTTGCAATCGAGGCAGACGGAACTGATGAGAACACAATATATGTTCTCCTTAAAGTTAAAGACTTCAAGTTTGTCAAACCTATCATACCGGGAGACACAATGATTATTGACTGCAAGAAAACGATGGGTGCTTCGGGACTCTACTCTTTTGCGGTAACGATAAGCGTTGACGACAAGGTAAGAGGTAAAGGTGAACTTATGTTTACAGCCGTTGATAAATCAGCAATATATGAGAATTGATCACGGCAAGGAGGTATTATTTTAATGGCAAAAACAGCTTTTATTTTTCCCGGACAGGGAGCACAGTATGTCGGCATGGCCAAGGATTTTTACGATAAATACGAGGAGTGCCGTAAGATAATAGATGAGGCTGATGAGCTTATGGATTTTGACCTCAAGGCAATTATGTTTGAGGAGAATGAACTCATTAACAAAACAGAGTATACACAGGCGGCTATGCTTGCGGCTGAATGCTGTATCCTTAAGGCAGTTGAACTTAAGGGTATCAAAGCTGATATTACCGCAGGTTTAAGTCTCGGCGAATATGCGGCACTTGTTGCGAGCGGTGCGCTTGATTTTGCGGATGCCATGAAGCTTGTAAGAAAGCGTGGCATATATATGGAGAATGAAGTTCCTGCAGGAAAAGGAACAATGGCTGCGGTAATCGCACTTGATGCAGCTGTAATTGATGATATCTGCGCAAAGATAACCGAAGAAAGTGGCAAAGTCGTGTCGGCAGCCAATTATAACTGCCCGGGACAGATTGTAATTTCAGGTTACCGCGAGTCGGTTGAAGCCGCGATGCCGCTTCTTAAGGAAGCCGGAGCCAAGCTTGTGACACTTCTTAACGTGAGCGGACCTTTCCATTCACCTATGCTTAAGGGTGCCGGGGATAAGCTTGCGCTTGAACTTAAGAATGTCAGATTTAACAATCCTCAGATACCGTACATTAACAATGTTGCGGCGGAGGTTGTAACAGATAATACATCAATCAGCGATACACTCAAGCGTCAGGTATATTCGCCGGTAAGATGGCAGCAGACAATGGAAAAAATGCTTGAAGACGGCGTTGAGAACTTCTATGAGATAGGACCTGGCAAGACACTTGCCGGATTCATGAAGAGAATCGACAGAAGTAAGAAAGTTATCACAATTAATACAGTGGAAGACTTAGAAACATTAGCATAGAAAGGCAGAACATATGTGGGATGAGAAATTAGCGGATCTCGATGCCAGACGCGAAGCAGCGCATATGGGCGGAGGTCAGGCAAGAATTGACAAACAGCATGAAAGAGGAAAACTTACGGCGAGAGAGCGTCTGGACATTCTTTTTGACGAAGGAACATTTGTTGAGATTAATACCCTTATGACCACGCGTACAACCAACTTTGGAATGGACAAGAAGAAAACACCGGGAGACGGTGTTGTCACAGGCTACGGCCGTGTGAACGGAAGAGTTGTTTTTGCCTCATCACAGGATTTTACTGTGGGCGGCGGAGCTCTTGGAGAGTACCATGCACTTAAGATTGCTAATGTTATGGATATGGCAATGAATGCCAAAGCACCGTTTATTGAGATAAATGACAGCGGCGGAGCCCGTATTGAGGAAGGCATAGACAGTCTTAACGGATATGCCGGAATGTTCAGAAGACATACGCAGATGTCAGGAGTTGCCCCACAGATAGCAGTAATAATGGGACCTTGCGCTGGCGGCGCATGTTATGCACCTGCATTGTGTGATTTTATATTCATGACCAGACAGAACGGACAGATGTATATCACGGGTCCGAAGGTTATCAAAGAGGTAACCGGTGAGGTTGTAACCACGGCCGAACTCGGAGGCGCAGATGTGCATATGAATCAGAGCGGAGTGGCACATTTTGTGTATGATGATGATACTTCGTGTCTCATGGGCGTAAGAAAGCTCTTAGAGTATCTTCCTGAGAATTATCTTGAGAAACCGCCTGTTGCGGCACCGGCCAAGAAATATTATCACAAGAGACTTCGGGATATCGTATCTCCGAATATGAAAATATCATACAATATGTATGAGGTCATAGACGAACTTGCCGACCTTGATTCATTTATAGAAGTACAGTCGGGATTTGCGCGCAACATTATTGTCGGCTTCATTAAGATGGAAGGCAAAACAGTTGGGGTTGTTGCTAACCAGCCGGATTACATTGCAGGTTCACTTGATTATAATGCAGGAGACAAGGCAGGACGTTTCATACGTTTCTGCGACTGCTTTAACATTCCGATACTTACACTGGTTGATGTACCGGCATTCCTTCCGGGCAAAGAGCAGGAGCACAGCGGAATTATCCGTCACGGAGCCAAAATTCTCTACGCATACAGTGAGTCAACTGTCCCGACAGTAACGGTAATACTCCGTAAAGCATTTGGCGGAGCATATATCGGAATGGATAGCAAGGGAATGGGTGCGGATTTCGTATTCTCATGGCCGGTTGCGGAAATAGCGGTAATGGGAGCCGAGGGCGCAGTCGGAATCATCGGCAAGAGGCAGATCGATGCGGCCGAAGACCCTGAGGCCAAACGCAAGGAACTGATTAGGGAATATGAGGACAAATTCATGAATCCTTATATAGCGGCTGAGCGCGGATATATAGATGAAGTTATCAGACCGGAAGAAACCAGAAGCCGTGTCCTTGACGCATTTGCGATGCTTGAACAGAAACAGAAAAGTATTCCGGACAAGAAACACGGAAATATTCCGTTATAGAATTTTATACAAATCTGAAATTGATTTTACAATTAAAAGATTGCTGTGATCATAGAGAACATCCATAATTATTGTGGATGTTCTTTTTGATTGTATTCAATGTTCCTCATTGACAATTATGTGTTCTTATAATACAATGTTATTAACGCCGTGCGCGAGAATACCAGGAGGTAGCTTAATTAATGGATAACAATAATATGAATGAAGAGGATAAGTACACTAATTACACATATCAGGGCGGACAGCAGAACAGTCAGGGCAATGCCGGACCGGGAAGCTATCAGGCACCATCACAGGAAGAACGCATGAGGATGAATGGTGCTGCCAATAATATTTATCAGCAGAATGATCCGTCATATAGCGGAAGTTCACAGAACGGATATAACAATGGGTACAACAATGGATATCAGCAGCCGAACGGCCAGAACGGATACAATAACGGCTATCAGCAGAACGGATATAACAACGGGTACAACAATGGATACCAGCAGCCGAACGGCCAGAATGGATATAATAACGGATATAACAACGGCTATCAGCAGAATGGATATAATAACGGATATACACAGTACAATTACAATAATGCTCCGGTTAATAATAATGACGGAACATCAGTCGGTGCACTTGTATGCGGTATTATAAGTCTCGTCCTCGGATGCTGGGGAGTCGGTATCGTTACCGGTATAATTGCACTTGTGCTTTCGAGTAAGTATAAGAAAGCGCATAACGGTGAGCACAACGGACAGTCCAAGGCCGGTTTCGTATGTGGTCTCATAGGTGTTATACTCAATGGAATTTGTATTGTGTATTACATAATAATGTTTGTGGTGGCAGCTGTCGGAATGGCGGGCGCATCTGCGGTATCGTATTATAACTGGTAAAATAATAATCATAATAAGAAAACAGAGCATTGACCGAAGAATGGTTGGTGCTCTTTTTTATTGCAATATAATTGTATATGGGAAAATAAGAAATCCGGACATAACAAAAGCGGGTGATGGGAATCGAACCCACGTATCCAGCTTGGAAGGCTGGTGTTCTACCATTGAACTACACCCGCATGTACGATATATGTTTTCAACAGAAACTATATTATCATATGAACCGACAGATTGCAAGCTTTTTTTAAAAAAGACTCATCCCAGCAACGAGAAAAATATTTCTGACAATCCAGTTAAGCAGGATGATAGCAGCACCCGGTATAATAAGGGGCATGCCAAGATGCATCGCCCATGTACGACCTTTTGAGATGAAGCGCACGGTCTGCGAAACGTAAAAAATAATGGCAATTGTGAATACATACGGTACAAATGGGTGATAAGCAAGGCTTTTTATGATATGACCGTGGATAAGGTAAACAAATGAACGCGTGCCTCCGCATCCCGGACAGTATAATCCCGTAATACGTCTGAAAGCACAGCCGGTGTCCGGAATAATATGCGACATGCGTATGATAAAATATACAACAGCGACAAGAAAAACCGAAACTAAACCGATGCAATAAACCACAGCATCGGAGTCATTATCATTTATCAATTTGGTTAGATAGGATTTTCTGCTCATATTTTAAGTCTACAGTATGAAATACATTCTTGCAATAGTTAAAATAATCGTTATACTGTAATTATGACACATTAAGGAGATTGTGCATGTTGAATTCATACGTGGCACTTGATATTGAGACCACAGGACTTAATCCCGCCAAGGACAGTATAATAGAAGTAGGCGCTATAAGAATTGAGAATGGGACGGTCACGGATATGTTATCGACCCTTGTTAATCCGGGATACCATATTCCGGACAGAATTACGGACATCACCGGAATCGATGATGATATGGTAAAAGATGCACCTGCGATAGACAGCCTGATAGAGCGCATTGTCGGTATAACCGAAGGACTGCCGCTTCTGGGACATAACATTATATTTGATTACAGTTTTATCAAGAAAGCCGCCGCCGATCATTCGATTACATACGAGAGAATGGGAATTGACACATATAAGTTTGCTAAGACCGTACTGCCGGATATTCCGAGCAAAAGTCTGGAGGCATTATGCGGATATTTTGGAATTGATGTAAGACACCACCGGGCATATGATGATGCCGGAAGTGCATCCGTTATTTACGGAAAGCTTTGTGAAATGTCCTGTAAGGAAATAGCACCGGTACAGCTTGTGTACAGGCTACCCAAGATGGAACCGGCTACGCCCAGACAGAAATCATACCTTGCGGCACTTATCAGACGGTATAATGTATCAATACATTGCGATATGGATACCATTACCAAGAGCGACGCATCAAGGATGATTGACAAGATAATGTCAGAGTACGGTATCGTCCGGGACCGTACAGGCAATTAATCAATATAGGAACGGATAGTGTTAAGCTTTTCCAAAATTGCTTTCTTCATTATGGAATCAAGCTTTTCGGCTTTTTTAATAAGCTCGTCTATATCCGAGGTGCGTCCTTTCTTACGGTATTCATCAGCAAGCGTGTAATACGCGAGACTTACATCAGAACCTATATCAATGCAGTATTCAAGAACCATTATCGCGCGGTCGCTCATGCCTATTGAAGCGAGGCGGGAACCCCACTTTGCAAGAGTTGCGGTAAGTGTGTTATAATTGTCATCATACTGCATGAGTTCCGGAAGGTTGGCCGGTCCGTACTCTAATTTGAGATCGGTATTGCTGATGCCGCCGAGATTAAGAATACGCTTACCGGCAAGGTCTTTGACGATATTCTGGTATTCATTAAGCTCGTCATCATCCGTATGTATGAACGGAAGGCTTTCGAGCGGAATATCTATGTAATTAAGGAATGTGATGTCTTTCTTACGGACGGAATTTGCTTCGGCTTCTTTTTCCCAGAACCGCTTGCGGGAGTTATTTTTTTCACGTTCGTCCTTCTTGCGGTGATAAAGAATCTCAAGGCAGAGAATGATAACTCCGATGAGTATACATAAGCCGATGGAATGTGAGACCGATAAAACAGCCGGTATTGCGTTCATATAATTACCTCCGATATAAATATATATGATTAGAAAGGATGATTATTATGTTAAATAAAAAAGGTCTTAAAATAGTGACTATCATTATAGCAGTTTTACTGATTGTCGCAATGGTAATTCCGCTTGTCATGACAGCGTATACCTAAAATATACCCTTTAAAGCCGGATATGGCAACATAATTCTTTACAAATATAGTGTTTGGAATTATAGTGCATATGTGCTATAATAAGAACATTACAGTTAAGGCATTAAGAGGATTTTATGCAGACAGGAAAGGTACCCGGTAATATTTTATACAGAAGTGTCACGAATCTAATCGGCAGAGGCCCGGTTGCGGCCAGAGACTGCGCTGACCTTGGAAAATCAGACGGAAGGGTTATCGCGAGTACGCAGACCGGAACGATGGGTAATGATATCTCACTGCGGATGGCTGTATATAAGGCAGCTAACAATATCTGGTCCGCGGGTGGGAGACTTGTGGGCATTCAGGCGGCTTTTTTATTGCGGGAACATGCTGAGGAACAGGAACTTAAGGCGATGACCAGAAATATCCTCAAGGCGTGCGGGAATTGTCATACCGTACTTACGGGCGGACATACCGAGGTGTGTGAAGGACTTTCACATAACATGGTGACGGTAACCGCAATTGGTGAGGCTGACGAATATGCATATCCGCCGAAGACTGCGCCCGGTGATGCCATTGTGGCAATCGGAACGGTTGGAATAGAAGAGACGGCATATATACTTGGTGATGAACAGATGTATAGTAAGCTTCTTACGAGATTTTCAGCGAGATACCTTGAACCGGTTAAAGAATGCGAGGCATGGATTCCTATTGAAGATGAGGCCGCAGTCGCGGGAAAGTTCGGTGTTAAGGTTATGCATGATGCATCCGACGGAGGAATATTCGGAGCATTATGGGATATGGCACTGGGAACTCACCGTGGATTCAGAGTGGATTTGAAAGCGATACCGTTTCGACAGGAGATAGTTGAGATAAGCACATATCTGGGCCTGAACCCATACAGAATGAAGTCTTCGGGCTGCTTTATAGCCGTAACGCCGGACGGAGCAGGATTGGTTGAAGCTATGAGACGTGAAGGAATGCCTGCATGTATCATAGGTTACACAACAGATAATAATGATAAAATTCTTTGTAATGATGAAGAGATAAGTTATTTAGAGAGAAAATAAAGGAGACATGTTATGAGAGAGACGATTTTAGCGATTCTTGAGAAAAACAGTAAAATAGATGTTGCCGACCTCGCAGCAATGCTTGGCGAGTCAGAGGCAGCGGTTGCCAATGAAATAGCAGAGATGGAGAAAGAACATATCATATGCGGATATCATACACTTATCAACTGGGATAAGACAGGTGAGGAGAAAGTATCAGCCCTCATTGAGGTTAAGGTAACACCGCAGAGAGGCAATGGATTTGATATGATAGCAGAGCGCATCTACAACTATTCGGAAGTGCATGCGGTATATCTTATGTCAGGCGGATTTGACCTTACTGTTATGATAGAAGGAAAGACATTGAAGGAAGTGGCATTTTTTGTGGCCAATAAGCTTGCCACGCTTGATTCCGTAATCAGCACATCAACACATTTTGTGCTTAAGAAATACAAGGATCACGGAACAATACTTAATGTTACTCAGAATGACGAAAGGATGTTGGTAACACCATGAGAAATCCATTATCAGACAAAGTAGTCGGGATTCAGCCATCCGGAATCCGTAAATTTTTTGATATAGTAAGTGAAATGAAAGATGCTATTTCCCTGGGCGTGGGCGAACCTGATTTTGATACGCCGTGGAGCATCAGGGAAGAAGGAATATATTCACTCGAAAAAGGAAGGACATATTACACAAGTAATGCCGGACTTTCCGAATTAAGAACGGAAATCTGCAATTTCCTGAACAGAAGATATGGCCTGAATTATAATCCTGACGGTGAGACACTTATAACAGTTGGTGGAAGTGAAGCCATTGACCTCGCATTCAGGGCGATGCTTAATCCAGGAGACGAGGTTATCATTCCGCAGCCAAGCTATGTATCATATCTTCCATGTGCGGTCCTTGCAGATGCAACACCTGTACTGGTTAATCTTAAGGAGGAGAATGAGTTCAGGCTCACACCTGAAGAACTTCTTTCCGCGATTACGCCGAAGACGAAGATACTCGTATTTCCGTTTCCTAATAACCCTACCGGTGCAATCATGCCGAAGGAAGAACTTGAGAAGATAGCACAGATATGTATAGATAAAGATATTTTTGTCGTATCAGATGAGATATATTCGGAACTCACATACGGCGGTGAACATCATTGCTCAATCGCATCTATTCCGGGAATGACGGACAGAACGATAGTGATAAATGGATTTTCCAAGTCCCATGCAATGACCGGATGGAGACTCGGATATGCCTGCGGACCGGCTCCGATTATCAAACAGATGCTCAAAATACACCAGTTCGCAATTATGTGTGCACCGACTAACAGCCAGTATGCTGCGGTTGAAGCTTTGAGACATTGTGATGAGAATATAGAGCATATGCGTGATGAGTACGACCAGAGAAGAAGATTTATGCTTACCAGACTGCGCGGTATGGGACTTAAATGTTTTGAACCGTTTGGAGCATTTTATATTTTCCCTAATATTGCGGAATTCGGTATGACATCGGAGGAATTTGCAATGAGATTCCTTAAAGAATATAAGGTTGCGATAGTGCCGGGAACGGCATTCGGAGAGTGTGGTGAGGGATTCTTAAGAATGTCTTATGCAAGTTCACTCAGCAATCTTAAGACAGCTATGGAGAGACTGGAAGAATTTATTAATACACTTAGATAAAAGCATATAAATGCTATTGGAGGTTCTAACAGATGAATTCAGAATATGTTAATGCATTCCTCGTGTCAGCGGCGAGTGTGCTTCAGACAGCATGCGGACTTGCGCTTAAACCGGGCAAGCCTTATGTTAAAGCAAATACATTCGAGGATAACGTTCTTGTAATATGTATAGGAATTACCGGACAGGTCAAAGGACAGGTGCTTATTGCTGTTAATAACGAAGTGGCATGCGAACTGGCATCCAAGATGTGTATGATGCCTGTAGATAAGCTGGACGAGCTTTCGCTCAGTGCATTAAGCGAGCTTAGTAATATGATACTTGGCAATGCGGCGACAGTTCTTTCTACCAAAGGTGTGACAGTCGATATTACTCCGCCTGCGATAATACGGGGTAATTTCAAGATGGAGCAGATATATACTGAGAATATATGTATGCCTATGTTTTATGATGGGGATAAGCTTATTGAAGTTGATATCGCGTTGAAAGAGGACTGATTATGTTGAATATTGTGTTACTGGAGCCGGAAATGCCTGCCAATACGGGCAATATAGGACGTACATGTGTGGCGACCAATACAAGACTTCATCTTATCGAGCCGATGGGATTTCGCATTAACGATAAGATGGTAAAAAGAGCCGGACTTGATTATTGGGACAAACTGGATGTTACGGTTTACAGGGATTTCGATGATTTTATGCAGCGTAATCCCGATGCACATATTTACATGGCGACCACTAAAGCAGCCAGATGTTATTCGGATGTGCAATACGAGGATAACTGCTATATAATGTTTGGCAAAGAAAGTGCGGGAATACCGGAGAGTATTCTTAAAGAACATCAGGATACCTGTGTCAGGATTCCTATGTGGGGCGACATCAGGTCGCTGAATCTGTCCAACTCGGTTGCGATTGTTCTCTACGAGGCATTACGTCAGAATGATTTTATGGGTCTGAAGATGCAGGGATGCCCGAGAACATTTAACTGGGATTAATAATTTAATAATTATCACTTTGCTTTTTAGAGCGCGGGAGGCCGAAGATGAACTCTGTTCCGACACCTTCCGTGCTTATTACGTCTATATATTCATCATGGGCCTTGATAATATCTTTTACGATAGCAAGACCAAGTCCCGTGCCTTTCTTATCCTTTCCTCTTGACAGATCGGTCTTGTAGAAGCGGTCCCATATCTTGGAAATGCTGTCCTTAGGAATTCCGATACCGAAATCTTTTACGGAAACCATTATTTTGTCACCTTTTTCGTAAGCGGAAATAATGATGGACGAATCTGCATTGCTGAATTTGATGGCATTATCCACAAGATTGTAGATGACCTGCTGGATTTTGCTCTGGTCAGCGGTAACCATAAGTGCCTTGTCGGAGAATACGAGTTTGAATTTAATGTTTTTCTTCTCACAGATGCCTTCGCAAGTACCTATCGTCTGGCGGATGATTGTGGTAATATCAAAATCACTTATATCGAGAACTGAACCGTTATTAAGACTGTTCATGGTAAGCAGGTTATTCGTAAGCTTTGTAAGGCGTTCTGTTTCGGATATTACAATATTAAGATATCTGCCCTGCATTTCAGGAGGAATGGTGCCGTCCAGCATGGCCTCCAGATACCCCTTGATTGAGGTGAGAGGAGAGCGGAAATCATGCGATATATTAGCTATGAATTTTTTCTGATAATCATTAAGATTATCGAGTTCCATAGCCATATAGTCAAGTGAATCCGACAAGCGTCCGAGCTCATCGCTGCGTCCCAGTTTTGTTTTGATACTAAAATCGCCTTTGGCATATGCGGAAACAGCTTTGGTCAGTTTGTTGAGGGGTCTTATTATCTCCATTGCGTAGAGAAAAATAATAATGGATAAGGAAATCACCGTTATAAGGAAGGTAAAATAATTATAGTTGGAATAAGGTGTGATGCTGCGGCGGATTTCGGAAACAGGTTTATTTATAACGACATATCCCTGAACCGTAAAGCGGTATTCGACCGGATAGAATACGGATATCTGGTCTTCTTTATAAATATCATGGAACGTACCGCGGACATAGTGACCGTTTCCGGCATCAGCCGGATCAAAATCCGCGATGGCAGCAGCGTAGGTATGTCCTGTGTCGATGAGAACTTCTCCGTTGGAAGACAGCAGCATTATATCACATCCGATATATTTGCCGAGAGCATCGAATATGGTTCCGATTCTGGCAGATTCTGAGCGGTTTGAAAAATATTCGGTACCGTAATCTGACGCAATGGATGTTGCTTTGACATATAATTTGTCGGATTCGCTCTGTAAGGCTTTGTTCAATGTAATTTTAGGTATAACATATGACATGACAAGGAAAGCCACAAGCGTAGCAGCGGCAAAACTTAATATGAATTTGTAAATCAGCCTGTTTTTCATTATTTCCTCTTCTTGGACGTTTCGAATTTATAACCTATTCCCCATACGGTTCCGATGCTCCATGATTCATGGTCGTGAATTTTCTCACGGATTCTCTTTATATGCACATCAACGGTACGGGTATCGCCGATGTAGTCATATCCCCAGATATGGTCGAGAAGCTGCTCTCTGGTAAAAACCTGGTTAGGCGATGATGCCAGAAAATAAAGAAGTTCAATTTCTTTGGGCGGCATATCGATTTCATGCCCCATATACATAACCGAATAATTACTCATGTTAATGAGAAGATCCGGATACTCAACATATTCGCCGGTACGCTCCGAACCTGCGGCCGGTTCCGGATTCACGGAAGGTATTGCAGCAGGGACAGAGTATCTGCGCAAGACGGCTTTGACGCGCGCAACCAGCTCTTTGGAATCAAAAGGTTTTATCATATAATCGTCGGCACCGAGTTCAAGCCCTAGTACTTTATCAAAAATTTCACCTTTGGCGGAAAGCATGATTATCGGAGTGTCGCTGTTTTTGCGAATTTCGCGGCATACCTGATACCCGTCAATGCCCGGGAGCATAAGGTCGAGAAGAATCAGGTTTGGTGCGAATTCACTGAATGCGGTAAGTGCACTTTCTCCGTCATTTACGATTCTTGTATCATAGCACTCCTTAATGAGGTAGAGTGAAATGAGTTCAGCTATATTTTCATCATCATCAACGATGAGTATTCTCTGTTTTTCTGGCATAATAATCTCCCTAATCTTTGAATTCTACAATTGTGACACCGTAATCGCCTTCGCCGAATGAACCCAGCCTGAACGATTTGACATGCTTCTGGCGCTTAAGGTAGTTATGGACGGCATTCCTTAATATGCCTGAACCCTTGCCGTGCACGATTCTCACAGGTGATATGTGTGAGAGAAAAGCATCATCAAGGTACTTGTCAAGCGTCATTATGGCTTCGTCCGATGTCATTCCGATAAGATTGATCTCAGGCGATATGGAAGCTGTCTTGCTCATCTTAAGCTTTCCGATACCGGAGCTCTTCTGCTTGAGCTTGCGCATCTCGGATGCTTCCTCTATTATTGTAAGATCTGACATGTTCACATTATAATTCATGATACCGATAGTGACATTAAGTTCGCCCTTCTGGTTAGGAAGAGTGTGAACCGTACCGTCAAGATTAAGGCTGGCGACATGCACGCGGTCTCCGATATGGAAATCGGAAGCTTTATGCTGTCTGGCCGGCGCCTGTGATTTGAGGACGCGTCCTTTATCGACTTTGTTTATATTATCTTTGATACGTTGACGCTGCTTCTCAAGCTCGGTCACCGACATGCCGGCAGCATTGGCTTTGTTGAGTTTACGGATAGCATCATCAGCTGTTTCCTTGGCTTCGCGCAGAATGGCAGAAGCCTCTTCACGCGCTTTTTGAAGTATATTGTCAGAACGCTCATCAAGTCGTTCATTCTTGGCTTTAAGCTGATTCTTAAGGTCTTCAACTTCTTTCTTATATTCTTCAAGCTCAAGCTTCTCACGTTCAATTGTCACACGGCTCTTCTCAAGGTCGGATATAACATCTTCAAATGCGACATCTTCCGACGCCAGGGATTCCTTGGCATCATCTATGATATATTGCGGAAGGCCTAATTTCCCGGAGATAGCAAAAGCGTTACTTTTACCCGGAATTCCGATAAGAAGCCTGTAAGTCGGTGCAAGTGTGGCAACGTCAAATTCACAGCAGGCGTTCTGTACACCTTCCGTTGAAAGTGCAAATATCTTAAGTTCACTGTAATGCGTGGTTGCGACGGTTGTAACCCTGAGCTTATGAAGGCTTGTGAGAATGGATATGGCGAGGGCGGCACCCTCGGTAGGATCCGTTCCGGCACAAAGCTCATCAAAAAGGACGAGTGAATTGCTGTCAGCTTTGGCAAGTATCTCAATGATGTTCTTCATATGTGAGGAGAACGTTGAAAGACTCTGCTCAATGCTCTGTTCATCACCGATATCGGCAAAGATATCATTAAATACAGTCAGCTCCGAATTGTCTGCAGCCGGTATATGGAGCCCGGACTGACCTAACAGTGAAAAAAGCCCGATTGTTTTAAGCGTTACTGTTTTACCGCCGGTATTGGGACCGGTTATTATGAGTTCGCTATATTCGTCACCGATTGATACGTCTATCGGCACAACCTTGTGGCTGTCGATGAGCGGGTGGCGGCCTTTACGGATATTAATATAACCGCGCGTATTCATGATTGGTTCGCTTCCCTTGTATTCAAATGAGAGCTTCGCTTTGGCAAAAATAAAATCCAGTTGTGAGAGAATGTCATAGTCAGCATCAAGCTCAGCTGTGTAATTGCCTGCCATGGCTGAGAGCGATGCGAGAATCTTCGCAATCTCCTCACTTTCTTTAACTTCGTATTCGCGTATCTCATTATTAAGGCGTACTACGGACATAGGTTCAATAAAAAATGTGGAACCGGCCTTGGACTGGTCGTGGACCATTCCGGGAACCTGTGATTTATATTCGGCCTTGACCGGAATACAGTATCGTCCGCCACGCGTAGTGATAACGGCCTCCTGAAGATATGTCCTGTCACTTCCGTTAAGCATGCTGTTAAGTTCGGTACGGATTCTCTCGGTGCATATGCGCATCTGCCTGCGGATGTTCTTAAGCTCTGCGCTGGCATCATCCGCAATCTCATCCTCGGAGAGGATACAGCGTTCTATCTCCCGGCGGACGTCTGCGATATCATATATGGCATTAAACAATCCGCTTAAGCTGTCAGCGGCTTCATCCTCTGAGACACCGTATCTGCGTGCCCCGGCAGCGACCTTTAATAATGAGCATATGTCAAGCAGTTCGGACATCCCAAGTGCGCTTCCGACTTCAAGAGCCTTGGTAAGAGGTCTTATGTCCTTGAGTCCGGCAAAAGAAATGCTTCCATGCCTGAAAATCCTGGATACCGCATCCGATGTCTGCTTAAGTGCTGAGTTTATCTCGTCCATATCCATCATTGGCTGCAATTCCCGGCACAGCTTAATGCCCGGCTCCGATGATGCATGTGATGCAAGACGGTCTGTTATTTTGTTGTATTCGAGTGTTTTAAGTGCTTTATTATTCATAGGAATATAATACAATATCCGGTCTGAAAGTTCAACCGGAGAAGTAATTTACATCTATGTCATAAATTGTTCATATTTTGTAGGTATAATCTTTTTTACTATGTATTGGAGATGACTTATGGAACAACAGAATAACAGCAATGAGGAGAAAAAATACAATCTTTATACGGAACATATCATGCCGGAGAAAGGGAAAAAAGTAAAAAAATTAGCCAAAAAGACAGCATTTGTCGTGGCTATGGCGGTTGTATTCGGACTTATCGCGGGTCTTGTGATGATCATAGTCTACAGAACGGGCGCCGGATATATAAAGCCCGATGAAGGAAGGCAGGATATCACACTTGAAAATCCTGCGGCAACTCCGTTGGAAGATACAACACAGACACTTCAGAATAACACAGAGGACATCACGGTATCTCCTGAACAGACGACGGAGGCAGAGCCGGAGTCTGAATCGGATGCAGGGACGGGTGAGACCTCACCTGAAATCGGCCGGCTGACAGATTATGCGGCATCGCTTAAGGCAGTTGCGGCAGGAGTGAACAAGGCATCGGTAAAAATAACTGTTCTGTCATCAGACGGTTCATGGGCGGATTATTCCGACAAGGAATACGGTATGGTAGTATCCGGGGATGATAGCGGATATTATATACTCACGGATTATTCGGCAGTCGGCGGTTACGACAGCATAACGGCAGAATTTACTGATGGAGCTTCGGCACAGTGCACACTTGTGGCAGGCGATGAGGTGTCGGGTATGGCAGTCGTAAAGGCTTCCAGAAACAAGAGCAACGCGGTTGAGATTGCACGCCTTGGTAATTCGGATGCAGTATCGGCCGGCGATATAGTGATTGCGGCCGGCAATCTTTACGGAAACGGAAGTGCAGTCGGTTACGGCATTATAGCTGATGCGCACGGATACCAGTACGGTACTGACTGCGGTTACGGACTTTTGCTCTCAGATATCAGATACGAGATCTCCGGTTACGGATTTATCTGCAATACCTCAGGAGAAATCATCGCGGTAGTAACCACGGAAATTACTTCTAAGAATAATTCATTGCTCGGTGGATACCGGGCATCGGGTGTAAGAACGCTTATTGAGAATCTGATTAACGGACGGAGCCGGTCGTATTTCGGAATAAAAGGACAACCTATAAACAGTGCCGCAGAAGATAATTACGGGATTCCGGCAGGTTTATACGTGTCGGCTGTTGAAGTCGGTTCGCCGGCATACAGCGCCGGCATACAGACGGGTGACATTATTACAAGAATTGATGCTAAGACGATAGAGAACATGTCTGATTTCATGGATAAGCTTAATGCTGCTGATTCCGGAGACATCATGACGGTAACTGTCAAAAGAAAAAGCAGGGATTCGTATAAAGAGATTGTATTCCGTGTGACTTTGGGTGTAGAATAGACACATATCAATTGAGTAGAAAAGGACATTACAGTATGAGATTTATTGAAACACTCAGAGAAGGCGAAAGAATATCGGGAGTATATTTCTGTAAACACAAGACAATAGCGGTTGCCAAGAGCGGCAAGGAATACGGCAACGTAATCCTTCAGGATAAAACAGGCACTCTTGACGGTAAAATCTGGGATCTTGGCTCAGCCGGAATCCGTGAATTTGAGTCCATGGATTATGTGGACATCAAGGGCGATGTCACTGTTTTTAACGGCGCACTTCAGCTTAACATAAAGGAAGCCCGCAAGGCTGACGAGGGCACATACATCGAGAGCGATTATATGCCTACTTCACAGAAGGACATTGAGGAGATGTATGCGGAGCTTACTTCCATAATCCTCAGTATGAAGAACGAGTATCTTCTTAAGCTCACACGCAGATTTTTTATAGATGATAAGGATTTTGCGGCAAAATTTAAGCGCCATTCGGCAGCGAAGCGCGTTCATCACGGTTTTGTCGGCGGCCTGCTTGAGCACACCCTGGGCGTGACGAAGCTCTGTGTCACATTGGCGGACAATTATCCTTATCTTAACAGGGATCTGTTAATAACAGCTGCTGTTTTCCACGATATCGGCAAGGTATACGAGTTGTCATCGTTCCCGGAGAATGATTACACGGATGCCGGCCAGCTTCTCGGACATATCGTTATGGGCTGCGAAATCATCGGCCGCGCGGTAAGTGAGATAGAAGGTTTTCCGGTTGTGCTAGCGCGCGAACTTAAGCACTGCGTATTGGCGCATCACGGTGAGTTCGAGTATGGTTCACCTAAGAAGCCGGCGCTCATCGAGGCGGTTGCGCTCCATTATGCCGATGATATAGATGCCAAGCTTGAAACGTTCAAGGAGGCTCTTAATGCACCGGGCGTACAGACCGGAGAATGGCTCGGATTCAACAAGATGTTGGACAGCAACATCAGAAGCACTATATAATATTTTACATGGTACTGATATGGAAATTATAAAAAACAAAGATTACGAATTAACAATAGAAGATATTACCCTTAACGGGGAGGGCGTAGGCAAAATAGATGGCTACGCTCTTTTTGTAAAAGATGCGATCGTAGGCGACCGCATTATCGCTAAAGCGACCAAAATCGGCAAAACCTACGGTTACGGCCGTCTCATGGAGATCATATCGCCGTCACCTGACCGTGTGGTACCTCCGTGCCCTGTTGCCAAGGCATGCGGCGGCTGCACGCTTATGGCAATGTCATATCCGGCGCAGCTCTCCTTCAAAACAGATCTTATCCGCAACAACCTTGCCAGAATCGGCGGCCTCACAGATATCGAGGTTCCTCCGGTTCTCGGAATGGACGAGCCGTTCCGTTACCGCAACAAGGCCCAGTTTCCGGTCGGATATGACCGCGACGGCAACATAGTCACCGGCTTTTACGCAGGACGCACACACAGTATCATTCCGTGCGATGACTGCCTCATCGGCAGTGACATAAATGCAGGAATTCTTGCAGCAATCAAGTCACACATGTTAAAGTACAATATTAAGCCTTACAATGAGGAACTTCACACCGGACTTGTACGTCACATCCTCATCCGCATCGGAGCCGCGACAGGACAGATCATGGTCTGCATCGTCATTAACGGTGACCATCTTAAAGCCGAGCCTGAACTTGTTAAAGCCCTTCAGAATCTCGCTTTTTCCGATGACAGAAAAATTGCATCAATCATGCTTAACTATAACACCCGTCGCACCAATGTAATCCTCGGTACCGAATGCCGCCTCCTCGCCGGCAATCCTTACATCGAGGATTACATCGGCGACATCCGCTACAGAATTTCGCCTCTGTCTTTCTATCAGGTCAACCCTAAGCAGACCAAGGTCCTCTACGACCTTGCGCTCTCATATGCCGACCTGCACGGAACCGAGACGGTCTGGGATCTCTACTGCGGAATCGGCACAATCTCGCTTTTCCTTGCCCGCAATGCGCGCAAGGTTTACGGTGTCGAAATAGTTCCGCAAGCCATCGAGGATGCCAAGGCCAACGCGGCCTTAAACGGCATCACCAATGCCGAATTCTATGTGGGCCGCGCCGAGGATGTTCTCCCGGCCAAATACGCTTCCGACGGCATTTCGGCCGATGTAATCGTCGTAGACCCGCCGCGCAAGGGCTGCGCCCAATCCCTGCTGGACACTATCCTTTCCATGGCGCCGAAGCGCGTCGTCTACGTAAGCTGCGATTCGGCCACCCTCGCCCGCGACTTAAAGTACCTCACCGCCGGGGGATATGCGGTGGAGAAGGTGCAGGGCGTGGACCAGTTCTGCCATAGCGGACATGTTGAAACAGTGTGCTTACTATCGCGAAAAGCCCCGGTTTAAGCGTGGTTCCTGGTTTTTATGTCAAATATGAACCTGTGTTTTTAGCAGAAAAATATGAGAATTTAGAGTGATTTTAATAGGGGTGTTAAAAAATGCGCAGTCAGCTTTGTGCACCGAGATTTTATCGGACTAAAGCTGTGAGCGGATTATATAAAACACCTTTAAAAATCACTTGAAAGTGTTCGCTCAAACGAATTTAAAAAAAGGAGTTATAGTTTTATTTGCTGCTTACGGAGGTTTATGTATGAAGTATTTAACGACAGCAGAATTTGCAGAGAAGTGGGGAATTACACAAAGAAGAGTTGCTATCTACTGCAAGGAAGGTAGGATAGAAGGCGCTGAGTTGAAGGGCAGGACTTGGCTTATACCGGAAGACACAGAAAAACCGGAAGAACCGGAAGATCCAAGATGAGTCCGTAAAATGGGACAGCAAAAGTGATATGATAATCAAGATTATATATTACGGAGATTGTAAAAAGGTTATTCTGTAGTGAAAAAATAAAGGCCGAATACCCAGATGATCAAGAAAGAATAAAGCATATTTTGAGAGAGCAGGTATATGGCATGGCACCGACCAGAATCATCTATCTCATTGCAACTAACTACATTCTAGGATTTGATGAGTCCTTGAAGAATGAAACAAAGAACTTTGTACAAGTGGATGCTGCTGAGGCTGCTAAAAATGGAAACCTAGAGGCTCTCGTTGAGAAGTATTTTAGGTAAACAATTGAGAAAATGTATTGGAGGAATTACATATGAGTAAAAAAGTTTATATAAGTGCTGATTATTCAGAAGATAGTGGGGATAGGAATGTAGTAGATTTGCTAAACGATTGGGGAAAAGATAACTATCATAAAACTGATTTTGTTGATATGGCTAAGGTTGTTTCAGGAAGTGTTTCAAGTAATGATGATTGCAGACCCTGTGATTTAAAGAAGGAATTTAATAGCCAAATTAACGCGTCATCGGCTGTGATTATAGTTATTGGAGATAAGACTGCATCAAGAACTGCTGGAAGTAGTTGTTCAAGAGCAGGAAAAAATAGTAATATCGGGATTAATTGTACTCCGTATAAGCAAAATACTAATGGGACAAAAAACTGTAAAGTAACTAGTACATCTACACCAGGAGCAAATGATGATGTGGGATGTATTAATTCATATTCATATTTGAGACATGAATTTGAACAGGCTAAAAAGAAAAATAAGAAGATAATCATAATATATAATTCACTTAGAAAGGAAACATCGTGGCTTCCATGGTATCTGGATGATTATGAAGATATCGCACAGCCTTTCTGGGTAAAAGACGCATATGGAAATAAGGTAGGTAATTATACATTTATAAAGCAGGAGCTGGGATATGAGTAAGTATTTAAAAAACTGCAGTATTCTGACTTCTACATTGGTAGGGGCATTATTTACTTTAGTGCCTGAGTCAGTGTTTGGATGCATTAAATTATTTGCTAAATGTAGTGATGAAGTAAATATCATATTAAATAGAGTAATTGCTGCAATTACAATTTTCATAATTTCACTTCTGATACAAGGAATTGTAAATGCGGCGAGATGCAGTGTTACAATTAAAGGTAAAAATTATGTCATTAAGGTTTGCTATGGCGATTTATTTAAAATGAAAAAATATAAGAAAATAATACCTTTTGATGAATGTTTTACGACAACTATCGGGACAGAAAGTGCTGATATAAATGAAAACTCACTTTGCGGCCAGTATTTAAAATTACACCCTATTTCTGATATAGGTACATTACTGTCGCAAGGAGGACTGAAAGCAAAGAGAAAATCTAAGTATTGTAGTCTTCCGGCATATGAACCAGGTAGGATGATTTTGAAAGAAGATTTCCTATTAATGGCATTTGCAAAATTGAATAAAGATGGTTTAGGTGAATTAACACGATCTGAATATATTAATTGCTTGGGAGTAATGTGGGAAGAAATTGGAAGGTGGCATGGTGGAGATAGTATTTGTGTTCCAGTCCTAGGATCCGGGGTAACTAATTTAGCGGAGAGTCAGTTATCTCAGCAGGAGCTTTTGGATATAATGATTCATTCATACATGCTAGTTGCGAATAAGCTAAAATTACCACAGAAACTATGTATTATATGTAGAAGAAAAGAAGGATTTTCATTAAATAATATATAGTGATGAGCAAAACGTATTGAATTAAATATAGGATTTGGCAGTTAGTTTCTGTAAACAGAAAAGATTGAGAATTCAGAACATAGCAAAGCTAACGTAAGTCCAGAACCTACGCAAATAAGAGGTATGAAAGGCTCTTTATTATGCAATTCGTTTCATGGTCTTAAGCTTACGGTAGGATTGACCTGTACCACTGGTGACTGTGGCAACAGCAACCGCTAGCAGGCTGATATGGGCAAGCGTATTCAAGTTGGTAACAGATGATTTGTTCCTTACCCACATACGTTTCTGCCCTGTATTTTTGAAACGGGAATTGTATCGCTCGCATTCTGTACGAAGAGAGTAGTTACTTTTGAAATAGTCGCTGTCTCTGTCAATGGAGAGCCTTAAATCATCTGGAATAGTGATGTATTTTGTACAACCACGATGCTTCTTTGACTGGTACGCCCACTATCGGAAAATTTACCGTCTTTCCACATAGCAAGCCCGGCTTCACAGACAGGATTTCCCTGTGGAATAAGTTTTGGATTTTTTGTATTTCGTTTGTTCAAAGGAATCATACATTCCATTTCATAGAGTTCCTGTATCTGGTTATAGATATTTTTAACATCATAGCCTTTATCAGCAAGGAAAGTACATTCGGTTATAGGCAGAAAGGTATGTGTGTCAGCAAGAATGTCAAGTGCAACAGAGGAATCACAGACATTGGCGGTAGTGGTCGATGGATTGTTATTGGTGTGACATTGTCGAAGGAGAACTTAAGTTGTTAGAGGCAGAGTCGGCCAGGTGGTTATCAAAAGAAGAATTATATGATGTAAAGTGGCTTCCTGCGTATATCCTACTGATTGAAAAGATTAAGAAGAATCTTTAGAAGAAAAGTATGGGATTATTTGATGTGGATGAATAAAAGTTATAAGCCTTATATCACAGAGCATGGCATGAAGCAGGCATGAGTTTTGTGGATTCAAGAAAGTATCCTTATTTGAATAAGGAACTTATCCAGTATGCTAGGGAGAATAATTGTTCTTTTGATGAAGCTTGGAGAATTGCAAAGGTTGGTATGTAAAATGGATATAGTTAGTTTGCTTGAAGAATTTGTCGACTTAATCAGAAACGAAGAAGTCGAGGTATATAACGAGTTTAGCTTGCAGCATGAATTAGGAATTTTTCTGCGTGCAAAGCTAACAGAAAATAAAGTGCAGTTTGAAAGAAATACTAAGTTCTTTGGAATAACTGGTACAGTAAAGCATGAGATAGATATTGTTATTTATAATGAGAATGAGAAATATGCGATTGAATTAAAGTATCCACTGAATGGACAGTATCCGGAACAGATGTATTCCTTCGTTAAAGATATAAAGTTTATGGAACAACTCAAAGAGGCGGGATTCGATGGAGCATACTGTGTGACACTTGTGCAGGATAAGAATTTCTATTCTGGAAATAAGGTTGATGGTGTGTATTCATATTTTAGAAATGGAAATACAATTCATGGGACTATTATAAAGCCAACTGGTAAAAAGGATGAAAGTATAGATGTTCATGGAGAGTATCAGGTTGAGTGGAGATCCATAAACAACTGGAAATATTATATTGTGGATATGTGATGTGCATTAAGAAAAGAGGCGGTTTTTTATAGAAACAATTGGACTGAGGAAAGATATCAATAAATTATTAAAGAAGGCGAGAGAAACTGCAAAACCAGATAAATGTATCCTATGTGGAAAAACACAAACAAGTTTTTGTAATTCGCATTCTATTCCACACATGATCTTAAAAACAATAGCATGTGAAGGAAAAGTTTTAGAACCGTGGGTGTTAATGGATGAAATTGATGTGGTAGATTTAGAATCGGGAATAAAAAAGTCTGGAACTTTCCATTTTATATGCAGAGAATGTGATGCTTTATATTTTCAAGACTATGAAAATAAAGAGGCATTGCTTAATGATCCCACAGATAAAATGCTTGCGGAAATTGCATTAAAAAGTATGTTACAAATGCTATCGAAAAGAAATGAGGAAATAGCTCTTTTTGATATTTTTCAAAAAAGGTCAGGTGCGATAATAAACAAAGAACGGTTAGATGAAGATAAGTTATTAGATATAAATGATTATATGTTTGATATGGATGTTTACAAACGAATTATCCAAAATAATGAAAAAGATGGGTTTAAAATTGTATTTTGGGAGAAATTACCTTACGTTACTCCGATAGCTGTTCAGACGCCAATTACACTATATAAGGATATCGAAGGGACTGTGATTAACGATATCTATAATCCGGATCCAAATCTTCATATGCAAACAATGTACATGTGTGTATTCCCTATTGAACATGAAACGGTAGTTGGAGTATTTTATCATAAGAAGGATAGAAATTATAGAAGCTTTCTACATCAGATGAATTGTATGTCTGCGAGTAAGAAGCTGCAATATATAAATTATTTGATTTTTGCGAATACTGAGAACTATTATTTTTCAAAAACGATAGAAGATATTGTCAGGGATAATGAAAAATTAAAATTATTGGGACAGGCGAATAATGGGGATCCGCATTTAGGAATGCTTAGACCATTAGAACAGTTGCTGGAATATAAGCAGATCAAACCAGATGAAATTCCTAATTTTTTAATGCCAGAGTACAAGATAAATAGTTAGACAGAAGTATAGTTAAAAATTTTGGGTGTTAAAAGGTGAGTTTTTTCACAAGGGTGTTAATTTGTAAGAAAGTACAGGTGTCCGCGTATGATAATGCGGTGTTAGCTTACCCCGCATGTTGAGACGGTCTGCTTGCTGTCGAAGAAACCTTGAGTTCATGCGGGTTAGCGGGCTTTTTTAGAGAATATGTACCTGTGTTTTTAGCAGGAAATTATGTATATAGAACCTAGTAATTATAGAGAGGTGCAAAAAATTTCGGAAACATAAGTTGTGCGCCGGAATAGTATCGGTAGAAACTTGGTGTCTGCGAATAGTGTCACCACCATATAAAAGGTTACGATTACGGTAATTGGAAGAGAGAGGTGAAATAATGTCAACGATAAAATTAGGAAGACTTGAGGAAGTTGATGTAAGAAAATTATGGAGTCATGAACAATATGATTTTTCAAATTGGCTAGCTAAGGATGAGAACATAGAATTGTTAAATGAAGTTTTAGGACTGACACTGGTAGATATTGAAAAAGAAGTGTTTGTTGGCTCTTATCGTTGTGACCTGGTGGCTAGTGATGAAACGACTGGTCAGAAGGTAATTATTGAGAATCAACTTGAGGCATCAAATCACGATCATCTGGGTAAGATTGTTACATATGCTTCTGGATTAGATGCAAATGTGATCGTATGGATTGTGAAGGAAGCACGCGAAGAACACAGAAGTGCAATTGAGTGGTTGAATAATAATACAAATAAAAATATCAATTTCTTTTTGATTGAAATACATGCATATAGAATCGGAGATTCTTTATATGCACCAAAGTTTGAAGTCGTTGAAAAGCCTAATGATTTTATCAAGAATGCAAAGATACAGACTGGTTCAGGGGAATTAAATAAATCTCAATCTGAAAGATTGGTATTCTGGACTAGATTCAATGAAGTGCTTGTAGAAAGAGGTAAACCATTTAATGTAAGAAAAGCTACTACTGATCATTGGTATGATGTAGCAATAGGAGTGAGTGCGGCTCACGTGGGGATTACACTGGTGAATAAAGAGGGTTGCATTGGAATAGAGCTATACATAAATGATGATAAAGACTTATTTGATCACTTGAGTAGTAATAAGAGTCAGATTGAATCGGAGCTTGGCTTGCAGCTCGATTGGCAGAGATTAGATGAGAAAAAGGCATCAAGAATAATGTATCGTATTCCCGGATTGAATTTTGATGACCATTCAAATTACGACACCTTAATGAATGAGATAATCAATAAGGTTGTCTTGTTTGTAAAGGTTTTTAAGAAGTATGTGAAATAAGTCTTTTTTGTACATCTCTCAGAGAGTAGTATGATTTACAGGAAGAAAAAGATTTTGTAATGAACCTGCTATGGTTACTAAAATGTTGTAGCGGTTATGGCTTTGTGATACAATATCCGAAAATACGGAATATCAATAGGGTGTGAGGGAGATGTTATACTATGAATATATATGAAAAAATCTTTGATAGATTAGCGGAATTACATATAAGCCCAATTGAACTATTTAAAGACCCAGATTTAGAAACAAAAAGAAGATTACTAAGATATTTTGAATTGATTGAAATCTGCAGAGAAATCAATCAGGAAAACGAGTCAAAAAATATTAAGCGAAATGTTTCAGTTATTCAGGATGTTGACGGCAACAATATTGTTATGATTAACGATATTGCATTTAAAGGGAACTATTGCTAAAGCGAAAGCCAATGCTGCGCAGGCTATCCCAGAGATGATAGAAATCGCAACATCAAAGACTTTTGAAGATAATAAGAAAAATAAGCACAGCAGACACGCAAAAAATGGATGGTACCGTTATGACACAAGATTTGCAGTGCCAGTATATGATGAAAATGGAGATGTTGAGCGATACAATTTATTCAGTGCGAGACTATTAATTAGACATGCATCTTCAGGAAAAATGTACTTGTATGATGTCTTGAAAATAAAAAAAGAAACGAGCAAGTCCTGTCAGGAATAATCCCTACCCGGTGAAAACCCATTTCCTTTATGATGCTATGGTACAATAAGAAATGATGTTTGTCAATCCGAATAATCGAAAATATTTTGCACCCACACGTCCGCGAATGTTAATGCGAGATAAAGTTTCAATGCATGTTGAGACTGTTGTTTTACTTTCCAAGGGCGCTAAAGATCCGGTGGATCTTTGCTCAGCGCGGACCGAAGTGGAACGGAGAATGGTCGACAGCAGAAAAGTGAAGGTGGACTTCTCTCTGGAGAATATATATCGCACAGATTAAGAAGAAGTGTGGATTGGATGTCGGTGAGAATTTTAATTTGCCTAAATCTTAGAATGCAAGACAGCCACAGTGTACACCGGAGAAGGAAGAAGCGATTATGCAGGCGTTTAGGCATTTTGGAATCATATAGGTTGTGGATAAACAGCATCATGTGTTAAAAATATAGTGAAGTATGGGGAAAAAGGACATTCCAGAACTGTAGATTTTACAGGTCAGGGGATGTCCTTTTTGCTTATATGGAAGTGTTCGATGGACAAGGTAATAATACTGAGAGATATTAAGACTGATAGGAATGATATCTATCTTATCTATTGTTACTTGTTCTGATTTCTCCATTCCCGTGGAGAGACACCATAAATATTTTTAAATGCACGGGAAAAATGAAACTGATTTTCGTATCCGACAGCAGAGCCGATATCTGCAATGGATAAGGAAGTCAGCTTTAATAATTCCGCAGCCTTTACCATGCGGTAGTTCATAAGAAATTCCTGCGGGGAGCGGCCAATCGAGTTGCGGAAGATTTTTCCGAAATAACTCCGGTTGATGCCGCATACCGCAGCGATATCTTCAATCGAAATATTATTCTGAAAATTCTGTTCCATATAATTGATCGCTTCTTTTATATAATAATCACTCATGCGTCCGCTGGAGACCAGCTTTGTCGATTTTGCCGACTGTAGCAGATAATCCAAAAACAGATACAGATGTCCAATCAGATGGAAGGAGGATTCCTGCGGATGATTGACAATATAAAGCATTTCATCGGCAAGTTTTCCCCGTAATTCTTTGGAGTGTGAATGATAAATGGGCGCGTCTTTGCACAAATCTGTGACACTTAAAGCTTCTTTTATACGCAAGCCATCAAATTCAATCCACATATATTCCCAGGGAAGCTGTTCATCGGCAATGTAAGTGTTGATCTGACCGGGAAAAATCATAAACCCCTGTCCGCTTTTTACAGAATAGGTCCGTGTTTCTCCTTTGGAATTGTCTGCCATGAGTGTTCCGGTTCCGGAAAGAATGTAGTGAAACAGGTAGTGGTTGCGTGTTGCAGGCCCGAATGAATGACCGGGATCACACTGTTCATATCCAAACTGGTACATACACAGATCAATAAAATTTTCATTCGGAAAAATATTAAATAATATATTGCTCATAAAATACTCCTTATATACCAAAATGCTATATCAATGTCTATTATAACATAAAATATCGCATTTTGATATAAAATTAAAAAATGATGATATTTTAGTATTCATAAAGGTATGTTATAATCAGAATATCAAAAGAGTAAGCGGATATATTGAAAAAAAGGAGAGAAGAATATGGCAAAAAGAAATATTTTCCGTAGTGTTGCGGCTGTGCTCGCACTTGGCATGTGCATGACGGGGCTAGCCGGATGCGGAAGTGAAAAAAGGGCAGACGGAAAAATCGAAATCGAAGTGGTTTCCTACAAACCGGAAGCAGTTAAGGCATTTGAAAAGATTGAAAAGCGGTTCAATGAAACACATGATGACATTCATCTGACGATTTCATCTCCAAACGAAGCAATGACTATTTTAAAGACACGTTTTATCCGGGAGGATTATCCGGATATCATCGCAATCGGAGGAGACATCAACTATTCCAACTTTTTAGATGCAGATCTGTTTGATGATATTTCCGATCTGGATGAAGTCCAGACCGTAAAACAGGCATATCTGGATATGGATAAGGAACTGGAGTTTATTCCAAAGGATGGCACGTATGCACTTCCATATGTGGCAAACGCGGCAGGAATTCTATATAACAAAGATCTGTTTGAGGAAAATGGCTGGAAAGTTCCGACCACCTGGCAGGAATTTACCACACTGTGTGATGAAATAAAACAGAGCGGAACACTTCCACTGTATCTGGGCTTTAAAGATACCTGGACCTGTCTGGCTCCGTGGAATGCGCTGGCAGTCGGACTTACCGATTCGGATACCTGCAATCAGGTAAATATGGGAAATACCACATTTTCCGATACTTATGGACCGGTAGCAGAAAAGATGCGTGTGCTTTTGGATTACGCCGAAAAAAATCCGTATGCATATGGTTATAACGATGCATGTACAGCATTTGCCCGCGGGGAATCTGCCATGTATCCGATTGGAAGCTATGCGATCCCACAGATCAAATCGGTCAATCCGGATATGAATATCGGCTCTTTTACATTTCCTGCAAATGATGAGGAATCAGACAATGTATTAAATTCAGGAATTGATTTACAGTTTTCTGTGATGAAAGCATGCAAAAACAAAGAAGCAGCATATGAAGTTTTAAAATATCTGTATGAAGATGAAACCATTCAGATTTATCTGGATGATCAGGGAGGAATTGCCTGCAAGGATGGGGATTTCGCAATTCCGGAAACACTTGAGGATATGTGTTCTTATATTGAAAACAACCGTATGGCGGATTTCCAGGATCACCATTATCCGAGTGAGATGAGCGTGGATGCCATGGTGCAGACGTTCCTGCTGGATACAAGCGACAATGCACAGGAAAAGTTTTTGACAAAATTTGATTCCGACTGGAAGCGCTATAACCGGGATCTGATTCGGAAAGTACAAGATTATCAGAAAGAACAGGAGGATGCACAATGAAAAAGAAAATGTCAAACAGGGACAAAACATTCTGGGCGGTTATCATACCAGTTGTGATCTTATTTTTTGCATTCAATACATTTCCAATGATCAAAGGTGTGATTTACAGCTTTACCAATTATAAAGGATACGGAACGTACGATTATGTCGGATTCCGGAACTATGCAGATTTGTTTACGGATTCCCGCGTGGGAAAAAGCTATTTGTTTACGTTTAAATATGCACTGGCGGGAACTGTACTGGTAAATGTGCTGAGCATGATCATGGCAGTTGGATTAAACAGTGCAATCCGTTTTAAAAGTGCACTGCGCGGTATTTACTTTGTGCCAAATATTTTAGGCGGACTTGTCATCGGTTATATTTTCAGCTTTATTTTTACTTACATTCTCCCAACTGTGGGAAATGTGTTCCACATTGGATTTTTACAGAACAGTATTCTTGCAAGTGAAAAATATGCGTGGATCGGAGTGTTGATCGTCGGTGTATGGCAGGCAGTTGCCATGAATACCATCATCTATATTTCTGGTCTGCAGACTGTACCGGAGGAAGTCTACGAGGCGAGCATGCTTGACGGAGCCAGTAAATGGAAGCAGTTCTGGAAAGTAACATTTCCACTGGTGATGCCGTTTGTGACGATTAATCTGGTACTGAGCACAAAGAATTTCCTCATGGTATTCGACCAGATCATGTCATTGACCAAGGGAGGTCCGGCACAGAGCACCGAATCCATCTCTTACCTGATTTATAAAAATGGTATGGATGGCGGACAGTTTGGATTCCAGAGTGCAAATGCAGTCATTTTCTTTATTGTGATCGTGGCGATTTCACTTTTCCAGATGACAGTCATGAATAAGAAGGAGGAGCAGTTATGATGAAAGAAAAACAGAAAACAAACTGGGTACTTACGAGTGTTCTGATTTTGGGGACGGTTACGGTATTTTTCCCGCTGTATATGGCAGTGATCATTGCGTTTAAGAAACCGAGTGAGATGACAAACGATGTGGCGGGTGCACTTTCTTTCCCGAAACAGTGGAGTTTTGAAAATTTCCGTCAGGCAATGGAAGTGACCGATTTCTGGCACTCTCTTGGAAACAGTTTACTGATCACACTGGTAACAATCGTACTGGCAATCCTGATCCACTCAATTGCAGGCTACGTGATCGGACGCGGCATGGCAAGAAGAAAAAGTTTCCGATTTATCTATCTGTATATTGTCAGCGGAATGTTTGTTCCGTTTTCCATCTTAATGATGCCTCTGGTAAAGCAGACGGCGCATATGGGACTTGGAAACCGCGCGGGTGTCATTCTGTTGTATTTGGTATTTTATATGCCAATGAACGTCCTTCTTTACAGTGGGTACTTAAAAAATATTCCGATAGCGCTGGAAGAGGCGGCAGATATTGACGGAGCAAGCACATGGACTACTTACTGGAAAGTGGTCTTTCCAATGATGATGCCAATGCATGCAACAGTTGCAATCCTGACAGCTCTTGGAACGTGGAATGATGTTATGACACCGCTTGTGATCATGTCTGGAACCGGACAGAATACGCTGCCGCTTGCACAGCTTAATTTCCAGACACAGTTTGGAACCAATTACAATCTGGCATTTGCTTCCTATATTATGGCACTGATTCCAATCCTTATTTTCTATGTGATTTGTCAGAAACACATTTTAAACGGTGTGGCAAACGGTGCAGTCAAAGGATAAAAATAAAACGAGGTGACTTCTATGGCAATTATATACAATCCAAATAAAAAAATATTTAATCTGCATACGGCGCATACAACTTATCAGATGCAGGTCGATCCACTGGGATATCTGCTGCATCTGTACTATGGAGATAAAACAAACAGCCCCATGGATTATGTTTTAACCTATGCAGACCGTGGATTTTCCGGAAATCCTTATGCAGCGGGCATGAACCGCACCTATTCTCTGGATGCACTGCCACAGGAGTATCCTTCCATTGGAACTGGGGATTACCGCAATATTGCACTGAATATCAAAAATGAAAAAGCGGTGGAAAGCGCAGATCTGCTTTTTAAAAGTTATGAGGTCCGAAGCGGCAAATACCAGTTACAGGGACTTCCGGCTGTCTGGGCAGACAAAGAGGAAGCACAGACACTGGAAATTGTCCTTGCAGACGAAAACGCACAGGTTGAAGTTCATCTGCTGTATGGTGTTTTGGAAGAAAACGATGTCATTACAAGGAGCGTCCGGATTAAAAATACGGGAACCGGGCAGATTACGATCGAAAAGGCAGCGGCAGCCTGTCTGGATTTTGTACATGGAGATTTTGATGTCCTGCGGTTTTATGGAAAGCATGCCATGGAGCGCAATCTGGAGCGTACGCCACTGGGGCACGGAACCATTGCGTTTGGCAGCCGCAGGGGAACGTCCAGCCATCAGTATAATCCGGCAGTGATTTTGGCAGAAAAAGGAACAACAGAGACCGCAGGAAACTGCTATGGAATGCTGTTTGTATACAGCGGAAATTTCTCCTGTGAGGCAGAAAAAGATCAGTTTAACCAGACGCGCCTGCTTCTCGGATTGAATGAAGAACTGTTTTCTTATCCGCTTGCATCGGGAGAAACCTTTACGGTGCCGGAAGTTATTTTATCCTATTCGGCAGATGGATTGTCAGCACTGTCGCAGCAGTATCATAACTGTATCCGCAACCATGTGTGCCGCAGCAAATATGTCCATATGCAGCGCCCGGTACTGATCAACAGCTGGGAGGCAGCCTATTTTGATTTTACGGGAGATACAATCGTGGATCTGGCAAAAGAAGCCGCTTCCCTTGGAATTGATATGGTAGTGATGGATGACGGCTGGTTTGGGAAAAGAAACGATGATAATTCTTCCCTTGGGGACTGGCAGGTCAATGAAAAGAAACTGGGGGGAAGCCTGGCAGAGCTTATTACCCGTGTGCATAATCAGGGGGTGAAATTTGGCATTTGGATTGAGCCGGAGATGGTCAATGAAGACAGCGACCTTTACCGGGCACATCCGGACTGGGCAATTCAGATTCCGGGGAAAAAGCCGGTGCGCTCGAGAAACCAGTTACTGCTTGATTTTTCCAGAAAAGAAGTGCGCGACTGTGTATTTGAGCAGATTTGTGCCGTGCTGGATCAGGGAAAAATTGATTATGTCAAGTGGGATATGAACCGCAGTATGGCAGATGTCTATGCCGGAAATCTGTCCTATGATTACGTGCTTGGTGTCTATGATTTTATGGAGCGCCTGTGCAGCCGGTATCCGGATCTTCTGCTTGAGGGATGCAGCGGTGGCGGCGGCAGATTTGACGCAGGAATGCTTTATTATTCCCCGCAGATCTGGTGTAGTGACAATACCGATGCAATCAACCGCACAAGGATCCAGTACGGAACTTCGTTTTTCTATCCGGTTTCCGCAATGGGGGCGCACGTTTCGGCGGTGCCGAACCACCAGACCGGACGGGTGACAAGTTTCCACACCCGCGGGGTGACAGCGATGGCAGGAACCTTCGGTTACGAATTAAACCCGGCGCTTTTATCCGATGAGGAAAAACAGCAGATCCGGGAGCAGATTAAAACATACAAGAAGTATGAAACACTCATTAACGAGGGAACCTACTGGCGGCTGTCCGATCCGTTTATGGATGAAATTGCGGCATGGATGACGGTATCAGAGGAACAGGATCATGCATTAGTCAGCGCAGTGCGTCTTAGGGCAGAGGCAAATCAGGCAGCCGTTTATGTCCGCCTGCGTGGGTTAAAACCGGATGCCGTGTATCTGGAAGAACAGAGCGGCAGACAGTATACCGGTGCGGCACTGATGCATGCGGGAATTCCGCTTCCGCCGTTTACCGGGGAATATGAGGCGTATCAGTTTGCTTTTACAGAACTGAAAGAGGCGGGAAGATTATATGAAAAAGTGCAGAAATTGTGTGACGGGAATGCCGAAAAACGGGTGGTCATCAGCATTTATGGTGGCTCCGGTTCTGGAAAAACAACACTTGCAACGGCATTGCAGCAGTACTTTTTAAATGACGGAACCGGATGTTATCTGCTCTCGGGCGATGATTATCCACACCGGATTCCAAAACGCAACGACGAAGAACGGCTGCGTGTGTATAAAGAAGCCGGGGAAGACGGACTGCGTGGATATCTCGGGACAAAGAAAGAGATTGACTTCGACCGGATCAATGAAGTGCTTGCGGCATTTCATGAGGGAAAAGATACGATCACATTGCGGCATTTGGGACGGGAAGATGGTGAGATTTCATCAGAAGAAACCGATTTTTCAGGAATATCTGTATTGATTCTGGAGTGGACGCACGGAGGCAGTGACGATTTACATGGTGTGGATCTATCCGTCTTTCTGGAAAGTTCCCCGGAGGAGACAAAGGAGCGGCGCATCCGCAGAAACCGCGACGAGAATGCCGCAAGCCCGTTTATCTGCCGTGTGGTGGAACTGGAACAGGAAAAACTCGAAGTGCAGCGCAAAAATGCAGGATTGATCGTGGGAAAGGACGGAAGTGTTTATGAACAGTAAACCGATGCTCAATGCATATCCAGACAGTCTTGGAGGAAATCTTGGGGATATCGTAACATTGCTGAAAACGGAGGCTTTGCAGAATGTATTTTCTTCTTTTTACATTCTGCCGAGCCTGTACCATTCCGATCTCGACCGGGGATTTTCCGTGATCGACTATGACCTGAATGAGCAGCTTGCCAACCGGAAAGACCTTGAACAGTTAAAGGATATGGGAATCGACCTGAAACTGGATTTTATTTTAAACCATGCTTCCGCACAGTCCCCGCAGTTTCGGGATCTTGTGGAAAAAGGGGAGGATTCTGCGTACCGCAATTTTTTCATCGACTGGAACCATTTCTGGGAAGGGCATGGAACCATGACGGAGGAAGGCTATATCCAGCCGGATGAAAGCTGCCTGAAGCAGATGTTTTTCCGCAAACCCGGGCTGCCGATCCTGATGGTGGAATTTCCGGATGGAAAAAAAGTGCCGTACTGGAATACCTTTTATCAGGAGGTGCATGGCAGACAGTATCTCGGGCAGATGGATGTAAACATCCAGTCACCAAAAGTGTGGGAGTTTTATCGTGAAACACTGGGAAAAATAGCCTCTTACGGTGCAGCAATCGTGCGGCTGGATGCTTTTGCCTATGCGCCGAAAGCACCGGGAAAGAAAAACTTTCTCAATGATCCGGAGACGTGGGAACTTTTACAGAAGATCCATACGTTGGCAGAACCTTTGGGACTTACGCTTTTGCCGGAGATCCACGCAGCGTATGATGAAAAAATATATGAGACACTTGCAGAAAAAGGCTATGCAACCTATGACTTTTTCCTGCCGGGACTGGTCATTGATGCGATTGAGAACCGGCGCGGAACGTACCTTGCGGCATGGGCAGAGGAGATCGTGGCAAAGAAGATCTCCACGGTCAACATGCTTGGCTGTCACGATGGCATCCCGCTTCTGGATTTAAAGGGGCTGCTTCCGGAAGAGGAGATCCAGTCATTGATTGACCGGATCGTATCCCGTGGAGGCATGGTCAAAAATTTACATGGACAAAAGAATCTGTATTATCAGGTAAACGCTACATATTACAGTGCATTGGGAGAATCGGATGAAAAAATGCTTCTGGCGCGTGCCATACAGATGTTTATGCCGGGCAAACCTCAGGTCTGGTATCTGGATTTGTTTGCCGGAAAAAATGACCACGAAGCGGTGCGGCGCGCGGGAGAATCCGGACATAAGGAAATCAACCGGACAAACCTTTCCACTGATCAGATCGCGGAAGACCTGAAAAAAGATGTGGTTCAAAAACAGCTTGCGTTAATCCGCATGCGAAATACCCATAAAGCATTTTCGGAAGGCGCAGAGGTAGCAATCTCCGGAGGGGAGAGCTCTCTGCAAATCCGATGGGAATATAATAGTGCATTTGCAACATTAAATGTAAATTTTGAATCAGGAACATATACAATAGTAGAAAGCATATAGTTAAGTTGGGTTGTCGATTGTACATGAAACCTAAACTTTATAATGGAAATAATCATAGATGAAACAAGCCACATAGGGATAATGCTCGGTGGCTTGTTTTGAAAATGGATAAATTGAATCTTATCTTCGACAGAAAGCTGGGTAATTTTCATTTCCAAATTTTTGCAGAACAAAAGGAGTAGTCCGTTAATATAAGCATCATTAGAGGCTTCGGGAGTATCCTCTGTAGCAAACTGAGTTGGAGAAGTAAAACCATCAATGATATTTTTGATCATGCTTTGATAGTCAATATCACTGGCAGTGTTGCTGTCTTTCATATGGGCATTTCTCAGGTCAGAGACGATTGGCTTTAAATCTTCCAACAGGATGTTTATGTAACACTGTTCTGTCTCAATGTGGGAAGTATCAAATATTTTTGTAAATGCATCGGTGGAATCGGCACCGAGTTCGTTCAGTTTATATCTCATCACATCAAGAAAAGCGTTTGCTATCTGAATGCCTTTATCATTAAATCCATCAATATAGATTTCCAGGTCGGTCATGAATTTGTGGAAGCTTTCATGAGAGAGTAATTCTGATAATAACCGTGGATTATATTTTTCATCAGTCAGTATTTGGACTGCATCATCATTGAGATGCAGATCGGATACTGACTTATTTGTATGTTCACATAGTTCGGTTCGGCAAAGAAGATAATCGGTGCTTACTTGATAAAAGTCTGCAAGCGTCAGTAGATTGCCAAGTGACATATCTACATTTTCATCTTTCTCATAGTTGCCAAGTGTGGAACTTGGGATGCCGGTAGCATCAGACAATTCCTGCAATGACATTCTTTTTTCTGCGACTCTCAAATCTTTCAGCCGTTCCGGTATGGTAAGCCTTGTGTGCATAGTACATTCCTCGTTTCACAGATATAGATAGACTACCATGATATTGGTGCAGAATAAAGTGAATTCGAATTCATGTCTTATCCAGAATATTGGAAAAAATCATAAAGAGGATATTTTTCCAGCATCTTGGATATACCGGATTCGTATAAAAATTTTGAGAAAATAATTTCATACAATGAATCGGAAAGGAGTACAAAAATTATGGAATGTTGTATATGTATCAGTATGAAAAAAGCCGGAAGGCGCAGCTCCATGAAAAGTCATTTTCATGGTTTTGGGGGATTGGGGGCGTACACCAACAAGCTAAAAAGGCATTTTGTGCGTACAAATGCACTGCTTGCCAATTTGCAAAACTAGGAATGAAGGAGAGAATAAGACAATGGAAAATGTAGCATCTTATTATAAGTTTTACAGGATACCAAAGAGATTTTTTAAGGAAGAGCAGTTCAGAGATATGACGAATGCGGCAAAAGTATTATATGGAATACTTCTGGATAGTAAAGTAATAATATCAACATGACGATATAGAAAATGCAGGGAAGCATTGTATTTCAAAGAGTTTGAGATACAGTGCTTCTGCGTTTCTATAGGAGATAGTCGTTCTATGCGGAAAATAGTCATTTGATGCGGAGAATGATCGAGCGGAAGATTTGTTTGATATAATAAAGAGTGCTAGGTGAGACTTGTATGGTTTACAGGCATGAGAGAAATCAAAGACAGGAATGAAAAATATGAACATTATTATTTGTGATGACAGGATAGATGACAGAAAAAATCTGTCAGATTTGCTGTCAGACTATGGTGAAAAAAAGAATTATGAGTTTGCTATTACAGAATATGATTCTGGAGAACAGTTATGCGAAGAACAATCGGCTTTGGAAGCGTGTCAGCTATTATTTCTGGACATCAATATGCAGGGGATGGATGGGCTGAAAACAGCTATGAGGATTAAAGAAAAATATCCAAAACTTCCAGTTGTGCTGGTGACGGCATACATGAATTACGCACTGGATGGATATAAGGTGAAAGCAAGCCGTTTTCTGCTGAAAGATAACCTTGCAGATACTATAGAAGAATGTATGGATGATTTGATAGCAGAAATTAATAAAAACCGTAGGATTCTCGAATTTCGTTTTGTGGAAGGAACGATAAAACTTTATGCAGATGACATCATTTATATAGAAACAGAACTTCACAAAAATGTATTTTATACTGAAAAAGGTACGTTTCAGATTTATAAAAAACTGGATGAACTAGAAAACGAATTAAAGAATATGGGATTTGTGCGGGCGCATTTAAGTTTTCTTGTAAATATGAGGTACATCACAAAAATCAGCGGTTATGTGATGACACTTACCACGGGAAAAAAGATTCCGGTTCCCAAGGCACGATATGCACAGGTAAAGAGGGAATATATGCTGTATAAAGGAGAAGAATAATATGACATTCTGGGTATTGGTATTTATTGCGGAAATGCTGGAAGTAAAAGGAACGCTATACTTTTTTGATACTTTTATGGAAAAAAGAGATGGCGGATATAGGAACAGATATAGATTTTTTGTTTATTGCGGAGTGCTTTATCTGGTAGCAGTCACAGGGGCATGGATCGGAATGTTAAAATGTATCCCGATTATACTGGTTATGTCTTTCCTGAATCTGGCTTATTATGAAGTTTCCTTCCGGCAGAGTTTTTTGTTTTCAATCATCAACTATACAATGCTTGTATTGATTGATTATGTGACTGTTTTGCTGGGAAGAGGAGGTTCAATCCAAGAAAAATGGTTTTTACAGGCACTGATATCAAAGACGGTTTTTATCATTCTGATGTTGTTTATCAGAAGATTTAGCAAGACAAGAAAAAGCTGCGGTCTGATTACAGGAAAAGAATGGTTACAGTTTTTCTGTGTTCCTGTATTTACGGTGGTCGGTTTCATTCTTATGTTTTATTCAGAAAACGATGATATGCAGAATGTATTTTTATTTCTTTCGGTGGGACTGGTTGCGATTAACCTTATCC
>OGOB01000072.1_pt1 | contig 80622 bp, 63 predicted proteins | sample 1573611 | NCBI WGS metagenome assembly OGOB01 (sample SAMEA2582016, study PRJEB24529) | metagenome | biome: Human gut stool | place: China | collected 2011 | reverse complement strand
CTCAAGGAATATATTCAACTGATGGTGCTTGACCATCTTGCCACAACGCCATACATCAGCAAACTGGCATTCATTGGTGGCACAAACCTACGCCTCATCAAAGGAATAGACAGGTTCTCGGAAGATCTCGACTTCGACTGCAAGGACCTCACGGAGCAGAAATTTGTTGAAATGACTGACGGCGTGATCACTTTTTTGAGACACAGTGGTCTGAATGTTGAGACTCGTGACAAGGCAAATTCCAAGTTGACCGCTTTCAGAAGGAACATATTCTTTCCTGAATTTCTCTTTGAACTTGGATTGACAGGTCATAGAGAGGAGCGTTTCCTATTGAAGATTGAGGCGCAGAACCAAGGTGTCGCATACCCGATTGAGATGCGGCATGTACAGCGATGTGGATTTTTCTTCTCACTACCGGTTCCACCGGATTCCGTATTGCTCGGTATGAAGTTCTCAGCCTTGCTCGCAAGGGCAAAAGGCCGTGACTTCTATGATTGTATGTTTTTGATGCAACAGACCAAGCCTTCGTATGAGTTTCTGAAGGAAAGAGCCGGAATATCAAACACTGATGATTTGAAAAAAGCCATCACGGACAAGTTAGCCACAATTGACCTGAATGTGAAAAAGCGTGATTTCGAGCACCTGCTGTTCAACACACATTCCGCTGACAGGATACTCCTTTTTCCCGAATTCGTAGAAGGCAATTTGTGAATAATGTGTCACATTCGCAAGAAAAAGACGGAAGAAAGAGACACGGTTCTATTGATAAAAAGATTGATATACATTTTATAATCACGATTCAAATATAATATGTAACTTTGTATTTAACGCTATCTATAATCGAATACAATATGGCATATTTGAATTGTGTTAATTGCTGTTTTTAGAAGAATAAGAGCATGTGAAACTGTACGTATCGACCAGAATATCGACAATATGTGGATTATACTTGAAGTCAAATCAAAGTGTAAGCAGAACATGAATATCAGAAAAGGCAGGGCTACATGACAGTAGCAGAAAACGTTGATTAATAGCACTTATAGATGAAGGTGTAATCCAACATATCGGTCATGATAAGGGTGAATATTGTAAATACTTAACATCAAAAGATTAGCATGTGTATTACTCCTGTACATCTTGATATTAAACAGCAACGAAAATAACTCAACCACCAAATATGGAACCAGAAATTAAGAAAGCATTTATATCCTATGCTTGGGATAGTGAAGAACATAAAAATTGGGTATTAAAACTCGCATCCGATTTACGACGCCACGGAATTGATGCAATACTAGATCAATGGGATGCAAGGTTAGGCAACGATCTCTCATTCTTTATGGAACAGGGGCTCACAACATCTCATTTTGTGTTATGCATATGTAGTGACAAATATATTGAAAAAGCTAATGCAGGAATAGGAGGGGCCGGGTATGAAAAACGAATCTTAGCAGCAGAAATGATGAATGGTAGTAATAAGCGATTTATTATTCCTGTAATCAAGGGAAATACCCAAGTGTATAAAGTTCCAACATTTCTGTTGGGATTGAAGTATGTGGATTTTGATAATGGTCCGTATTTTAATAACTATCAAGAACTGATAGAACGTATTTATGATGAAGATGTAAAGAAAAAGCCACCGTTAGGATGCAGTCCATTTGCATCAACATCTATATCTGACCAGATAACAACAAAGTTGAATATAGAGAAAATAGAGTTTCAAAATCCCGCTTTTGAAGGTAAAGCATCTTTTGACTATAAGAGAAATAGTGGCATCTATACCATAGGTGAAGGTGCCTATATATTTGTTACTCATTGGAGTGAATGTGGAAATAATTCTATTCATTGTTATAGAGATTACATATATAGATTAGGATACAACCCTAATTACAAGGATTTTCCATTCCCCGATGAGTTCATCAGTTTTGACTTTAGTTCTCGAGTCAAGTCTGTAAATGTTGGAGAAATAGTATTATTGGAGAATCATAATCATAAATTTGCAGCACTTAGGATTACCAAAGTTGTTAGAAAAATTGAAGATATTAACCATTTGTTAGAATTTGAATACAAAATTTATAGGAATGTGGAGAGCCAGTGAGTATAATAGCAAGAATAAAAGCAAGAATGTAGTATATTCAGATTAAGCGACTAAATTAGTGCCTGGAGATAATCTCTCCGATAAGGTTAAAAAAATTCACCAAACCAAATAAGATAGTTAATGACAAATGCCTAAGGTAAAAGTAAAACAGAATTTAGCTAAACCTATTAACAATAAAGATATAATGACTAAAACGCCATCTGTGATTGACAAAACACCTGGTGCTAAAACAGAATCAATTCCTCAATTGGGCGACCCTATTGGCAAACGTGTATCTGGAATATACATGCTTCTTGTTAATGAAGTTGAGAGTAACGTAAAGAAATACAAATATCGCCTGAAAGATTCAAAGGGAAGAGAATATAGAGTCATGTGCAAAAAGTTCTATAAAGTCGGACAAATCATACCATGTCTTGTTCTCACTATCATATCTAAAAATGGGGTTAAAGCAAAAGTAATTTCTATGGGAAGTAAAAGAAGAAGACGCCATAATTACACAGGTACAAAGCATAGTAGTTCGTTTCCTTCTCCATGCAAAGGAGATCATTTTCACTTGATATATACGCCTATGGGCAACAAGCGTTAAAGCATAGGGATTATTTCCGATATGAAGTGATTATCACCTCATGCACTTTATATTGGCTTTGCCTTAAGTTTGTCATTAATTATTAATTATGGTAATTATATACGAGTTGACTACAAAATCTTGTAAGTAGTTAATTATTAATTTGTTTTGCAGTAATCAATTTATTGTTTGCAATTATTTGATTGCTAACACGATACGCCAAAAGTTAGTCAACAGGTATATATATATCCCATAATAAATCACATCTGAGTCACAGGAATCGATAGTTCCATTTCTTTCAATAAAGACTCTACGCTTTCCTTGGTTTTTGGATTCCTCACATATACTCCCTTCAATAGTTTAACAGGTAAATGTAGCTCTCTATAATACACGATACAGCCATCGCTCCTGTAACGGGAGCATTCATTGTCGATTATAGTGAATACGTTTGATGGAAACAATCCTGTCTTTATTATAGCATCTTTATAATCGCCTACAATAGAATTATACACTGGCTTGGGTAATGATATAATCGCGCGAGTTTCCTCTTCCTGACTATAGCCTTTTGATCCTTTGATCAGTGGAGCCACAAATGAAAGCATTGCAAAAGCTATAAGGTTGACAAAAACTTGAGGGTACTCCGACAATAATCCAAAGGCAAACTCTTTATGAGGGCCACTAAGAAGGCCATAACCCATTTTTGTATATTCTTGGCGAATCATCTCAACTATTTCTTCGTCAGGATCTTCATCCACATATAAACACGACGATAGCCTTAATAATGGAGCATCAGGAATCTTTGCAGGATGAGTATTATCTATTGCCATTACTATACCATCGTTTTTAGCGTATTCATTCCACATATATTCATTATTGGGACGGGAGGTAAATGATACTATGTACGGGAAGGGAAGATTTGCATTCCCTTCAATCATATTCCAATCAAATAAGGCCGCAATTTGCCTATCAGGCTGAAGATCTTTTTCAACTTGAGGTAGCAGCCTCTTTATTGTCTCTATTCCTAATTTAAATTCCTCTTTATCCGCAAAACAGTCATACCGCGTAGCCCAGAAGCAAATCTGCGACTGAATTTTTGCATCTCGAAGAATGCTCATTAATGCGGCTAACGAAGTATAATGGTATAACATATCTGTCTATAAATAACAATCATACGTGGCTAAATTACAAATAAAATCTGGTAACATCACAACAGCTTTGGAAAAATAATCACTGGAAGGATGTATCTGCAAAAAGAAAATTCCATATTTTGGGAATTACTTGTATATTTGCATTAGTATCTTACCTTATGAAAGGCTTTATAACAATCTCTCGCTCAATTTGGTACGTCCGGCGAACGGTCGTATTGATGAGTGTTGTTCAAGGAGATTGATGGAGGAATTGAAATTACGATTGTTGAACTGAATAGCAATCACTATGGCAACAAGAAATGAGGCACCGGCACTGATGGCGATTCATCTGGGGAGCATATTGAAAGAGGAACTTTTGGAACGTGGCATTTCACAGAAAGTTTTTGCCAAGAGGATTGAATTGCAAGCGTCACATCTTAGCGAAATTATCAAGGGGAAGAGGTCAATCACTAAGCCAGTGGCCGACAAGTTAGAAGTAATTCCTGGCATACCATCAATAGAGTGGGTGAACCTTCAGACCAGATTTGATTACGACACACAAAAGAATGAAGAAAGGCAGATAGCTGAACAGGTATGTTCACCAATTTTAACCCACGTTCCCTAAAAGCGGGAATATGACAGAAATACGCTCGTGAATAGATTATTGTCCCTCTAAAAGCGTGATTTATCCCCATTAACGCCTGTCGAGGAGCATCATTAGTTCGTTTAACTTAGGACATTCCACTATTCATATCAGGTAATTAAGTTTATTTGGAAATCTCAAGGTTTGTTAACATATTCGTTAACATACTTGTTGACAAATATGAGAATGGGACATACATATCAAGCCTTTCGGTAGCAAAAGGCCTCACACCTTCCATCAACAATATTATTGAAGCCGTGTCAACCCTAAACTCCATCCTATCTATGATGTCACGGAAGAGCAAATGAGGAATTTCCTGCTTCTGAAAATCAGGAAGCAGGAATATAAACATTATTACAATATGCTTTCATCCCAAAGCTGGACAGAAGCATCTGGATGGCATATTACCGTGAAAAACTTGTACCTTGGGCTTCGAGTTTTTCAGCCAGATATGGCTTCTTTGGGCACAGACACATTGTGTGGCTGAACGGGTTTTGTAAAAGTACTTAATATTCCGCGCTACGGAGATGACACAATATAGCAACTACTTCGTTGCCAAAGAGGCCGCCGCCACGATGGATCGGTTCGCAATAAAGCAAACGGAAGAGGCGCAGATACGCATCGTTGTCTTCCGGATGTTTCTGAATATGACGGATCATCGTATTTGCACAGATATTCCTGATTTTCAAATAATAGGCGTTGGGAATTTCGGAATCATTCGAGCAGCCGAACCACCCGAACTGGGCTTCTGCACGCCAATTCTCCCAGACCTCAAGGAGGTAGCGGGAATATATTCTTGACTCTATGAGAGCCCCGAGGGTGTCCACGCAATCTACCGGCTGTACGTGCGAAAGTTCTATCGCATAGACACACTTGGTGTCGAAATCCATCGGGGCTTTCATCCGCGCCTCTATCTCTCCGACAGGATCTTTGATCTGAACGGCTGCACTGTCAAAATAGGCCCTTGCGTCACGGAAACGCTTTATGTCCGGAACAAACGCCGACTTGTCATAGTAAGCATCCTCATTCGCGAAAGCTTTGCCGATCTTGGCCGTATCTATTGGCATCCCGGAAGCGAAAGCGGCTGATTTATAAGCATCCACCAATTCACCTAAATGCTTGCTCACATCATTGAAATCAGGGGTCTTGTACAGCATATTCAAAAGCGCTGAAGCCGCATCTCTGACACGTTTGTCAGGGAACACCTTCTGCAACACGCTCATTGACGGTCTCATCTCTCCAGTCAACATTGTCGAGCCCGGCGTTTCCACAGCCGTGGTGTCAAAGGAATAGTTATTACGGTCATATCGCACGCGAAGCTCATAAAGCGAAGAGCAGTAATAGAGGAACGCCGTCCTGTCGAACCAATCCTTGACCGAAAGGGCAAAATCATCCTTCCGGACATCCTCATCCAAATCAAGGAATATCTCATCGGCGAACCTGCTCTCCAGAATGTCTAAATCAAGGCTGCATCCACCGCCATCGAGCGAATCAACAGAATAACGGCAGATTTCACTGAGTTTGTCCAAATATTCACTTCCGGTAACCGTGGCCTTTCCGGAATACTTTTGAATGGTGCTGTCAGCAAGGACTGTGTTTGAACCTTCATCCTCAGCCCGTGAGCCGCCCTTCTTCCCTTGGCAGCCCACGGTCAGGATGAGAATCGCCAGCACGATGGCCGACACGTGAATAGTTTTGTTCATATAATGGTGTATCTTTTTTGTTTTCATAACATATCCGATATTTTCAACGATGCAAAGTTCCGGAATATAATGCCGGTTTCAAAATCAGTTTTATGAAACAACTGGAATGATGTACGAAATAAGAGAGACCTTCATTTCATACAATATTCATTGATTTTCGTACAAAATCGTGGCCCGTCCGCCAGCATTTCCCCTTTCGCTCCGCAGCTGGTTCCCTTATGCGGCGAGGTGCGGTGACGGCGAGCGGGCATATTCATAAAATATTTATGTATTTTTTGAAAAGATTATTGTTTTTCATAAATTTATTAATATATTTGCAAAAGAAGCGGTGCGGAAAGGAATCCGGCCGCCTAACTAAAAACTAATAGATATGATTACCTGGTGGACATCACTTAGTACGGCAATGCAGGTCCTTTGGGCCATCACGCTCTCGGCATCGCTGATTTTCGTCATTCAGACTGTTATGACATTCCTCGGACTGGGAGACCACGACGCTGATTTCGATCTCGACACTTCGGACGGATCGTTCGACGCGGATCCTTCGATGAATTTGCTGACGTTCCGCAACCTGGTCAACTTCTGCCTGGGATTCGGATGGACGGCGGTGCTGATGCACGAGAAGATTCAATCCAACGCATTGCTGATCATCGTCTCCGTAATTGTCGGCATACTTCTGGTCACGGTTGTTATGTGGATATTCAAATGGCTCAGCGGAATGCAGCAGACGGGGAATATCGATGTGCATAGGTCCGCTGTCGGTTGCGAGGGGAAGGTTTACCTCACGATTCCGGGCGAGCGCAAGGGCGAAGGCAAGGTCCAGATCACCATCAACAACGCCGTCAGGGAATATGACGCAGTCACAGACGGGGAGACAATCCCGACCGGCAAGGCCATCAAGGTCACCGAAGTCATCAATGACTACACCCTACTGGTTGAGGAGCTGACTCCGACCATCATCTAACCAACCGAAGCCATTTCTAACCTGACCGAATATATTAAAGGAATATTATAAACCCATTAAAGATTTTGAATATGGAACTATCACTGATCCTCATCGTCGTCGCAGTCATATTCGTGACTTTTTCGGCGATTCTCAAGCGCTACCGCCGCTGCCCTTCCGACAAGGTTATGGTCATCTACGGTAAGACAGGCAAGAACAAGAGCGGATCAATCTCATCCGCGCGATGCATCCACGGTGGTGCGGCGTTCGTCTGGCCTGTGTTCCAGGACTATGCGTTCCTTGACCTCAAGCCGATCTCGATCGAGTGCAACCTTACCAACGCGCTTTCCAAGCAGAACATCCGTGTGGATGTGCCTTGCCGGTTCACGGTTGGTATCTCCACCGAGCCGGACAGTATGACTAACGCAGCCGAGAGGCTTCTCGGACTCTCCATCGACAACATCCAGAACATCGCGACCGACATCCTTTTCGGACAGCTTCGTCTGGTGATCGCCACGATGGACATCGAGGAGATCAACTCTGACCGTGACAAATTCCTCGTTGCCGTCAGCCAGAACGTGGAGGCTGAGCTCCGAAAGATCGGCCTCAAGCTCATCAACGTGAACGTGACCGACATCCGTGACGAGTCCGGCTACATCGAGGCTCTCGGTAAGGAAGCCGCCGCCAAGGCCATCAACGACGCCAAGAAGAGCGTGGCCGAGCAGAACCGCTACGGTGAGATCGGTAAGGCCGAGGCCGACAGGGACAAGGACATCAGAATCGCTGAGACCCAGAGAGATACCCGTATCAAGACTGCCGCGGCAAACGCCCTCGCCGTGCAGGGAGAGAACACTTCCAAGATCGACATCGCAAACTCTGACGCCCAGCGCCGCGAGAAGGAGGCCGAGGCCGCGCGTATAGCGGTCGCAGCCGAGAAGGTTCAGGCAGCGAAGGCCCTCCAGGAGGCCTACCAGAGCGAGCGTGACGCCGAGCTTGCCCGTGCCGAGAGGGAGAGGGCTACCCAGCAGGCCAACATCGTCGTTCCTGCCCAGATCGACAAGGAGAAGCTCATCATCGAGGCTGAGGCCGAGGCCGAGAAGGTCCGCAGGCTGGCCAAGGGAGAGGCTGACGCGATATTCGCAAAGATGGACGCTCAGGCCCGTGGTACCCTTGAGATCCTCTCAAAGCAGGCCGACGGTTTCAACGAGATGGTCAAGGCCGCTGCCGGCGATCCTCAGAAGGCTGTGCTTATGCTTATCGCGGACAAACTGCCTGAACTCGTCAAGACTCAGGTCGAGGCTGTCAAGGGCATAAAGATCGACAAGGTGACCGTATGGGACGGCAACGGAGACGGCAAGAACGGCAAGACATCGACCGCGAATTTCATTTCCGGTCTGATGGGCTCAGTACCTCCGCTTCAGGATTTGTTCAATATGGCCGGAATGAATCTGCCCGAATATCTTAAAGGCAAGGAGACCAAGCCGGAGGAGCAGCCTCAGGAAGAAACCGCTGAAGAATAATCATTATGCCAATAGTAGTAAATGTCGATGTGATGCTGGCTCGGCGGAAGATGACTTCCGCCGAACTGGCTGACAAGATCGGGCTTTCGGCGGTCAACCTGTCGATTCTGAAGACCGGAAAGGCCAAGGGTGTCCGATTCAGCACACTCGACGCGCTCTGCAAGGCATTGGAATGTCAGCCTGGAGATTTGCTTGAGTTCAGGGAAAACGCCGAGAGAACACCACTAATCAAATAGTTATCTTTCAAGGAGCGGCCATAAAAAGCCGCTCCTTTTCGTTATATTTCCTCTAGTAACCTTCAAAAAATAACCTGCATCATCTTAAGGAATCTTTTCGGTCTATATCTCTTTTCTCATCAGTCATGTGCCACCGGCACACTCCTTCTTCGAAAATAGATCTATCCTCGAAAATATTCTCTTAATCTGAGGCAACTTATTATTTTCATGTTACCTAAAAAAAACAGCTTCTTATGTGGCGGGCGTAAAAATCGCAGATTTTTTATGTAAGTTTGCAGACATATTCATAAAAAGGACACAAAAGACAGATAATATGAAAAGAACATTTCTTCTGGCCGCTATGGTGGCGGCTGTTGTCTGCGCAGGGACGGATGCTTCGGCGCAGAGAAAGGCGAAGAAAAGCCAACTGGTCCTTGACGGAACGGTGGTGAATGTCAATCTGTTGGCAAGGACTTCCCCTGTCGAGGAAAAATTGAAGGCCAAGAACACGCCGGGCATTGAATATGCTCCCACAAAAACCGTTTACCTCTATCCGAAGGGACAGGGAGTGGACCAAGGGATAGTCGAGAACGGTGTGGCCGTGACCCAAGGGCCGCTTGTCTCAAACGGTCTGGAAGGAGCGGAGGTGGCCGGCGGCTGGGGATTCGTCTCCAATGTGACGGACAGCGCGCGTATTGACATATTCTTGCCTGAAAAACCGAACGGACAGATGGTCATCGCTTGTCCAGGTGGCGGGTACGCCGGCATTTCCACTTGGAACGAGGGATCTTATGTGGCAAAATGGCTGAATGACAGAAATGTCGCCTGTGCTGTTCTGAAGTATCGTCTGCCAAACGGGCATCGTCAGGTTCCGCTTCAGGATGTGCAGAACGCATTCCGTTATTGCAGGCATCATTCAGAGGACTGGGGAATAAAGCAGATCGGTGTGATGGGATTCTCGGCTGGAGGACATCTCGCCAGCACTGCCGAGACTATGTACGTTGACTCCACGACAAGGCCGGACTTCGCAGTACTCCTCTACCCTGTTATCCTGATGGACGAGAATGCCACACACAAAGGATCGGTTGACAATCTTCTCGGCGGCGAAGCGTCGTGGACCGACAGGGAGGACAAACCTTTCGGCCAATGGTACAATGGCTTGAATGAATATGACGGGCTGAAGAGAATGTACACCACCTATCGTGATGTCACCCCTACCACTCCCCCGACTTTCATCGGCGTCAGCACCTACGACAAGACCGTACCGGTTGTAAGTTCCGTGAAATTCTATCAGGCTCTCGTCAGGAACAAGGTTCCTGCTGAGCTTCATATTTATCCGAAAGGAGGTCACGGCTGGGGATTCACTGATCTGAGCATCGGCCTTGACCCAAAGGTCTGCAAGGACAATCTGGGATCGTGCAGGCCTGAGTTCTCAGCGGCTCTGGAAAGATGGCTCGGCCAGCAGCTTGAAAGCGTGAACGGCAAGAAGGAGTTGCCTAAAGTCGCCAGAGAGCAGTTCACACGCAAGCCGGACAAGGTTGTCTATCTGTACCCGGAAGGACAGAATGTTGATAAGGGAATCGAGGGCATAACACTCGGCCCTGGAGAGTCCAACGGCTGCACTAAGTCGGAGGAACTGACCAAGGATATGAATCTGAAATTCACCGGTGACAGCGCGAGGTTCGAACTTTATCTGGCAAAGAATCCGAACGGCAAGATGGTCATCATCTGCCCAGGCGGAGCCTATTGGTTCACAGCTTACGTGCACGAGGGACAATACGCCGCGGAATGGCTTAACAGTCAGGGCATCAGTGCAGCCGTGCTCAAGTACCGTCTGCCATACGGCCACTGGAACGTGCCGCTGAACGATGTGCAGAACGTGTTCCGTTATTGCCGCCACTACGCTCCGGAGTGGGGCGTGAAGCAGATCGGTGTGATGGGATTCTCAGCCGGTGGACATCTCGCGGCCACTGCATCCACGCAGTATATCGATGCAGAGACCAGGCCGGACTTCTCAATCCTTGTCTATCCGGTGATCTCCTCCGAGCCTGGAGTCGGTCACGAAGGCAGTTTCAACAACCTCATAGGAACGGAGAAAGGCTGGTACAACAGGAAAGGTAAGGATTTCGAAAGCTGGGATACCGGCAAGAAGAAATTCGAGGCCCTCAAGGAAAGATATTCATTGGACAAGCAGGTCAGCGCGGACACGCCTAAGACATTCATCATATTCAGTTCCAACGACTATGGTGTTCCGCCGGAGAACGAGGTCCGCTATTTCAACGCCCTAGTGAAGAACGGTGTCCCTTGCGAGATGCACGCCTTCCCTGGCGGCGGCCACGGCTACGGCTTCCGCAACGCCAAGTACTGCAACGACCCTATTCAGGAATATAGAAACGACTTCCTCAGCGCTATGGCCCGCTTCCTTAAGGAGTTGTAACACATAATAAAACTATCACAAGCCCCTATGGCGGTTTTGCAAACGTTCGCAAAATTGTCGTAGGGGCGTTTTTTAGGGGGTATTTACCAAAAAAATTTACGTTTCTTATGATTCGTATATGTTTCTTTTCGTTTTTTACGTTCACTATGCCGATATTGCGCTGGATTCGGGAACAGATCCCGAACCAATTTGACATCATTAAAAACTACTTCAACTATGGAGAACTCCGAGACAACAAAGGTCGGCATCCAAGACGCGACCGGCTGTTCTTCTATGGATCAAGACTTGTGACAAGGCAGATCAAACGTGGAGATGAAGACTATGTTCTGGCTCCGGTCAAGGTTATCTGCATTATGAATTACGAGGACGAGCATCCGAATTCCCCTGATGACAAGATCCTCTATCATTATCGTACTCAGGAAATCGAAACCGGAGAGCCTTTTGGTGGCCAAATGTCGTTCTTTCTTCTTGAATTGCCAAGAGTTATGCGATACAATGATGAATATGACAGTCCCATCGCAGGATGGTCCAGGATATTCAGAAATTTCACTATATTTGCCAAATCGAGGTCTGAAAAAGATGCCGTGTTCAATAAATAGGAAAGAGCGATGCGCGTCAGCGGCCTTGACGACAAGGAGATTGACAACTATTTCAGTGATATGATGACAGAAAAAGAAATGCGCCCGTACATCAAGGGTGCCGAGCAGCAAGGTTACCGCAAAGGCTTTAAGGAAGGTTCCGAACAAGGCAAGGCGGAGGTCGCAAAGTCATTGTTGTCTTTGGGCTTACCCACTGATCAGATCAAGATTGCCACGGGGCTGTCTTCTGAACAGATTGAGGCCTTGAGGTAAAATTAGGATTTGAATATTTTATTAACGACAAAGAGGGCGACTGATTAAGTCGTCCTCTTTGTCGTTAATCCGGACGGAATGTCCGGGAATATATTCATTACTCGGCTTCGGTGGTCTCGCCTGGCATCATCACAACCTCGACGAAGTTGCCGGAGTTGTAGAGTCTGGCGGCGGTGTCACGGATGGACTCCTTGGTCAGGCCACCTACCGCGGCCTCCCACTCCTTGTCGTAGTCGTAGCCGCCGCGGAAGTAGCGGAGCAGGTCTGACAGCCAGTAAGAGTTGTTGATCCGGCTTTCCGGAACATTCTTCTTGAAATGCTCGACTGTCCTTGTAAATTGCTCATCGGTCGGGCCTTCCTCGGCGAGTTTCCTGAAACCGTCCTGAGCCAGAGCCCTGAGCTTCTCGGCAAGGGCTGGCTTGCAGTTGAAGTAAACCTGAAGAAGATACCTCCCGTTAGGATCCTTGCGGGCATTAGCCACGGTGGACGCACCATAAGTACCGCCTTCGTCCTCACGGAGAGTGTCGGTGTAGATCTGGTCGAGGATGTAGCTGACAGCGCTGGCAAGAGTCTGCTCCTTGACGGTGAACGGACGGTAGTCGCTATAGACCTGAAGGACGGTTGTCAGCGGAGTCTCCATCTTCTGGTCGAAGACATCCACGACCTTGCCCTTGACAAGCTGCGGCTGCACATCAGCCCACTTGGCGGCTTTCTTGCCCTTTGGAAGAGATCCGATATATTTCTCTACCAAAGGTTTGAGGGTGTCAAGATTGACATCACCGACAATCACCATTGTGGCACCGGCAGCATCGGCGAAGAGCTTGCGATAGTTCTTCTCGATGGTCTGGAGGTTGACCTTCTCAAGTTTCTCCATAGAAAGCACCTCATTTCTTGGGTTGTCGTTGTATAGAACCTTGTTGAATCTCTTCTGGAAAGCGAAGTTAGGTGTGTTCACGAGATTAGGAAGAACGGCCTTGATCTGGGCGATGGCGTTGTCAAATTCCTCCTGATCGAAGCGAGGCTCCATAAACTCAAGGTAGAGAAGCTGGAACGCTGTCTCAAGATCCTTCACGGAAGAGTTTCCGGAGATTCCGTTATAAAGATCATCTATGAAAGGACTGACACTCACCATCTTTCCGGAAAGCATCTTGGAAAGTTCTGTTCCCTTGAATTTTGACAAACCTTGAGCGTTCTGGAACACACTGTAGATGCTGCCGTCGAATGAAGGAAGATCCTCGGTAGCGATAAGACTTTCGCCACCGTTCTTGTAGAGCGAGAACAGGATCTGATCCTTCTTGTAGTCTGTAGGCAGCACAACGACCTTCACGCCATTGGAAAGAGTCCATTCTGTCGCGCCATAGAGTGTCGTTTTGGTTTTCTTCACCTTTGCGCCCACCAATGAGGACGGATCCATAAGCGGCTCACTGGCCTTTTCCTCAGCCGGTGCCTCGATCTCGGATTTCTTCACATCCTCGACCACCTGAAGCAACTGCTCTGCGGTAGGTGTGGCGATGCCTTCCTTCTCAGGACCGCTGTAGATGACTACGAGACTGTTCTCTCCGGTGAAAGCCTGCGCAAGGACCTGGTTCATCACCTGTGCGTTAAGCTGCGCAAGAATGGCCTTCACCAACTCAAGCTTGGTGGCCGGCTCCATATACGCATAGTTACCAAAGAAGTTGTTGATCAGAGGGTTGACGAACTCGCTGTTCTTTCTGGTCTCGGCGCTGTTGGCCGCCTTCTCATAAACAGCGATGATCTTGTCCTTGGCCCTGCCTACCTCGGCTTCAGTCAAGCCGTATCTCTTCATTCTTTCAAGTTCGGTCACGAAAGCCTTGAATCCGCCAAGAATGTTGTCTTCCTTCAAGGCGACATTGGCATCAGCGCCTTCGATGACCTCGCAAAGTTTCCCGAAACCGAAACTACCGTAGAGGTATGGCGCGTCAGCCTTGGAGGTGATGTCATCAAAACGCTCGCTCATTACGGACTGAACAACGCTTTCTATCAGATCCATCATAAGACCAGCGGAAGTGGAATTGAGAGCCTCGTCCCTTGCCTCGCTTTCCCAAACCATCTCAACGGACGATGAAGTGGTCTCAGGATCAGTGATGACAGCCACACGCGGCTCGGTGAACTCCTTGAACTGAATCTTCTCCTTAGCCTTAGGGTTGACGGCGGCCGGAATGTCAGCGAATATCGACTTGATCTTTCCCTCGACTGCATCCACGTCAACATCACCCACAACGATGACTGCCTGCATATCAGGACGATACCACGTCTTGTAGAAGTTCACAAGGCTCTCAGGCTTGAATGTCTCAAGGTTCTCCTTGCTTCCGATCAGGGTACAGGTGGCGTACTTTGTGTCGCCATAGAGGTAAGGAAGAGACTTCTCGAAAGTCCTCCAGCCTGCGTTCCTGCGGGAACGTCTCTCCTCGATGATCACCGGACGCTCCTTGTCGATCTCGGCAGGATCATTCGTCACGAAATGCGAATAGTCGTGCAGGATCAAAAGGCAGGTGTCCACCACCGATTCCCTTACCAAAGGAATATTATTGAGCATATAGGTGGTCTGATCGATACCTGTGGCAGCGTTCACGTTGCCGCCGAATGAGGCTCCGATGCTCTGAAGCCAGTTAAGGATGCCCTTGTCAGGGAAATTCTTCGTGCCGTTGAAGCACATGTGCTCAAGGAAGTGCGCGAGACCGTCCTGGTCAGGTGTCTCCTGAATGGCTCCGACATTGGTGGCGAGATAGAACTCAGCCCTGCCGGCCGGCTTGTCATTGTGTCTGATGTAATAGGTCAGACCGTTCTCCAGCTTGCCGACCTTGACCGCAGGGTCATTCGGAAGCTGCTGCATCTGAGCGCTTGCCACGAACGCCGAAGCGCCCAGAAGGAAAGCGGAGACCAGAATCAAAAATCTTTTCATAACTGAATCCTTATTAGATTATTGTTGTTTTTCTGAATATTCAAGGACATCCCCCGGCTGGCAGTCCAGAGCCCGGCAGATCGCCTCCAACGTGGAAAATCTGACGGCCTTGGCCTTCCCCGTCTTGAGGATGGAAAGGTTCGCCGGAGTGATCCCGACCTTCTCGGCAAGCGCTGCGGAAGACATCTTTCTCTTCGCCAGCATCACATCAACATTGACTATTATAGACATATCATTCAATTTTCAACACAGCAAACTTACATCAAAATATTCGTTATTCCAAATATAATACTCGATTTTCGATAATTAATTATTGAATATATCGGCATCGGTAAAAATTGGGGCAAAAAACGTTATATTTCCTCTAAAAAACTGTTCCTTTCTTATTGGACGGGCGTAAAAATCGCAGATTTTTTATGTAAGTTTGCAAGGTGAAAAGCAAAATAACTATGTTAGAGGATTTCAAACTGAAGGTCTTTATGGCCGTGGCGGAAAACGGCAGTTTCACCATCGCGGCGAAGGCGCTTGGCGTTACCCAACCAGCCGTGAGCCAAAACATAGCCGAACTTGAAAGGAACATGGGAGCGGAGCTTTTCACCAGAGGCCGCGGCTCGGTGACCCTGACAGCGGCCGGAATCATTTTCAAGGAATATGCGGAAAAGATCCTCTACTGGTACTCCGCCGCAGGACAACTGTTCGGCCCCACAGGCAAGATCACCGCAAACAAACCCGTCAGAATCTCCGCCGACGGCTTCATCGCCAGCCATATTCTACCCCAGGCGCTTTCAAAACTTCTGGCCTTCAATCCGTCCCTGACTTTCTCCATCCGCAGCAAATCTTCCGGAAATGATTCAGACATAAGGATTTACGTCCAAAGACACGTGACAGAGCCATCGTTCGAAGACATCGGCACGTTCTTGTTCAGCGTGACGGCATCGGCGGTAAGCTCCAATCCGGCATATTCAAAAACGACAGACCTGAAAGCCCTTCCGCAGAGCGCCAGGCTTGCGGTTCCGAAGATATATTCAGAGATTTTGCCGCTTGATTTGAAGGCGCGCGTGGCGGTCGTGTCGGATTCTGCCGAAGCCATCGTGAAGTTGGTCGCAGATTCCCCAGACATCATCGGCCTGCTCCCCCATCCTGCCACACGCCAGGACCTCATCACGCTTCCCGTCTCTCTACCTGACCTCACCCTTGACGTTCATTTAGAAGCCCTCGAACCATCCAATCACATCGCAACAGCACTCCACCGCATTCTTTGTGACCAGTATCCGGCTTAAAAACCAACCTAATACGTTCCTAATCCATTGATTCTATCGAGAGTCTTCCTTGCCTTTGAGGATCAAGGCGACAAGGTCTTCGACATCCTCGTTTGCGATCTCCAAATCAAATTCCTCAGGATCATAGGTCTCTCCTTCCTGAAGTCCGAGCCATTCCTCGTATGAGGCCTTCTCCTCCGGGTCATCAACCTTCCCGGACAGGATGTCAAGCATTTGCGCATAGCCCCACACACCCCCGACATCTTCCGGTGGGCAGGCTCCTTTGCCTGATGTCACACAAATATCCTCGCCCCGGAGAGGCTCGTCACTGACCGATGAGACCCTGACATTGTGGATCCAGCCATCTCCGAAATCATATTCAAAAGAGATTGTGCTGCCTTTTTGCGGCAGAACATCCGCGACGGTGACGGTCATCTCGTCAATATGCCTGTTACTACAACCAAAATTGAAACTATCTCTTTCATCAATGTTGTCTCTGGACGTATAGTACACATCGCCTTTGGTGAATTGTGAGAGATGATAACCGGCCCAACCGAACGCAGTGATGAATATCTTTCCAAGATTCCCAAGCCAAAGGTTTGACGGCACTTTTATCCGTCTGAACACCTTGACAGGACATTGTTCGATGGAAGCGTATAAGATGTAAGTCTTCGATGGTTTGCTTGAGTCCACCAGCCGGTCGGCCTTTGATTTTTTCTTGCCTTTGGCTCCTCCGGCATTTCCAGTCCCTTGGCTATTCTTAGTGTTTGAAGTGGCCGTCTCACTGGCACCCACAGTTGAATATGCCGCTGTCTTAGCCTGCATCATTTCGAAGAACGAAACCATAAATGAGATTTCCGCCTCCGAGATTCCCGGGTAATCTTTCCTGATCACCTCTTTGAGTTCGTCACGTTCCTTATCAGTCATTGAAACCGCAGTATTTTTCGCAAGGTAGTCATTTTATCCGGAATCCAGATGAGATGCCGCCAAAAATCTGCATGGGTATATTCAAACTTCCGTCCCACTTCACCAACTACGGATATGAGGTGGAAAAGACCCCTAAAGAAATAGATTTGTTCCAAGTCCCAAATCTTCAATAACTTTTCATAAATATGCAAAGACAAAGGTGACAACGATTATGACTAATGCCGAAATACAAGAACTCATCAAGAAAGACGAAACACGAACTCTCGAACTGAAAAAGTCCACGGGAGAGTTGAAGCGTGATTGATGTGCCAGCAGTAGCGCAATAATTAAAGTGTGCCACCATGCGGCATAGTAACTTTTATGTTTTGTTATTTCTATATGATTGTTTGTATACCTTGGGAGTCGACACAAAGCTTCCTCTATTGAAGATGCTCCATCTAACGGATCAGATCCCGCCTTCAGCATATCTGCCACCTCTTTACGCATTTTTGCCAGATAACAATTATTTTCACTAGGAACAAACGGAGAACCACTCTTTGTATAATTAAGGCCGGGGCAAGGAGCGCAGAACTTACAATAATCTTTTTGTCCACATTCTTTATAGTCCGATCTCTTCGCTTTTTTCCAAAAAGCAAGGTGCGGACTATTCAACACATCAATAAAACTGGGCATCTTAAGATCACCTATAACAGAGGGGAAAGACGGACATAATGTCAATTTGCCGTCTGGAGTAAGACAGTAGCTCGCATATCCGGCAGCGCATATGTTCTTATCGTCCGTCACAACAACCTCTCCATAGTTCTCAACTTCCGAGCCTACATAAGATGTTAGATCTTCCGCAGAGCGCCAGGCTTGCGGTTCCGTAGATATATTCAGAGATCCTGCCATTGTACCTGAAGGCCCGCATGGCTGTCGTGTCGAATTCAGCCGAGACCATCTTGAAGCTGGTGATGAACTCCCCTGACATCATCGGCCTGCTCCCCCATCCTGCCGTACCGCCGAATCTCACCATTCTTCCCGTCACTCTTCCGAGCCTCACTCTTGACGTGCATCTTGAGGCCCGGAAGCCCCCAATCCTCTCGCCTCCGTCCTCCGCCGGATTCTCTGCGACCAATTTCCGGCTTAGTAACGTGAAAAAAATAACCTGCCTCAGATTAGGAGAAGATTTTCGAGGATAGATCTATTTTCGAAGAAGGAGTGTGCCGGTGGCACATGACTGATGAGAAAACAGATATAGACCGAAAAGATTCCTTAAGATGAGGCAGATTATTTTTTGAAGGTTATTTAGTAAGCGTTAAAAAATAAGTTGGTAAAGAATTGGCGGTATTTTCGGCATAGCTACCTTTTTTCTTTTTCAAGGGTGGTCTGTCCGGCGTGATGATGAACGATGTCGTGTCGGATCCGGTCGGCACCTTCGTGAGACTGGCGACGGACTCCCCCTGACATCAACGGCCCACCTCCTTACCAGAAGGATGCTTCAAGGTGGCTTTCAGCGACATGTGGAAGGTTAAGTTTTTTACGAAACGCTTTCAGTCCAAAGCTGGCCAGAAGCATCTGGAAGGCACTTTGACGTGAAAAACTTGTGACTTTGGCTTCAAGTTTTTCAGCCCGACACGGTCTCTACGGGCATAGGTAGGCTATGTGGCTGAAGGTGTTTTGCAAAATGGTGTTCTGTAAAATGGTGTTTTGTAAAATGGTGTTTTGTAAAATACTGACAGGGAGCGGGTAAAAAATATTACCTAGTAGTACGCACAAAAAAGAGGACAACTGTGAGTTGCAGTCGTCCTCTCTGGAATCTTGCTATGTCCGATTACTCTGCCGGGTGGATGGCGCCCATCGGGCAGGCGTCAGCGCAAGTGCCGCAGTCGATGCAGGCGTTTGGATCGATGGTGTAAACGTCACCCTCGTGGATAGCGCCCTGAGGGCACTCGCCTGCGCAAGTTCCGCAAGCTACGCAATCAGTTTCTGAAATCTTGTAAGCCATAATTCACTAAAATAAAATTGTTTTCCTTTTGTCTGCCTCCGGATTGCCGGAAACATTATGCAAATATAAATCTTAAAAATCATAATATCAAACCCCATACCACAAAAACGATGAGGGCGATCCCGACTTTTATCGCTTTTGCCTTGAAGAAGGAGGATTTGCTGTCGGCAAGAAGAGGGAGGGATGCGTGGCCGTCCTGCACGATGGAATTGGCAAGCAGGACGGGGAACGGGATTACACCGCTGGCGAACAGGGTCACAAAGACCAGATGCGGACCCGACTCAGGAATCAGGCCGACCACAATCGCAAGCAGAATCATCAGCGCGGTGTTGTCGCTGATCCACGCGGAGAGGTCGATGAAATTGAACAGGATTCCGATGACCAGGAGCACCCCGAAAGTCCAGGCGAATATGCTCGGAAGATGCTTGCGGACAATATGCTCCCAAAGATGCTCCTCGACGAAGTGGTCGGAGGCGAAAAGCAGCGCCCCCAACACTACAAGACTTAGAGCACCGAAAAGCCAGAAAGTCCACTCCTCGTCAAAAACGGCAAGTCCCTCTGCCTCACCTCCTTCCTCCAGGAGGCCAAGCAGCAGGGCGGCTATGAATATCACAACCCCAAAGAACATTAATATTCTTGTCCTGCCGAAATGTCTTCCTTCCTTGTGATGATGTCCGTCCTGATGCTCGCATCCGTCTCCGTGAAGTTCAAAGGAATCCTCAAGACGGGTTGGCAACGGCTTGTCACCGGACGAGAATCTGTCGATCAGCAGTCCCGTCACAACGGCCAGCACAAAAAGGATAAGGAACAGCAGAGCGGCCTTGCCTGGGAACAAAGCCAGCATCATAAACGACTCATCCCCGGCCGTGGCGATCATCATAGCGACCAGCGCGCCGAAACTCAGCATCCTGTGCGTGTAGAGCGACACTGCTGCGAAGCCACCGACACATCCTGGAACCGAGCCAAGTAAGGCAGACACAAGCACTTGGGCAAAGCCTGATTTCTTCAGGGATCTGAATATCCTGCCGTCCGACTCCACATTGAAAGACTCGATGATCATCATCATGACGACCACCAAGCCGGAGATCAGGACAGCGCCACGCAAAGCGTCAAGTAAAACGGAAATGATCATGGTCTGTTACGCTGTCACCCAGCCGGTGAGATAAAGGTTGATGATAGGACGGAGAGGTGAGTTCGTGGTCAAGGTCAAGACTATCAGGCACTCCCCTGCCGGGAATCCCTTCGTGTCGAAAGTCACCTTCAGGTCACCTTTGCCGCCTGCGGGAACATCCGCGAAAGCCTGCGCCTTCACGTGCGAGCTCTCTGAATCCACCTTATATATTCTTAAAGGAGATTTGCCTTTGTTGGTGAAATGGAATGTGCAGTCCACATTCGTTCCGGCTTTGACCTTGCCGAAGGAGAATGTGCTCTCGTCCGCTATCGGATTGGAGCCCTCGTTACGCTCTTTGTCCGTGAGCGATGAGAAATTCTCTTTCGTGTACGTGAATATTCCTATGCGGCTCTTGCCGGCTCCGAGTTCAGGATTAGGGTCAGCCACGATGGCCTCGGCACCGGCCGCCACTGACTCTTTCTCCGCCGACTTCGAGACAACCGCCTTGTACTGGCGGCCGTCCACCAGCGGAGTCGCATAGTAATAGTTCTTCCCCCAATGGTTTCTGTCTGCTGTGACCGTGTAGTTCAGTTTGACAGTGGACTGCGCCGGAACGGGGTTCGGCGACACCTTTACCGAGAGTCCCTCACTGACATCGGAGAAACTGACCGACAACGGCTTGTTTCCGAGATTGGCCACCAGAACCGTTCCGCTCTTTTGCTGTCCTTGAGACAGATTTCCACCCTTAATGTCCACTTTCTTGAAGGCCAGATTGCCGAAACGGATCGGATAAAGTTCCCCCAAAGAGAGCTGCTTGTCGTGGGTAACGCCTCTTAGCCTCAGGACGACAGGCTGCTTCAAACCAGAGAAATATGCGGTCAGAGACTTGTCGAACGGATAGCCTCCCTTCTCGTCATTCTTGAAGGTGGCCTTGATGGTTCCGGTCTCCCCCGAAGCGATTGGCTTCCGGGTCCATTCCACATTCGTGCATCCGCAGGAAGATACGACATTATAGATCAGCAATGCTTTCTCCCCCACATTCTTGACCGTGAATGTGGCCGTCACAGGGCCGTCCGACACCAGGATGTCCCCGAAATCGTGCACGGTCTTGTCCAGCTGGACGACTCCGCCGAATGTGTTGTCCTTGCCGGAGCCTTGGGCGGCGATGACACCGCTGGCGGACACAAGCAAAAGCACCGCGGCGGCAATATGCTTGAATATATTCATAAATCACGCTGTTTAATTATTTGACGAGCCCTCGCATCAAGGAGACTTTCAAACAAACGCTTCATAATATTCATAAGGAATGCAAATTCCTTTCCATTGGCAAATTTACCATTTAATAGGTACTTTTTCAAGTCCAAGTAATCCAATCGCAGGAAATAGTTCTGAAATCGCCGTCAACATTCGAGGGCATCTGATGGGACAGAGAGTTCCAAGAGGCAAGAGGGACAAGAAGGACGGAGGAGGAGAATATTTATTTTTTAATGCGTGCCAAATTTTGTAATTTTGTACGATTATGCGATTAAGATAAATGGCGAACATAGAACAGAACTACGACTACACTGACGACAACATACGGACCCTGGAAGGTGTCGAACACATCCGCCGGCGTCCGGGAATGTACATCGGAAGACTTGGCAACGGCTCCAACCCGGGAGACGGCATTTATGTGCTGCTCAAGGAGATCGTGGACAACTGCATCGACGAGTTCTCCGCCGGATTCGGCAAGCAGGTCCTCATCAACATCGAGGACAGGCAGGTCTCCATCAGGGACTTCGGACGAGGCATTCCGCTCAACTCCGTCATCAAGGCCACCAGCCAGCTGAACACCGGAGGAAAGTTCGACGACAAGGCTTTCAAGAAGTCCGTCGGACTCAACGGTGTGGGTACCAAGGCGGTGAACGCCCTGTCAGAGAGTTTCTACGTGGAGTCGTTCCGAGGAGGAGAGAGTTCCTGGGCCCGCTACGAGCGCGGAGAGCTGGTGGGCAGCGACAGAAAAGAGAAAGTCAGCGAGAAGAACGGAACCCTCGTGGTCTTCACACCGGACAGCACGATGTTCGGGAACTTCGAGTTCAACATGGACTACGTGGAGACCATGGTCAAGAACTACTCCTACCTGAAGAAAGGTCTGGCGATAGTCCTGAACGGAGTCACCTACAAGTCCGAGAACGGCCTTCTGGACCTTGTGAACGACAATCTTTCCGAGACCCCGCGCTATGCTCCGATCCATCTTGTGGGCGAGGACATCGAGGTCGTCTTGACCCACGGCAACTCCTACGGCGAGAACATCGCGTCGTTCGTAAACGGCCAGAACACCCGTGACGGAGGAACCCATCTGGCCGCTTTCCGTGAGGCCATCGCCAAGACACTCAAGGATTTCTTCAAGAAGAACTACGCTCCTGAGGACTGCCGTCAAGGCGTAATAGGAGCGATCAGCATACAGATTCAGGAGCCGAACTTCGAGGGTCAGACGAAGACCAAGCTCGGTTCCACCTATATGTGGGAAAAGGAGAAGACGGACGGGAACGGCAAGAAGGTGCAGAATCCGGATGGCTCCATAGAGATCGACCGAGGGCCAACCATCCGATCGTACGTCAATGACTTCATCGCCAAAAATCTGGACAACTACCTGAGAATCAACAAGGACATTGTTCCGATCATCGAGAACAAAATCAAGGAGTCCCAGGCGGAGCGCGAGGAAATCGCCGGGATCCAGAAGAAGACCAGGGAAAGAAACAAAAAGGCGAATGTCTATAACCGCAAGCTGCGCGACTGCCGCTTCCACTTCTGTGACAAGCTGCCTAAAGGCAAGCAGGATCTCGCGGAGCAGACAAGCATATTCATCACGGAGGGTGACTCCGCGAGCGGTACCATCACCAAGGTGAGGAAAGCCGAATACCAGGCGGTGTTCAGTCTTCGCGGCAAGCCGATCAACTGCTACAAGGAGAGCCGCAAGAAGGTGGCCGAGAACGAGGAGCTGAACCTGCTGGTCTCAGCCCTGGGAGTCGAGGACGACCTTGACAACCTGCGCTACAACAACATCATCGTGGCGACCGATGCCGATGATGACGGAATGCACATCAGGATGCTCGTGCTGACCTTCTTCATGAAGTATTACCCGGATCTTATCCGCCGCGGACACGTACATATTCTTCAGACTCCGCTTTTCAGGGTGGCCAACAAGAAGGAGAGGCGCTACTGCTACTCCCCCGAGGAGAAGGAGGCCGCCGTCAGGGAGCTGAAGACCGCCGTGCAGATCACGAGGTTCAAGGGTCTGGGAGAGATTTCTTCGGACGAGTTCGTGGATTTCATCGGCGAGAACATGAGGCTGGACCTCGTGAAGCTCTCCGACGAGGAATCCATCGCGGACATTATGGAGTTCTATATGGGCGACAACACGATCGACCGCCAGAACTTCATCAGGGCGAACCTGCGTTCCGAAGAGGAACTTGAAGACGTAAACATCTAATATTCATTGATTATGTCACGTTGGGCTAAATTTTGCGGATGGCTGCTGAAGAAGATGGGCTGGACCACGGTAGGTGGCCCCGCGCCGGAAAGCAAATGCATCATTCTCGGTGTGCCACACACTTCCGTGTGGGACTTTGTGGTCTCCTACCTTTTCTACACGCAGTTCGACCGGACGGCGCACGTTATGATCAAGAAGGAGTTTTTCTTCTGGCCGGTCGGGGTGTTCCTCCGCAAGGTCGGCTGCATTCCTGTGGACAGGGGCAGCGCCGCCGCGATGGTAAAGGGCCTCATCGAGGAGATGGAGAAAGTGGATCAGTTCCACCTCGCCATCGCCCCCGAGGGAACCAGAAAAGCCGTGAAGAAATGGAAGACCGGCTACCACCTCATCGCAAGAGAGGTCGGATGCCCTGTCTATATGGGATTTTTTGACTGGAAGACCAAGCGCGTCGGCATCGGCGAGAAGGTTGAACTGACGGATGACGCGCGCGCAGACACCGACAGAATCCAGACGATCTACGAAACAATGCACTTCGAGGGCAAGCACCCAGAAGGCTACATCACTCATTAAACAATCAATTATGCCATTTTTCAGCCAAAACAGGGAGAATTATGTCACGACCCTGGCCAAGCTATTTGAATATGCCACCGACAACTACGCCAAGCGGCCGCTCTCGCGGTTCGTCGAAGGTGGGCAGGAATATACCTACGACAGTTTCAAGCACAAGTGTCTGGAGCTTTCACACCGGTTCAACAGATTCGGGATCAGCGCGAGGGACAAGGTAGCCATCCTTTCCAACAACATGCCCAACTGGACGGTTGCGATGTTCTCGTGCGTGCCTTTCGGACGTGTGACCGTGCCAATCCTGCCGGACTCGTCGGAAAGCGAGGTCACAAACATCATCAACCACTCGGAATGCAAGGCCATCTTCGTGTCCAAGAGACTCCTTAAGAAACTCAGTCAGGAGGTGATCGACAAACTGACCCTCGTGATCGACATAGAGACGTTCGACTTCATCAAGAAGGACGACAAGGCTTTCACCTGTGAGGGTCACGGTGTTGATCCACAGGCCGACGATCTTGCGTCAATCATCTACACATCAGGCACTTCCGGAAAGGCCAAAGGCGTGATGCTCAGCCACCGAAACTTCTGCCAGAACATCATCGCGGCCTACCACGCCCAGAAGGCCGGGAAGCACGACCGCTGGCTCTCCATCCTGCCGATGTCGCACACCTACGAGATGGCGTTCAGCGTGCTTTACCCGCTGTACGTCGGAGGCTGCGTCTATTATATTCAAAAACCGCCCACACCGAGCATCCTGATGCAGACGATGAAGAAGGTCAAGCCGACCATCATGTGCTCCGTGCCGCTGATCATCGAGAAGGTCTACAAGAACAGCGTGGTTCCGACGGTGGAGAAGAGCCGCGTGCTTTCCTGGATGAAGGGACACACGCCGAGACTCCTCTACTGGCTCATCGGGAAGAAACTCTACGCATCCTTCGGCGGGAAACTGAAATTCTTCGGCATCGGAGGATCAAAGCTGGATCCGACCGTCGAGGACTTCCTCAACAAGGCCGGATTCCCCTATGCGATCGGCTACGGCCTGACAGAGACCGCGCCGCTGATCACGAACGCGTGCGTGGGAAAGACGGTGGTGGGATCGATCGGCGTTCCGGCCTACAACGTGGAGGTCAAGCTCCAGAACGTGAACCCGGAGACCGGCGAGGGCGAGATTGTCGCCAAGGGTGACAACGTGATGCTGGGCTACTACCGCGACCCGGAAAGGACACGCTCCGTGCTGACCGACGACGGCTGGTTCCGCACCAACGACCTTGCGTGCCAGGATTCCAAAGGACGCTACTACATCAAGGGAAGGCTCGGGAACATGATCGTGGGGCCTTCCGGCGAGAACATCTACCCGGAGGAGATCGAACAGGTAATCAACACGTTCAACGGTGTGAATGAGTCCCTTGTGGTCGAGAGGAACGGCAAGCTGGTGGCCCTCGTCAAGTTCGACGACAACGTCCTTGACTGGAACCAGGAGCGCGAGGACAAGTTCTTCGACAACCTCCAGTCAATGAAGGAGGCTGTTCTTGAATATGTCAACAAGCACGTCAGCAAGCAGTCCAAGATCGGCGAGGTCGAGGCGATGAAAGAGGAGTTCGACAAGACCGCCACGCACAAGATCCGCCGTTTCAAGTACAAGGAAGGGGCGCAGAAAACTGGCGAAGGCGCTTCACAGGACTCTGAAAACAAACCCGAAGACAAGGCCTCTTCTCAGAAATAGCCTTTGAGAAAGGGCATCACATAGAAACCGGATCCTTACCAATTCCGCTCGCGGTAAGGGTTCGGTTTGTCGATTACAGGGAGTCCGGAGTCATTCAGGACCTTGACGCAGTCGTGGATGCTGATCTCGGCGTCCGGCTTCCACTTTGAGAAATCATTGTCTTTGATGGTCACATCGCCGCAGAACTGCACGTCGATCACGGGCTGCCCAGGGAACAGCGGCGCATAAGACTTGGAATCAATGAATATGTTGTCAGAGATGTCGAGCGTTCCGACGCTTCTGGCATAGACAATCTGGCTGTCAAAGGTTTCCACGATGTTGCCGGTGAAAGTCACGCTGTTGTGGTAGTGGAAGTCGTTGCCCCTTGTCTTGGTCGGGATCTCGGGATCGATCTGGAGGATGGCCTGCGGGCCGTTCGCGCCGATGGCCAGATCCGTGAACTTGTTGTTTCTAATCACGATGTTCTTTGTCCTTCCGGACTCGTACCAGAAGTTGGCGTCGCCGCTGACACAGATTCCGGACATCTGCGAGGCGAAATCACAGTCCTCCACAAGCACGTCGCCATAGGTCGAGAGCAGAAGGCTTCTGGCCCTGTTGTAGCGAACGGTGCAGTTCCGAATCGTGACATCCGCGCCTCTGGAGATGTTCTCAAGGGCTATGTTCGTCGGATCCGCGACTCCGCCAAGATCGAAATCGGTCTCTATGATGTAGGCCTTGAGGTCGGACTTGTCGATGCTCCTGATCCTGCCGGAGCCGACCGGACGAAGATTGGACTTGTCCACAAAGCTGATCACGTCACCCTCGTCGGCGAACTGGTCCCCCACCTGTTGGAAATGACCGAAATGCGCTCGTAAAGTATTCACCGACAGCACCGAGTCCACAAGCATATATATTCCGTGAATGTTGGCGGCATCGTCCAGCATACTCTCGAACAGGCTGTCCTCGATGATTATCTTTCCGTTGCAGCTGACAAAGTGGGTCGCGTCAGCGGAAGTGGTGACCATCCTCGGAGAATCTTCGTGAGCCGCAGTAGAGAAGCCTTTCACCGAGATATTCTCTGAATATTCAGCTATCAGTCCCATCCCGCCACTCCGGTAGATGTGGACATTCTCTATGTTTATATTCTTTGATGACAGCACTGCCATCGCCGGGAAACGTCTGTTAAGTCCTGTAGGTCCTTTGTCATCCCAGACGCTTCCAACAGGCGGAACGTCCCTCGCGCTCAGGCGGGTGAACTCGACCACGCCGTCGCCGAGATCCCGTGCTCCCATCTCGCCCGACCAATAGCCGTGGTCGTAGGCGCAGGTGTCGAAGAAAGGTCTGTGGGTCTTCGGGTCGAAAAGGATGCTCTCCCCCATCGAATACTCCCAGTCATAGCCTCCGAAGAAAAGCCTGTCGCCTTCGATACGGTACTTGGTGTCCGGGAAGACCTTGACAGTGAAGCTTCTGCTGACCGGATCGCTGGAGAGAACCGTCCCTTCGAAAGTCCAAGGATAGTCGTAATCAACCGACACACCCTTGATGGTGACATTGGACGACCCCTTGACGGCGAACGGCACCATGCACCCGTGGAACATGAAGTCGGAGCCGTCGCCTTCGATCGTGACATTCCTCATGTCCTTGATCAGGAAGGCTATGCGCTTGTCACCGCTGTCGTTGTTCGAGAGCGTCAGGAACTCCCGCGCCCCCTGCTCCGGGTAGAACAGGTAAAGCCCCTTCCCGAAACAAATCCTCACATTACCTTTCTGATGTGACTTCAGGATTTCAACAACAACCGGAGTGTAATCCTTGACATTAGGGTCGAAAGCGACATCTACGGTTTTCACTGAACACGATGTCATCACTGCCATCATGATGGCCGCAAGTATGGTCAATATCTTATTCATAAAACTTAATTCTTTGTCGATTTGGAAGTCTGGCGTTGGCCGAGACGTTGAGCGAAGTAAAGATTGGCGAGGGCGAGGACAAGACCGAGGATGGCGAAGAGCAGCATTCCCCACCAGGGCCAGACGAGGGATAATGAATATGCCGCGTACGCGATGAGAGGGACGGAGATAATGCTGGTCACAAGTCCGGGAACATAGCCTTTGATGGTTACAGCACGCACGAGGTTTATCAGGGCGCACACTGAATATGCCATAAAGACTGTCGTCCAGACGAGTTCGGCCCATAAACCGCCGGCGAACAATGCAGCGGTCGAAAGGAGAACCGCAAGGAAACCAACAACAGCGGCAATGACTAACGCTGACATATTCATTCCGGAAAGGCGGAAGAGGATATTCACTAAACTTTGGTGCGCCTCATCCGAGGAAGCGCTATGATGTGATGCCCACCGTCTGGCGGTAAACACCACCTCTAACGCATGGCAAAAGGATACCGCCAGGATCGGGAGAACTATATACAGTATCGAAAGTGCGCTCATATTCGTTGTTTGTTACATTTCAGCAATATAGAGGCTCAACCTGATTTCTATGGCTGAGTCCATAGGCGTGATTCACTTCAAGCCGGTTTGTCATTGGAACAGCAGCGGGACGAACCGGCTGAGGTAGATGCGCCAGTTGCGCCAGATGTGGCCGCCGTCGGACTCTACGTAGGAATATTCATAACCGGCGTCATCGAGTTTCTTGCGGAAGTCGGAGTTGGCCTGATAGAGAAAGTCATCCTTTCCGATGCCGATCCAGAAAAGTGATGGTTTGGTGGCGAAAAGCCTCGCCAGTTTGCTGTCAAAGTCCTCATAGACAGGAGATTTCTTTTCCGGGAATATGGCGGCGGAGAACAGGCCTATGTACGAGAATGTGCCGGGATATTCCTTTGAGATGTGGAGGGAATGGAACCCGCCCATCGACAGTCCGGCTATCGCGCGTCCCTCCTTTTTGCGGATTGTACGATAGTGGGAGTCAACATATTCAATGATTTCAGGGAAGGAGGTTTCGTAGGTGCCGTCCATTGTCTTCGGAAGGTTGAACTGTGGCTGGACGAGGCCGTTGGAAGTCTCGCCCGGGGCGGCCTCCTGCGAGGCGTTGCCGTTCGGCATCACCACGATCATCGGCTTCGCCTTGCCTTGCGCGATGAGGTTGTCAAGGATTTGGGAGGCGCGGCCGAGTTCCATCCACGCCTGTTCGTCCCCGCCCATTCCGTGCAAAAGGTAAAGCACAGGGTATCTGGCCTTTCCGTTGTTTTCATAACCTGCCGGAGTGTAGACCGTCATCCTGCGCCTCATTCCAAGCGAAGGGCTGTCATACCAGACCTTCGACACCGTCCCGTGCGGCACGTCACTGACTTTGTAAAGGTCAGCCTGTCCGCCGCCGACAATGAATATGCTCGTGACCGTGGCCACATCCCTTATCTGATAGACATTCGACGGGTCGTTCATACGCTGGCCGTTCACTATGAAAGAGTAGCTGTAAAGCTCCGGCTCAAGAGGGGCACTGGTATATTCCCAGACACCGTTCTGATTCTGTGTCAGTTCAGCGATGCCCGGAACCTCGAACTCGCCGTTCGGAGTGCTGATTTTCTGTGGCGGCAGAAAGTCGCCGGTCACCTGGACTCTTATTACATTTGGGCCGGAGTACCTGAAAGTCACCGTGTTGTCTTCATTGATTTGAGGGGACACCACCTGCGCCCCGCTCCAAAGCGCCTGCTGCGCGGAAGCGTCCGGAGCCATGGAGGACGCGAGCATAACCATTGCCGCCAGACAAAACAATTTATGAATATGTTGTCTCATAATATGACCTAATGTTTATGTCGTTTATATGGTTGGTTGGTTCGACACTTCGGCAGCTCAGTGCACCGCAGGCTCACCAACCATATAACGTCAGAATATCAAGATAAAACACAGAGCGGCGAACGCGGCTCCGGCGATCGGGCCGAGGACAGGAACCCAGCTGTAGTTCCAGCCGCTGTCACGCTTAGGGCTCTTGAAAGGAAGAACGGCATGGGCGATACGCGGGGCAAGATCCCTTGCCGGATTGATCGCGTAGCCTGTCGCACCTCCAAGGGACATACCGATCGCCATAATGAGCATTGTGACAGGGAAGGAGCCGCTCGCGCCAAGGCCGACTTCCGAGGTGTTGCCACTAACGGAGAACATCAGGATGCTGAACACCAGCAGCCAGGTTCCGACGAACTCGCAGAAGAAGTTCCTCGCCGGATTGTAGATGGCCGGCATCGTGCAGAACGTACCGAGTTTCGTGTCCGGATCGTCAGTGGCATCGTAATGATCCTTGTAGAATGCCCAGACAAGGGTCGCACCGCAAAAGCCACCTAACATCTGCGCGATGATGTAGCCTAAAACCGAAGCCCAAGGGAACGAGCCAGCCACGGCCAAACCAATTGTCACGGCCGGATTGAGATGCGCTCCTGAATATGGTCCAGCGATGAAAACTCCGCACATCACGGCAAAGCCCCACGCCAAGGTTATCACTACCCAACCGGCGCCCTTGCCTTTGGATTTCTCAAGGCTGGTGCAGGCGCAGACTCCGTCACCCATAAGGATTAGTACTAGCGTGCCGAGAAACTCGGCGAAATATGGATTCATAATATTCACTACTTATTGGTTAATGTTCGTCCGATAGCGTCGGCCCATCCGGCTTTGGCCGCCTTGACGGCATCCTCATCCATCGAAGGAGTGAAGACGCTGTCTGCCTCCCATTGCTTCTTCACGTCATCAAGGCTCTCCCAGAAGCCGACAGCCAGCCCGGCAAGGTAAGCCGCACCGAGAGCCGTCGTCTCGGTCACTTTAGGCCTTATGACTTTGGCGCCAAGGATGTCGGACTGGAACTGCATCATAAGGTTGTTGCGGGACGCGCCGCCATCCACTTTTAATTCCCCGAGATGGATTCCGGAATCCTTCTCCATAGCCGAGACAATGTCCATTGTCTGGAATGCGATGCCTTCAAGAGCCGCTCTGGCGATGTGTGCCGCCGTGGTTCCACGGGTTATTCCGAATATCCCGCCTTTAGCATACTGATCCCAGTACGGAGCACCAAGTCCCGTCAACGCAGGCACCATATAGACTCCACCATTGTCCGGTACAGAGGCCGCAAGAGCCTCAACCTCAGATGAACTCTTGATGATTCCAAGGCCGTCACGCAGCCATTGAACGACAGAGCCGGCAACGAATATAGACCCTTCAAGGGCATAGTCCACCTTGTCGCCTATCTTCCACGCGATGGTGGCGAGAAGGTTGTTCTTAGACATTATCGGCTTCTCACCTGTGTTCATCAGCAAGAAACAACCTGTGCCGTAAGTGTTCTTGACGGATCCCGGCTCGGTGCACATCTGACCGAACAGGGCGGCCTGCTGGTCACCGGCTATTCCCGCGACAGGAACGTTTCCGCCTAAAAGATCAGTCTCTCCATAAACTTCCGATGAGGATTTGACCTGCGGCATCATCGATGCGGGAATATTCAGAAGATCAAGAAGTTCTTCATCCCATTCCAGTGTGTTGATGTTGAACAGCATCGTACGGGAGGCGTTGCTCACGTCCGTGATGTGCTCGTGTCCGCCGGTCAGGTTCCACACCAGCCAACTGTCCACTGTGCCGAAGCGAAGCTTTCCCTGCTCGGCACGCTCACGGGCTCCCGGTACATTCTCAAGGATCCAGCGTATCTTCGTTCCGGAGAAATAAGCGTCGATGATGAGGCCGGTCTTGCGGCGGATCATATCCGTCACTCCCGCGGCCTTGAGCGAGTCGCAATATTCAGAAGTCCTTCTATCCTGCCACACGATGGCATTATAAACAGGTTTTCCTGTCTCGGCATCCCACACGATAGTGGTCTCGCGCTGGTTGGTGATTCCGATGGCGGCGATGTCCGCTCCCCCAAGTCCAAGCGATGTGACCGCCTCAGTCATCATCGCATATTCGGTGGCCCAGATTTCCATCGGATTGTGCTCCACCATCCCCGGCTTCGGGAAATGCTGTGTGAATTCCTTCTGGCGAACAGCCATAGCCTCGCCTCTCTTATTGAAAACAATGGCCCTTGACGAGCTCGTGCCCTGATCCAGGGCAATGACATATTCTTTCATATTCAAGAACTAATCTTCATTAACGTGTTAATAATCCTGGTCACGCCTGCATGGAAAGCAAGCAGACAAACGATTCCATGACGACCGTTTGTCCAAACAAATGTATAAAAATTTCCTTTCAACTCCAACCTTTCCTCTAAAGGTTAATGAATATGCTAATGAATATTCAAGCGCCGGAATATTCCGCTTCCATTGCCCTTCGCATCTATGAATATGCCATCATTCTTTGAACTCGCACTCCTGGGTAACACTTCACCCACAAAACGTTGCCGAAAAGAGCATGAAATACCTCTTAAGCAACAAAAACGCCATAAATCGTTACCGTTCAGAGACGTCTCTCACACGGCTATAATTGATAAAATCCTATTAATAAATAAGTTACAAAACGTTGCTCTCCTGCCATGACTAGCAATAATTTGTAACACATTGTTAGTCAATCGAGACTGTTTCTCAAAGATAAGTACCACCTCGTCGAGAACATTTTGCGATATATATGCTCCCGTCAGAGATAAAAAGCAATGCGACGGAAGCAATTTTGTGCAACACTGCGCTTTCTGGGCCCCGAGCGTTGCCCGAGAGGGCTAAGAAGAGATCCGTGGCAACATTTTAACGTGATTTCGTTGCTAAAGAGGGACGAAAAAAGACCGCAGGAAATCTGCGGTCTAAAATATTGCCAGCCAAAATCGGCTTCACATAAACTTGGGATTAGGCCTCGGCCTCAACGGTTACCTTTACGGTGGCCTTGACGGTCTTGTAGCACTTGACGGTACCTTCGTACTCGCCTACGGTCTTGATCTCACCGAGGGTGATGTTCTTCTTGTCAACCTCTACACCAGCGGCCTTGAGAGCCTCTTCGATCTGAGCTGTAGTGACAGAACCGTAGATCTTGCCGGACTCGCTGACCTTTACGGCCACCTTGACCGGTGTGGCCTCGATCTTGGCTGCGAGAGCCTCGGCGTCAGCGATAAGCTTGGCCTCTTTGTGAGCCCTCTGGCGCTTTGTCTCCTCAAGCTGCTTAAGAGCGGACTGAGTGGCGGCGCAAGCGAATCCCTGAGGGATAAGGTAGTTGCGGCCGTAACCTGACTTTACCTCTACCACATCTCCGGCCTCGCCGAGATTGGCAACTTCTTTCTTCAAAATGATCTTCATAATCTCGCTCTCCTATTATTTAAGAAGGTCAGTTACATAAGGAAGCAGAGCAAGGGAACGAGCCCTCTTCACTGCCTGAGCGACTTTCCTCTGGAACTTCAGAGAAGTACCGGTGATACGGCGAGGGAGAATCTTACCCTGCTCGTTGAGGAACTTCTTAAGGAACTCAGCGTCCTTGTAATCAACATACTTGATGCCTGCCTTCTTGAAACGGCAGTACTTCTTCTTCCTAACCTCTACTGTAGGAGGATTGAGATAGCGGATTCCTGCGTTCTGTGCGTCATTCTGTGCCATAATTCATTCCTCCTTGATTATGCGTTTTCCTCTGTTTTCTCTTCAGCGACTACCGGAGCCTCAGCCGGAGCCTCCTCTGCCTTAGGAGCGGCAGGCTTGTTCCTGTTCTCCCTTCTCTTCGCGGCGTAAGCCTCGGCGTGCTTGTCAAGAGCCACGGTAAGGAACCTGATGATCCTCTCATCACGGAAATACTGGGTCTCAAGGGTGGCGATGAAGCTTGGCTCAGCCTTGAACTGGATAAGATAATAGAATCCTGAGGTCTTGTGCTGGATTGGATATGCCAGCTGACGAAGTCCCCAGTCCTCCTCGTACACTACCTCGCCACCATTGTCGGCGATCAGTTTTGTGTACTTGGCAACCGCTTCCTTCATCTGTTGTTCAGACAAAACGGGAGTTGCGATGAAAACGGTCTCGTACTGTTTTAACATTTGACTTAATTGTTTAATAATAAATAAATTGCAATCCTTTCGGGGACGTATGCCAACCCAAAAGGACTGCAAATATAGTCAATTATCTCAACTTTCGCAAATTAGCGGTCAAATCGCATTTGAATATTCATACAAAATCCGCGAATATGTCCGGCGCTTCGGCAAGCTCAGCGTCAGAAATGACTATTGCCGCCAACCTCATAGTGAGGAAAACTACTTTTCAGGAATATTCTCAAGCACGGCGACGAGGAACTTCCAGGTCTCGGCGACGGAGGCGATGTTCACGCGCTCGTCCGGAGAGTGAGGATAGAGGATGGTAGGTCCTATGGAAACCATCTCCCAGTTCGGATACTTGGCTCCCATAATGGCGCACTCAAGTCCTCCGTGGGTGGCCGTGATCTTGAGCTCCTTTCCGAATAGGCTCTTGAAGGTGTCCTCCAGAACCTTGATCATCGGAGTGCCGAGTTTAGGAGCCCAACCGCTGTAAGCGCCTGATGTCGAATATTTCGCGCCGGCGAGCTCAAAGACGTAACGGATCGAGTCAGCGAGGTACATCTTGGCGGCGTCGATCGAGCTGCGGGTCAGAGAATGAACCGTAAGATGCCCTTTCTGTGTGCGGACGATAGCCATATTGGTAGAGGTCTCGGTCAGGCCAGGAAGAGTGTCGCTCATCCTCTGGACACCGTGAGGGCAGGCAAGGATGGCCTTGACAGCCTTGCCGATCACCTTAGGGCTGATGTAACGGGCAGCCGGAGCGCTCTGCTTCTCATAGATGAGAATCATATCCGGGTCTGAGTACTGGTACTCGAACTTGGACTCCTCGAACTTCTTCTCAACGAGAGCCTTGACCTTGCGCGAGTCCGCTGACGGGACGAGGATCTCGGCCTCGGCCTCGAACGGGATGGCGTTGCGGAGGGATCCACCGGTGATGGACGCGACCTTCACGTCATATTCAGAGATTACGGCTTCGAGAAGACGGCAGATGATCTTGTTGGCGTTGCCCCTGAAGAGGGAAATGTCCATTCCGGAGTGTCCGCCCTTGAGTCCCTTGACGGTGATCTTGTAGCCGACGAATCCTTCAGGAGTCTTATATGTTCTGTAAGCGAAGTCAGCCGCGCCGTCAACTCCACCGGCGCAACCGGTGCAAAGCTCGCCTTCCTCCTCAGAGTCAAGGTTCAGAAGAATGTCTCCCTTTAATATTCCGGCCTTGAGCGAGTTGGCACCGGTCATGCCGGTCTCCTCATCGTAGGTGATGAGAGCCTCAAGCGGGCCGTGCCTCAAAGTCTTGTCCTGAAGAACGGAAAGAGCGAGAGCGACTCCGATTCCGTTGTCGGCTCCGAGGGTAGTTCCCTTCGCGGTCACCCACTCCCCGTCTATCTCGGTCTCGATAGGATCAGTGAGGAAGTCGTGCTTCGTGTCAGCGGTCTTCTGCGGAACCATGTCCATGTGGGCCTGCATTATCACTCCCTTGCGGTTCTCGTAGCCTGGAGTGGCCGGAACTGTGAATATGATGTTGCCGGTGTCGTCCTTCTTCACGTCAACACCGTGTTCTTTTCCCCAGCCCAGGAGATAGTCCTGAACCTTGCCTTCGTGCTTTGAAGGACGAGGAACCCTTGTCAGACCGTAGAAGTTCTCCCAAACGGCCTTTGGCTGCAAATCTTTAATTGTCATAGCGTTACTTATTAATATGTGAATATTTGAAAATTATTTCGAAAGCGGGAAATAGCCCTCCGTTCCGAGCTGGTAGACAGCGATCCTGTCTTGAAGGAGGGATGTCACACCGTCGGAGAGGCGTACCGTGCAGATGGCCGGGATCCTGTAGATGGCCACATTGGTCTTGGACTGGACAGCCTTGCCTTCAGCCTCCCCTATGGGCTGAGGAATAACCTCAAGAAGGTAAGGCTTACCGGACATGTTGTCGGCGGAGACCACGCCATCGGTGTCGGAAATTCTGAATGCCACATAGGTCTGGGATTTCCTGTCCTTCACCGGAACCACATCACATTTCAGCTTCTGGGTCTGGAAATCGCTGTAACCGATGAACATCGACATGTATTCCTTCTCCAAGGCGGAGATCTCGGCAAGTGCGGCGCCCATGGCCTCGCCGCTGTAGGTCGCGTCGGTGTCGCCGGTGACGATCTGAACCCTCTTCTGACGAAGGTTGAAAATCATGTCGGCGGCTTCCTTAGCCCTCTGTTCCAAGGACTTCTGGACAACCATATTCTGCTGCACGGCGATGCGGTTGTAGGATGCGTCTTCCTTTACTCCGCGGTAAAGCGTGGCGGCCTCGGATGTGAGGTTGGAACTTACACCCTTTCCGTTGAAATCTGCCCCAGCCTGCGTGGTGAACCTCCACTCGGCGCTCTCACCGAAACTTCCGTCATTGACCGCGATAAGCCCCTGGGAGGTAAGCGAAAGGAAAGACTGTGTGGCCTTGTCAGGATTGACATAGTAGCGGAAATTCTGGTCGGCCTCGATGTACGGGGTCATACGGACCGTGCTGAGCGTGCAGGTGGTCTGGTCTGCCTGACGGGCGTCAACGCCAAGATATTTCTGGGCGTACTTGGCGTAAGGGCCTGCATAGAAATATTCACGGACGGCCTCCACCTCGATTGTAATGGTGGTCTGAGGAAGGGCGTAGGAAACGGTTCCTACGGGATCCTGGGCCGAGATTCTTCCGGCTGGCAGCAAAGCGGCGGCCAGACAGAGAAGCGATACTGTGCGGTAATTCTTCATATTCATAAAATTTTTGTCATTTCCATCTTTTGTGCGTCCAGAGGTAGTTCTCCGGGTGTTTTTCCAGATCGACCTGAAGCAGGCTGTAATATCCCTGCATTATCGAGTGAGGGGTCATCGTCGAGGCGTCGCGGCATATTTCCTTGAAGGTCCATTCGTAGTGGCCTCGGGAGACCGGAATCAGGCTCATATAGAAGACGCTGTAGTGCAGTTTGTGGGCGATCGACGCGCCGCCGAGCATCGTCCGGGTCGGCTGGTGCATAAAGTCCACAACGTCATTCACCGTAGAGTTCCGGTAAGGGCACTGGTCGGTCGGGATTATGTAGATTTTCTTGTCCTCCTTGTGAGACAAGGCGAAACGCAGGAGGTTCACGGAACTGACGTAGCCGGTGTAGCCGTCCCGCAGAACCGGAGCGCAGCGGTTGACACGCATTATCTCGTCCCACATCCTGCTGCTCAAAGGCTTATAGACGGCGATTACATTATCTACGTTCATCACCGATTGTTCCCGGTTTGAACGGTAGTCGTAATTCAGGCAGCCTCCGGTTAGTTCCCAGTTGCCGAAATGGCTGTTGAGCACGACAACTCCGGGACTTTCCGCAAGCGCGGCCTCAACGGCTTCGATATTAGTATATTCCACCAAACGTTTCCTGTGCAGCCTTTCCGGATTGCGGCATCCGCCGAACCAGATCGTCTCTGCTATCACCTCGCCGAAATGCTTGTAGAACGCATTGGAGATTTGCTTCAGTTCCTTGTATTTCTTGTCAGGGAAAGCGCGGGAGAGGTTGATCATCACCACATCACGGCGGTAATGCATCACATCACGCAGCAGCCAGGCAAAGAAGCCCGCCCACACGTAATGGAACCCCAGCGGAAGCGCCGAGATCACCCTCAGAAGTCCTTGCATCAGTTTCGTCAAAATCTTCATCTTTCTACAATCTGTCGCACATCAGGCAAATATAATGAAAGAGGAGGTCAATATGAAATTTAATTGAGGTCAGGACCCCATCATATTTCCAACCATTCCACCTCGCCGCCCCAGATTGACAGGAAACGCAAGAAGTCCGCGCCTGAGATCACGACGCTGGCCGTGTTCTCGCAAGGGTGGAAACTTATCTTGTCCGCCGTGCGTAATGCACTGTCAATGTAATATTTGACCCTATGTCCGTTCGGGAATAGTTCCTTGGGATCCGCATCCTTCGGATCGATGTCATTGATAAGTCCGAAGGCCGACACCGACCCAGGATGCAGATCAAGGCATCGAACCATCCTTTCCTCCGACGCGAAAGACAGCTTTCCCTGCTTCAACGTATGCTCCAGGCTATGGATGTCGAGCGTTTTGTGGCATTCCATGCTGACAAGGTAGTGCCGTTTTCCCTTATGGTTCCGCAGAAAAAGGTTCTTGCAATGCGTCGCGTCAGGAATATTCCCCCAATACGCCAGACACTCCTCCACCGAGCACAATGCCGGATGCTCGTACAACTTATATTCAATATCATTGGCCTTAAGGAAGTTCAGCACTTTGCTCCTCAGCCGGCCACGTTCCAATTCATCGATTTCCATCTGCGTTTCTGTTTTGGGTGTAAATTTAGGCAATTTTTCGGTTATGGGAACGAGAACTCAGAAACGGCGTACCTAGATTCCTCGTATTTCCGAATCTTTCGCCTGACTGACACCTTGGGGATATGACTGTCAGATAAATGATAATTTACGTGCAAGCTGAGCACAGATTAGGGACAAGGCCTATCGGCATGAGTTCGGAAGAACAGACAAAATAACCGCCATTTCTTGCCGTTATCGGCAAGAAATCCTATATTTGTATCGGCATATGCTATTTTCCGTGCCGTAGATTATGGATTACGTCTCTACTAAAGAATATGCAGCGGCACACGGTGTCGCCGAACGCACAGTGAGGAACTACTGTGTTCAAGGTAAAATTGCTGGAGCACAGCTTGTCGGCAAAACGTGGAGTGTGCCAGCCGAGGCTCCACTCCCTCAGCGCAAGAATGCAAAAAACAGGATATCTCCCCTTTTGAAGACATTGTGCGAGCAAAAAGACTCCGGAATCAAAGGCGGAATATACCACCGCACTCAAATTGACCTGACATATAATTCAAACCATATCGAAGGTAGCCGGTTAACAAAAGAGCAGACTCGATACATATTCGAGACTAACACGATTGGAATCACGGATAATGCTGTGAAAGTGGATGATATCATTGAAACCACCAATCATTTCCGCTGCATCGACTTTATAATTGACCACGCGAAAGAGCCATTGACAGAAAGTATGATAAAACAACTTCACCGGTTGCTGAAAAGCGGGACTTCGGACGCATCGAAATCCTGGTTTACGGTCGGTGAATACAAACGGATACCTAACGAGGTTGGAGGAATGGAGACGACCTCACCACAGAATGTAGGGCATGAACTGCGTGCATTGTTAAAAGAATACAGAGGGAAAAAGGTAATTCTGTTTGATGATATACTTGGCTTTCATCAGCGTTTTGAAGCAATACACCCCTTTCAGGATGGTAATGGCAGAGTCGGACGCCTGATAATGTTCAAGGAATGTCTTAATCACGACATTGTTCCGTTCATTATTACAGACGAACTGAAAATGTTCTATTATCGTGGATTGCACGAATGGAAAACAATTCCCGGGTACCTTACAGATACCTGTCTGACAGCACAAGACTATTACAAGAAACTCCTTGACTATTTCAGAATCAAATATTGAAGCTGATTTTATGAATATTCTGTATAAAGCTCCTAAAAAATCACTATTTTTGTTATTTCGGAAACCTCGGAAAAATAATGTAATTACACAAAAATTAATATGAGACATCTTAGGGTGCCGAACATAACAGTAAACTAATGAATACAGCGCAATACAACCACCTGTTCTCTTTCATCTGGAACATCGCGAATGATGTTTTGGTACACGCGTTCGAGAAAGGAGAATACAAGAAAATCATAATGCCGATGACGGTTCTCCGCCGTCTTGATATTCTGCTGGAGCCGACAAAAGACGCGGTTCTGGAACGCAAAAAAGCCTTGGATGCTGCCGGCATTTCCAATCAGGAACCAGTTCTATTTCAGACCACTGGCTACCCTTTCTGCAACACATCACGTTTTACGATGAAGAAACTGAAGGCCGAAGTTGATCCTAGGCGCCTGAAGATGAACTTTATCGAATACCTTAACGGCTACAGTAAAGACGTTCAGGACATCATAGACAAATTCCGTCTTCGTCAGCAAGTGGATAACCTTACTGACGCAGAGCGTCTTGGTTCGATTATAGACAAGTTCACCGACAGCACCATCAACCTCAGTATAAAGCCTGTTCTGGATGAAAAAGGAAATGAAATCCTTCCAGCCCTCGACAACCATATGATGGGAACCCTCTTTGAGGAACTTCTTCGTAAGTTCAACGAGGAAAACAACGTCACCGAAGCCGGAGAGCACTTCACACCAAGAGACTACGTGAAGCTGTTGGCTGACCTCGCCATACTCCCTGTGGCAGACCAGATTGAAGATAGCACCTACAGCATCTACGATGGAGCCTGCGGTACCGGCGGCATCCTGACCATCAGCGAAGAGGAAATGAAGCGGATGGCAAAAGAACGGGGTCGAAAAATCAACATCAACATTTTTGGACAGGAACTTCAGCCGGAAACATTCGCCACTTGCAAAGCAGACCTTATGATTTCCGGTGAGTGCCGTTCTTTCAACTACATTCTCAACGGTTCATCACGCCAGTACATAGCATTCGGTTCCACAATTTCGGAAGACGGTCACAAAGGTGAGACATATGACTTCTGCATTTCGAATCCCCCGTTCGGCACTCCTTGGAAAGAGGACCTGAAGAAATGGGGACTTGCCGATAGTGAGAAAAAGAAAATATCCGACCCTCGTTTTAAGTTCGTCTATGATGATAATCCGGATTTCAATGTGATTCCAGGCATCGGTGACCCGCAGATGCTCTTCCTTGCGAACAATGTAAGCCGTATGAAGCACGGTACAAAACTGGGTACACGCATTGTCGAGGTTCATAACGGATCGTCGCTCTTCACCGGCGATGCCGGTGGCGGAGAAAGCAATCTGCGCAGATTCATCATTGAGAATGATATGCTGGAAGCCATCATCGCGATGCCGGAGAAAGACTTCTACAATACAGGCATCGGCACTTACATCTGGATTGTCACCAACCGTAAAGAGGCTCGCAGGAAAGGCAAAGTCCAACTCATCGATGCCACAGCCATCAAAACGCCTTTGCGCAAGAATCTCGGAGAGAAGAACTGCGAGACCAACGATGATGACCGCAAGAAGATCCTCGATCTGCTTATGGCGTTCGAAGAGAATGAATATAGCAAAATCTTCCCCAACGAAGAATTCGGTTACTGGGAAGTCGAGCTCTTCAAGCCGGCAAAAGACGAAAGCGGCAATGTCATCAAGGACAAGAAGGGCAAAGTGAAGATGGCCAAGGTCAAAGGCGAGGTGGAGCAGATTCCATTTACCTATCCCGGTGGCATTGAAGCATTTCACAAGAACGAAGTTCTCCCCTACGAGCCGGAAGAAGCCTTCGGAGAACCGACGATCGGATATGAACTGAGTTTTACGAAATACTTCTATAAACCCGTGCAGCTCCGTTCCATTGCGGAAATAACTGCCGACATACGGGACATCGAAAAGAGTACAGAAGGACTTCTTAATGAAATATTGGAAAGATAATGCAGACATATCTTGACTTCAACCAGTACATCCGGCAAGGAGAACCCGCCCAAAAAGACAGGGCGGAGGCTTGGCGCGTCGCAATAGGACTGCAGGCTGTGGATAGGCTGAAGACATCCGAATACCTTCAGCAGACAGCACGCAGGAACATCGAAGGCGACATAACCATAGATGAAGCACGTGAACTCCTGAAGCAATACTATATCTCCAAGACCACGCATAATTCAGGAGATGCGGACAATGAAGAAGCGGACAAAGTCTCGGTAAACATCACTAAAATCCTGTCCTCCGAGACATTCGATTTCAGCGCGAACGGTATCATATCTCTGCACCGAAGAATTTTTGACGGAGTATTCAAACACGCCGGGCGGATTCGCGACTATGACATCTCGAAGAAAGAATGGGTGCTGGAAGGCGCGTCCGTCAGCTACCTGAACTGGGAGGATTTGCACCAGGCCTTGGAATATGACATCGAACAGGAACGCTCATTCTCCTACAAAGGAATCTCCAGAGATGAAATGATCGCCCACCTGACGGGTTTTGTCTCAGGGATTTGGCAAATCCACGCATTCTGCGAAGGAAACACGCGCACCACCGCCGTCTTTACCATTCAATACCTCCGCTCCGTAGGCTTCGACATCAACAATGACCTTTTCGCAGACCATTCCTGGTATTTCCGCAATGCGCTGGTGCGGGCAAACTATAAGAATCTTGTGAAAGGCATCGACTATTCTCCGGTCTATCTTGAGCGCTTCTTCCGCAACCTACTCCTCGGCGAACATTGGGACCTGAGGAACCGCTACCTTCACATCCATCCCTCTCCAGAGTGGAGCGTACAGCCGAACTTGGATTTCGGGACAGGACAAGTTCAGGACAAGCTCGGGACAAGTTCGAGACAAGTACAGGACAAGTTCCACACGGATAATCCGAACATCGAGGTCCTGATCCGCACTATAGGGGACAAGGAGTTGTCCGTGAAAGAGATGATGGAGTGCATCGGGCTGAAAGGACGGGACAATTTCCTGAAAGTCTATCTTTCTCCGTCAATAGGCGACGGTTTCATACGAGCGCTGTATCCTGATTCGCCGAGGCATCCACGCCAGAAATACCTTCTGACAACCAAAGGAATGATGCTTTTACGAGCTCTTGCTGAAAAGGAGGACAAAGTATGAAGAGGTACGAGAAGTATAAGCCAACCGGCATCCAATGGTTGCCGGAAATTCCGGAACATTGGAATATAAAATATCTTTTCCAAGTCTCTCACGAACATTATATATCAAACAAGGACATACATCATCAGAACCTTCTATCACTGAGTTACGGAAAGATTGTCCACAAAGATATCAACACCACAGAGGGACTGCTCCCTGCATCTTTTGATACATACCAAATCATTGAACCGGGAAATATTGTTTTCCGTTTTACGGATTTGCAAAACGACCACAAAAGTTTAAGGGTAGGCTTATCAAAGGAAACCGGTATTATAACTTCAGCCTATATAGCGGTTGCAGTTGATAAAGACTATGTATTGCCCGAGTATTTCTATTATACACTTCACTCATTCGACATTAAGAAGTTGTTTTATAGTATGGGCAGTGGATTACGGCAAAGCCTTAATTACAATGGTATCAGAAAATTACGCTTGCCAATTCCTCCTATCGATGAGCAAATCAAGACAATCGCCTACCTTGATAAAAGAATAACTTTAATTGAAGATTGTAAATGTCAGAGAAAGAGAGAGTTACAAACTCTTAACGAATTAAAGCAAGCAGAAATAGCCTCCGTAGTCACGCGAGGTCTCAACCCCGATGTCCCGATGAAGGACAGCGGTATTCCGTGGATAGGGCAAATACCGGATCATTGGGAATTACGCAGATTCAAAACGGTGTGTTCACTGATTCGAGAACCCTCAAAAAATGGAGATAAGAAAATTGCATTAGAAAACATTGAAACCAATACAGGAAGATTAATTGCAACCGATTCTGTTTTCGATGGAGAAGGGGTACATTTTGAGCCAGGAGATATATTATTTGGAAAACTTCGCCCATATCTCGCTAAGGTGTACTTAGCGAAAGAATCGGCGCAAGCAGTCGGAGATTTTTATGTTTTTCGTTCAAACGGCTCTATTATTCCAGCGTATTTACATAAATTGATTATCTCAGCTCCGTTCATCGGTGTAGTCAATGCTGGGACATACGGGACTAAGATGCCACGGGCGAGCTGGCAAGATATTTCACAATTAAATATTCCTCTTCCTCCAATCGAAGAGCAGAATGCCATAGTGGAATACATCGAATCAAAGACAAACAAGATAGACACGATGGTCGAAGCTTTGAAAGCAGAGATTGACCGTCTTACAGAATATAAACAGCGTCTGATATCCGATGTCGTAACCGGACAGATAGATGTCAGAGGCGAGCAAATCCAATAGCCTATGCCGCACACGGATATGACAGAAAAAGGTCTTGAGACCATAATGGTGGAATACCTTCGCGACCATAACGGTTACGAACAGGGGCGGTCCGCGGACTTTGACCGGGAATACACTCTCGATCCGGGTCGTGTCGAACGTTTCATCCGTTCCACTCAGCCAGATAAAGTGGAGCAGACTATGTGCTTTGGCCCAGAAAGCCAAAGACGCAATTTCTTTCGCCGTCTGTCCGACAAAATCGCAGCTGACGGAATCACGAATGTGCTACGCAAAGGATTCCGTTTCAACGGACTTCTGTTCGACTTATACTACCCTATTCCATCAGAACTGAATCCGTCAGCAATAGACTTTTACCAGAGGAACATCTTCAGCGTCACACGGCAACTCCACCATTCCGCAGAAAACACCCTTGACGCTCTCGATGTATGTATATTCATCAACGGTTTCCCTATAATCACAGCTGAACTTAAGAATCATTACACAGGGCAGACTGTTAAAAATGCCATAAAACAATATCAAGATGACCGTCCGGCCACAGACCCTCTCTTTGCACCTCGTCGCTGTGCGGTCCATTTTGCAGTTGATGACGAACAGATAATGATGTGCTCCGAACTGAAAGGTAAAGACAGCTGGTTCTTACCGTTCAACAAAGGGGTAAACGGAGGTGCGGGAAATCCGTGGAGAGAATCCAAGATTCTTACAGAATACCTTTGGCAGGAAGTTCTGACAAAAGACTCTCTCGCTGACATTCTGGAAAATTATGCACAAGTAATAGAAAAAGAAGAAGAGGGCAAGCCGAAACCGGTAAAGCGAGTTATATGGCCACGCTATCACCAGCTTGATTGTGTCCGCAAGCTCCTTTTCGAGACTCGCTCCAATCCAATCGGTCAGCGCTTTCTGATTCAGCATAGTGCCGGTTCCGGCAAGAGCAACACCATCACGTGGCTTGCATACCAGCTTGTGACGCTTGTCGAAGACGATGAGAACATCGTGGATTCGGTCATAGTCGTCACGGACCGTGTCAATCTTGACAAGCAGATACGCAATAATATCAACGCTTTCAAGCGTCTCGCCAATATCGTAGCGTGGGCAGAGGACTCGGCATCATTAAAAGAAGCCTTGCAAGGTGGCAAGAAAATAATAATCACCACCATCCACAAGTTTCAGTTCATTCTGGACACCATCGGCGGTTCATTGGGAAACATGAATTTCGCCATCATCATTGATGAAGCACACAGTTCCCAGAATGGAGCGATGTCCGCCGATATGAACATCGTGGTTTCCGGCAACTCCGAGAACGAGGAAGAAGACATAGAAGACCGCATCCTGAAAATCATCAAAGGACGCAAGATGGCTCCGAATGTCAATTATTACGCCTTCACCGCCACACCGAAGAACAAGACTCTGGAGATGTTCGGGACTCCTGTCCAGCATCCGGATGGTCAAACAGGACACATCCCGTTCCACGAGTACACGATGAAGCAGGCCATTGAGGAAGGCTTCATTATGGATGTACTGCGCAACTATACTCCATATAAAAGCTATTATAAGATTATTAAATCAATAGAGGCCGATCCCGAATTTGACAAGAACCAGGCATCCAAGAAAATGCGAGGTTTCGTGGAGCGTCAGCCTCAGACAATCAAGGAAAAATCCCTTATCATCGTCAATCATTTCCTCGACAAAGTCATCGGTGCGCATAAAGTCGGCGGTCAGGCGCGCGCAATGGTCGTAACCTCCAGCATCATCCGCGCCATTGAGTTTTACTATGCCATAACGAAGCAGTTGGAAGAAATGCACAGTCCATATAAAGCCGTCGTCGCTTTCTCAGGAGAAAAGGAATATTGTGGAAAGATGGTCACGGAAGCGACAATAAACGGGTTCCCGTCATCTGAAATCGAAAAGAAGATCGAAAACGACCCGTATCGTATCCTTGTCGTAGCCAATAAATTTCAGACTGGTTATGATCAGCCGCTTCTGCACACAATGTATGTTGACAAGCAGCTTTCCGATGTAAAGGCAGTGCAGACCTTGTCGCGCCTCAACCGTTGTCACCCAAAGAAAAAGGATACATTCATCCTGGACTTCGCCAATGACCCGGAGGACATTCAGCGCGCATTCCAGACATATTATAAAGGCACATCGCTCTCACACGAGACAGACCCGAACAAACTCAACGACCTCATCGAAATTGTAGAAGATGCCAACATCTACACTGATGAAGATGTCTTAGAGTTCAACAAACTCTATTGGACATCCGCGCCACGTGAGGACCTTGATGCCATAATCAACCGTTGTGTTGCCAGATTCAAAGACGAACTCTCGGAAGAACAACAAATAAAGTGTAAAAGCGCCATCAAGAGTTATGTCCGTACTTATCCTTTCCTCGCTGCGGTGATGCCGTTCATCAGCCCGGAATGGGAAAAACTCTACCATTTCTACTATTATCTGGGAACGAAACTGCCGAAACTGGCAATCGACGACTGGACAGAAGGACTTATCGAATCCATAGATTTCGACAAATACCGTATTGTCGAGCAAGAAGAGGTTAATCTGTCACTCTCAGACTCGAACGCCGAAATCGACCCGGTGCCGGTAACTATTGGCGGAGGCAAGCCAGAGCCTCAGATGGAATCTCTATCGAAAATAATCGAGGACTTCAACACTCTCTACGGAGGCATCGAATGGGAACACGCTGACACCGTCCGCGCACAGATCCAACAGCTCCCGGCCCTTCTTGCGAAAAGCGAATCATTTGTCAATGCTGTCCATAATTCTGACAGCGACACAGCCCAGCTCCAATGCAATACCGACCTGTTCCAGATAGTCATCAATATGATGGCCGAAAACACCGAATTTGCCCGTAACTACCTCGACAACGAGACCTTCCGCAATTTCGTCAACTCCCGCGTCTTCCAGCAAGCCAGCTCGATGGTATAATTCACAAAATTTGTTTCACTATGACCGCAAATGACAACATAACAAGAAGAGCCATAACATATAGTGTTTTGGCACATATCAGCAGTTCTGCAAAACTGGCAAAAGGGCAGCTGGATGTGTTTGTCCCTATTGTTAAGAAATGTCTCCATCACATAAGCGATGGTAAGGCTGAAATCAAAGGAGCGAACATCAGTGAAATTGCTGATAGAATTGTCACTGACTGGCAAATTGAAATACCTGTTCCTGTCCTGCGAACTATTCTGACACAAATTTCAAAAGAATTTGACTGTGACGAAGACTCTAAACCTTTTGTTCTCAACAATGATGATTCTTTTTGGATTAAGAGGTTTATTTTTGCCGACTTTGATGCAGAAATTAAAGAGAGTGAACATAATGTTAAGGAACTTCAAAATGCTTATTTGAAATTCTGTAAAATCCAAAACATTCAGTCGGAAGACGGAAAAGGCGTTATTCGATTCATAGAACAGCACAAGGACACCCTTGCCCATTACTTAAGAAACTCAGATTGTCCGGATAAGACGGATTACTCGTTGCCGGCAAAATTCATAGAATATTTCAAACCGATAAAGCCTCTTTATGAAGAAATACGTGATTTATATTTAGGCGCAACAATTAGTTGTGCTATAGGATATCAGTTTAATGGTCTGAAAAATGATGTCACGCTTTTGCTTGACACCAACTTTATAATTAGTTTATTGGATTTGAACACTCCAGAATCAACCCGAACTTGTTCCAAATTATTGGAAGTCTGCAAGAAATCTGGATACTCTTTTCTAATACTGCCAGAGACTAAAGAAGAAATCCAGAGTCTTCTTGAGTTTAAGTCAAGAAGTCTCGATAAGGTTGCATTGCAGAAAAACGTCAATAAGGAAGACGTTTTTTGTGCTTGTGAAAGACGAGGTCTAAATAGTGCTGACTTGATGAGAATATCTGACAACATCGAAGACTCCCTCACAAAGTTCAGTATCAGAATACTGCCGAACTCAACAACGCTGAAAAATAAAGCTAAATTCAGCAATGAGTATCAAACTTTGAAAACATATAGAAATAATGACAAAGCCGCCCTTCATGACGCTATGGCTATAATGTATGTTAGAGAAAAGCGTGGTGGAAAAGCTGTGAAATCTTTTGAAAAGGTAAATTGTTGGTTCGTAAACAATTCTATCACACACGACTTCGAGCATAGCGCAATAGAGAACATCATAAGAGGCAACTCATCAGAGAATCAGCCGGAAATCATTAAGGCCGATGATTTGTTGAATATCTTATGGCTAAGTGCACCATCAATAAGGAGCGAAGTATCTTCTGATGAAATGGTTGACATCGGTCTTACTACATTGGTTGCTCATACTCTCAATAAATCCTTGCCCAAAGCACGTATTATTCGAGAACTTGACGAAAACATACAGAAATATAAAACAGAAGACATAACAGATCGAGATGTTTATCTCCTGTCAGTAAGAATAGCGAACAATCAGGTAAAAGACTTAGAAGAATTGAACACTCTTGCTGTGAAAGACACCGTAGAGTTTAATTGTCGAGTCAAAGAAGAGGCAAGAAAACAGGCCGAAATCGAAAAAGAACAACGAGAACAACTGAATAAGCTTTATTCAGAACTTTCAAATGCGATACACAGCATATCTAAACAATCGGAAGCAATGGTTTTGGACAAAGAAGCTCTGGATAAGCAAAACCAAAATCTCCAAGAAAAACTTAAAAAGTCCGAATCAGATAATGAAGCTATATCTGAAGAATCCGGAATAAAGGACATTATGATTAAACGCCAAAGAAAAATCATTTTCGGTCTATTGGCAGTTATTATTGCCATTATCCTATTCGTTCTATGCTATTTCTTTCCGATAGTAAAATGGTTAAAAGTAATACTAGGTGGAATTGGCTCTCTAGGAGGTTTATGGGGATTCATTAGTTTAATTATTAATATTGTAACGACTTTTAAGAAGTCAAGTTAAATAGGTTGACACAATCCCGACAATTATATACATATGGAACTGAAGGATCTTATAGGAGAGGCGACCGCCTATGACAAGAAAGAGAAGCTCGAAGCCGGCAAACCAAAGAGCTGGCTCAAGAGTGTTTCCGCATTCGCTAACGGCAATGGCGGCACATTGATATTCGGCATCAGCGATAATGACCGGATAGTCGGGCTTTCTGAAGCAGAAAGCGACTCCGAGCTTATCAGCGAGTGCGTCAAGACCAAGCTTGACCCTATTCCGGATATTCATCTCGAACTCAAAGAGATTGACGGCAAAAGACTGATCCTGCTCCACGTCAATGCAGGAACAGAAACTCCATATTACTACATCGGAGATAAGCAGCGCATAGCATACGTCCGTATCGGCAACGAATCCGTTGTCGCTGACCGTCTCCAACTGAAAGCATTGGTATTGAGAGGTTCCGGCAGGACTTACGATGCCCTCCCGTCGCCATACAAGTTCACGGATATGGCTTTCACCCAGCTGCGTTCCGCCTACTACAAGAGGCTTCACCGCTCATTCGAAGACAGCGAGTTCACTTCTTGGGGCATAATCGACGAAAACGGTGCGTTGACCAATGCCGGAGCGTTGCTCGCCGACGACTCCCCCATTCACCAGTCACGAATCTTCTGCACCCGCTGGAACGGCCTCACAATGACAAGCGGACTCGGTGAAGCTCTTGACGATGCCGAACTGGAAGGCAGCGTAATCGGCCAGCTGCAAGATGCCGTCGCATTCATACGAAACAATTCGCACAAGCGCTGGTGGAAAGAATCCGACCACCGCGAAGAACTTCCGGACTATCCCGAAAGAGCCGTGACAGAAGTCATCTGCAACGCCATCATTCACCGCGACTACCAAGAACTCGGCAGCGAGATCCACATTGACATCTACGACGACCGGATGGAAGTATATTCACCGGGAGGAATGATTGACGGCCGCCTGATTCAGCAGTTGAACCCGCTTTCCGTCCCGTCCAAACGTCGCAATCCCCTCCTCGCCGATTTCTTCAGCCGTCTTGACCTTATGGAACGACGTGGCAGCGGAATGAAGAAAATCCTCGGAGATTATGCCAGATTCGAGTCATTAAAGGAATACCACGCTCCAGAGTTCAGTTCCAACGCCACCGAGTTCCACGTAACCCTCTGGAATCTCAACTACGGCACCGATGTCGTAAAAGAAGTCGCTAACGACACATCCGATGCCACAAAAAGGTTCGTAAAAGGGTTCGTAAAAGAACCACCACAGTTCACAAAAGAGTTCGTAAAAGCCCAAAGACGCATATATAAGTTGATTTCAACGAACCCTCAAATCAACATCACGGCTATTGCAGAGAATTTAGGTGTATCTACCAGACAAGTCCAGAAGTACTTGAGAAGGCTCACTGAATTACAGTTGATCGCCCGTGAAGGCGGACGCAAAAACGGCATCTGGAAGATTCTCGACAAAGACTACGATGATTTCTTTGAACGAATCTAAAAAGAGTTTTATTTGCAAAGCAAATCCGCACAAACAATAAAGAATTGATTTTCAACAACATCTTATTTGCAAAGTAAATCCATCATCGAGGGATAAGCTGTCACTGACTGTCCGCTTGATTATACGGCTACGAACAGATCCTGACATTGGCTATGCGCGGCCTGTGATGGTCACATAATTGCCATAGAATCGTCCTACGACATAAATTTGGTGAGTTGAGGAGTTTTGCGTATATTAGTAACTTGTTATGCGAGCAGGAAGAGAGAGATGGATTTTGGACGCACGTATGACAGGCAAACGGAGAGCCAATCGGGGCATAGAATGAAATATTAATAACACAAATAATTTAAAAGTAAACAACATTGTATGAAAGGACATCCTAAAGGACTGATTTCAGCGGCGCTGAGCAACATGGGCGAGCGCTTCGGGTACTACATTATGAATGCGGTTCTCACACTCTTCCTTTGTTCGAAGTTCGGGCTGAGTGACGAGACTGGAGGACTCATCTACTCATTCTTCTATGCTGGAATCTACATTCTGAGCCTCGTGGGAGGTATCATCGCCGACCGCACGCAGAACTACAAGGGAACCATCCAGAAAGGTCTCATCATTATGGCGTTGGGCTATGTGGTTCTCTCCGTTCCGATCCTCGCGACACCTGAGAACAAGGCGTGGCTGCTGCCGCTGACCTGCTTCGCTCTCTTCATGATCGCTTTCGGCAACGGTCTTTTCAAGGGCAATCTCCAGGCGATCGTCGGACAGATGTATGACAATTTCGAGGCCGACGCCGCCAAGCAGGGTCCCGAGGCTCTCAAAGAGGCACAGGGAAAGCGCGACTCCGGTTTCCAGATCTTCTACGTGTTCATCAACATCGGAGGCCTCGTGGCTCCGTTCGTGGCTCCTCTTCTTAGAAGCTGGTGGCTGAAAGTCAACGGATTCATCTACAACTCACAGCTCCCTAGACTCTGCCATGAGTTCATCAGCAACGGCACCACCTCGCAGAACTTCATGGACGAGGCCGTGAAGGCGGGCGCCGATCCTGCGATGCTGGCCCAGGGCGGAGAGGCCGTAGGCACTTTCTGCACGAACTATCTGGACGTGTTCAACGCCGGTATCCACTATTCCTTCATCGCCTCCGTCGTGGCCATGATGATCTCTCTTGTGATATTCCTTGCCAACAAGAAGAAATTCCCTACTCCTGCCAAGAAGGCAGCCTCCGCCAATGCCGGCTACACCGCTGAGGAGAAGGCCACCATGGCAAAGGAGATCAAGCAGAGAATGTACGCCCTGTTCGCGGTTCTCGGTGTTGTGATCTTCTTCTGGCTCGCGTTCCACCAGAACGGACAGTCCCTCTCGCTCTTCGCGCGTGACTTCGTCAACACCGACAAGATCGCCCCGGAGATCTGGCAGGCCGTCAATCCGTTCTTCGTGATCGTGCTGACCCCTATCATCATGTGGATCTTCGGCGCCCTCGGCAAGAGAGGCAAGCAGATCTCCACTCCTCGCAAGATCGCCTACGGTATGGGTATCGCCGCCACGGCCTACCTGTTCCTGGCCATATTCTCAGGCGTGATGGGTTACCCTTCAGCCACCGATTTCAGAGGTATGGAAGTCGCCCAGCAGGCCACGATGAAGGCCGGCCCTTGGGTTCTGATCGCGACCTACTTCTTCCTCACGGTAGCGGAACTCTTCATCTCTCCTCTGGGTCTCTCGTTCGTTTCGAAGGTCGCCCCGAAGCACCTTCTCGGACTTTGCCAGGGACTCTGGCTCGGCGCCACCGCGGTGGGCAACCTCTTCTTGTGGATCGGTCCGCTGATGTACAACAAGATGCCTCTGTGGGCCTGCTGGAGCGCGTTCCTCTGCATGTGCCTTCTGGCAATGGGCGTGATGCTCGGCATGGTCAAGTGGCTTGAGAAAGTAACAAAGTAACATAGCATGTTCAAAAACCAACCGAAAGGTTTATTCGCGCTCGCCCTCGCCAACACGGGCGAGCGCTTCGGCTACTACACGATGCTGGCCATCTTCATGCTGTTCCTCCAGGCCAAGTTCGGATGGGAGCAGTCAACGGCCAGCCAGGTTTACTCGATCTTCCTCGCGGCAGTGTACTTCATGCCGGTCGTGGGAGGATGGCTCGCTGACAAGATAGGATTCGGCAAATGCGTCGTCACGGGAATCTGCGTGATGTTCATCGGTTATCTGGTACTGGCAGTCCCTACAGCGGCCAACGGGTTTGGAGTCACCGTGATGCTCGCGGCCCTGCTGCTCATCGCTGTCGGAACGGGTCTATTCAAGGGGAACCTTCAGGTTCTGGTCGGCAACCTTTACGATGATCCACGGTACGCATCCAAACGGGACAGCGCGTTCAGCCTGTTCTATATGGCCATCAACATCGGTTCGATGTTCGCTCCTGCCGCCGCCACCGCCATCACAAACAAGTTCCTGGCAAAGGCGGGGCTCATATACAAGGCTGCGATTCCGGCGTTGGCCCACCAGCAGATGGCCGGCACGATCACTCCGGAGGGAGCCGAGCAACTGAACGGGCTTATGGCGATGATGCCGGACGCAAACGCGGCCGGAATGGGGCTCGACCAGTTCTGTCCGTACTACATCGACAAGCTTTCTGCTTCTTACAATATGGGATTCGCGGTGGCGTGCATCTCACTCGTGGTCTCGATAGCGATCTATTTCGCGACAAAGAGCTGGTTCAAGCACGCTGACGTCAACGCCAAACAGGCCAAGACCTCCGGAGGCAATTACGTGGAGCTCACTCCGAAACAGACCAAGGAGCGTATCGTGGCCCTGTGCCTCGTGTTTGCTGTGGTTATCTTCTTCTGGATGGCGTTCCACCAGAACGGCCAGTCGCTGACCTGGTTCGCTCGCGACTACACGCAAAGCACTGCCGAGGGCTGGAGCAGAATCGGGTTCAACATCTGGGCGCTGGCTCTCATCGCGACCTCAGTCTATACTCTTTTCGGAATATTCCAGTCTGAGAAGGCTTCCGGCAAGGTAGGCTGCGGAGTCGTGACTGCCGTCCTTTGGTGCGGAGCGTATGCGATATTCAGAGGCCTTCCTAACCCTCTGGAGATTCAGCCACAGCTCTTCCAGCAGTTCAATCCGTTCTTCGTGGTGGCCCTCACACCGGTGTCTATGGCCATATTCAGTGCCCTCGCCGCGAAAAAGACCGCCAAGCATCCTGAGGGAATGGAGCCTTCCGCGCCGAAGAAGATCGGAATAGGAATGCTTGTGGCGGCCTGCGGCTATCTGGTGATGATCTTCGCCTCCATTGGCCAGCCTTCACCGGCTTCGCTCAACGGCACGGTAGCTCCGGATCCAGTGGTGCCGATGTACCTGATCGGAACCTACCTGATCCTGACTTTCGCCGAGCTTCTGCTCAGCCCGATGGGCATCTCCTTCGTGTCGAAGGTGGCGCCTCCTAAGTACAAAGGTCTTATGATGGGTCTGTGGTTCGCGGCGACCGCTGTCGGCAACTACCTCAGTTCCATCCCTGGACTGCTTTGGAAAAAGGTTTCCCTCACGGCCAACTGGAGCATTCTGATGGGACTTTGCATCGCCGCCGGTGTGGTGATGTTCGCGCTGCTTAAGAAACTGGAGGCGGCGACGAAGGATTAAAACAAAATACTTCAGGCTCGGCAAAAATGACTTCTAAATGACAGAAGATACAAGACGAACTTTGATCCTGTGGGCTGAGACCTACAACGACCCTCAGTACTTCCAGGAAGATCCGATAGCTTTCCCGACCTTGTTCGCGCAGCGTTTCAAGGCCGGGAAACGCTCATTGGCCGACGTGGAAATCGCGGCGGTCTTCGCGGCGCATTTCGCCTGGGGCCGCAGGGCGATGATCATCAGGGACTGCGGCAGACTTTTCGAGGAAATGGACTGGAAGCCTTATGAATATGTGATGCGCGGCAAGTGGCGGGACGACGGCACCAGCATCCACCGCACGATCAAATGGAGCGAGGTGGCTGGAATATGCTCCCGTCTGAAAAGCGCCTATGAGGCAAGCCCATCCCTCGAATCTCTGTCCCAGGACGATTTCAGGACGAATATCTTCGGCCAGAAATCCGACCTCAAGGCTCCGAACAAGAAGATCAATATGATGAGGCGGTGGATGGTCAGGAACGATGGCAAGGTGGATTTGGGAATATGGAAGGACACGGATCCAGCCTATCTTCTCATCCCGTTGGATGTGCACGTCTATGACGAGGCGATTGCGCTCGGGCTCACGACCAGAAAGCAGAAGGACATCACGACCGTACGGGAGATCACCGACTGCTTCGCGGACATATTCCCCGGCGATCCTTGCAAAGGGGACTTCTCCCTCTTCGGCTACGGTGTGACACATCCAAAGCCGACCAAAACAAAATAACGAATATATTCGTATAATAATAAATGTGGCCGACAGTTTGCAATATTCGCAAATGATTGTCCGCCTTTGGGAATTGATATATGCCAAGACTTTTCATCATAGCCGGTTGCAACGGTTCCGGGAAGACCACGGCGTCCTACGCGCTTCTGCCGGGGATGCTGGAATGCAGCGAGTTCGTGAACTCCGATGAGTTCGCGAAAAGCCTTTCGCCGTTCCATCCGGAAAGCGCCTACGTCGCCGCCAGCCGCTATATGCTGATGAAGATGAGGTTCCTGCTCCAGAGGAAGGCCGATTTCTGCATAGAGACGACGCTCGCCACACGGTTTCTTCTCAAAGTCATCAAAGAGGCCAAGGAGGCAGGTTACTACGTGACCATCCTTTACTTCTGGCTCAACTCCCCGGATCTCGCCGTGTCAAGAGTCGCGGCCAGAGTCGCGGCGGGAGGCCACAACATCAAGGAAGAGACGATCCGCAGGCGCTACAACGTGGGACTCCACTACCTGTTCCGCGACTTCATGCCGATCTGCGACAGGTGGATGCTTCTCGACAACTCCAATGTGCCGTTCTCAATTGTGGCCGAGGCGTCGGAGGACGGAAAGATAATCCGGGAGCCGGAGAAGTTCAGCAAGATCCAGGCGATCAACGAAGAATATGAAAAACATCTGGAAGAAGAAAAAAGGAAACTAAAGAATGTACAAGGATAAGAATTTCTATCTCAACCTGTTCCAGGTCAGCGAAGTACAATTGGAAAGGCTTGCGGCCGATGGTCTGAAAGGAGGCGGAAGCTACTGCGACCTATTCTTCGAGAACACTTCGTACAACGACCTGCTGCTGCGGGACGGAATCGTCTCCTCAGGCGGATTCCACATCGACTACGGTGTCGGAATCAGGGTTCTGAAAGGAGACAAGACCGGCTATGCCTACTCCGAAAGCACGGATTCCCGCTCGATGGCCGAGGCGGCCCTGGCGGCCTCCAAGATAGCGGAAGGCGGCACCGGAACAGCGTCTGCGATTTGCTGCAGAACCGTCACAGCGCCTAAGGACAGATATTCTTATGAATATGATTGGAGATCATCCGACGCGACGCAGCTTGTCCCGTGGCTGGAAAAATTGAAGGAGAAGATTGCCGCGAAAGACTCCAGAATAGTGAAGATCATCGTCTCGTTCTCCGGACAAGTAAGCGATATCCTGATGTTCAACTCCTTGGGAGAATTGACATTCGAGACAAGGCCGATGGGAATCCTGTCAGCCTCAGTCGTGTTCAGCCAGGACGGCAAGATCGAGAGCAAGAACACCTCCAGGGCGTACCGAGCGGGCACAGAGATGCTTACGAAATCGCTTCTGGACGAGATCGCGGACAGCATTGAGGCGGGGATAGACGACCGTTTCGTGGCCAAACGCCCGAAAGGCGGGCAGATGCCTGTCGTGATGGGTGCCGGAGCTTCGGGGATATTGCTGCACGAGGCTATGGGACACGCTTTCGAGGCGGATTTCAACAGGAAAGGCCAGTCAGTCTTCTCAGAGAAAATGGGACAGAAAATCTGCGACGAAAGCATCTCGATCGTGGATGACGGCACGATTCCGTTCAATAGAGGTTCCATCAATTTCGACGACGAGGGCGTTCCGGGACAAAAGACATATATGGTAAAGGACGGGATTCTGACCTCATACCTGCACGACAGGATCAGCGCCGGATTCTACGGGGTCTCCCCTACCGGCAACGGACGGCGGGAATCATTCCGTTACGCTCCGATCCCGAGAATGAGGGCGACATATATGGAAAGCGGCAAGGCCGACAAGGAAAGCATCATCGCATCCGTGAAGAAAGGAATATATGTGGATCAGTTCAGCAACGGTGAGGTTCAGATCGGTGAAGGAGATTTCACGTTCTTTGTCAAGAGCGGATTCCTGATCGAGAACGGACGGCTGACCCAGCCGGTCAAGGACATAAACATCATCGGTAACGGGCCGCAAGCATTGGCCGACATTGTGGCCGTGGGGAATGACCTGAAGATTGACGAGGGGGCCTGGACGTGCGGAAAGGGACAGAGTTGCCCGGTCTCCTGCGGAATCCCTACCGTGCTGATCAACAAGCTTACAGTTGGAGGAGAATAAGATGGAAGAGATAAACGGAATGTTGACTGCGGAGGAGATTCTCGTCGCGGAGAAATGTCTGGAGAAGTCTCTGGCACTTGGAGCGGACAAGGTGCGCATCACGCTGAACAAGAGCCTGATGGAGCTGTTCGGAACCCTTAACGGAGAACTTGACAAGGTCTCGCACTGTCTGGACAGATCGATCAGCGTCTGCCTTTTCGTGGACGGGAAATTTGGCAGTTTCTCCACCAACCGGCTGGTGGAAAGCGAATTGGATGATTTCCTGAAAAAGGCGATCGCAACGGTCAGGATGCTTGCGGAAGACCCTTGCAGAGACTTGCCGGATCCGTCCAGAACGGCAAAAAACGCCGTGACCGGCAAGGAACTCGGACTTTATGACGAGACTTATCCGGCCCTGACATCGGACGAAAGACTAAGGATGGCGATCGACGCGAGCATATTCAAAATGCACTGTGGCGAAGGACTCATCTCGGAGGAGGGGGAATATTCAGATTCCATCTTCGACTCGCTTGTGCTTGATTCCAACGGACTTAAATGCCGCCACACCGAGACTTCCTTTGAATATGGGGTCGAGGTGACCGTGCAGGATGCGGACGGGAACAGGTTCAGCAGTTACTGGTGGGACGCCACACCGATGCTCAAGGATCTGAATATCAAGGACTGCGGTGAGATAGCGTTCAAGCGGGCGATGTCACAGATAGGCCCGGTCAAGATCGAGAGCGGGAAATATTCGATGGTCATTGAAAGCGAGGTGGCATCGAGGCTTGTGACGCCTGTGCTGAACGCTCTGGGAGGATATTCATTGCAGCAGAAGAATTCGTTTATGCTGGATTCGCTGGGGAAGAAGATGTTTCCGGAGTGGCTGAATATATGGGACAGGCCGGTGAGCGTCGGGGAGACGGGGTCGAGGCTGTTTGATTCTGAAGGTGTTGCGACCGCGGAGATGCCGATTGTTGAGAACGGGGTTGTGAAGGAATATTTCGTCAATACTTATATGTCGAGGAAGATGGGGGTCGAGGCTACGGTTGAGGACGCTACGAGACCGGTGGTTTTGCCTTGTTTCGCGCCATCGGTCGCTGAGCCTGTCGAAGCGACCTGCGGCAAGGAGGAACTGATGCGTATAGTCGGCGAAGGCATCCTTGTCACCGGCTTCAACGGCGGCAACAGCAACTCAGCCACCGGCGACTTCTCCTTCGGAGTCGAAGGCTTCCTTTTCAAGGACGGAAAGATCGTCCATCCGGTAAGGGAGATGCTCATAACCGGCAATCTCCTCACCCTTTGGAACAATCTTTTGGCCGCCGGAAACGATGCGAGGTTCTGTAAGTCAAAACTTATTCCTACCTTAGCGTTCGGAAATGTTGATTTCAGCGCGTGACGCGGAATCGTCAGCAGTTCATAACAAACAGAAAATAAATTCATTAACAATAAGACATCATTATGAAAGTACAGAAAAACAATGTGGTCGAGCTGACCTACGAACTGATTGTGGACGGAAAACTCGCCGACAAGGCGACGCAGGAGCGTCCGCTTGGCTACATTCACGGGACACATATGCTTCTTCCTAAATTCGAGAGCGAGGTCGAGGGCAAGGAGCCGGGCGACGAGTTCGCGTTCACCCTCACTCCGGAGGAAGGCTACGGCACATTCGACGCCAGCCGTCTCTTCGAGCTGCCTAAGGCCGCTTTTGAGATCGACGGGAAAGTTCGCGAGGACCTTCTCGTCGTAGGCCAGATCATCCCTATGCTCAGCAACACTGGCCAGGTCGTACAGGGAACCGTTCACGAGGTCAAGCCAGACACCGTTGTGATGGACTTCAACCACCCGATGGCCGGCAAAACCCTCAACTTCACCGGCAAGGTGGTCAGCGTCAGGGAAGCTACGGAGAAAGAGCTCAAGGAAGGCCTCCACGGCGAGTTCCTCCCACAGGAAGAGCACGAGTGCCACTGCCACAAGGGCGAGGGCGGCTGCCACGGCGAAGGTCACAAGGATGGCGAGTGCTGCCACGGAGAAGGCCACAAGGATGGCGAATGCTGCCACGGAGAAGGCAAGAAGGACGGCGAATGCTGCCACGGCAACGGCGACTGCCACAAAGAGTAATTTAGGAATATGCGCACGGCGGTTGTCATACTGAACTGGAACACAAAGGAATATCTTGAGCGTTTCCTGCCCGGCCTGCTGGCCTCGGCCACGGACGGGGCGGAGATCATTGTCGCTGACAGCGCCTCCACGGACGGTTCGATGGAGATGCTGTCCGAGAAGTTCCCGACAGTGCGGCAGATCCGCCTGGACAAGAACTACGGCTTCACCGGTGGCTACAACAGGGCCTTCAAGGCTGTATGCGAGCTGCCGGACGCCGGAGATCTTGAATATTTCGTGCTCATAAACTCTGACATCGAGGTTCCCCAAGATTGGTTGAAACCGCTCACCGACTGGATGGACAGCCACCCGGACTGCGCCGCCTGCGCCCCGAAACTCCATTCGTGGTACGAAAAAGACTCCTTTGAATATGCAGGAGCGGCCGGCGGAATGCTGGATCGTTTCGGCTATCCGTTCTGCCGCGGAAGGGTTCTCAAGAGAGTTGAGAAGGACAACGGCCAGTACGATTCTCCGGCCAAGGTCTTCTGGGCCACAGGAGCGTGCCTGATGGTCCGCAAGACGGAATATTCAAAGATGGTAGGGCTGGACGACAGGTTTTTCGCCCATATGGAGGAGATTGATCTCTGCTGGAGACTTCAGTTGGAGGGAAAGAACATTTTCGTTGTGCCTCAGTCGGTTGTGTGGCATCTCGGAGGCGGCACACTGCCGAACGACTCCCCGTGGAAACTGAAGCTGAACTACCGGAACAATCTGCTGATGCTCCAGAACAACCTCGCGAAGACATATTCATTGCAGGAAGTGAGGGAGCTGACGCCGGAAAAGGCTGCCGTCAAGGCTTGCAGACGCGCCCGAGGCACCATATTCCTAAGAATGTGCTTGGACGGCTGCTCTGCGCTTGTCTATCTGCTGACAGGCAAGAAAGACTGCTTCAAGGCGGTTTGGGAGGCGCACAAGGAGTTCCGGCGACTGGAGGTCAGGCCAGATGTCAAGGCGATTCAGGAATATGCCGACACACACCGCAGGATTGATGTTCCGGCGCTTTTCCCGGAGTGGATCGTGCCGCTTGCTATGCTCAAGGGGAACGGAATTTTTGAATATTTAAGAAAGTTGATATGAAAATCGTCATTCAGGGAGCCGGCGAGGTAGGTTCGCATCTGGCGAAGATGCTTAGTCTTGAGGCCAATGACATAACCGTCATTGACGATGATCCGCAGAGGCTTGCCAACATCAGCTCGATAGCCGACGTGATCGCCATCGAAGGAGCGCCATCCTCGCTGAGGGTGATGCGCGAGGCCGACGTGCAGGACGCCGACCTGTTCATCTCCGTCGTGCCTTTCGTGCCGCAGGATGTGAATCTTGTGAGCGCACTTCTGGCCAAAAATCTCGGAGCCAAGAAAGTTACTGCCCGAATTGACGACAACGACTTTCTCTCGGCCGAGAACAAGCTGCTGTTCAAGCAGATGGGCATCGAATTGATGTTCTATCCCGAAAGGCTTGCGGCCGACGAGATATTCGATCTGCTCAAGCACTCGTCCTCGACTGAATCCATGGATTTCGCCCGTGGAAAGCTTCAGGTCGAGGTGTTCAAGCTGGAGGAGGACTCCCCTCTTCTGGACATGAAGCTCGCTGAGTTCGCCGCCATAGCGACAAGTGACGAGTTGCAGTTCCGTGTGATCGCTATCTCACGCGGTGGCAAGACCATTATGCCGAAGTACGACACCAAGTTTATGTTCAATGACTTGGTCTTCATCATAGCCACCCGCGAAGGTATGGCATTCCTGATGAAGTTCCTCGGCAAGAGCAACATAGAGATCGACAAGGTGATGATCCTCGGCGGATCGGACATCGCCGAGCTGGTCGCCGCAAGGCTCAGCCAGAAAATCAGTTCCGTGAAGATTCTGGAGCGGGACAAGGAGCGTGGAATGATTCTGTCGGAAAGGCTGCCGGACAATGTGATCATCGTCATCGGTGACGGCAGGAACTCTGACCTGCTTCTGGAGGAAGGGATCAAGGACTACGACGCATTTCTGGCCCTGACCGGCAACGACGAGGCCAATGTGCTGGCCTGCGTGGTGGCGAAGAAATTCGGCGTTGACAGGACCATCGCCGAGGTCGAGAACATCGAGTACATCCACCTTGCCGAGGAGATGGGCGTGGACTCGGTCATCAACAAGAAACTGATCACCGCCGGCCGCCTGTTCAAGTTCACCCTAAGCGGCAAGGCCCGCCTGGTCAAGTATATGAGCGGCACGGACGCGGAGGTTCTTGAATATACCGTCGCCCCGAACAGTGCCATCACGAAAGGCACCCTGAAAGACATCTCGTTCCCGAAAGACGCCGTGATCGGCGGCCTCATCCGAGGCAGCGAATCCTACATCGCGATCGGATCCACCCGCATAGAGCCCTACGACCGAGTCGTCGTCTTCGCCCTCCCGCACACCGTCAAGGACATCGACAGGCTGTTCAGGTAGATTAACTCTCAGAAAACAATTGAGTTTTTCTGTTGCCTTCCAACCATCTATTTGATACTGATGAAGGTGAGGAGAATCACAGGGAGGTAGTCTTTCAGGCTGGACTGGAGGGCTTTGCGGACGAAACGGATGTTGTTGTCAACCTTGTCTTCGGAGATATTCAACAACTCGGCGACCTCCTTGTATTTCCTGTTTTCCGCAATGGGACACCCATTTTAGCAGTTGGCCGAGATGATGTCAAGCAACTCGGTGACTTCTGGCTCCTCTTTGGTGTGCAGGAGCACTGACTTTCGCTTGTTGTCGTATGGATTGATGTAATCGATCTGATATATTTTCTCCGCGAGGAAGCGGGCCCTGTCCAAGGTGATCCTAGTACCGGCAGTTTTCAGGATGCGCTCCAACTCCAGCATGATCGTGTATGCCACGAAACATATGCAGACGTGGGCCTCAATCCTGTTGAGGAGCCTGTGGTACATCGGACGGATGTCAAGGTCCGTCTTGCAGAGGCGGAAGGCGCGTTCTATCATGAAGAGGTATCCATATTCCTCTATCACCCTGTCATCCGTGAGCGTGCTGTTTGTTGTGTAGCCCTTGTAGCCGTCCAGACATTTATCCTTGGTGACCTTGTCGTAGTCAATCCTGACGGAGGCGTCTCCTGTCATCGTAAGGAAGCGGTTGTAACCGCGGTTGTTCAGTTTATCCTTGGTGATTCTGTCCGTTTTGAAGCGTTTCTCAAGCCGCTTGAGGCCCCTCTCGCGTGGCTGTAGGGCCGATTGCTGGACTAAAAGTCAAAAACTGCGGAAAATAGGAAGAAAAATATTTCTGTTTTTTAAGACGATTTTTCTGTTTCTTATGTTTTGAATATGTTTCTTTTCGTTTTTTACGTTTTTTGTCCATATTATTGCGGTTCAAATATTTAACACCTAAATATATGGACTTCTTTAAAGACAAAAATGAGCTCGCCCCGTTCGTCAACCTGCGGAGCGACGTCGGATTCAAGGCGGTGTTCGCCGACAAAAACAACAAGGACATCCTCATCGGAGTGCTGAACCAGATCCTACCGCCAGAGGCAAGGATCGAGGACATCAAGGAATATTCAGACCGCGAGCAGCGGAGGGATGTCCCCTACGGGAAGAAGACGGTCCTCGACCTGGTCTGCGTGGACAAGGACGACAGGACCTTCATCGTCGAGATGCAGGCAGCGGAAGAGGACTACTTCTTCGAAAGGTGCGTCTATTACGCATCAGGACTCTATCACCTGGAGCTGTCGGACGGGGAACGGTACAAGGGGCTGCGTCCTGTCTATGTGGTGTCGTTCCTGAACTACCGCCTTAAGCACGATGACGAGTCCCTCTGGGACACCGACCACTTCATCTCGTATTGGCGGTTCTCCGAAAAACGCACCGGAATGGTTGCGGATCAGACAATTAGTGTTATCTTTGTGGAGATGACGCTGTTCACCAAGACGCTGGAGGAGTGCGTGACGGAGTTCGACAGGCTGTTCTACATATTCAGGAACAGTGAGGGCTTCCAAAGGGTCCCCGAATGGATCGAGGAGGCCGGAGGAATTTCCAGACGGCTCGCCGAGGCGTGCGAGATCGCGGCGTTCGACAAGGATAAGAAACTTAAATACGAAATTGACAAGATGAACGAGTGGGACATTCTGGCGCAGCGGGAATTCGCCGAGCGCAAGGGCTTCGAGAAAGGATACGCCGACGGAGAGGCAAAGGGGATTGCTGACGGGACGGCTAAAGGTATGGCTAAAGGTATGGCTGAAGGTATGGCTAAAGGTATGGCTAAAGGTATGGCTGAGGGTTTGGCCAAAGGAAAGGCCGAGGGAATGGCCAAGGGAAAAGCTGAAGGAAAGGCCGAAGGAAAGGCCGAAGGAATGATTGAAGGCAGACTAGACGTGGCCAAGGCTCTGCTTACCAGTGGAATGCCGATTGAGCAGATCATGCTGTACACCAAACTTTCCAAGGAGCAGATTGAGGCAATTCAGTAATGGATACTTGAGCATAAGTGGTCAGTAAGAGACATTATCATGGCTAACCTCCGAAAGCTGGGGGTGGCTATGTTGGTATATTCTGTGCCGCAATACGTCGCCGAGGACAAGCACCGTGGCTACAACACCACCCACCTCATCAAAGTGCCACAGAGCCACCACCGTTAATCATAATAGAAGTTACTAAAATGCGCTCCCGGGTTCAGTATTCCGGGAGCGCTTGAATAATATGATCAGCAAGACTGATTACTCGACAACCTCAAAAATAGGGCTCGTTCCTTCAGCATCAGACTCTGCGGCCAAACGACATGTACCTCCATTAGGGGCCTCAAGCACTTTCTTTCCAAGAGTCCAGTTAACGACACAGACCATTCTGACCTGCGTGATGTTCCTCGGAACGATGGTCGTGCTGAGGATGGATATGCTGATGTGCCTTTTCATCACGCTGGCCATAGCCACTTTCTACCGGATGTACAGCGGAGAAGGCGCGCGGAAATCCGACCCCGTGATGCTTCCCGTGTGGATTTTCTTAGCGCTGTTCACCAAAGGGCCGGTCGGTCTGCTGATGCCTCCGTTGGCGATAGCCGTGTTCCTCGCCGTGAAACGGGACTGGAAAGGATTCCGTAAGTATCTTGGACTCAAAACCTGGGGCATCATCGCCGGTCTCGCCGCGATTTGGCTCACTTGCGTGTGGTTCGAAGGCGGCGCCGAGTACATCGACAACCTTCTGTTCAAACAGACGATGGGACGCGCGGTCAACGCCTTCACGCACGCCAAACCGTTCTGGTTCTACCTTGTGTCCATCTGGTGGTGCCTCGCTCCGTACTGCCTTCTGCTGATAGGTTCGCTCGTGGTGTCGCTGATTCCGGCGCGCCATCTGCCATCGGACAAAGCCGCCGGAACCTCGGATTCCTCACATACTCCGTCCTCCAAGCGTTCCGATCTGGAGATTCTGCTCCTTTGCGCGATAGTCTCGACAATCGTGATGCTGTCGTGCTTCAGTTCCAAACTGCCGATCTACCTTGTTCCGGTCTTCCCGTTCATCGTCTATCTGCTTCCCGTCCTGCTTGGCAGAACCGGCGAGCGCCGCTGGATGCCTTGGGCCGTCGGAATCTTCAACGTCCTGTTCATCATCGTCGGCGCGGGCGCTCTGCTGATCCTTCTCGGAGCGGTCAGCGTCCCAGCGGTGAATGAACTGTTGAATGAATATTCCTTCGCCCGGGAAATCCCTGTCATCAACGGAATCATCCTCCTGACGATTGCGAACTGCATCGGGCTATGGTTTCTTGTCAAGCGGAAATGCTGGAATATTCCGTCTTTCCTGCTAGGAGCAGGTCTGCTGCTCGCTGTTTTCTCCGCATCGGCGATTATCCGGGACGTTAACCCTTACATCGGCTACGGTTCCATCTGCGCTAAAGTCCCTGAAGGCACGCAGGTCGCCACAGTCTTCCTCCACAGACCCAAGAACATCGACACCTACATCGGCCGTCAGATCACTGACTACGGCAAGGATTGCGACAAGCTGGCCGAGGACATCGGCGAAGCTTCCGCAAGTGGCTCCGAGGCAAGGCATTTGACCATTGTCACACGCAGATCAAGGCTAGAAAGCGAACCGCTCCTACAAGAGATCTTCAAGTCCGGCACCGCCGTAATTCATTCCGGACCTTACTGCCTCACGACGGTGACCATCCGATAAATCCGTAACATTTTACACTTTTTTAAGATGCAGCATTGTCGTTCACAAACAAATCGCTAATTTTGCACCTGAAAAATTTGTAACAAGTTACAGAAAAATCAGACACCATGGTGCAAAGGACTCAATATCTGCAACAACTTATCGACAGTATGGGCAATGGTCTGGTAAAAACCATCACAGGTATCAGACGCTGCGGTAAATCAGTGCTGCTCAGGGACATATTCGGGCAATGGCTTAAAGACAATGGCGTGGATGATGGCCACATCATATATCTCTCTTTTGACGATATGGAAATAGAGGAACTGCGTGAGCCAAAAGAATTCTTGAAGATGGTCCGCAGTAGAATTTCCGATAATAAGACACACTATCTTCTGCTTGATGAAGTGCAACTTATGGACAGATTCGTGGAAGTTCTCATCAGCCTGATGCACAATGAAGTATTTGATATTTTTGTGACTGGAAGCAACTCAAGATTCCTTTCCACCGACATTGTGACTGAATTCAGAGGTCGCTCACAAGAAATCCGTATGCAGCCATTGACTTTTTCAGAATATATAAGTACATTTGATGGTGATAAAGATGAAGCATGGAGCGAGTATATCGAGTTCGGCGGGCTGCCACAAATTTTGTCTTTCAAGACCAAACAACAAAAAATCACCTACCTGTCAAACCTTGTTGAAACGGTATATATCAAGGACATAGTTGAGAGGAACAAGTTAAAAAGCGGCGAGGGAATCACAGAATTGCTTCGGACATTGGCCTCATCAATGGGTTCTCCATGCAATCCTAGACGAATATCCAAAACATTCGAAAGCGTTGAAAAGAAACACGTGTCCAGCGAAACAGTGGCACGACATATTCGTTATTTCAACGAGTCATTTCTGATAACAGAGGCTTTGCGCTACGATGTAAAGGGCCGCAAATATATAGGCACAGAGACCAAGTACTACTTCACGGATATAGGATTGCGGAACAGCATTCTTGGTTTTAGACAGATAGAAGAAACGCACATAATGGAGAACGTTCTCTATAATGAATTGAAATACCGTGGTTATAATGTTGATGTCGGGATGGTTGAAATCATGGAGCGGAACGCTGATGGAAAGCAAGAGCGCAAGCGACTTGAAGTTGATTTTGTCGCCAATCAAGGAAGCAAGAGGTATTACATACAATCCGCGCTCCGAATGGAAGATGATGACAAAGTCAGGCAAGAGAAGAAATCTCTGATAAATATTCCTGATTCATTCAAGAAAATCATCGTAGTGAAAGACCGTATTACCTCATACCACGATTATGACGGAATCTTGAGGGTAGGCTTATTCGACTTTCTTCTGAATCCGGACAGCCTTGATTTGTAGCTTTTCCTCCATCCTCACACGCAGATCAAGACTAGAAAGCGAACCTCTCCTGCAAGAGATCTTCAAGTCCGGCACAGTCATCCATTCCGGTCCTTACTGCCTGACAACCGTGGAGAGGCGGTAGGAGCGTTGTCCGATTGCAGGCACTGTTTTTGTAAGTAATTGATTCACATCATAATTACAACCACATAAAACACCTGTTATCATGCAATGTTTCCTAAAATTAACTGCGGCTGTCTTCTTCGCTACAGCTTTGTCATTATGCCTTCGCGCGGAAAAGGTCGACAAATCTCCCGTAACCTCCTTTGACCTCAAACGCTACCTTGGCACATGGTACGAGATCGCCAGATTCGACCACCCGTTCGAAAGAGGGATCTCGCACGCCGCCGCTGAATATGTCCTCAGGGATGACGGCAAGATCAGTGTCACCAACACCGGATGGAAGGACAGCCGGTCAAAGACAGCCATCGGCAAGGCCAAGCAACCTGATCCGGTCAACAACCCGGCTCTGCTCCGTGTCTCCTTCTTCCTGTTCTTCTACTCTGACTACCGTGTCCTTATGATTGACGATGACTATTGCCTCGCCCTCGTCGGCAGCTCAAGCGACAAGTACCTTTGGATTCTGTCCCGATCCCCACAGATTCCTCAAAAAGCCGTTGACATGGTCCTTTCCGAAGCCTCCAGACGAGGCTACGACACTTCCCGGCTCATCTGGGTGAACCAGGAGCGAGGCATTGACAATCGTTAAAATCTGAAAGAGGCTGACTCAAAAGGTCAGCTTCTTTGTTTGCATACCAAGAAGTTCAGGAGGGTGCCATTCGGAAAGCCATAGGCACCCATGGCCTTGTGAACGGAAGAGTGCCCACGACAAAGTCGTGGGAGGGATTTAGTTGATCAGGTGTACAAGTATGTGTCAAACTTGGATGGAGCCAGGTTTAGCGTATGTAGAGCCTGAAGTTGAATCCTAGCCAGGTTGTCTACCGGCTGTTGGTTGCGGGATACCCTTATCCTAAGAAGGTTCCATCGCAATTCCCTGAATATCACAGCATGGCTCTTCGCTTGCAGTTGGCGAACACCGTAATGTCCCCTGCAAGCGGTTCAGGGGCATGGTGGCGTGCTCGCCGATTTCACCACATTTGTCCTTCCCTATCGTACTCGTTCCACATGCACGTTGTGTCCACAAATAAGTCGCTACCATCCATCTATCCACCTATCTATCCACATATCTTCTCCTACCTTCCCACCTGCTCATCTACCTTTCAACTCTCAAGTGTGAATGGCTTCTCACACCTAGAAACCTTATATGAAGAACATCAGCACTTTACGTTTCTAGGGGTGAACGGATTTGCACACCTGAAAGAGGCGGTTGGCATTTCAGGCCGTTGTGGGCAAGGTTCCGACTCCTAGGTGTGAATCTCTTCGTGCGCCTGGAAACGCTATGTAATGAGTATCAGCGTTTTGGACTTCTTGGTGTGTGCGTGACAAGCAGGGCTGAGATAAGACTGTATGTCGTTATGTGATTCTGTTTAGGTAATAATGTGCATGGACGGCGATCTCATTGGTGGTGTCATGCGTGGTGTCATGCGCGGTGTCGTGGGCTATTTGTTCCCCAAACGGGATCAAGTGCTTAAGAAACCGGATCTCCTCAGTCGTTGTGCGACCGGTCCCGAAGGTGGCGCCACCCTCCACCGCCTCCTTCGCCGTGAGGTCCTGCCGCTCCGTTCCGAGAGGCACTTAAACCTCCCGCGCCATCCTCTTTCCGGCTGAGCTGAGATTGCGGTGGCGGCAGATCCGACAGAAGAACGATTGAGGTCAATCACAGGGTAAACTCATACAAGAGCTCCGCAAAAACATTGCTCACAAGTCAGTGCAGGCTGATGCATCGCGGCAACAGACCGACAGAACCCGAAGCCTGCTTTGGAAATATAAAGTTCAACCATGGCTCCAAGAGGTTCCATTTGAACTCAAGGAGAAAGACAAAAGTGGAATGGGGGGTTGGTATCATTAGCGCATAACCTCAGGAAGTATGTCGCCTATAAAACCGAGTCAATGCATAAACAGGCTCAAAGCATGGTACTTGTCACTGAGAAGTCACCATTAGGAATCGTTGTATAGGGTCAGGTGGCTCTGACAGAGCGTGACCGGCCACAGCCTCGTGAGAGGCTCCCGAAGGAACGGAGTTCCGAAGGGTGGATGGAGCGAAGCGGAACTCTGGATGAGCCTTTCGACAACTCTGTGCCATACTATATAATGAAAGAAACCGACCCTTTTGGGTCGGCCTCCTTCATTATAGAGTTATCGCACTATTACTTGTGGATGTTGATGTTGTCGATGAAGATACGTCCCGCACCGCTTACCTTGTAGTTGTAAGATCCGGTGTAGTTGCCGCTGTCGTCCTTGACAAGCACACGGTACATCACAACGACAAGTCTCGTGTTGGCCGTGGCGCCCTTGATCTTCGCCGAAGAGTGTGTCCAGCTGTAAGTGCCGGTAGGCTGGTCAACCTTAAGCACATCGCTGTACTTGGTGCCGTTCTCGAACTGGCCGTCACCCTCGATCACAACAACGACTCCTGAATCGTCCACCTTACCGCTTCCCTGCACCATGGCGGCATGGTCAAACTCCACAGTCACGTCCGTAGCGGATGTAAGAGGAAGCTTAGGAAGTCTGATGGAAGTGTTCTTGCCTCCTGTCTTGTTGAACTTGAGGTACTTGTCCTGGAGATAGATCAGTTCAAGGGAAGGATTCATGTCCTCGTAGCCGGCATTGGCGAACGCAGGCAGAGTGAAGGCTTTCACAGCGTCGCCATAGATGTTGATCGCGCTGTCATCTTTTTTGTTTCCGATCGTGTCACCGACTTTACCTCCAGCCGCTGTGTATGTATCAATAAGTGGAGTCAACCATCCGAAATCATCGAAGAAGCAGACACCGGCGGCTGCCTGAGCCACGTCAACAGTGTAAGTGTAGTTGTACTCGGCGTTCTTGAACACAACCTGGCCTGTTCTTGCGGTGCCTGAATTGGCCTCGAAGGTCACGTCAACAGGATAGGTTCCGGCGGCAGGAATGTTCATCGCAGGAAGCTTCACCCATGACGGAGCGGTGACGGTGAAAGGAACATTGGACACAATGTTGAGCTTTCTCGTCTCACCTATTCCGGCGATGGTGTTGACTCCTGGATATGTCACCGTGATGCTAGGCTCGAACTTGGCCTGCTTTACAGTGAGGACAGACTCGATGTTGTCCTTGAAGAAGCGGATGGTTCCGGTTCTGTCAGTTCCTGTGAGGTTAGGCTCGGCCTTGAAGGTCTTGGATACAGTCTCGACGACAGCCTTTGTGGCAGGAGTGGAGACCTCTGTGATCCAAGAGCCGTTGATCTCGGTCTCGAACTCAACGTTAGACTGGATCTTTGCCGTGAACTCGGCGCCCTGGCCAAGAACCTCGACAGTGTTGCCTGTAGAGATGCTGATCAGCGGATCAAGCTCTCCGCCGGCGGCGGACTGAACGACGTGGATGTTCTTTCTGGTGTCAGCTGAAACCAAAGTGATTACGGCGTGGCGGAGCTTGGAGCTTGTGCTTGGCTCGCAAGTGATCTTGACCGTGGTTTCCTCACCTGCCGGACCTTCTATGACATCAAGGGACAGCCAATCAGCGTCAGAGCCCTTGGTCAAAGTCCAAGGATTGTCAGACTCGATCTTCAATTCGTAAGGCTTGTCCGGAGTTCCCTCAAATGTGATGACATCATCGGAAACAATGACCTTGGCATAGACAGGATCCGAATATGGAATGTCGGAATCAGCGATCTTGATGTTGTCAAGATGCCAACGCTGCTGGTCAGGAGTTACGGATGCATACTCGGCAGGACGGATGATAAAGCGTGTCGTGTTATTGACTCCCTTGGCGGTCACAGTAGCGTGCTGCCACTCAAGATGTCCCTTCTCCTGCGTGGTCACGAACGGATCACTGATCTGCGTGCCGTTGTCGAAGAATCCCTTGCCGGTGAGTTCGACCACAATCTGAACCTTGTCAATGTTGCCGGAGCCGGTCATATGAGCCGCCCAGTCAAAATCAAGATCGACATTGATCAACTCGTCTCCCTTGAAGTCCTGCTTAGGGAGGATCATACCGTTGTTATTGTTAACAGTAGCGGTGCTTGTCTTGCCGAACTTCCAGTAATATTTCTGAGCATAGATGACCTTGCTATTCGGATTCAGATCCTCGTAGCCCTTATCGGTCAAGGCTTTAAGAAGTCCCGACAGAGCGTCGTTGCTCCTCAGGTTCGGAGCCTCTCCACCAGAATTGTTGTCACCAACTGAGTCATCAACCCTGACGCCTGAAGCGTCGATGTATGATTTCATCCAGGAGAAATCATCGTAGAAATAGGCATTGAGGCTATCGTTGATTCCGTTATCCTGCACATCGGTCACGGCAAGGGTCAACTCTCCATCGGAAAGTCCGAGGACGTAGGCCTTGACCGAGATGTTGTGCATATTCACAGACTCAATGTCAACCACACCGGCTCTTGGGTCGAGAAGTTTTATCGCAACCGGAAGAGACTGCTCAAACTTAAGCTCGTGGCCAAGAAGTCCTGCCTCGACGGTGACATAAGTGACAACGTTAGCCTTGGAAGGATCGAGATTGGAAAGCAGATCCACCGGTTCAGGACGGGTGACCTCAGCGTTGGACTTGACTGTGACACCACCGGCCTCAAGGGCGGCGTTGCCATAAAGAGTGACCTTCTCGCCGGCGAGTGAAACCTTGTCACCTATGGCGATCTCCCCCTTGTAGGAGACATAGATCGAGGCGCTCTCGTCAGTCGCCACGAACCCATCGGATGTCAGAGCTACAACTTGAGCCTCAGCCACTTTTGCGAACAAACCATCATCGAGGGTGAATATTTTCGAGATCGGCATCTCCTCCACTCCGAGGTAATTGTCACCTTTCTGGTAGATGACGGTGCGGATTGAGTAGCCGCGGTTGTTGGCGATGGTTAGGGTACCCTCGCGAGGGGCGGCCATCGCTCCGTTGGCGACGTTGTCGGTGACGCTCACGGTCACATCTACAGTGTTGGTTCCGGATGTCGGATCGACTGTGATCCAGTCGGCGTCCACATCGATGAACCACGCTTCATCAGAGGCAATGGTCAGGGACTGCGGCTCCGCTCCAATTGCCTCGAAAGTCAGGCTTGACTCCGAAAGAAGGGCGCTCGGCTTGACATATTCCTCCTCGGAGCATCCGAAAATCGGGAGGACGGCAAGAGCCGCGGCGCAGAATCTTATTATATTCTTAACTATTTTCATAATATCTTCGTTTGTTTCAATGGATTAATTCATTCCATTATCGGTGTCCCCGTCGGAGGAACTCAGGCCGTCATCCCATCCAGGATTCTGCGCAAGGTTCTTGTTAAGATCCCTGTCGCCTCTTGGAATAGGGTACAGATAGTCGCGGTTCTCATCGAACGTGCGAGTCTTGGTGCGGTACATGTCAACATAGCCCTTGTGACCCTCGCTCAGCACGATACCGTTCGAGTACGGCACATAGTTCCCGTCTATCTCGATCTCCTGGATCTGGAGGAAGACGAACTTTTCTCCGTATTTCGTTTTGTACTCTTTCTCTATCTTGCTGCCAACATTCTGAGTGTCATAAAGATAGATGTCCGGATTGCCGTCACCCGTAAGGTCGTAAGGGCCGACACCAGGGAAATATGTTCCGTAGAGAGGTTGAGGGAAGCAAAGGCCTTCCTTCCACCTTACGATGTCATCCCAACGGCTCGCCTCCAGAACGAGTTCGATCGTCCTCTCGCGACGAACCTCCAGAATCTGGGCGAGATTGGCGGGATTGAGCCTTGCGATGTTCTGATAGCCGTATTTCTCGGAAATAAGGTAAGGATCCACAGTCAGACCGGCAAGATGAAGATGTGGCATTCCAACCCTGTCACGAAGTTTGTTGATGGACTTGTCCACATCCTCCTGGGTAAGGATATTCAGCTCGGCCTTGGCCTCCGCATAGATGAGATAGGCCTCCGCGAGACGGTACACAGGCATGTCGTTGAATGACATGTCGGCGCGTTCCGCAGTCTCGTACTCCGGACTCATGACAAACTTCTCAAGCTGGTAGCCGGTCGAGGTCATTGTCAGATCCGGGCCATAGACGGTCTTTTTGGAATTTGTGCGGACGTGGCTCGGAAGCCTCATGATCATGCCAAGACGAGGATCACGATCCTTCATCTCATCCACGAACTGCATGGTCTCCCAGCCCTCCTTGTCGGTGAAGCGCGAGCCATCTTTCATGAGGAAGCTATCCACGAACTTCTTGGAGAAGCCTGGGTTGCCGCCTGTGTTCATGAGCACATAGCCTGTGGCGTTGTGGGTACACCCGATGGACTGCTCCATCTTTATGGCGAGGATGTACTCATTCTTGTCGGCGTCAACCTCCATGAAAAGGTCATGGTAGTTCGCGGCTAATGAATATTTTCCCGACTCCATCACCTTTTGGGCAGCCTCGTAGGCCAACTTAAGATAGTCATCGGCGGAGCGTCCACCCTGGAATGAAAGACCATGGTACTTTCTAAATGTCCCTTCGTAAAGGCAGAACTGAGCCTTGAGCATGCAGGCGGCCCATTTGTTCACACGATAGACACTGACCTCTGAAGGGAGAGATTCAATCGCCTCGTCGATGTCCTCGATCATGTGAGACATGATGAGTTCTCTTGAGTCCCTCGGATTAAACAGGGTGGAGTCCGTCGAGCCGAGTTCCTTGTCGTACCAAGGAACGTCACCGAACCTCTTCACCTTCCCGAAATAGAACTTAGCGCGGAAGAACTTGGCAAGGCCTGTGTACTGTTTTCTGACAGCCTCGTCAGAGCATTGGTCGATATGACCAAGCATCGTGTTGATCTTGCGAAGCTGCTTCCATGACCATCCACCAGACTCGGCTTTGGTAGGGACCTCGCGCGCGGTTCCGCCCAAAAGCTCGTCGGAGATGGTACCTTTCTGAAACACAATGTCAGACTGCCCGCTATAAGGAGTCTTATCCAGAAGATTGTCATAGAATGAGTTGGAGAACAGTTTCAAATCCTCTTCATTACGGAAATATGTCTCCGGAACGAGTTTATCCTTTGGATACTTCTCCAAAAATCCGTCACAGGATGTAACTCCAAGGACGATTGTCAAAATAGGTAATAAATATCTTTTCATTTTCACTGTCCTCCATCATTAGAATGTTATGTCGATGCCGAACATGATGGTCTTCTGCCACGGATAGGCGACAGCGTCCTTGGCGTCGGAGTTCGTATACAGACCGTCAGTACTCTTTTTGGTGACACGACGATACGCAGACTCCGGATCCAGATACTTGGTGTACTTCTTGATCGGAGACCAGTAGGCCAGGTTCTCGCCGGAGAAGTAGAAACGCACCTTGTCAAGGCAGATCGCCTTTGTCCACTTCTGCGGAAGGGTGTAGCCTACCGTAAGGTTCTTCAGCCTGAGATACCTAACGTTCTGGATGTACCTGCTGTTAGGCGGCGCGAGCTCTCCACCGGTCGATGAATAGACACGCGGCCTTGGGAAATAGGTGTCAGGATTCTCTTCGGACCAGACGGTCTTGATGAAGTCCCGTGGCATGAATGCCGTGTAGTAGGCGTAGGAATATGATCCCCAGAATGCTATGTTCATGCCGGAAGGATACCAGTAGTGGTTGCCCACACCCTGAAGGAATGTCGAAAAGTCGAATCCCATCCAGTCAAATCCAAGGTTGATACCGTACTGGAGGCTCGGAAGCGAGTTGCCGAGAATCTTGCGGTCGCCAGGGCTGTCGGCGGTGTTGTCGCCAAGGGTGATCTTGTTGATTCCGCCTTCTCCTTCCTGTTTGTTGTCGAGATCGACATACCTGAGGTCACCGGCAAGGAATCCGCCCTGCATACGGTTGGTGCCGACATAAGTGAGGGCGTCGCAGACGTTTGCCTGATAGTCCTTGGCTTCCTCATCGGTAGCGAACAGGCCGTCCACAACAAAGCCCCAGATGTCACCGATCCTCTGGCCAACATAGTAGTCAGTGAGTCGTTTGTCAGGATTGTTGGCATACCTTGTGATGTGGGAGTTGTAGTCGCTCACTGAAGCGCGTATGCTGTAGTTGAACGGCTTCCCGAGAAGCTCGAAGCTGTCCCTCCATCCGAGGGAGATCTCGTAACCCTTCGTCCTCAAATCCGCGGAGTTCTCTTTAGGGGCGTCAGCGCCATAGACACTTGGAAGGGCGTTGCCCTGAATGAGCATGTTCTTTGTGTCACGGATGTAGGCCTCTGCGGTAAAGTCAAGCCTTCCGTTCAGCATCGACGCGTCAAGACCAAGGTTGTACTGATAAGTGGTCTCCCAAGTGAGGGAAGATGAGTTAGGGGCGGAGATTCCGGCATACTGGGCGTTCGTGGAACCCTCACCGAATGTGAACGCCTTGAAATCATCGATGGAGATGGTCCTCATGAACATGTAGTCTTTGACATTCTGATTACCCAGCGAGCCGAAAGAAGCGCGGAGCTTGAGGTTGTTCACAAGATTCTTGGCCGGGGCGAAGAACGGCTCCTCAGAAATACGCCAACCAGCGGACACTGAAGGGAACAGTCCCCAGCGATGCCCCTTGGCGAAACGGGATGATCCATCGTAGCGTCCGGATGCCTCGACAAGGTACTTGCCTTTGTAGTCATAGTTGACACGACCAAAGAAACCGGCGAGGGCATACTCACTCTGCCCGCCTTCCAAATTGGTTATCTTGGCGCCGGTAGAAGGATCCGGGACAATCAGATTGAAGTCATTCAGGAGTTCATCGGAAATATTCTGTCCCTTGGCGGTCACGTTCTTGTAATGGTAAGTTTCGGCATTGAAACCGAACATCACCTTGACATTGTGGGCGTTGTTGAAGGAATCTTCATAAGTTCCGAAGATGTTGCCGGTGTAATAGTCATATCTTCTCGTCCTTTCCTCCAACTCATTAAGGCCCGCTCCTGTGGTGTAGGCTCCGAAGACTCCCGGACGGATGCCGTAAGGAATGTTCACCGTCCTGCCCATCCCGTTGCGGTTCACCCTTCTGTAGGTGAAGTTGGCTGTGAGGTTGAACTGCTTGACCGGACGGATCACAAGCTCCGTGGTGTTGGCGAAGTTGAACTTCTTGTCGTAGTTCTTGTGCTTGCCCATCGCGAAGACAATCTGACGACCGTTGGCGACGTTGTAGTTACCACCGATGATAAGCGGGTTGTTGTAAAGTCCCGTTCCGTCAGGGTTGAAAAGCGGGAAGGACGCAGGGGTGTGACGAAGATTCCTGAACACATCCTGAATGTCACCCACTCCGATCCATGAATAGTCGGAGCTATAGAATGACATATTGTTGGACAGACTCATGATCTTGTTCAGCTTTGCGTCGATCTTCGCGCGCATGTTGTACTTCTGGAACACATCTGGCTCGGTGGCCTTCATGATACCGGTCTGGCGGTCGTAACCACCTGAGAGGAAGTACTTGATGTTCTTGCTTCCGCCACTGACCGAGATGCTGTGCTGCTGGACAGGATGCTCATCCCTGAACATCTCGTGGTACCAGTCGGTGTTGCAGTAGTAGACCCACTGTTCCTTGCCACCGCGGATGTCCTTGATGACCCACGGGCGGTCAGGGTTCTCGGTCTTGTCATTGACACGCGCAAGCATTTCCATCATGTCGTGCTGGGTGTAGCCAGTGTAAGGAGTGCCGGCGGCCTGTGTCTTCCAGAAAAGGTCAAGAGTGTAGACCGACCAGTAGCCTCTGTCCTCGTAGTCGGTGGAGGTTGTAGGCTCCTCCCAACCGAAACGTCCGCTGTAACGGATCTTGGCCTTGCCGTCGTCGGAGTCACCTTTCTTGGTGGTCACGAGGATCACACCGTAGGCGGCGCGGGCTCCGTAGACAGCCGCCGCGGCGGCGTCCTTGATTACGGAGATGCTCTCGACATCATTCGGATTGACATCCTCAAGGTCGCCCAAGGCACCGTCGATAAGGACGATAGGGCTGGCTTCGTTGACCGAAGTGAAACCGCGGATGTTCAGTTTTCCGGTACTGCCCGGATTACCGGACTGGGTAGTGATGTTGAGTCCCGGAACAGACCCCTGAAGCATTGTCACAAGGTTGTGTGACGAACGGTCCTTGAGTTCCTTGTCTCCAACGACTGATATGGCTCCGGTAAGGTTCACTTTCTTCTGTGTACCATAACCGACAACAACCGTCTCGTTCAGCATCATGTTATCTTCCTCCAGGACGATAGTGACAGATGCCTGTGAAGCGGGGACAGACACTTTCTTTGTGGCATAGCCAAGGGAGGACACCTCAAGGGTGACATTCCCGGCTGGCACCATCAATGAGAAAGTACCGTTTTCGGAGGTCATGGTTCCGTTGCTCGTTCCGTCAACGATGACCGCGACCCCGACAAGAGGTTGCTGAGCGGCGTCGAGAACTTTTCCCGACACCTCTCTCTGGTTCTGTGCGAAGGCGGCCGTGAGGCAGCACAGCATCAGCGCCAAAGAGGCAGCAAGTGATTTGATAACTCTCATAAAGATGAAAATTGTTTTTTGTATGTGTTAAACTTGATGTTTGATCATTTCTTGAAATCCTCGACCTTGAAAGCCTTCGGACGCTCCATCTTCTCGGTGTAGACATTGCCGAACTCATCCGTGACAGTGATTGTCAGGTCAGTGTCCGCGTCCGGTGCCGTCACCTTGAAGAAATGATGCCAAAGCCCGGTGGTGAAGCTCGGTGCCTCCTTCAGGCCAGACTTGTTGAACCGCTTGGCGGACAGAGCCGCGATGTGAAGAGGATCATAGGCCGAGGTCCGTGTCCAGTTCAAATCCTTGCCCTTCTCATCGGTCACTGTCAGAGTCCATTTGGAATTCCAGTTCCAGATGTTGATGAGAACCTCATTGTCTGAGTTCTTCGGGTACGCCTTGACGTATTTCCCGAAACCCTTGTCGGTCAACTCCACATTATCTTTAGGCATCTTAGGCACATCCTTCTCATAAGTGAAATAGACTTGGTTGAGATCGTAGGTTCTGAACTGATAGTCCTCGTCCCAGGCGGTCGCCTTGAATTTCCACTTGATGTCGGTCCCGTCGATGTCCCAGATGCCGTAGCCCGCGGGTGATCCGTCAGTTCCTACATAGACACCCGGAGTCAGGTTGCCCGACCACCACCACGAAGCGCAGATCGCGCCCGAGTTGTGCTCGCTGAAATCCGTGGCGCCGTGCTTGCCGGACTCCTCCGGGTTCACGTTATAGATCACATGCGTGTGACCAGAGACAAGATGCACCTTGTAGCCCTTCAGGATGTCAAACAGCCTGCCGGCGTTGGATGTCACGACTTTGTAGTCATCACCGGCTTCAGGACTGAAAATCTGGGCATGGGTCGTGAGGATCAACGGCGTGGACTTGTCCACATACCTCAGGTCACTTGCAAGCCACTCAAGCAGACCAGTCGTCAGATTCCTTGAATATTTCCGGCTCTTCGTGCCGTCGTAGTTCGAGCAGTCAATGTCGTCCAGAACCACATAGTGGACCTTGCCGATGTTGAACGAATAGTAGGTAGGGGCCACGTTCCTGACATATTCAGACGCGGCCTTGAAGTCAGCGTCAGGTCTGAAAGCCTTGTAGTCGTTGTCGTGGTTTCCCATGGTGTGGAAAATCTGAAGACCCTTTATGTCCTGGTTGATCTCCTCCAGGTACTCCTTGAAACTGAAATGATTGTCGTACCAGTAAATGTCCCATGTCATGTCTCCCAACGTCATTGCGTACATCTTCTCACCAGAGTGAGCGTTCATGTATTTGGTCAGATCGCGGGTGAACACCCTGAACTGAGACAGGTCACCGGTGCGGTTGGCAAGATGCATGTCCCCGAAGAAGAACATCTTGTACTTGTCCTGACCCTCGACCTTCACCAAAGAGAAATCCTTCTGCTCAACCACGGTAGCCTTCTCCGTCAGCAAGGAGTAAAACATCGGAAGAACTCCCTGTGACGGCACCTCGTAGCCGCTTGGCACAGAGATGGATACATAGCCCCATTTCTTGGCGGATTTGAGTTGGTATATCCCCTCGTCATTTGTCTTGGTAACCATGACTCCATCGGTGACAACAACTCCTGGAACGCCGGAACCGTCACATAGGATCCGTCCCCAGACGGTAGTCCCCTTGTCGGGAGTGAAGCCGGAAGCCGACTTGATCGTCAGGTTCGTCTCGCCGAAGGACTTTTTCTTCTGTCCCCTGCGGATCAGGACCTCGTACTTTCCGTTCGTGAGATTGAGTGGCAGCCTGACATTGAACTCTTTGGCGGAGACGCTCTCAATCTTGCAGACAAGAGTGCCGAACAGAAACTCGTCGGTCTGAAGCGGCGCCTTCTCTTGAAGAACACGAAATTTTACCAATCCGGCCGGTTCAGCTTCAATCTGCGTAGGCAGCGAGAAGAGCACCTCAGAGACATCAACAGTGCCGTCATCACCGCCGCCGGACTTTTCGCACCGGACAAACACCATAAGGCCAGTCAGAGCCAGTACGATGAAAACCAATGATTTGAAACAGAAGTTTTTTCTCATTTCTGAATATGATTATTTGAGTTTAGTAAGAACAAGTTGGTAATCTTTTAAAGGATTACTTTGTTAAACATCAAGTTTAGCAAAACCCTAAGCGTTGGATTTCGCCAGATTCCTCTCGCTTCTGATCAGCAGGGCGCAGAGGAAGACTCCGATGAGGGCGCCTACTGCTACGGAGAGCATCGCGGTGTCCCAAGAGCTGCCGACGGCGATTCCGCCGACAAGAATCTTCGAGCAGACAGCGTCACCGAGAAGGTAACCGAACAGGCCTACGAATCCGGCGGCGGTGCCCGCGGCGTTCTTAGGGACGAGGTTCAGAGCCTGGACTCCAGTCAGGGCCACAGGGCCGTAGATGAAGAATCCGATCATACACAAAGCGATGTAGATCAAGGTCTTCTGCAAGGCCGGAGAAGCGGCGATGACACCTGATCCGACCATCCAATAGAGGATCACGCCGATCAGGCAGAAGAACATGCAGATCACGTTCATCGGAGCGCAGCGGCCTTTGAATATCTTGGACGTGGCCCAGCCGCAGGCAAGTGTGCCGACGGCACCGACGATGTTGTGCACGGAGAAAGCGATCTTGCTCTCGGCTGCGGTCATTATGGACTTTTCCTGAAGATAGGTCGGAGCCCAGTCACCGATGCCGTAACGGACCATATAAACGGCCACGTTGGAGATGGCCACGATCCACAGGAGCTTGTTCTTGAACACATAGTCCACGAACAAGGTCTTGAACGGAAGCTTCTCGTCAGCTGAGCCTTTGGACTTGATTCCTGACCAGTCCTTCCTCCAGTCCTGAACAGACGGAAGGCCGCAGGACTCCGGCGTGTCACGGATAGCCCACCAGCAGAACACCGCGATCAGAATGGCGATGACGGCCGGGAACACGAAATCGCCCCTCCAGCTCTGAGTGCTGCCGAAAGCGTCAAAGATCATCACACCGGCGATGGCAAGGAATCCAAGGGAGAAGCTGCCGATGGTGTGCGATACATTCCACACGCTCATCTTGAAGCTTCGTTCGTTCTGGCTGAACCAATGCGCCATAATTCTGCCGCAAGGAGGCCAGCCGAAACCGCTCAGCCAACCTACTATCAGCATAAGTGTGAATATGATGGCGGTGTTCACCGCGGTGTTGGCCCCGAACGGGATAAGGCCTGTCAAGATCATAGTGAGAGCCGAAAGGACAAGGCCGACGCAGAGGAACTTCCTGGCGTCAGACCTGTCGGAGACGCTTCCCATAATGAATTTCGAGAAGGCGTACGCTATGGAGACAGCCGACATCGCGAGGCCGGCCTTGCCCGCGTCGATGATCCCGTCGTGGATCATATCCGGAGCGGCCAAAGACAGGTTCTTACGTACAAGATAGTAAGCTGCATATCCGAAAAACGCACCCAGAAAGACCTTGGTGCGCATTGCCTTATAGGTTTTGTCCACCTTGTCCTCTGCGAGAGGTTTACCCGCCTTTGGCGGATCAAGAAAACGTGACATAAATATTATTATTCGTTATTATAACATTTTAATCTTGCAAATTTATCCATTTTGACCCTAAAAAGCAAAATTAAGCTTGGCAGAGTCAAAAAGCAAGTGCAACATTACAACAAATATTTGAAAAACTCATCCT
>OGOB01000056.1_pt1 | contig 89666 bp, 71 predicted proteins | sample 1573611 | NCBI WGS metagenome assembly OGOB01 (sample SAMEA2582016, study PRJEB24529) | metagenome | biome: Human gut stool | place: China | collected 2011 | reverse complement strand
ACCGAAAACGCCGAGATTTCAGATGATTTTTGGAAAAGGCGAACGCAGTTGTACTGTATGTACTACAAACGAGCATTTTTCATAAAAGCGTTGAAATATCGGCATTTTGGCAACGATATCGTTCAATCCGTATCGGTTTTTCCACGGCGCGTTTCGATGGTTATTTTTTTACAATCAAAAACCATTTGTGCGCCGACGATTACGCCGCTGCCGTTTGCGCCATAAAATCCACGCAATTAAAACAAGACCGAACAACTCGCTTCGTTTTCTTCAACGCAAGAAAATTATACATCGCGGTTCGTCAAACGAATTAACATTCGTCGCTCTCAAAACGACGTTCAAAACAAGAAAACGTTTTCACAACAAACAATACACGTCCAAATCAAAGATCAACCGTTTGAATCAGCGCGCACTCATTTTTACGTAAGGTTTAACAACGGAAGCATTGCAATGCACCGTCCGACCATAATTTTTCTTCTTTCTCACCAAATCACAACCGTTCAATAAAAAACAACCAACCAGAACAATCAATCAAATCAAACAATCAGAAAAAACAGTCCCCTCGACCACTCAATCAATAATACGCTCAAAACAAACCATAACAAACACGAAAAACTATCTCATCAATCAATCGTAAAATCAATCACACAAACAATCACAACAAACAATCCACACAATCTCTCAAAAAAACACACTCAAAACAAACACAACAAGCAATTACGAAAAAATGCAATGTTTTTGAATATTAAAATATCGCAAACGGCAACTGCTTCCGAGCCAACCACAAATACGCTTTTTATAAAAACTCAACGCAAATACACAAGACAGTCGGAGCAACTACTATTTGGAACAAGGTACAGCAACCACGAAAAAGTAAAACTCTTTATTTTTAGATACTATAAAACCCGCAAGAAAATATATTTAATTTGGAGTAAATTCAAAACATAAGGAACATACAACAATTTCAACAATAATCTATTATCCGCACAAAAAACAAAATTATTACATTGTAATCAGATGTTGACAATTCTTACTTTTATTCCAGACAAGCATGCCAAATATCAATAAAACGGCACTTTCCATAAAAAACACCTTTTCGGAACACAGCAAAATAATAATAAAAACCCGAAAACTCGGGCAAATAAAAACATTGCTATTTTATTTCTTTGGCTTGTCTTTTCGGCAATAATATACAGCCATAACCGTTTGCCTTGCAAGATCGGAATTATCAATATCCAGTACGCAATGCAGTTTTGCGCCGTCGTACGGATATCCTTGTTCGCAATCTTCACCGAGAAGCGCGGTTGTTTCTTTCAAAATCTTAACAAAAACGCAGTCATCGCAAACAAGTAAAACGGGCACGGCTTTATAATATACCGTATATTCGCCAAACATTTTCTTGAAAGAAATATCGGGCAAATCAATTTGTTCGACAACGTATTTAATATAATTCAGATCGGTAGCCATAAAACCTTCTTTTATGTTAATTTTCTCAAAACTATTATATCAATCGGTTGACAATATGTCAATTTACTGGTAAAACGATTAAAAGATATCCACATTTTACGGAAGCGACGTTTCACGTGAAACAACGGGATATTTTGACTGTTTTGATATATATTGATTTTGTATGTTTCACGTGAAACAATTAGTTGTCCACATTTGTTCCACGTGGAACAAAAACCGTTGTTTTGGGAGGGTTTTAGGCTGTTTTTCCTGGGTTTTTGGGCTATTTTTAATTGTTTCTATCGTTTTGTTTCGTAAATTTCCGTTCTTTCTCCGTGTAAATTTCAGGGTACTATTTTGTGGATAACTTTTGGCTTTTTCGGACAAGGTATATATCGCGTTTTTTTGGGAATAATTGCAGTAAATTATATTAGGAAAAGGCGGTAATTATTATGAAATGTACGTCGTGTAATAAGTCATTTTCACCCGAAAAAATGTATGTTTGCAAGTCATGCGGCGCTTGTTTTTGCGAAGAATGTGTGAAAAACAACCAAAACTCATGCCTGAAATGCGGCACAACCCTTGATCGTTTGAATTAAAAAGTGCCGTTTTTCTTGGAAAAAACGGGCGTTTCACGTAAAACATTGTCGTTTTTGACACTGTTTTTTATTGTCTTTTTATATTGGTATTAGACGGATTTTTTGTTTATTTTTCGCCGTGTTTTAGTATAAAAACCAGGATATAATCTTTTGTATTGCAGCTTTGATTATTCTTATCTTTTCGATGTTGCGGCAAGGAACGTGGGTGATAACGTCTGTTATGATAATTTTACAATCGTTTTGTCTTGAATAATTTGCCGTTAAGACTTTTGTTTTTATTGTTTTTTTCGGTATAACAAAAAACCGCCGTTTCGGGCGGTTTATTATAAACGCGTTATCGTTATACAAAACGTTTATTTAATTGAAAAGGCGTCTTGTTTGACGTCATTCATATGTTTTTATGTTTTTTCTGCGAGTTGTTCCGACAGGGTTTGCGCCGGGCTCAGACTTTGTTATGTAAAGGTTTTTTTACCTTTAATTTATAAGTCTGCGCCGATTAAAAGCATTCTTTATGTCGATTAAATAATATGGGGCAAAAACGCTCTGATTTCTTCCTTTGCGCCTTCGAGATCGTGGTCAAGATAGTTCCCGCATTCCTGCCGCTTGGAGCCCGGGATTTCCGTCATTTCCAGACACTTTTCAAAGCACTCTTTCACAATAGGCTTTACTTCGTCAAGCGTGGTGTCGAGCATAAGCAGATAAAAGCCCGTGCGGCAGCCCATCGGCCCGAAATAAACAACTTTGTTTTTGACCGCGCTGTTTCTTATCACGGTTGCGAAAAGGTGCTCAACGGTATGCGCCGCGGCAGTCGTAATGAAATCGCCCGCGTTCGGTTTTTTGAAACGAAGGTCGTAAGTATAGATATTGTGCTCCGCATGAGAAAGGTAAACCCCCTCCGGGTGTGCGTCGTGATTTATAAGAAAAGATTTGATGGTTTCCATAGTTTTTGAATTTTATATATTATTATATAATATATAAAATTTTGTCCTTTGTTTTTTTCGTGATTTTTCGGCTTTTTGCCTTTTTATTTTTCGCGTGCAATCGCGTCGATAACGTCGACGATTATTTTCGCGCAATCGCTTGTCCCTTGGTCTGCGATTTCGTTGAAGTCGGCGGGGCTTGTTTCGTCGGCGTTGTCGCTGACGATTTTAAGGCTCAGCGCAGGCACTCCGTTTTTGTTTGCGATAATGCAAATTCCCGCGCCTTCCATATCGCAGATTTCGGCGTCGAAATCCGCAATAAGTTTATCTTTAACTTCGCTTGACGAAATGAACTTATCCCCGGAAGCAAGCCTTGCCGTCTTTATTTTCGGAAAATCCTTTTTCACCGCGGAAATAAGGGTTTTGTCGAAATAAAAGTACGGGTCGGGATTTTCGTCGTAATGGCCCGCTTTCACGTTGTCGATTGCCGACGTGTCGATTTCGTAATGCACGACTTTTTCGACAACCGCGACGTCCTTGCAGCCGAAACGTTTCGTAAGCGTCCCGACGAAACCGAAGTTGAATATCGCCCGTACGTCGTATTTCGCGATTAAATACTCGGTTGCGCCCGCGGCCGATATTTCGCCCATGCCGGACACCGCGACGTAAATCAGGGCGTTTTCGCGGCTGACAAGGTACGTGTCGTACGGCTTATTTTCGATTTTTTCGACTTTCCCGAAGGCTTCGAGCACGCCTTTGACTTCGCGTCCGATTGCGATAACCATTCCGAATTTTTTCATAACAGTCCTTTTTTGTCGATATATTTTACATTAGTATACCATATCTTCCCGAAATTTCAAACAAATGATTTGTTAAATCGTCGCGGCGTATGGTATAATTTCGGATTGAAGAGGTATTTATGAAATTCGATAAGAGAAACGTTGCGCTCGCATCACTTGTATTCGGCTGGATTTCGATTTTCTGGAACGTATACGATCAGCTTATTCAATCAATAAACACATATTCGTTCGCGCTCGAACCGTACGAAAGCGGGTGGATTCTTGCAATCGACAATATTGTGGGGCTTTTTATTCTGCCGCTTTTCGGCCACTTTTCGGACAGATGCAAAAGCCGTTTCGGCAAGCGCACGCCGTACATTTATGTCGGCACGGCGATATCGCTTATCGGATTGTGTCTTGTTGGCGTATTCGCGTCAAAAAGGCAACTTGCCCCGTATATCGTGTCGCTGACGGTGACGCTTGTCGCGATGGCGGCGTACAGAAGCGCGGGGCTTTCTCTCGTGCCCGATTTCGTATACGAACCCGACCGCGGCAGGGCAAACTCGATTGCGAACCTTGTGTCCGTCGCGTTCACCGCCGTGGGCATCGTGCTGGCGATGGCGTTTATGCCCCTTAAAGCCGCGAAAAACGCGCAATTTTTGCCGATTTGTCTTGCGGTTGTCGGCAGCAGCCTTATAACGGTTGCCGCATATTCGTTCACTTTCAGCGAAAAACGGGTGACGGACGACTTCAATCGTCGTTTGGAAGAATATAAACGCGACTACCCCGAAAAATACAAAAGCGAAACCGTCGTTGTGGAAGAACTTGACAAGCAGCAGATGAAGGGCAATCTTTTCAATAAGATTTTCATTCTTGCAAGCGTGTTCTTCTTTTATATCGCGTACAACGCGCTCGTGTCGAATTTCACCGTGTACAGCGACGTAATGCTCGGCTTCAAAATGCCGCAACTGCCGCTGGTATTCGTCATAATCGGCGCGCTGCCCGGGTTTATATTCGCTTCTCACGTCGCAAAGAAAATCGGCCGTAAGTACACGATAACGATCGGACTTGCGCTTATGATGGTCGCGCTGCTTGCCGCGATGCCGTTTTCCAAAAAAGACTCGGGACTTGAACTGAAAATCCCGCTTGTTTTCTTCTTTATGGTCGCGGGCGTCGGCTACGGCTTTGCGATGGCTAATCTGTATCCGTTTTATCTGGAACTCAGCAAAACCAAAAACATCGGGCAAAACACGGGTATCTTTGCGGGCTCAACAACCGCCGCAATGGTCGTCACTCCCATACTCGCCGGCTACGTAATCAAGGAAGTCGGCAAGAAAACCGGCAAGACTTACGTCATCGAACAAATCGTAAACGGCGTCAATACCGAGGTCGTGAAAGTCGGCGATTACAGCGTACTGTTCCCGTACTGCGCCGTCGCGATACTTGTTGCGCTTGTCTGCATTCTTATCGTGAAATCCGACTACGCAACCGGCGGATTGCGCGACCATATGAAAAAATATTTCACAAAAAGGAAAGCGAAAAAGAATGACTGAATCCTTTTTTACAACGCTTAAAACCGCGGCGGATTCCGTCGGCATAAGCGTTACCGACAACCAATGCGAAAAACTTTACAAATTTTACGAAACGGTGGTTGAATACAACAAAAACGTCAATTTAACTGCCATTACCGACGAAAAAGAGTTTATCGTAAAACATATTGTCGACAGTATTTCCGCCGCAAAATTCATAAAAGAAAACGCCGCCGTCGTCGATATCGGGGCAGGCGCGGGATTCCCGTCGATACCACTTAAAATAATCCGTGACGATATTGCCGTAATTATGCTTGACGCGCTTTCAAAACGCGTGGATTTTTTAAACTTTGCCGTAAGCGAACTTTCCCTTAAAAACGCAAAAGCCAAACATTTAAGGGCGGAAGAAGCGGGCGAAAAACTTTTAAGGGGGAGTGCCGACGTCGTCGTCGCAAGGGCAGTCGGTCAGACGAATATCCTTCTGGAACTTTCAATCCCGCTCCTTAAAAAACACGGCATTTTTATAAATTATAAAGGCAAGGATTTGTCCGACGTGGAAACCGCAAAGACGGCGGAAGCCGCGCTCAACGCGAAAAAAACCGAAGTTTTCAATTTCTGTCTTCCTTTTGACGCCGGCGAAAGAAACATCGTCGTTTACGAAAAGATTGAAGACACTCCGAAAATTTATCCGAGGAAATTCGGCACAATCAAGAAAAATCCGCTGTGAAAACAGCGTTTTTTTTGTTTTATCCGCTTTTTAATTTCTTATGTTTCACAAAAATAATGTTTCACAAATTTTTGTAAATAATTGATTATTCGCCTTTTTAATGTTATACTGAAAAAAAATACTTTTACATACGAGGTGTTTTATGTCAAACAAAGGTATCGGAAAAGGTCTTGCTGCCTTGCTCGGCAATATGAAGGAAGAAGAAACGATTGCGGAAAAAAGCGAATCCGCCGTATCCCGCGAAATAATGAACGTCGATATTTCCCTTATCGACACCAACCCTTATCAGCCGCGTAAAGTTTTTGACAAAGCCGCTTTGGAAGAACTTGCGGCGTCGATTAAGACTTTCGGCATTATCCAGCCTCTGATAGTTTTGAGAAGCGGCAACAGATACGTCATAATCGCGGGCGAAAGGCGTTTCCGCGCGGCGCGACTTGCCGGTCTTACCTCGGTACCATGCGTCGTAAGGGAACTTACCCCGCGCGAAATGAGGGAAATCGCCCTTATCGAAAACCTTCAACGTGAGGACCTGAACCCCGTCGAAGCGGCGGAAGGTATCGCGGAACTTATCAAATCGTGCGACCTGACGCAGGAAGAAGCGGCGGAACGTATCGGTATGAGCCGCCCCGTCGTAACCAACCTTTTAAGGCTCTTGTCGCTTGACAAAGAAGTTCTGGAACTCGTAAGGTCGGGCAGACTTTCGGGAAGCCACGCAAGATGTCTCGTCGTCGTTACCGACCCAGAAGTGCAGGTATATTACGCCAACAAAGCGTGCGACAACAAAATGTCGGTAAGGGATCTGGAACAGCAAATCCAACTTTATCTCGGCAGAAAACTTATCCCGACCGGCGCAAGAAAAGAAAAACAATCGAAGGAACTCAAAGGGTTTGTCAACGATATGAAACGAATCTTCAATACGAAGGTCACGATCCTTGGCGGCGAAGAAAAAGGACAAATCCGCATCAATTATTATTCCAACGACGATTTGCAACGCATTTACGACTTAATCGACAGTTTAAGACGTTAATTCTTAAGATAAAGTATGGAAACCACCAGAATAACCTTGCCGAAAATTACATTGATCGGGAAGTGCGGTTCGTCGAAAGACGGCAAAGATTTCGTCAGAGATTTATGGACGGAATTAAATAAAAACTTTTCGGAAATATCTTATCTTGCAAAGTGGGACGAGTCGGGCGCACTTAAAGGCTTGTGGGGCGCTATGAGCGACGAAACGCTGTCTTTTAAGCCGTGGGAAGGCGGATACGAAAACGGGCTTTATCTTGCGGGTGTCGAAGCCGTCGACGACGCCGTCGCGCCAAGCGGATGGACAAAATGGGAGATACCGTCTTTTGAATATATAAAAGCGAAAGTCGAATCGACCGAAACTTTCAAGGAACTTATCGGATACCTTATCGCAAACAAGATAAACCTTGTCGGAAGCGTGCAGAATTTCACCAATCCGAAAACCAACGAAAACTTCCTTATGTTTCCGATAAGAAAAGTCGAAGAAGAAAAGTAACAAAAAGGTTAAAACAAAACACACTGCAATTTTTCGCAGTGTGTTTTTTTTGTTTTGGAATAAGTTTTTGTCAGTTGATAATACGCACGGGCAGAATAAGGTAAAGATATTCGTCTTCCTTCTTTTCCGTAGGTACGATGACGCCGGGCGCGGTCGAAGTCGTGAAGCAAAGTTTCACAAAATCGTCGCTTATCGCGCGCAGGCTGTCCGAAAGATATCTTGCGTTGAACCCGATGTTAAGGTCATGTCCCAGAAGGTCTATATTGACGATTTCGTTGATGCCGCTGATTTCGCTTTCCGCAGATATCGACATTCTCTTTTCGCGGATTTCAAGTTTTACGACGCTTTTCTTTTCGGTGCGGGTTGCAAGCGACGCGCGGTCGATTGCGGTGTCCAACGCCTTTTTATCGACAAACACGGTGGTTGTGAAGTCGGAAGGAATAATCTTATTATAGTTGATATATTCTCCTTCGATAAGACGCGTTACGATTTTGGTGTTTTCGAGATCGACCATAAAATAGTTTTTCTCGATGCTCACTTTTACGTTTTCGTCGCTGTCGTCAAGAAGTTTTGAAATTTCGCTCATACTTCTTGCGGGGACGATTATTTTAATATCCGCTCCGCCGTATTCGATTTCTTTTTTGCAATAAGCAAGGCGGTATCCGTCTGACGCGACGCCTATGATTTTATTGTCGGAAATTTCAATGCTGCAACCTTTAAGCGTTGGGCGGTTATCTTCGCTTGCGGTGCAGAATATAATTTTTTCGATAAGGTTTTTTAACTCTTTCTTTACAATATAAAAAGAGTTTTCGTCGTTGACGTTTTTAAAAGCGGGATATTCGTCGGCTTCCATCGTCTGTATATAGCCGTTATTTTCGCCGTAGGTAAGTTTAAGGGTATTTTCACCGGACGTATCGATAATAACGTCTTCCTTATCGATTTTTCTGACGTATTCCGTAAAATATTTTCCAAGGATAACCGTTTCTCCTTCGGTGAAAATATCCGCCTTTATTTTCTTTTCGATTGAAAGTTCGAGATCCGTTGCGGTAAGCGTCAAAGTATCTCCTTCCGCTTTCAGTTTAATACCGTTCAATATCGGCATTACTTTCTTTAAAGGAAGGGCTTTTCCCACCTGTGTTAAAGCGTCTGATAAGTCAAGGCTGTCGCAAGAAAGTTTCATCGTTTTCTCCTTAATTATTTATTGTTATTTTATATTTGATGATGATTTTGTTAATAAGGGTTGTGGAAAAGTTGAAGGTGAACGTTTCGCACAAGATATTGACAAAATCGGATTTGTGCCAACAACAAGTTGTGGATTTTAATGTTTACAACTTTGTTGAAAACTTTTGTTTGTTGTGAACATATCTACAATCAGCGTTTATAGAGCATATCTTTTATGTCGTTGATTTGTATTTTTAGTTTTTGTGACGCGCCGTTATTCGACGAAAGTAAGTCCGAAATTTTGTCGCGCGCGTGGATTATCGTCGCGTGGTCGCGGCCGCCGAAAATACCGCCGATCGACACAAGGGGAACGGAAAGCATGTCGCAGATAAGATAAATCGCAATCATTCTGGGTTCCACAAATTCCTTGTTTTTCTTTTTACCGATGACGTCGTTTTCGGAAACGCCGAAGTATTTGCAGGTTGTCGAAAGCACGTCGTATGCGTCAAAGTGTTCCTTTTTCGTTTCGATATACCCGGAAAGAGCCTCTTTCGCAATCGCAAGCGACGCCGGCTGTCCCGAAAGTTGGGAATAAAACATAACCTTGTTCAGAAGCCCTTCAAGGTCGCGGATGTTGTTTTCCATATTGCTGGCGATAAACGACGCGACGTCGTCCGAAAGATAAAAGTTTTCGGCGTCGGCTTTCTTTTTGAGAATTGCGATTCTCGTTTCGATATCTGGCGGCTGAATGTCCGCAAGAAGTCCCCACTGGAAACGGGTGCGAAGCCTTTCTTCAAGGGGCGCGATTTCCTTTGGCGGACGATCCGACGAAATAATAATATGTTTATCGTTCTGATATAAATCGTTGAAGGTGTGGAACAACGCCTCCTGCGTGCCTTGTTTCGACGCGATAAACTGAATATCGTCAATCATAAGCACGTCGACGGAACGATATTTTTCACGGAAAGCCACGCTTGTTTTGGAATCCCTTATCGACTCCACATAGTCGGCGATATACTTGTCCGTCGTGATGTACATTATGCGTTTTTGAGGAAATTTCGCGTTTATGTAATTTCCGATTGCGTGCATAAGGTGGGTTTTTCCAAGCCCGACTCCGCCGTATATAAACAGGGGATTGAAACGACCGCCGGGATGCTCGGACACGGCTTGCGCCGCGGCGAAGGCGATCTCGTTGGATTTCCCGACGACAAAGTTTGAAAAGGTATATTTTTTATTGAACGAAAAACCCGCGTCATCGGATTTTTCAACCTTTTTCACGACAAGTTCGTCCCCCAGGGTATAGTCCTGTTGTTTCAGGCAATCGGCTTTTTCGGACTCGATAATAATCTTCACGTCCGAGATAATGGGGTTGACTTCTTTCACCGCTTCGAGGATTGTTTCGCGGTAATTTTTCACGATTGTGTTTTTACTGCTCTGACTTCCCGTTTGCAGCACGAGAGTATGACCGATAAAACAAATCGGTTCCAGTTTTTCAATCCATACTTCGTAACTTATCGCCTGAAGTCTTGCGGATAATTTGATTTTGGTGTCGTTCCAAAGGGTATTGATATCGATCATAATAAATATATGATAACATTATTGACCGAAAAATACAAACAAAATCGGTATATATTATAAAAATAAAGTATATTTATTTAAGAAAGTTTTTTGCGCTTATTTTATCTTTTTTTCGGCGACGGTGCCGTTCTTTACGACGTACAGTTTTGACAAATTAAGGGGTTTAACGTCAAATTCAGTACACGTAATCACCGTTTGCGTGCGGTTTGCAAGTTCGATAAGTTTTTCGCGGCGCGCCACGTCAAGCTCGCTCAGCACGTCGTCCAGAAGTAAAATCGGGGCTTCGCCCGTTTCGTTTTTGAAAAGAGTGAGTTCCGCGATTTTGACCGAAAGCGACACGCTTCGCTGCTGTCCCTGCGACGCGAATTTTCTTGCGTCCACGTCGTTTAATATTATTTTAATATCGTCGCGGTGCGGACCTTGCGACGTGTACATAAGGGCGCGGTCGCGCTCCACCGACGTCGAAAATGCGGAAAGTAAATTATTGTAAATTTCGTCGTAAGTGTCGCCTTTTATCGCGCACTCGTATTGCAGCGACAGAGTTTCTTTTCCGTCCGACAATTCAAAGTGGGAATCTTTTGCAAGGGTTGAAAGTTTCTTTACGTAATTTTTCCTTGCAAGAATCAGATTCGCGCCGACTTCCGCCATACCCTCGTCCCATATCGACAAAAGGGTTTTCAGGTTTTCGTTGCGGTTTTCGTTTTTGAGAAGGGTGTTTCTTTGTTGCAGAATTTTGTTGTATTTTGCAAGCGACTTAAAGTAAGTTTTCGATTGTTGCGAAAGGGAAATGTCCAAAAATCTCCGTCGTTCGTCGGGGCCTGCTTTCACGAAACGCATTTCGTCGGGGGAGAAGTAAACGACGTTGACGATACCGATAAGTTCGGACAGTCTTTTCACGGGAAGATTGTCGATTTTTATTTTTTTCGCGCCTTTGTTTTCAATTACGATTTCGATGACGTGCGTGCGATATTTTTTTGCGATTTCCGCCTTGATATACGCGCGCTCGGCGTTGAACGAAATAAGTTCCTTTTCACGGCTCGTACGGGGGGATTTGCCAAGTCCCAACAGATAAATCGCTTCCAGCATATTCGTCTTTCCGCTTGCGTTTTCGCCGGAAAGCACGTTGATGCCTTGTCCGAAAGTAACGGACGCCGCGTCGTAGTTTCTGAAATTTTTCAGTTGAAGCGATTTGATAAACATACGGTTATTATATCATATCGGAAAAGAAAGTAAAAGAATTTTTAGGAAATATCGGCAAAACGCGCGGTTTCTTATCCGCGGCGGAACCGTAAAAAAAGACGTCCGCGCCGCAGGGGTTATCAGAACCGAAATAAGAAAAACGGATATATTCCCCCACGACAAATTGAATTTTGCCCTTAAAAGCCCCGAAAATCCCGTAAAAAAGGATAATTTATCAAAAAGACGCGAAAAACGTTTTGTAATTTATTGATAATATGTTATAATTAATATACTTATTACTTTATGCGTGCGCACGCATTGCGTACGCGGGAGAGAGTATGCGCGTGTTTTACACGGACGTCGTCGCGATATTTGACGAAGGCGTCGGAAATTCGACCTTGTCCCTGGCTCTTGACGAAATCATTTCGGAAGGCACGGTAAAGGTACAAAAAACCGGCGAACCCAGAAGCGTCGTTTTTTACGACGGCGAAGACGGAAAACAACATGCTTACATAAGCAATCTGTCGGGGCGCGCGCTTTTTTCACATTTTGAAAAACACGGTTTTATTTTCATATAAACGGAGGTATTATGGAAAAACAAAATTTATCTTACGACCAGGGCGCGATACAGGTCCTCGAAGGGCTGGATCCCGTCCGTAAAAGACCGGGTATGTACATCGGCTCGACCGACGAAAGGGGCTTGCATCACCTTGTTACGGAAGTCGTCGACAACAGTATCGACGAGGCTCTTGCCGGATACTGCGACAAAATCATCGTTTCGATTGAAAAGGACGGCAGCTGCAAAGTCATCGATAACGGCCGCGGAATCCCCACGGGCATTATCCCGAAAGAGGGCAAATCCGCCGTTGAAGTCGTTCTGACGAAGTTGCACGCCGGCGGAAAATTCGGCGGCAGCGGCTATAAAATCTCGGGCGGGTTGCACGGCGTCGGCGTATCCTGCGTGAACGCATTGTCCGAATGGCTGGAAGCCACCGTTTACCAGAACGGCAAAATATACAAACAAATTTTCAACAGGGGCATCGCGCAACGTCCGTTGCAGGAAGTCGGCACGACCGACCGCACCGGCACGACGATTCAGTTTTATCCCGATCCCGAAATTTTCGAGACGCTCGATTTCAACTACGACACGATGAAAATCCGCCTGCGCGAACTTGCGTATCTCAACCGCGGGTTGACCATTCAACTTATCGACCGCCGCGAAGAGCCCGCACGCGACGAATCTTTCCATTACGAAGGCGGTATCGTCCAGTTTGTCGAAAGTCTGAATAAAAACAAAGAGACCGTTTTCCCGGAGGTCATTTATTTTGACGAAAGTTACGAAAACGGCGAGGTCGAAATCGCGATGCAGTACAACGACAGTTATTCGGAAACCATTTTCGCGTTCGCCAACAACATCAATACCGAAGAAGGCGGCACGCACCTGGAAGGTTTCAGAAACTCGCTCACCAAAATCATCAACGATTACGGCAAAAACAACAATATTTTAAAAGGCGACGAAAAACTTTCGGGCGACGACGTCAGGGAAGGCTTGACGGCGGTTATTTCCGTGAAACTCACCAACCCGCAGTTCGAAGGTCAGACCAAGACGAAACTCGGCAACAGCGAAATGCGTACGGTCGTCGCAAAGGCTATGACCGAAGGGTTGGGCTCGTATCTCGAAGAACACCCCAAAGAAGCCAAAGATTTGATTATGAAAGGCGTTCTCGCCCAGAAGGCACGAGAAGCCGCAAGGAACGCGCGCGACCTTGCAAGGCGCAAATCCGCCCTTGAAAGCACCACGCTCCCCGGCAAACTTGCCGACTGTTCGGACAAAGATCCTTCTCTTTGCGAAATTTACCTTGTCGAGGGCGACTCCGCAGGCGGCAGCGCAAAGATGGGGCGCGACAGACGTTTTCAGGCAATACTGCCCCTCCGCGGTAAAATCCTGAACGTTGAAAAGGCAAGGCTCCATAAGGTCCTTGAAAACGAAGAAATAAAGACGATGATCACCGCGTTCGGCGCGGGCATCAAGGAAGATTTTGACGAAAGCAAACTTCGTTACAACCGCATCATCTGTATGACGGATGCCGACGTTGACGGCAGCCATATCCGCATACTTATGCTCACGTTCTTCTTCCGCTTCATGCGCCCGCTCATCGAAAACGGCCACGTTTATATCGCGCAGCCCCCGCTTTACAAAGTCACGAAGGGCAAAACCGTCAAATATTGTTATTCCGACGACGAACTTAACGAATATCTCGATTCCGTCGGAAGAAAGGGCAACGAAATTCAGCGTTACAAAGGTCTTGGCGAAATGGACCCCGAACAACTTTGGGAAACCACGATGGATCCGAAATCCCGCACGCTGCTGCGCGTAAATATGGACGACGCGATCGCCGCGGACGAAATATTCACCGTTCTTATGGGCGAACAGCCCGAACTGCGCCGTCAGTTTATCGAAGACAACGCGACGCTCGTAACAGAACTTGACATTTAAGGAGAGATGAAAAATGATAATCAAAAATAACGATTCTCAGAAAGATAAAGATTTCGTCGAACATCTCGGGATGTCGAAAATCGTCAAAATCGACCTTGACCAGGAAATGAAAAAATCGTTCATCGCCTACGCAATGGCGGTTAACGTATCCCGTGCGATTCCCGACGTCAGGGACGGTCTGAAACCCGTACACCGCCGTATCCTTTACAGCATGAGCGAACTTAATCTGACCTGCGACAAGCCGTTCAGAAAGTGCGCGCTTATCGTCGGCGACGTTCTCGGTAAATATCACCCCCACGGCGACAGATCGGTTTACGACGCTCTCGTAAGGCTTGCTCAGGACTTCTCGATCCGCTGCCCGCTTATCGACGGACACGGCAACTTCGGCTCGGTCGACGGCGACCCTGCGGCGGCATATCGTTACACCGAAGCAAGGCTTTCCAAAATCGCCAACGAAATGATCCGCGACCTTGACAAACGCGTCGTGGACTTTTGCCCGAACTTCGACGACACGCGTGAACAGCCCGTCGTGCTTCCTTCGCGTTACCCCAACCTTCTCGTGAACGGTTCGGACGGTATCGCCGTCGGTATGGCGACGTCCATTCCCCCGCACAATCTCGGCGAAGTTATCGACGCCACCGTCGCTCTTATGGAAAATCCCGAACTGGAAGTCGAAGACCTTATGAAATTCGTTCCCGCGCCCGATTTTCCGTCGGCAGGCATAGTTCTCGGCCGTGCGTCCATTCGTCAGGCATACAAAACCGGTCGCGGCGGCTGCATAATCCGCGCCCGCACCGAAATCGAAGAAATGGCAAACGGCAGGACGAGAATCGTCGTTACCGAACTTCCGTATCAGGTCAACAAGGCGCGCCTTATCGAAAATATCGCCGACCAGGTCAAAGACAAGCGAATAGAGGGCATTTCGGACATTAAGGACGAATCCGACCGCCACGGACTCCGCGTCGTAATCGACATCAAAAAGGACGCGAACGCGCAGGTCGTTCTGAACACGCTTTTCAAACAAACCCAGATGCAAATCAGTTTCAGTATGATTATGCTTGTCCTTGCCGACAAAAAACCGCGCATTCTCAACCTGAAAGAAATCCTGACTTATTACATCAAACACCAGGAAGACGTCATCACCCGCCGTACGAGGTTCGACCTTGAAAAGGCGGAAGAAAGGGAACATATCTTAAAAGGTCTTGCAATCGCGCTTGCGAACATCGACGAGGTCATTAAGGTCATCAAAGAAAGCGCCGACAACGACTCCGCCGCGAAAGCCCTTATGGAAAGGTTCCTTCTCAGCGACAAGCAGGCGGCGGCAATCCTTGAAATGAGACTTCGCAGACTTACTTCTCTGGAAGTCGAAAAAATCAACGACGAACTTGCCCAAAAAGAAGTCGAAATCGCCAACTACAAGGAAATTCTTGCCGACATCAACAAAGTCAACGACATCGTCAAGAAAGAACTTTTGGAGGTCAAGGAAACGTACAATACGCCGCGTCGCAGCGAAGTGTCATACGATTATTCCGAAATCAATATCGAAGACCTTATCGAAAAGGAAGACATCGTCGTTTCGATGACTCACGGCGGATACGTCAAACGTCAGCCCGTTGCGGAATACAAGAGCCAGCACAGGGGCGGCGTGGGCATCACCGCGCACAAGACGAAAGACGAAGACTTTGTGGAAAGCATCTTCACGACGTCCACCCACGACGACCTTATGTTCTTCACCAACTTCGGCAAGGTTTACGTCATCAAAGGATATGAAATTCCCGAGGCGTCCAGGAACTCCCGCGGGCGCGCGGTCATCAATATTTTGCAGCTCGATCCCGGCGAAAAGGTCGCGACGCTCCTTCCCGTGCCCGAACGCGGCGAAGGCTATCTGATGCTCGCAACCAAACAAGGGCTTATCAAGAAAACGGCATTATCCGAGTTTGAAAGCATCAGAAAGACCGGTAAAAAGGCGATTCGGTTGGTTGACGGGGATGAACTCATCGCGGCAATGATCACGAAAGGAGAGGAAGAACTTATCATCGCGTCGCACGAAGGCAAGTGTATCCGCTTCCGCGAGGCAGACGTCCGCGCAATGGGCAGAGACTGCCAGGGCGTACGCAGTATGAAGCTGAACTCCGGCGACTACGCCGTCGATATGGCTATGGTCGAAGAAGACAAAGAAGTGCTGACAATCTCCGAAAACGGCTTCGGAAAACGCTCCTCGCCCGACGAATACCGCGTGCAAGGCCGTGCGGGTATGGGCGTCAAAGCGGGCGTGTTCAACGAGGAAACCGGAAAACTCGTGTGCCTGAAAATGATCAACGCCGAAAACGATATTATGATTATCGCCGACAACGGCATCATTATCAGAGTCGCGGCGGACGAAATCCGCAAGATCGGCAGGGATACCAAGGGCGTCAAAGTCATGAACCTCAGGGAAGGCAGCAAGATTATGTCGATTGCGGTCGTCCCGCACGAAGAACCCGAAGAAGAAGTCGTGCTTGACGAAAACGGCAATCCCGTGACGACGACCGAAGACGTGACGGAAGTAACGTCCGCGACGGATTCCGAATTCCCCGTCGATAACGAAAGCTCGGAAGAAGCGGCGGAAGTCAACGCCGAAACCGCAGCCGTAAACGAAACCGTTTCCGACGAAGAATAACCGAAAAACAATAAAAAACGAAAGGCACGCTACTTTGCGTGCCTTTATGTTTACTTGAAAAAATCAAAAAACTTTTGGTTTGAGAAATTGCGAGTTTAACAATTAAAAAACACTTGGATAAACTCTTGTTCGCGGAGTTTCATCTTTTCGGAAAAATCCGAATACGACAGGGCATCCAAAGGAATTTTTAATCCGTGTTTTGTGATGCTTATATCATTACGCGGGCGAACGTTTGATTCATAGGTTGAGCCGCAATTCATCCATAGCTTTAAATCATCACTGTTTTCTGTCTCGGGATACAGAAAATATCCAACACTCGCGTCAAAACGGAACATGTATGCCAAAAGTTGCAAATAATCGTGATTTCCGATGTTTTTAATCGGTTTGTATTTTGCGTCGGCGATTATTCGATTTTCTTTGTCTCGGCTGATAAAATCCGGATAGATTAAACCCGCCGTGTTATTGTTAAAAAGGCGCTGAGCGCCCTTTTTCGCCTTATTTAACGGATGGTAGAAGATTTCGTTGACAAGAGTGTTTACGTACTCTTCCCATAACCACGCGCCGTCAAATAATATGCCGAAGACACGTTGAGAACCGGATCCTATTCTATGCTTCTGATGTTGAAGAATCAGAATGCAAAGTCGTTGCAAAGAGAGATATTCTTTGAAATAAGCGTGGTGTATAATGTATTTTTTATTTTGTTCGATTATTTTTTGGCGGTCGCAAAGTTCATATCTCGGCGTCGATGCGAGAATAAGATTTACCTCGTCCTTAACCTTGAAAAGAAGTTGGTTGCCAAAAGGCTTTTTCTTAATAAATTCGATGGTATGACGGATTAGTTCCGTCAAAGGATTGTCATAAGAAAACTCGCGTTGACTATAAGCAATATTTCCCGTAAACGGTGTATTTTTCGAAATATGCCTTGCAACGTCGATAGTGCCTTTGATATTCTCGTCATTGTATTTGTATCGTATATAAGTCTTAAAAATGCCTTTACGCATAGCCGTTTTCAGATGATACGGAAACAAGAACAGCAAAAAATTAAAAAGGCGTTCGGATTGGTTGGCGTCCGATTTTAAATTGACGATATTCGGAAGATCCAGAACTTTGTCTAAAAGATACTGAAAAAAGTAATCCTCGCCGTTTTTACAAAATCTGGATTCAATAATCAGTCGTTCGTCGCCTTTGCCAAGAAAGCCCATAACGTTTCCAGAGCGAAAATCATTGTTTACGCTTTGGAGAATCGTCTGGTCTTGTGTAATATCGTCTGCGTCGCTTATGATTTCCGGAAACACAAAGATGCCTTCGCAATCAAGTTGTTTTAACGTTTTATCTGCGATCTTCTCGGTCAGTTTTTCGATATTTGAAAACAACTCTTTGTTTTGCTGAGAGTTATCCTTGATTCTGAGCAGATTCATTTATATCACCTTGATTATCGGACGGTTGATTTTCATATGCTTTTTTAAACCGGTCAATAATTCCATTTTCGTCGTACATTCCCTGGACGTATTCTTGCAAAAGGGGCAGTAGATAATCTGTCCAAAGTCTGCTGAAATCATTGTCCACCGAACTTAATTTTAAGAAATACGCTGCGCCGATCTGATAATTATCATTTAAATCATCAACGTTACTAATTTCTTTATTAAGAGCGTTCATTTTGTTTATTGCACGGTCGATGAGATTTTTGTCTTGTAAATCGGAAAGAATTTCCTTGATTCTTTCTTCATCGCTTGCTTTCAGTTCGATAAAACGAAAGCGACGGCGCATTGCAAAATCGAAACTGTCAACAGAACGATCGATGTCGTTCATAGTGCCTATGATATAAACGTTTTCGGGGATGTAAAACTTCTCGTCCGGATCGGAATGCAGATTAGAATATTGTGTGGATATTTCTCCGCTTTTGCCGCGATAGCCTGGGTCGATTGCGAAGAACAGTTCGCCGAAAATCTTTGAGATTTCGCCGCGATTAATCTCATCAATGATAAATACGTAGTTTTTCGCTTCTTCCGACGCGGCGGAAATCTTCAAATTTGTGTTTTTCTTTGCTTTAATCTCTTTGTAAATGGCAAAATCATAAGAATATGCCTGTACAGCGAATGATTTTCCGAAAAAGTCCGTGATATCTTTTACTTTGTTGAATTTATGATCGGAAGCCATCAACATTTTTCTTATCTCGTCCAAATTTAGGGTGAGTTTGTTTATGGTGGCATTACCCGGTATAGAAATGTATATGTGGTCATCATCGACGTTTGTTATGGTAAACTCGTTGCCGGTGATTGTTTTGAATTTATCCAAACCGAATTTGACATCGGAAAAAAATGCGCTTATCGATTGCTGAACGCCGACTTCTTTTTTTATCGTTTCGTCGGATTTTTTGGAGTTTTCGAGATTCCTTCTGGCGCGAGTAACAAATCTTTTAAACACACCGTCTTTTAATTCAAAACCCATTGTTCCGTCGTCATTTATTTTGGGTCTTAAACCTTCGACGAAATCGGTATAATCATAGTTCGGGTGAAATTGAACGAATTCGATTTGTTTTTTCTGATCGGCAGAAAGGTCGTCGTATTTTATTGTTTTTCCTTTGTTGACAATATACGTGGCGATTTCCCTTGCAAGATACGATTTGCCCGTGCCGGGAGCGCCGCGAAAAATCAAGTTTTTCGATTGCAACAATATTTTGGAATATTTGGCTTGCTCGTAGAACGCAGGAGCAGGGGCGGCTTGCTCGTCGGGCGAATCCGCATCCGTTTCGGTTTGCTCATTTTTATAGCAGTACTTTAAAACAAACGAATCGCCGGGGTTGCCAAAACGTTTCAAGCATTCTTGGACAAAAAGAACAGTCGAGAAAACATTCCAAGAATAAATAACCAATTGTTGTCCGTCTTTACACTGATAGGCTAAATATTCAATAGTTTTTCTTGCTTTTTGGAACTCTTCTATACTTGGGTAAATGCCGGTGATCAAATGGCCGTTAGTAGGCCTATATACGGGGAAACTTGCTTTGTCTTCATCCGATAACTCGGAAAGTTGCTTTTCATATAATTGACAAGCGAGAAGCGGCAAACTCCTGTTACTTTTCTTTTTTTCGCCTTTGTCACGATGTCGGGTTATTCTCTCGCCGTTTGCCTTTTCAAAGTATGTATCGATTTGTACACAACTATCACCGAGAGAAAGGTTATCTAACGAGAAATTTTCGTCGGAAGAAGATACGCCTTCCGCGGTTATGCGCAATTCAAAATCGCTGTCAAAAGAAAACCCAAGAGATTTTAAACGCTTAACGGCGTCCACAGAGACGAAGTCCTGGGTTGTTATAGGTGTTCCGTATCTCAAATGACGTGCTACGGCGATTACGTATTTTGGCGGATATTTTTTCCCGCTATCCGATATGAGCGAATACTTTATACTTTCGTTATGAGACGGAACTCCGTTCTTGTCAATATAATCTAATGCTTTGAGAATATCCTGTTTTTGAAATTGTGGTAAAGACATATTTTTCCTCCCTGATTGTACATAAAAACATTATAGTGTATGGATATATCGGATTTCAAGTAATTTGTCGATATAGATTTTAATAAAGAGACAACTCGCTGAAATTTTAAGTATCTTTTATGAAAAATTTTTAATAAAATTAAGGCTTATGCTTAAAAATGAAAGAAAATGGAGCAGGGACATGAAAAAGAGGATTTTGAAAGTTTTGGCAGTAACGATAATTGCGATATGTTCGTTTTTGCTTGTCGCCTGCAACGGTGAAAACTACAAAAGCGGCGGACTGAAAAAAACGACCGCCGTCGCGCCGATAGTTTACGACGTGAGCGAAAAAGAAAGCGCGGTGGAAAAGGCGGCAACCGTCGATTTGTCGGCGCTTTCAAAAGAAGTGAACGCGGACGGAGCGACCGTGCTTTCAAACGACGTAACGACGATTACGAGCGCGGGCAGTTATATATTGACGGGCGCGTACGCGGGGATAACCGTGAGCGTCGGCGACGGCGAAACGGTGCATCTGTTTCTGAACGACGCGACGATATCGGGCGGCGCGGGAATCGCGATTTCAAACACGAATAAAAAATCGACGCTTATAATCACCGCGTGCGAAAACACCGAAAACGAAGTGGTAAGCACGGCAGACGACGTGAACGCGATCCACGTCAAAGGCACGCTGAAAATCAACGGCACGGGCACGACAAAAGTAAGCGCGAAAAAGAACGGAATAAAGGTTTCAAAAGGGCTTTCGATTGCGGATTCCACGCTTAACGTAACCGCCGGAAACCACGCTTTGTCTGCAAGGTTTATTGAGGCGGAAAACGCCAAAATAAACGTTTTATCCGCTGGAAAAGACGCGTTAAATACGGAATGTGACGACGAAACGCAAGAGTTTACTTTGGACGAAGGATACGTTTCTCTTAAAAGCAGCAAGGTTTTCGCAAGCGTTTCGGGCGACGGAATTCAGGCGGACACGTTCGTATATATCTCGGGCGGAAGCGTGGATATAAAAACCTCGGCAACGTTTGTGAGTTACAGCGCAGAAAGCATGGCGACATACGACCTTTCCGAGGACGATTTCAGATATATCAAAAGCGGCGATACCTATAAAAAGGTTGCCGACGACGTAGCAAGCAAGGGCGCGCGATACGCGATGATTCAAAGCGCGAAAGGCATCAAGTGCGGCGAAATCAAATATGAAATCAACGGCACGGAATACGCCGTCACAGAAAATTCGAATTACTTTATCGTCATTGACGGCGCACGCGTTAAAATCAATTCGTCCGACGACGCGATCCACACGAACTCGGGAAACGTGCTTATAAAAGGCGGCACGCTTGACCTTACGACTCTCGACGACGGAATCCACGCCGACGAACTTGTGAAAATCGACGGCGGCGAAATCACCGTGAACGGCTCATACGAAGGAATCGAGGGCGCATACGTTGAAATAGGCGGCGGCACGATTCACATCACCGCAAGCGACGACGGCATAAACGCCGCAAGTGACGACGAAAGCGTGAACGAACATATCATTATCTCGGGCGGAACGATAACGGTCGACGCGTCGGGAGACGGTATCGACAGCAACGGCACGATTTACGTCACGGGTGGCACGCTTATCGTATACGGCCCCACGACGGGAGCGGACACAGGGCTTGACGCAGACGGCGGAATCCTTATCGACGGCGGCAACGTATTCGTCGCGTCGTCCAAAGAAATGATTGAAATCCCCGCGTCGAACTCAAAATCCAACGTGCTTGTGTACGGCGCAAACACGGTTCAGGCGGGCTCGGAAATCATTCTGACAAACGCGGACGGCGGCGAAATGGTTCGCATAACGCTCAAAAAACAGGCGCAGGCGATAATCCTGTCAACGCCCGAACTCGCAACCAACGGCACGTATAGTCTGTATGCGGACGAGAACCTTCTTGCAAGCTTTTCGGTGACCGAAACGATAACGGCAATCGGCGTGCGGTCGAACGGCAGACAGGGCGGAAATCCCCCCGCGCCCCGAAATTAACATTGATCACAATCCATAATTCCTTAATCCTAAAACACATCAAAAGACAATACCACCGCAACCGCGGTGGTATTGTCTTGCCCCACGGCGCACACTGCACTTTTGAAATCACGTTATCGCAAGCGATAACGCTCACTCTTTTGCTTGTGTGCGCCTTTTCCCCACGGGTACAAGTATCCCGCGGGGTCCCCGAAAAAAACCACGCAGAACAAAGTATCTTGCGTGGGATAAATTTGTATATCAAATCGTCTTAAAAATTCTTTCTTCCGATAATGTAGTCGACGGAAACGTCGAAAAAATCAGCAAGTTTCATCAGCATAATAACGTCCGGAAAGCGGTCGCCCGTTTCGTACTTTGCAATCGTTGACGAGTCGACGTCAAGTTGCTTTGCAAGGGCGACTTGCGAAAGACCTTTTTCTTTCCGAAGTTCCGCAATTCTGTCTTTCAACAAAAGAGATTGTGCCAAAGAATCCTTATTCATATTGACATTATGGCACACTGCCAGTATAATAAACTTAATACTGACAATCTGCCAGTGAAATCAAAAGAAAAAGGTGCAGGAAATAGTTTTTTGCACAGAAAGGGGGAAAAATGAAATGTCCTTATTGTGAAAACGAATTGAACGAGACAGATCGATTTTGTCCGAATTGCGGGGGAAGAAACGCAACTTTTACAAACGAACAGCTTGTGCGAGAAAGTGCGGAAAAAGAAGAAAAAGTAGAAAAAACATCCGTCGATTGTCCAAAAAACAAAGAAGACTCCTCGAAAGCAGGGTTTATTTTGGGCATAACAGCGGCTGTGTGTATGATTATTTTTTATGCGTTACTTGGCGCGTATTTCAAAAACATAATTGAAATCGGGTTAAAAGAAAACTTGGATACCGCAGACGTATGGAAAGCGATTATGTCGATAAAGGCGTTGTTAGCCGCGTGGTTTTTCTGGGTGGCGGCGGTTGTTCAAAGCATGCTGGGAGCGGTGTTTTCGGGGGTATCGTTAGCGCAGGAGGTCGTGGACAAAAGATATTCGTATGCAGGGGTCGCAATAAACATCATAGTATTCATATTGATGCTTATAGTTTTTATACTGTTTCAGCCGGGAGTGTTGGGATAATTTGCCGCCAGAGAACGGCAAAATATAAAGGAAAAAAGGCTGCAAATCGCAGCCCTTTTTTATTATCGTGTTTGAAATTATATTGAAAGAAACGACAATTAAACATACAAAACAAACGAATAAACGGCTTGTTTTGGTGAAAGTTGTTGATTAAAAATTCTTTCTTCCGATAATGTAGTCGACGGAAACGTCGAAAAAATCCGCAAGTTTCCACAGCGACGTAATGCAAGGCTCTTTTTTGCCGGACAGCCACGCGCTTATTGTGTTTTGTTTCACGCCGATTTTCTCGGCAAGGCGGACTTGGTTTAGGTTTTCTTCTTTCATCAATTCCTTGATTCGTTCGGCAACGATGACTTGCATTTGAAACACCTCGGCGCATTTAGTATTGACATATTAGCACCTTGGTGATACTATTTGTAAAAGTAGCCCCTTGGGGATATTTGTGAGGAAGTATGGTTATTTCGTTTTTCGGACACAAGGATTATTATTACGATGACGCCGTAAAGGAGGCGGCGTATTCTTTTGTCCGAAAGGTGGCGAAAGGGCAGGTGTCGTTTTTTGTAGGTTGTTATGGCGGATTCGACAAAATGTCGTACGATTTGGCGGTGCGATTCAAAAAAGAAGTTGACAGCACGGCGAAAATCGTATTCGTAACTCCGTATTTAGACGAAAAATACCTTTTATACAAGACCGAAATCGTCCCCTTTGACGAAGTTTTGTATCCCCCGCTCGAAAACGTGCCGAAAAGACTGTCGATACTAAAACGCAATGAATACGTTGTGGAAAAATCGGATTTTATCGTGTTTTTTGTCGACCACGATTTCGGCGGAGCGGCGCAGGCGATGGACATTGCAAAAAGAAAAGGCAAGTCTTTCATAAACCTTGCCGAAAAATAAAGTGCGGCGCACTGTGCGGAATAAACTGCGCTTTTGACCAAACAATCGCCGTAAACGTCAACTGTTTGTCTTTTGCTTGTTTATTCCTTTTTCTCCACGCAAGTACAAAAGTATCTTGCGTGGGTTTTATAATATGGTGTCCCTTCCGGGGGATTCTCACGTCGTTGCAACGCAACTCCTCAGAATGACAAAAAGTGCGTTGCACGGGATATAATAAAGATAGCGCGAAAATTCTGCAAATAGATTCTGGTAAACAAACACTTGTTATATTCCGTACGAAGTACTCTGTCATTGCGAGCGAAGCGTGGCAATCTCCCGGAAGGGACACCTTGTAAAACAAACGCGGTATTTCTTTCAAAAAGGAACATAAACGAAAAAATTTTTTCGGGCAAAAAGGACTTTGTGCGCGAAAAATATTGAAATAAACCTTTTCACTGTGCTATAATTACTTTATCTTTTAATAACGTTGGAGGAAATTATGGCAGATTTTGACTTCAAAGCCGCTTCCGAAAGTATGATGGACTTTATTAAGAAAGTCGAAACGGAAATCGGTCCTCGTCTCCCGGGTTCCGACGAAGAACGCGCCGGCGCCAAACTCATCAAAGAAGAATACGAAAAGAACATCGGAATCAAGCCCGTGTCCGAGCCGTTCAAGGTTGCCCCCGAAAGCGGAATCGGCTCGATCCCGTACATCGGTATCGGCGGACTTATCGCGCTTATCGCGTTCTTTATTTACCCGATAGCGGGCGCGGTAATCGCTGCGCTTTGCTTCATATACTTCGCGCTTATGGGCGGTTTCTACACGCAGATTTTCGACTTCCTTTGGAAAAAGAAAGACACCGAAAACTTCTATACCGTGCAGGAGCCTTTGTCAGGCAAGACAGACTATACCATCGTGTTGTCCGCGCACTACGACAGCAGCTGGAACTGGAACCTTGCAAAGAAAAACCCCAAAACGTTCATTCCGAAAATCGTTTACGGCGTCGTAGGGCTCCTTTCTATTCTGGTGTTCGGATTCGTGTTGCAGTTTGCCGCGGGCGGGGCGTACGCTCATCCCTTGTGGACAAACGCCGCAACCATCACCACCTGGAAATGGTACGCATACGTCGGATATATCCTTCCCATCGTCTGCATTCCGGGGCTTTACTTCATCACGCAATTCCTGTCGCACGACAAAACCATCGCGTCCCCCGGCTGTATGGATAACCTTACGGGCATCGGATTGAATCAGGAAATCGCAAAACATTTCAGCGCGCATCCCGAAGATTTGCCCGAAAACTGCCGTCTTATCTGCGCCGCTATGGCTTGCGAAGAATCCGGTCTCCGTGGCTCGCGCGCGTTCGTGAAACACCATAAAGACGACGGCATGCTCAAAAATTGCTATCAGATCAACGTCGACAGCATCTCCGACGAAGACTACTTCGAGGTCATTCAGGGCGACGCCGCGCAAATGTGCAAATTCGATATGGAACTGGGCGATATGCTTTACGAATCCTTGCAGGAACTCGGTCTTGTCAAAAAGACGGGCAGAATATGGAATCCCGTCGGCGGTTGCGACAGCACCCCGTTCTGCCGTGCAGGCGTGAAAACCATCACCTTCGCCGCACAAAACCCCATCGCCACCAATTATTACCACACTTCCAACGATAAGTCGGATCGCTTAAAGACCAGCGTTTTCGAGGGCGGTATCGAAGCGGTGTATAGGACGATCAAGAAGATCGGCGCAAAAGAAGACGCGAAACGTCAATAATTTGCGTGCTTTCGAGTTTTCGGCAGAACTTGCTCGGTTGCGTACGAAATAGTACGCGCGCTCGCAAAACCTGCCGAGAAACGTCAAAATCCCATCAAATTCTTGACGTTTCGAAAACATATATAAATTAAAGCACCCCAACGGGTGCTTTTGTTTTGAAAAGAGCGGTTTTCAAAACCCGAGCAGTTGTGGGTTTTTCGAAACCTTAAAAGAAACATCAACGGGGTCCCCACGAGATACTTGTACTCGTGGGGCGGTAAACTATCGATTTCTTTCCGTTTTAACAAAAACATTAAAGCACCCCAAGTGGGTGTTTTTGTTTTTGAAAAGCGTGGTTTTCAAAACCCCGAGCAATGGTGGAATTCTATATTGTATATAAAAAATACATATCGCTTGCAAATATATTTTTGATATAGTATTATAATTATTAGTAAATAATGCGATATTGTTTCGTTACGATATATCGGAGGAACTATGAAAGGCGGTTTTGGAAAATTTCTTACATTCATTTTAGGGCTTGTCGTGGGCGTATTGCTTGTCGGCGGTACGATTGCTGGCGTGGTGTACTACGCGGTGGCGGCGGTTTCCGTCAACGACGTGGAAAAATACACAAAGCAGGAATTCACTTTCATCGACAAGGACGCTGAAATCCGCAACAAATCCATACTTGACATTTACGATATGGTGAAAGGCGGCAACATCAAGGAGACGACGGTGTCCGACGCGAAGCGTATTTTCGGAATCGACATCATCAAAATCCTTGAAAACTCGCTTGAAATCACGGTGGACGACAAAAGTCGCGAAACGCTTGGCGCAATGAAGGTCGCGGACGTTTTCAAAGGCGATAATCTGAAAGTCGTGCTTAACTGCTTTACGCTTGGCGACGTTCTGAAAAAGACGGGTATCGACACGACCTCGGGGCTTGCAAGCAAGCCGATTGTGCAGGAACATATTTCGGAGCCTGTCATCGACGGATTCAACGCGCTGCTTAAATCGTTGGAAATCAACGAAATGACCATTGCCGAAATGCAATATCTTCTCGGCGTGTCGTTTGGCGCGGGCGGCGTGCTGGACGCTGTCGCAAACGTGAAAATCGGCGATCTCAATTCCGCAATAAACAACATTAAGTTTGAAGACGTTTTGCCCGATTTCGACCGTGATTTTTATGCCGAATGGGATTACCAAAACAACACGGCGGTCTTGTACAGAAGATCGCGCGCGCAGTTCGCGCAGAAAACGCTCATCGCAGCAAACGGCACGAGCGAATACTTTGAGTACGTTTCGAACGACAAAAAAGTCAGCGGCGAAACTTATTATCTTCTTGACGCCGACGCGGGCACGATAAAAGTCAGCGACGACGGCAACTGGAAACTCAAAGCAGGGGCGGAACTGCCTTACTTCAAAAACAGATACGATAAATCGGGCAACCAAAACCGTTTCGGCATCGCATACGTCGTGCCCGAAGACAGCCATGGTATGACGGTTACCGAAAGATACGACGCTGATTATTCGACGAAGAATGAAAGCGGTTTGTTCTATTACGAATACGATTTTGTAACGGCCACGGAAGCGGGCGTTGAATATTTTTACCGTGTAGGCGCGGCAGTCCGCACGAAGATTCAGGACGCAACCGGAACAGAACCCGCAAAATATGCCGAAATCATTGAATGGCGCGGATACGTCGAGACGACGAAAGCGGACTATTTCGAGGCAGAACCGTGGAAAACTTACGGTTACAGCAGAGACGGAAAGGTCACCGACGAAGAACTCCGAGAACACCCGTCAACCGATTCTTTGGCAAGATACGCGCTTGTCCACGTCGGGAAGAGCGAGCCCGTCCTTAAAGCACTTGCGGACGAAACTCTCAACACCCTTGACGGCGCGATCGGCGATATGAAACTCGGTCAGGTCATCGAGATTACCGACGACAGCGCGGACATTCTGAAAAAACTGAAAGACAGCAAAATTTCCGAAATCGATAAAGACGTCAAGAACGTCAAAGTCGGCGATATTATGAAGGTTGTTTCCGTCACGACCGCAGAAAAAGCGACGGACGGCGAATATATCGCGCTTCCCGCACTTCCCGCGGGCAAAGAATACAAAGGCACGTTTATCACTGCAAAAGACGGGAATAAAACCGTATATCTTGTGAAATACAAGGACGGACTTGCAGGATTTGGCGACAGATACAACATCACCGAAAAGGCAAGCAACGGCGTTGTCGTCGCGCTTGCAGACAAGACCATCGGCGAGTTGCAAACCGCAGGTATCGACGACCTTGTAAACGCCGCGCGACTTTCCGACGTCATGGACGTGGACGGCGACGTGTTTGTTTTGGACTCGACTGCCGACGCGAAATTTATCCTTGACCTTGACGCACACGGCGAAAACGGATTTTTCCGTCTTGCGGCGGCGGGCGAAACGGCTGAATATAAGAGAGTATACGAAGGCGACGGAAACGCTGTCGTCAAAAAACTTTCGACAATCGGCGTAAACAATATTGCCGCCCGTATGGACGACGTTGTCAACAGCACGCTCTTAAAGGAAGTCGTCGAAGTCAAAGAAAGATATAAATTAAGAGTCGCGACGGCGGCGGAAATCGACAACACAAGCGTCAGGAAGTATATCTCGCTTGCCGACGTTTACGAAGCCCCCGAATACGCGGGAACGTTCAACGTTGGTTACGTGGAGACCGATCCCGCCACGGACATTAAATTCGTGCGCGCAACAGGCACGATTGCCGCAACCGTCACGCAGTACGTGATTGTCGATAAGGCAAGTTCGGGCGTGCTTGTCGGATTGCAGGACAAAACCATCGGCACGCTTTCGACGGGCGTCGACGAAGTCGTCAACGGAGCAACGCTTTCGGACGTTCTGGAAATCGACGGCAAAGTTTACGTCAAAGCGACAGATTTCGACGCGGCGGTTGCAACAAGTTACGATAAAATCGGGCAACACGTCGCATATTATAAGGACGGCAACCTGTTCCTGGAAGCAGGCTACGTCAGAAACAACAACGGCGATTACGTATATCTTGACAAAGAACAAGACGGCACGCCGGTTAACGACCATATCAAGTTCGGGACGCTTTACAACGAACACGGGGTAGAAGAAACCGACGGAGCATACTTTAAGTACAACGGAAATCTTTATAAATTGTCCGACTACAAACGCTATAAGTTTGACGGCGAAACCGCGGCCGAATACTATGCCTGCATTTACGACGGCGAATCCGACAAGATCCTTTCAAAAATGGCAACAATGACCGTTCAGGACCTTGCCGACGGCGGCACGATGGACAAAATCGTGAAAGATATGCGTATCGGCGACGTGATGGAACTCAACGACAAAAACAGCATTTTATACGGGCTCGGAAACAGCAAGATTTCTTCAATCGAAGCCGAAGTTTCCGACAAAATCAAAGTCGCAACCTTGCGCGAACTTAACGCCTGGGGCAATCTCGGAATGTCGGAAGCAACGCTTGACGCGATAAAAGCCGCAAACGGCGGCAAAGACCTGACGGCAAGCGAGTTCTTCAAAGGACTTAAAGTCGGCTTCGACGCAACGGGCAAGCCGATAATCTATTTCAGCTTATCATGACCTGCCATATCAGGAAGTACAGAGAATCGGATCGCGACGACGTAAGGAAGATTTGCCATCTTACGGCGACCGCGCCCGCATACGTCAAAAATCCGGAACTTGTCGCGACGCTTTACGCCGACTATTATACCGAGTTCGAGCCCGACGGAATCTTTATTCTTGCGCGGGACGAAGACGACGTTGCGGTCGGATATATCCTGTCAAGTCTTGATTATAAAACCTTTGTGAAAACGTTCACCAAATACGTTATGCCGCGCGTCAGGAAACTTTCAAGGATTGAAGCGTTCACGCACTTTTTCGCATTCCGCCAAAGTTTGTATATGGACGCGAAAAAATATCCCGCGCATTTGCATATCGACATTTTACCCGAGGCGCAACACCAAGGATACGGCACGAAACTTATGGACGTTCTTATGGATTACCTTGCCGAAAAGGGCGTGAAAGGCGTGCATTTGGGCGTTGGCGGCGACAACGCGGGCGGCATCAGGTTTTACGAAAAGTACGGATTTACGATGATACACGACTTTGGGTCAATGGGCAAAGTCTTTGCCAAACAAATTAAAAAGTCATAATTTTGCGATATTCTGCTTTTTCGGCGGAACCCGAAAAATCGTGTACGCCAAGTACACTGGATTTTTCAGAACCCGCCGAGAAAAACACAATCTCATCAAAATTCTGACTTTTTAGGGGAAGGGGACCCCGCGGGATACTGTGTACTTGTGGGGCTTAAAGACATCAAATTCTCGCCGTTTTAGGAAAGTTAAACATCAAAATTCTGACTTTTTAGGGAAGCCTTGTTATAAAACCCACGCAAGATACTTTTGTACTTGCGTGGAGAAAAGGAGCACACGAGCAAAAGAGTGAGCATTATCGCCCCCGATAATGCGATTTCAAAAGCGAAGTTGTGCGACTAGTTGACAAGGCGCATAATAATAAATATAATATACTAAACTCACAGGCGATGAGAAACAAGAGTAGCGCAGGACGCCATCAAGAGAGAAAACCCTTTGGCTGCAAGGTTTTTTGGATAAATGCGGGAAGTGCGGTTTTGAGCCTTACGGGAGGAAATGCCCGTGCGTGCGCGCAAACGTTATTGCGCTATCCTTGATTGAGGTGGAACAACGGAGTTAATTTCAGCCCGTCCTTAAAGGAAACTTTTCGGACGGATTTTTTATTAAAGGAAGGTAAAAATGTCGGGATATCTCAAAAGTTACGTGGCGGCGGCAATGGAAAAAGATCCTGCCGCGACAAGCAAAATTATGGTGCTGTTTACCTATCCCGGGGTAAAGGCGCTTATGTGGCATCGTCCCGCAAACTGGTGTTACAGACACAAAATGAAATTCCTTGCGCGGGTAATTTCGCAACACGTGCGGTTCTGGACGGGCATTGAAATTCACCCGGGCGCGACAATCGGCAAGGGAGTGTTCATCGACCACGGCGCGGGAGTCGTCATCGGCGAAACGGCGGAAGTCGGCAACAACGTTACGCTTTATCAGGGCGTAACGCTTGGCGGCACGGGAAAAGACGCGGGCAAACGACACCCCACGATTGAGGACAACGTCGTGATTGCGGCGGGCGCAAAAGTCCTTGGGCCGTTCACCGTCGGCAAGGGAAGCAAGATCGGCGCGGGCAGCGTAGTGCTGAAACCGGTGCCCGAAAACTGCACGGTCGTGGGCGTTCCCGGGCGCATCGTAAAGCAGGACGGAAAGCGCGTGGACAGTTTAAACCAGGTGGAACTTCCCGACCCCGTGCTGGAAGAACTTCGCCGCATAAACGCAAGGCTAACGCAAATCGAAAACCTTTCGGGCATCAACTGTTCGCGTTATTCGATTGCAAACGAAGAAAATACCAAATCAACCGAAACGATAGATTAAAGGAGAAAAAGTATGGTTAAAGTATACAATACGCTGACAAGAAGAAAGGAAGAACTTATTCCGCTTTCGGGCAACAAAATAAATATGTACGCGTGCGGCATCACCGTTTCGGGCGACGCTCACATCGGTCACGCATATCAGGCGCTCATTTACGACATCATCAGAAAGTACCTTGTGAAAAGGGGCTTTGACGTAACGTATGCGAGGAATTACACCGACGTCGACGATAAGATTATCGCAAAATCGAAAGAAACGGGAATCCCTGCCGACAAGTACGCGGCAATGATGATAAAACGCATCGACAAAGATATGCGTGAGTTCGACGTGGACGATCCCGACATCTGGCTGAAAGCGACGTGCAATATCGACAACATCATTGACTTCATAAAGGGGCTGGAAGAAAAAGGGTACGCCTACGCAACGCCCGAAGGCGACGTGTATTTCTCCGTCGAAAAATTCCCGTCCTACGGCGCGCTCAGCAACAGAAAAACCGAAGAAGCGTTTTCAAGCGTCCGCATCGAAAACGAAGACAACAAGAAAAGCGCGCTGGACTTTGCGCTTTGGAAGTCCGCAAAAGAAGGCGAAATTTCGTGGGACAGTCCGTGGGGCAAAGGACGTCCCGGCTGGCATATCGAATGTTCGGCAATGAACCGCGCGGCGTTCGGCGACCAAATCGACATACACGGCGGCGGCCGCGACCTTATTTTCCCGCATCACGAAAACGAAATCGCGCAGTCCGAGGCGCTTACCGGCAAAAAATTCGTGAAATACTGGATTCACAACGGGCTTATCAAGGTCAACGGACAAAAAATGAGCAAGTCTTTGGGCAACAGTCTGCTCCTTGAAGATTTGTTGAAAAAGTATTCGGCGGAAACGATAAAATTCGCGCTGTTGCAGACGAACTATCGCGCCGACATTAACGTTACGGACGATTTGTTCCCCACCGCCGAAAAACACCTTGTCGACTTTTACAGAGTTTTGGAAGAAGCCGAAAAATCCGGGCTTGAAAGCAGCAAAAAGACCGAAAAAATCGGAGAAGACTTTGTAAATTGCATGGACGACGACTTCAATACCGCGCTTGCGATAAGCAATCTTTTCGGATATTTCAAAAACGTCAGAAAGAAGTTGAAAGAAGGCGACGTAACCGCAATCGAAGATATCAACGCAATCCGTGAAAACTACGATATCCTTGGATTGTTCCGCGCGGACGCAAAAGAATTTTTGAAAAAATACGACAAAGCCGACGCCGAAGACAACGTGTCCGTCCCCGAAGAAATTTTCGCGCTTGCGGAAAAGAGAAAGGCGGCGAAAGCCGAAAAGAACTACGCTCTCGCCGACGAAATCAGGAAAGAAATCGCGGACAAAGGGTTTATTCTTGTCGACACGAAAGACGGATTCACGATAAAAAAGGCATAACGAAAAAGGTCGGGCGCGAAAACCGCGCCCGTTTTTATTAAGGAAAAATCATTGACTATATTAACTTATTAAGGCTATAATATAGTAATTAAATCGAAAAAGGATTTTTTATGGCTTATTACGAAAGACTGAACATCAAAGATATTTTTCAGGAAGAAGTGTTCACCGACGAAGTGATGCAGCGATATATGTCGGAAGACGCGTATCGCGCGCTGAAAGACGTTATCGCGCGCGGCGACGAACTGCCGAGGAGTCTTGCCGACGAAGTTGCCGCGGCAATGAAGACGTGGGCTGTCGAAAAGGGCGCGACGCATTTTACGCACTGGTTCCAGCCGATGACGGAATACACGGCGGAAAAGCACGACAGTTTCATTTCCGTCGATAAAGACGGAAAGGTGCTTTTGGAATTTTCGGGAAAAAGTCTTTCAAAGGGAGAAGCGGACGCGTCGAGTTTCCCGTCTGGCGGAATCCGCGCCACGTTCGAGGCGCGCGGCTACACCGTATGGGATTGCAGTTCCCCGGCGTTTATCAAGCGTTCAAAGGGCGGCGCGGGCGTACTGTGCATACCGACGGCGTTTTGCGCCTACACCGGCGAGGCGCTTGACAAAAAAACCCCGCTCCTTCGCAGTATGAACGTTTTAAACCGCGAGGTTTTAAGGCTTTTAAGGATTCTCGGAGATAACGAAACCAAAAAAGTTACTCCCGTCGTCGGCGGCGAGCAGGAATATTTTTTGATCGACAAAAACCACTATATGCAGCGCGAAGACTTGAAGTACGCGGGACGTACTTTGTTCGGCGCGCCTCCCGCAAAAGGACAGGAAAAGTCCGACCAGTATTACGCGACAATCCGCGACCGCGTCGCCTTTTTTATGGAAGACCTGAATCGCGAACTCTGGAAACTCGGCATCGCCGCAAAGACGGAACATAACGAAGTCGCGCCCGCTCAGCACGAACTTGCGCCGATTTTCACGTCCGCAAACATCGCGACCGACCAGAACCAACTTATCATGGAAACGATGAAAAAGGTTGCGGAAAAGCACGACCTTGCGTGTCTTCTACACGAAAAACCTTTCAACGGCGTCAACGGCAGCGGCAAGCACAACAACTGGTCGATAATGACGGACACGGGCGTGAACCTGCTGGAGCCCGGCAGCAATCCCGCCGAAAACCGCATATTTATGCTTATGATACTTGCGGTCATCGCGGGCGTGGACGAATACGCCGACCTTGTCAGAATGAGCGCGGCAAGCGCGGGAAACGACAACCGTCTGGGCGGAAACGAAGCGCCCCCGTCGATAATTTCGGTTTTCGTCGGCAACGACCTTTACTCGGCGTTTGAAACGCTGAAAGAAGGCAAAACCGCCGTTACGAAAGTCAAAGAGTACATCAAAATGGGGCTGCCGTCTTTCCCGAAACTCAAAAAGGACAACACCGACAGAAACCGCACCTCGCCGTTTGCGTTCACGGGGAACAAGTTTGAATTCCGTATGGTCGGAAGCAGCGCGTCGCTTGCGACGTCCATAATCGTCCTTGACACGATAACCGCCGAAATGGTGCGCCGTATCGCCGACGAAATCGAAGAAAAGACAAAATCGGGCGAAGACCTTGACCACGCGTTGTCGGAAATCATCGTGTCTTATATCCGCGCGCACGGCCGCATTATCTATAACGGCAACAATTACAGCAAGGAATGGGTGGAAGAAGCGAAACGCCGCGGTCTTCATATGACGTCCAACAGCCTTGATGCGTTTAGATGTATGCTGGACAAGGATATTGTCAATCTTTATGAAAGGAACGGCGTTTTAAGCGAAAAGGAACTTACGAGCCGCTATGAAATCTTTGTCGAAAATTACGCAAAGACCGTCAATATCGAGGCTCTTGCAATGCGAAATATCGCAAGGAAACAAATTCTGCCCGCGGTCATGAGGACGGAAGGAAAACTTGCGGCATACCTGAAAGACGTAAGGAAAATAAATCAGAAATTCGGGGCGGCGGACGAAAGACTGCTTGCCGAAACCGATAAACTTATCGACGAAACCGATCGTCGCACGACCGACCTTGAACACGCTCTTGCAAAGGCAAAGTCGATTGAGGATTTTGAAAAGCAGGCAGAGTGTTATCGCGACAAAGTCCTTGTCGCAATGAACAGGCTGCGCGAAAGCGTGGACAAGCTCGAACTTATCACCGAGAAGAAAGAATGGCCGTTCCCGTCTTACGGCGACATTCTGTTCTATGAGTAAAAACGATGTTAAACGTTGAAAACGACAATATAAAGCACGAAAACGGCAACATAACGCCGTCGGAAGTCGACCTTAAAAGGGCGAATATCATCGCCGACACTTTTGTGGAAAAGGTTGAAACCGCAGCCCCCGTCAGGATTGCGACAAGCGTTGACGAAAAGAAAGGCGCGGTAAAAATCCGTGAGCTTTACGAAAAGATTCTGGGGCTTCCGGCAAGGACGGAACCCACCACCGTCGCACCGCTTGCGGGACGATTCGGCATACCCGTTTACGGGGTGATTTTCGCGATCGCGCTTGCGTTTTATATCGTGGGCGTGCTTATCGACGACAAAGTCGTCGCATACGGTTTTCTTGCGCTGTCAATGCTTGTTACCGTTTTTGTCGGCGCAATGCTTTTCGTGCAGGTTCTGACAAACAAAAACACGTTCAACGCGCTTTTCCCGAAGCGCACGACGTACAACGTGTTGTCGTCGATCGAGTCGAAAGCCCCTGCCGAAAACACGCTTGTCATCGGCAGCCACTACGACAGCGATATGGACAGGTCGGACGTCGTAATGTTCCTGAAAGACAAAAACCTGCCGAAATGGATTTCGCGCGCGTTCAAGGCGTTGTCGATAATCAGCATACCCGTGCTTCTCGTGTTTGAAATTATCGCGATGTGTCTGCCGCACTTAAACGTCGGCGACAAAGCGGTGATGTTTTTATTCCCGACGATATTCTGCGGACTTGCGATATTTTATCTTGTCACGATGTTTTCATACAAAAAGCGCAACAGCAACATCGGACACGAAGGATTGCAGGCGGCGGGGGTATCCCTTGCGGTTGCGGACTATTTAAGGCTGCATCCCGAACTTATCCCCGACAATACGAAAGTTGTGCTTGCGTGCTTCGGCGCGAAAGAATGCGGCGCGAAGGGCGCGGAACAACTCATATTGCAACACTACGGCAGGGACGAATCTCTGATAAATCCCGTCGTGATAAACTTTTCAAAAGTCGGCGATTGCGACAACGTCGTGATACAGGGCGACAGACAATACAAAAACATTTACGACCTGAAAATCAACAACGTGGCGTTCAAGGCGATTAAGGAAGTGTGCGACGACGTGGCGTTCAGATACAGCGAAACGCTTTTCACCGACAGCACTCCGTTTGCTCGGCGCAAAATCCCCACGACTACGATCGAACTCAAAAAAGGCGACAACGAACTTTCGTCGGCATACGACAAAGCCTTCAAAAGCGCGCTTAACGTGACGGTCGATACGATGCGGTATATGCAGGAACGCCAGCAACTTTTCCGCGGCGAAAAGACGATAATGTAACAGACCGCTAATTTTTCAAAACAAATCGAAATTCCCGCAACGAGATTGCGGGATTTTTTATTAAAAAACAAAAAACGACGAAAGATACGGCGGAAAAACGCCGAAAGGGGGAATAAGGTTTGACTTTTATAAGATAATTCATTAAAATCTTATTAACTTGATAAGGTCGCGGACAAAAGGCGCAACGCAAAGTCTGCATAAAGGAGAAAGGTAAATGAAATCCGAACCCGTAAACGTTATTCCCGAAATCGAAACGAACCCCGTCGTATTTCAGCAGAAAGAACCCGAAAAGAAGTGGAAAACCGTCGTCAAAAAGTATGCGAATCGTTACTTCATCGACGCGTTTTCGGGAATGGCGCAAGGACTGTTCGTCACGCTTATCGCAGGGACGATATTTAAGCAGATCGGCAGTTGGTGCGGCGCGAATTCGGGCTTCGGCGCACTGCTTATTCTCATCGGAAACATCGCCTGCACGCTTATGGGCGCGGGCATCGGCGTCGGTATCGCCAAGAAACTGAAAGCGCCCGACCTTGTGGTTTTTGCGTGTGCGGTCGCGGGATTTTTGGGGGCGTTTTTGCCCGACAAAGTTTACAATCTTTTGTCCGACGGAAGTTTTTCGTTGAAAGCGGTGGCGGGCTCGATAACGGCGTTCAAAGTGGGCGCGCCCGGCAACCCCATCGGCTCGTACGTATCGACTCTTATCGCTTTGGAAATTGTATTGTTGGTGCAGGGCAAAACCAAACTTGATATCTTAATCGTACCTTTAACGGTGATGTTTGTGACGATAATCTCAATGTTTGTCGCATATCCCGCAATCTGGCTCATAAAAGTAATTCAGAAATTCATTGAAATTTCGGTGACGGCGCAACCCTTTATTATGGGCGTTGTGATATCCGTCGTGATGGGCATACTTTTGACGATGCCCACTTCGTCTGCGGCGATATGGATTGCGATTGCGTCGGGAAGCACGTCCGACGCGATGATGCTTGCGGGCGGCGCGGCTGTCGTCGGATGCGCGGCGCAAATGGTCGGTTTTGCCGTGATGACATTCAAAGAAAACGGCGTCGGCGGACTTATCTCGCAAGGTATCGGCACCAGCATGTTGCAGATCCCCAACATTATGAAACACCCGCTCATTTTCGTGCCGCCGATTATCGCTTCCGCAATCGTCGGTCCCATTGCGACGTGCGTGTTCAAACTTCGTTGTACCGCGGGCGGCGGCGGTATGGGAACGAGCGGACTCGTCGGCGTGTTCGGCGCGGTCGAGGCGTCGAAAGGCGTTGTGTCGGACGCGAATATCGCGCTTGGCATCGTGTTTTTGATGTTCGTAATTCCCGCAGTCGTGTCGCTATTACTTAGAATCCTTTTTGAAAAGAAAGGCTGGATTAAAGGCGAGTGGATGAAACTTGACGTGTAATATAGCAATCGTTCTTATTATTCACGCTTGCTATAAGATAATCAACGATAAAAGACGAGCGAAAAGCGCGTCTTTTTATTTTTCCGAAAAAGGTTGAAAAATCCCGAGGAGTTTATATTTTCGTCAAATCCTTGCCTAAATTATAAAATAAGTATATACTTTGTATATCTTTAATATTTACGACTTTTTATCGGAGGCATTATGCTTTTATCGAAACTTGTGGGGGAACGCGTTAAGGAAGCCCCTGCGGACGTTACCATTTTAAGCCACGCGCTGCTTGCCCGCGCGGGGTATATCAAGCCGGTTGCAAACGGCATTTTCTCGCTTACTTCTCCCGCCCAACTTATGGCGAAGAATATCGAAGACATTATCCGCGACGAAATGAACAAAATCGACGGACAGGAAGTGAAATTCCCCGTCGTTATGCCCAGGGAACTCTGGGAGCAGTCGGGAAGATATTCAAGCATCGGCAGCGAGATGGTGCGGTTTAAGGACAGAAGCGGCAAAGATATGCTTCTCGGAATGACGCACGAAGAAGCGGCGGTACACCTTGCAAAAAACACCGTTTCGAGTTATAATCAGCTTCCGTTCATGATTTATCAGATTCAGACGAAGTTCCGCGACGAGCCTCGTTGCCGCGGCGGACTTATCCGAGTCAGGGAATTCACGATGAAAGACGCGTACTCGTTCCACATGACCGAGGAGGACCTTGAAAAGCATTATTACAAGGAATACGACGCATACAACAACATATTCCGCCGTATCGGGCTGAAAAAATTCATCGCGGTCAAGTCGGACAGCGGTATGATGGGCGGCAGTATCGCTCACGAATTTATGCTGTTGACAGAAGTCGGCGAAGACACGCTCGTGCTTTGCGACGAGTGCGGATACAAGTCGAATATGGAAGTCGCGACGGGCGTACGTCCCGAGGTCGATTTCGGCGCGGACGCGGAAAAGGAAGAAGTTTTCACCGGCGACGCCAAAGACATTGCGGAAGTTTCGGAGTTTTTGAAAGTGCAGCCTTATCAGACGATAAAGGCGGTCGTTTACGCCGTGAAGGGCGAAAAGACGGTTGTCGTCGCGTTTATCAGGGGCGATTTGGAAGTCAACGAAGCCAAACTCAAAAAAGCGATTATGAAAAACATCGTCCCGTGGGAAGCCGACGAAGAATCGGGGCTCGTCGCGGGAAATATCGGACCGATCGGGCTTGACCTGAAAGACGGAATCGTCGTTTTCGATAAGTCGCTTGACGGCGCGCACAATATGGTTACCGGCGCAAACAAACCGCTGTACCACGTGAAAGGCGTGAACGTCGCGCGCGATATTAAGCCCAAATCGTTCGTCGATATCGCAAAAGTGAAAGCAGGCGACAAATGCCCCGTTTGCGGAAAACCGCTGCACCTTGAAAACGGCATCGAAATCGGCAACATTTTCCAACTCGGCACGAAATACACAAAGAGCATGGGCATGACCGTGCTTAACGAAAAAGGCGAAGCCGTCAACCCCATTATGGGCTGTTACGGTATCGGCGTAGGCCGTGCAATCGCCGCAATCGCGCAGGAAAGCAACGACAAAGCAGGGCTTATTCTGCCAATCACCGTCGCGCCTTACAAGGTGCACATCTGCCCCTTGCGTATCGACGACCAGAACGTCCGCGAAAAGGCTTTTGCGCTGTACGACGCGCTTATGAAAAAGGGCGTGAACGTGCTTCTTGACGACCGCGAAAACGTCTCAAACGGCGTGAAATTCGCCGACGCCGACCTTATGGGTATGCCTATCCGCGTCGTGGTAAGCCCCCGCGGACTTCAAAACGACGAAATCGAAGTTACCGACCGCGCGACGCTTTCGGCGGAAAAGGTGAAGTACGAAGACGCGCTTTCCTATATCGACGCCATGATGGCAAGAAAATACGAGGAACTGAAATAATATATGGTGAGCATCGGCAACAGCTGGGACGAGATTTTGAAGGACGAGTTTTCGGGCGAAAACTACCTTAAAATCCGCGAATTTCTGAAAGACGAATATTCACATCACGTCTGCTATCCGTCGATGTACGACATATTCAACGCGCTGAAATACACCGATTATTACGCCGTCAAAGCGGTGATAATCGGACAAGACCCTTATCACGAAGAAGGGCAGGCTCACGGGCTTTCCTTCTCGGTGAAAAAAGGAGTGGATATTCCGCCGTCGCTTGTCAATATTTACAAGGAGCTGAAAAGCGATCTGGGCATTTCGCCCGCGCCGCACGGCTGTCTTGAAAGTTGGGCAAAGCAGGGCGTGCTTCTTCTGAACTCGGTATTGACGGTGCGCGCGCACCTTGCCAACAGCCACAAAAATTGCGGCTGGCAGATTTTTACCGACGACATAATCAAAAAACTTAACGAGCGGGACACCCCGATTGTCTTTATTCTGTGGGGCGCAAACGCCCGTTCGAAAAAGCAATATATTACAAATCCGATACATTACGTTATCGAAAGCGCACATCCAAGTCCGCTTTCTGCATACAACGGGTTTTTTGGCAGCAAGCCGTTTTCAAGGACGAACGAGTTTTTGAAAAAGAACGGTATCGCGCCGATCGACTGGGAAATTAAGGATTGATGAAAGAAAAAACAGGGCAGCTGTTCAAGGCTGTCGGCAAAAAAATTAAGAATTTTATGACGCCCGCGCGATATATCGTGCTCGGGTTTTTGGGCGTCATCGCCGTCGGGACGATATTGCTGGTGCTTCCGTTTTCTTCGGCAAGCGGAAAGACAATCGGCTTTGTTCCCGCGTTGTTCACGTCGACGACCGCGGTGTGCGTGACGGGGCTTACCGTCATAGATCCCGCAACTCAGCTGTCGATTTTCGGACAAATCGTCGTTTTGTTGCTCATACAAATCGGCGGTCTCGGGTTCATGACCACGACGACGTTCATGTTTATGCTTGTCGGCAAGAAAATCAGCCTGAAAGAGCGCATGACGATTCAGGAGTCGCTTGACCAGGACAGCCTGAAAGGCGTTGTGAAACTGACAAAACGAATCCTTGCGTTCACGTTCATTTTTGAAGGGTTCGGCACGCTTATGCTTATGACAAGGCTTGTCCCCGCCCTCGGCGCGCGCGGCATATACGTTTCGTTGTTCACGGCGGTTTCGTCGTTCTGCAACGCGGGCATCGACATAATGGGCAAAGACTACGGCGCGTTTTCCAGCATTTCGGCATTTTCGCACGATCCCGTCGTACTTATCACCGTAATGGTGCTTATCATATCGGGCGGGCTCGGCTTTTTGGTTTTCAACGACATATTAAGGAAAAAGAGAAACAGACCGCTTCGGCTTCACACGCGCGTTTCGCTTTCGATGACGGCGATTTTGCTTGTTGTCGGCGCGGCGGTGATACTCGGTATCGAATGGAACAATCCCGGCACACTCGGTCCGATGGACTGGGGCGACAAAGTCCTTAACGCGTTTTTCCAGTCGACGACGGCAAGGACGGCGGGCTGGACGTCGATAGATCAGGCAAATCTCACGGACGGCGCAAAAGTCGCGACGATGGTGCTTATGTTCGTCGGCGCGTGTCCCGCATCGACGGGCGGCGGCGTAAAAACCACAACCATTTTCGTTATGATTATGTTGTTCGCGTCCGTATTCCGTGGCCGCGACGAAGTCGTTGTCGGCAAGGAAACAATCAACACAAGGACGATAAAACGCGCGGCGGTCGTTACGACGGCATATTTCCTTGGATCTTTCGCGCAGGCTCTCATAATCTGGGCGACGGAGGCGGCGTACGGCGTGCGGTTGTCCGTCATCGACAGCATGTACGAGGCGTTCAGCGCGTTCGGCACGGTCGGCGTATCGGCAGGGCTCACGACGTCGCTCCATACGCCCGCGCTCATTACGCTGTGTTTTTCGATGTTCATCGGTCGTCTTGGGCCGCTGACAATTGGCACCGCGCTTTTGAATACAAAAAAACAATCGGCAAATATCAAATACCCCGATGCCAAAATTCTTATCGGATAAGCGGAGGTTTATTTTATGAAAAACAAAAAATCGAAAAATCAACAATTTGCGGTAATCGGACTTGGCAGATTCGGCTCGACCGTCGCGAAAACCTTGTTTGAAAAAGGCGAGGAAGTCCTTGCCGTCGATATAAAAGAAGAGGTCATCACGGAAGCGCACGAGTACACCACGCACGCCGTCGTCGCCGACGTTACCGACGAACGCACTTTGCGCGCGCTCGGAATCGAAAACTTCGACGTCGTCATTATCGGCATCGCAAGCGACCTGGAAGCAAGCGTTTTGTGCGCGCTCACCTGCAAGGAAATCGGCGTCAAAAAGGTCATTGCAAAGGCTGAAAACCTTAAACATAAAATGGTTCTGGAACGCGTCGGCGCGGACGAGGTCGTCATTCCCGAAATGGAAATGGGCGAAAAAATGGGCGCACGCCTTGCCAACCCCTTGCTGCACGACATAATGACCATAAGCAGCAAATACAGCATTATCGAAATGGAACTTCCGTCAAGTTGGGCGGGAAGCTCCCTTGTGACGCTGGATATCCGCAAAAAATACGACGTCAACGTTCTTGCGGTGGAGCGCGGCAACGACGTCATCGTCAACTTCGCCGCGGACGAGCCTTTGCTTGACGGCGACACGTTGCTTGTCGGCGGGAGCAGGGAGATGCTCGACTTACTTCAAAACCAATACAATTAAACAAAACGGCGATAATTCGCGATATTTTGCTTTTTCAGCGGAACCCGAAAAATCGTGTACGCCAAGTACACTGGATTTTTCAGAACCCGCCGAGAAAACCACAATCTCATCAAATTCTCGCCGTTTTATAGGGGAAGGGGACCCCAAAAGATACTTTTGTACTTTTGGGGAGAAGGAGCAAACGAGCAAAAGACAAACAAACGAATTAAAATTAGTTTGTTTGGTCAAAAGAAAGATTTGCGACGCGTACGCGCCTTCGCACGAACCCGTCAAGAACCCCGTAATCTCATCAAAATTCTGCCGTTTTGGGGAAGATATAATTTAATCAAATTCTCGCCGTTTTGGGGGGAGTTAATATTTAAGCACCCAAATGGGTGCTTGTTTATTAGTATTCCGTGCAACGCACTTTGTAAAAGCGATGCACCTTCGGTGCGATGTGTGCCTTCGGCACGTTGCGGATTTACCGCAACTTTGGCGATAGCCGAAATATAACTTTGACGAAGTCAAAATATAACTTGCAAAGCAAATATAACTGCACAGCAATCTAAGCCCACGCAAGATACTTGTGTACTTGCGCGCAGCAAAAAACGCACCGTGGAAACGGTGCGTTTTTGATTGGTTTAATAATTAGTCTGCTTTGTAGGGAAGCAATGCCATAACGCGGGCGCGTTTGATTGCGTCGGACAAGAAGCGTTGATGTTTTGCACAGACGCCGGTCATACGACGGGGCATCATCTTGCCTTTTTCGGTGATGTATTTGCGAAGTTTGGCAACGTCTTTGTAGTCGATTTCGGTTGCCTTATCGACGCAGAATTGGCAGACTTTCTTTTTGGGAATTCTTTTGCCGCCCTGAACGGGGCGTTTTACTTCTTCACTCATTTTAATATACCTCTTAATTATTGAGCCCTATATACGGGCGAAAATCAGAAGGGCAGATTTTCGTCAACGGCTTTAAGGTCGTCGAACACGCCGTCGTTCGAGGCGGATTCGTCTTCGGCCTTGGTGCTGAGGAACTGAACCTCGTCGGCAACGATTTCGGTGACGTATCTGCGGCTTCCGTCGGGAGCGTCGTAACTGCGGGTCTGAACCGATCCGGATACGGCCGCTTTACTGCCTTTTTTCAAGTATTTGTTGCAATGTTCCGCCTGCGTTCTCCATACGACAACGGGAAGGAAGTCGGTATCTCTTACGCCGTCGCTGTTGGAAAATCTGCGCGACACGGCAAGCGTGAATCTGCAAACGGGAATGCCCGAGCCGGTGTTGGTGAGTTCGGGATTCTTTGTTAAATTACCGATTAAAAATACTTTGTTCATAAATGACCCCTTATGCGGTTATTTGCGGATAATCATCTGACGTACGATTGCGTCTGTGATTTTCATCTGACGATCGATTTCGGCGGGAGCGGACGCGTCTGCCGTAAAGTTCATCAAGACGTAGTAGCCTTCGTTCTTATCGTTGATGGGATATGCATATTTGCGGGTACCCCACTTGTCAATGCCGTCAACGGTGCCGCCGAGTTTTACGACGAGGTCCGAGAACCTGTCGACGAGAGCAGCCTTGTCTTCTTCCGAAACGTCATTGTCGATGATGTAAAGGATTTCATACTTGTTCATCTTTTTATACCTCCTTGTGGACTTTGTGGCCTGCTTAAACAGGCAAGGAAATTCGTCGATAATATATCAACGTGCAATTATTATAAATAATTTATTCGTTTATGTAAAGCGAAAATCGGCGAAAAAGTCAGCGATTTAACGATTTTTTCAGCGATTTTCTTATTTTTTGCAGGGTGTTGTCGACTTTTTTTGTGGAAACCGAAAGAGAGGCGGCGATTTCCCGATACGAGTCGCCGTCAAGGTAAGCGTAAAAAATCCGCTGTTCTTCTTCCGACAAAACGCTTTCGATTTCCCGCATTAAAAGGGTTTCCCGCTCTTCTTCGATATAAACGGTTTCGGGATTGCCCGACGCGATTTCGACGTCGTCAAGCGGCACGCTGTCGTTAAGCGCGCGATTTTTCCCGCTTGAAGATTTCCTGATTAACCCGATAATTCTTTTTCTGACGCAGATGTAGGCAAACGTTGTGAAACTCGCGCCGGCTTTTTCGTCGTAATTCATAATCGCGTTGAACAGCGCGACCATTCCTTCCTGCACGAGATCGTCGGTGTCGCCCGACGGCAAAAAGAAGCGGCGCACCGCCTTGTTGACCAGCGATTTATGACGATGCAACAGTTCGTTTACGGCGGCGGAGTCGTTTGACTGCGCGCGTTTTGCAAGTTCCTCGTCGGGCAAAGTTTCGTATGTCATTTTCTGTCCTGTCGTACCTTTTCGTAAATCACGACGGCGGCGGCAACCGAGGCGTTCAGGCTGTTGATTTTTCCGCTCATCGGAATGGAAATTACGCCGTCGGCAAGTTCCTTTGAAAGGCGTTTTACGCCGCTGTCCTCGCCGCCGACAAGCAATGCGATTGCTCCGGTAAGATTTGCACGATACATAGGTTCACCGTCCATATCCGCGCAATAAACATACACATTTTGCGATTTAAGATAATTTATCGCGTCGTTGACGTTGGTAACTTTCGCGATTTTCACGTGTTCCGCCGCGCCTGCGGAGCACCTTAAAACGGTGTCGTTCACGGTAACGCCGCGGTGCTTTCCGATGACGATTCCGTGCACGCCCGCGCACTCCGCCGTACGGATAATGCTGCCGAGATTGTGGGGGTCGGAAAGTTCGTCCAGAATCACGATAAAGGGCGGCTCGTCTTTCGATTTCGCAAAAGACAAAATGTCGTCCAAAGACGAATAAACAAACTCCGTCTGAGTAAGCGCGACTCCCTGATGTTTTGCGTTTTGCGTGATGCGGTCGAGCGCGGTTTTATCGACGACGGACACGACGATTTTCTTTTCTTTTGCAAGGGCGATTATGTTTTTTACGACGCCCGTCGTTTCGCCTCTTTGCACGTAAAGTTTTTCAACGGTTGCGTCGGAGCGCAACGCCTCATACACTGCGTTTTTTCCCGTAATTAACATGGTTTCTCCTTATTCGATTGAAAGCAATTCGTTCAGGCGGTCGTGTTTTCCCGTGAGATACAGGTATCCGAGAAGAGCCTCGAAACCGCTTGCTTTTTTGTAGTCGCCGATACTTGCGTTTTTTGCCGACGACGAATAATGCGCGTTTCTTGCGCGCTTGTAAACCGCGACTTCTTCTTCCGAAAGACACGGCAGCAGTTTTTCGATTTTATCCGCCTGCGCTTCCGCCTTGATTTCCTTGGTTGCGAGTTTATGGAGCGCACCCGATTTTTTGTCGGACGAAATGGCAAGCCGCGTTCTGACGTACAGTTGTTGTACGGAGTCGCCGACGAAAGCGAGAACAAGCGGATTCATCTCGTCCGCTTCGGCTTTTGTGATTATCGTCGTAAGAAAAGGAATGGTATCTTGCATAAGACCGATTATATCACATCGAAGTGGCTTTAACAAGAAAAAATCGTATTGACCTTTTAACAAGATTAGTATAAAATAAATTTACTATGAAAAACAAAAGATTTTTGAAAATAACGCTGATTGCCGCGGTTGTCGCGCTTCTTTGCGCTGCGCTTTGCGGATGCAGTCTTATACAAGGAATTTTGCACCCGGAAGGGAAGTTTGCGCTGTCCGAAAGCGAGATAACGCTGAAAATCGGCGAAACGTACGACGTAACGCTCAGTAACGGGCGCACCGACGAGTTCACTTTGTCCACGTCGGACAAAACAAAGGTCGAAATATACGGGCGGACAAGCATAAAAGCCGTCGGGAAAACCCAGACCGCGGTCACGATTACCGCAACCAACGGCAAAGGCAACACGGCGGAACTTAAAGTAAACGTCGATTACGCCGACGTTTCAACGGTAAAAATCGACGTCGAAAATCAATATCAGTTGTTACAATCTGGCGAAACGCCGAAAAGCGTCGATTTTTCCGCAACGCTCAACGACGGCACGAACCCCGACACCGTCTTTTCGTGGAAATTCACGAACGGCGCGGGCGAAGAAGTCGCGATGGCAAGCGGCAAAACCGCGTCGTATCTTCCCACGGCGGGCGAAATATATTTTGCCACCGTAACGGCGGACGGAAAATCCGCAACCGTCGGATTCTGCGCCGTCGAAGAACTTCTTGTATATCTTGACAAATATCGCGTCGGGACGGAAGAAAAAATCGTCGTGCGCGCAAGATATTTCGACAACTCGACATTTGGCAAAACCGCGACGGCGTACGTTTACGACGAAGGCGGGAATTTGATTTCCACGACGACTCTTGAAACAATCCGTTCAAACGGCATGGGCGAGGTCAACGACACGATTGCCGCAATCGGAAAAGAAGGGACGTTCACCTTAAAAGTCGTTGTGGGCGAAGTAAGCCGCGAAGTTAATTTCGTCGTCAAGGACAACGTTGCCGCAAACCATATCGAAGTCGTCGCAAACGGAAATCTCAGCCAGACCACGGCGGAGTTGGTCACGTTCACGGCAACTCTTTCGCCCGCAAAAGCCGACGTCGAAAGCGTCAAATGGTACGTCAACGACAAGTATTATTCGACGGGCAAAACCTTTTCGTTTAAGCCGACGAACCGCGGCGAACATAAGGTAACGGCGGAAATAAACAAAATCACAAAAACGAAAACAATCGTATATCTTTCGGAACACGACGAAGCGTGGTACTACGCCTCGCACTTCCACGACTACGGCGGATACGCGCAAAACAGATATATAACGTCCAAGGAAGAACTTAAAAACCTTATCCTTTTCGTTTTGGAAAACAAAATCGCGGAAATCAAGTTTTACGCGGGATACTCGACGCCCGAAACCGTGAAAAAAGACGTGTCCGACGTCAGGGATTGCGTTGAAGAGTCGGGCATTATCCCGGGATATTCGCTTGAAACGAGCGGCAACGAGTTCACGATAAGATTCAGGTTCTTCGCCGACGAGGCGGGGCTTATCCCGACGGTCAATTCGCCCGAGTACGACGCACCCGACGGTTTCTCCGACGCCGTGCAAAACACGTATTCGAAGCCCCATTACGACAACGTAAAGAAAACAAGAAACTTTTATATCGACAGCGTGAAAGAAACGATGAGCGTATCGACCAGCAATATGCTTTACAAGGCGGTGGCGTGGGGCTACAAGCCCGAGTTTATGGGCTCGCAAGCCGAAAATCTCAAACAAATATACGATAACGCGAAAGACGCGCTGTCTTATATCGTGTCCGACGAAATGAGCGAATACGAAAAAGTCCACGCAATCTACGACTGCATAATTTACAACGTGCGCTACGACCACGACTGTGCAAACGCCGAAGATAAATATGTAAGCGGAAATCTCAGCCTTAACGAAAAAATGAAATATTACGGATATTACCTTGAAGGGATATTCCTTAATAAGTTTTATAAGAAAGATATGCACGCCGTCTGCGACGGGAAGTCGAAAGCGTTCGTTTTAATGTGCGGAATCGAGGGTATCACCGCCGTGCGTATCAGCGGCGAAGCGTCAAGCGACGGCAAAAACTTCGGCGGACACGCCTGGAACAAAGTCCTGCTTGACCTTAACGGCACGGGGGACAAGGAATGGTATTTCGTCGACACGACCTGGGGCGACGTCGGCGACGACAGCAAGGAGTTTTTGTCGCACGCCTACTTCCTGTTGTCCGACGACGAAGTGAAAAACACCCACGTTGAAAAGCAGGGACACGGTTACCCGAAAGCGGAAGGAAAGTTCGATTACTTCGCGCACGAAACTTATACGTCAAACGGCACGGAATACAATTACGTTATCACAAACAAAAATCTGGCGGCACAGCAAATGGCGCGTGCGTTAAAGGCGCACCCGTCACAGCAAGTTTTCGAGTTTGAATTTGCGTTTTCCTTAACCAAGGACGCGGCGAAGATTTACGCAAAAGAAGCGATGCAGAAGGCCGGGCGCGGGTTTGAAGGATACAGCTATGCGATAATACGCTCAAACGTGCTGGTGATTATGATCGGCGCCGCTGCGTAATCAGCGCAAATAACAGTTCAACAATACAAAATCCCGCAATAAAGCCTGCGATTTGGTAAAATCTTATGTTACCGCCGCAGGTTTTTTCAAGCGCGAAAAAGAGTATTGCAAGCGTTACCGCCGCAAAAATAACGTCGGAAAAGAACGCGAACAACTTCTTCTTCACGACGCGGCGCAATCCGCGAAGAAAGGCGTAAAGCACGCCCGACGTCATTCCGCAAAGAATCATCGAAAGAAAGATAAAACTTTCGGAAATTATCGAGTGCGTCATTTGAAAATCTTTTTGATAAGTCCCGCCTTCGTGAGCGTTTCCGAAAACCTGATTTCTTTCACTCTGCCGGTTGCCGAAAGCCGTCCCGAGTCAAGGTTGATTTCGGTGACGGAAAGCCCTTCGCCCGTGATTGTCAACGTTTCCTTGTTTTGCATCAATACAATCGACTTGTCGCCCGACGAAATCACTTTTGAAACGGACGTAACGGTCAGGCGGTCGTTTTCGAGCGTGAGCGCTCCTCTTTTTTCGTTTTCCATAAAAACAATGTATGCATTGAGTTTTCATAAATTGACAAACTCTTATTACTTGTTTATAATAGTTGTATTATTTTAGTGAGGGACTTATGTTATTCGGAGTAATCGACATAGGCAGCACGTCCGTAAGGCTTATGATGACGGACGGCGAAAAGGTCGAAAAACGGGTGAACACGACGCGTCTTGCCGAGAATATGGACGAGATGAACACGTTGCAACCCGTCAGTATCGAACGTACGGCTCAGGCCGTTGCGGAGTATTATTTCGTTGCGATGCAAAACGGCGCGGAAGATGTCTATGCCTACGCGACGGAAGCGGTGCGCTCCGCGAAAAACAAATACAGGTTCGTCGACAGAGTCAGGGAACTTTGCGGGCTTGAAATCGACATTCTGGACAAAAAGACCGAGGCGGAAATCGGGTTCTTGGGCGCAAGCACGAAAGGAAGATGTTGCGTTATCGACATGGGCGGCGCAAGCACCGAAATTTCGGTCGGCGACGGCGAAAACATATTATATTCCAAAAGTTTGCCGTACGGCATCGTCAGGCTTTCCGCAATCGAGCGCGAAAGAATCGAAATGACGCCGTTCATCAACGACTGCCTTATGGGATACGGCGAAATTCCGCCGTTTGACAACGTCGTCGCAATCGGCGGCACGATATCCACGATGGCAGCGATGAAAAACCAACTTGAAACATACGATCCGAACGTCGTCAACGGCTCGGTGCTGACGCTTTCCGACATCGAAAACATGTACGACAAAATCAGCAAAATGACGATGGAAGAACGCCGCCACGTGAAAGGACTCCCCGAAAAGCGCGCGGACATCATCGCCCCGGGCATACTCATGTATTCGCTTATTCTGAAATATCTCGGCGCGGACAAACTCACCGTCAGCGAGGGCGACGGCGCGGAAGGCTATCTCATCAAACTCGGCGTATTGCCGCACGGGTTCAGGGCAATTTATCAGAAGATAATTTAATTTAAGGATATTTATGAAAAATCTTACAAGCAGCGAACTTCGCAAAATTTATCTCGACTACTACAAATCGAAGGGACACGCCGTTATTTCCAGCGCGTCGCTTATCCCCGAAAACGATCCGACGGTATTGTTCACGACGGCGGGCATGCACCCCCTCGTGCCGTACCTTCTCGGCGAAAAACACCCCGCGGGCAACCGTCTGACCGACGTGCAAATCTGCGTCCGCACGGGCGATATCGAAGAAGTCGGCGATCCGACGCACTGCACGTTTTTTGAAATGCTGGGCAGATGGTCGCTCGGTGACTACTTCAAGGAATACGCAATTTCCTGCTCGTACGACTTCTTGCTGAATCATCTTGAATTCGACAAAAGCAAATTCGCCGTTACCGTTTTCAAGGGCGACGAAGACTGCCCCCGCGACGACGAAAGCGCGGAATTCTGGAAAAAGATGGGCGTCCCCGAAGACCGCATTTTCTTCCTTCCGAAAGAAAACAACTGGTGGGGGCCTGCCGGCGTTACCGGTCCTTGCGGTCCCGACACCGAAATGTTCATCGACACCGGAAAACCCAAATGCTCCGACGAATGTTCGCCCGCGTGCGACTGCGGCAAGTACGTCGAAATCGGCAACGACGTCTTTATGCAATACTTCAAAAACGCCGACGGCACCTTCTCGCCGCTTAAACAAAAGAACGTTGACGAGGGAATGGGGCTTGAACGTATGCTTTGCATTCTGAACGGATACAAATCGGTTTATGAAACCGACTTGTTCAAACCCGCGATCGCGCTCATCGAAAATCTTTCGGGACACAAGTACGACGAAAGCGAAACCGTCACGAAAGCGATGCGTATAATCGCCGACCATATCCGCACCTCGACCTTCCTTATCGGCGATGTGAAAGGCATTGTGCCAAGCAACGTCGACCAAGGCTATATTTTGAGGAGACTTATCCGCAGAGCAGTGCGTTTCGGACGCATCATCGACCTTCCCGAGCGTTCCCTTTCCAAAATTGCGGAACAGTATATTTCGCAATATCAGGACGTTTATCAGTATCTTTTGACCAATAAAGACAGGATTGTGTCGGAACTTGACAAGGAAGAAATCAGATTTTCCAACACCTTGCAACAAGGTTTGAAGGAGTTTGAAAAGGTCATCACGCACATTCCCACAAAGACGATAAGCGGGAAAACCGCATTCCGTCTTTACGATACTTTCGGATTCCCCATCGAGATGACGGAAGAACTCGCGCACGAAAACGGGTTCGAAGTCGACGTACAAGGATACGAAGACGCGTTCAAGGAACATCAGAAAAAATCGCAGGCAGGCGCGGAACAGAAATTCCACGGCGGGCTTGCGGACAATTCCGAAGAAACCGCAAAACTCCACACTGCAACGCACCTTTTACATTCCGCTCTTATGAAAGTTCTGGGCGGCGAGGCGCGTCAGCGCGGCAGCAATATCACTGCCGAAAGATTAAGGTTCGACTTCGGTTTCGACCGCGCAATGACGGCGGACGAAATAAAGGCGGTTGAAGACCTTGTCAACGAACAAATCAAAAAGAATATCCCCGTCGTGTGCGAAGAAATGACCGTTGACGAAGCGAAAGCGCAGGGCGCAATCGGTATCTTCGACAACAAGTACGGCGAAAAGGTAAAAGTTTATACCATCGGCGATTTCAGCAAGGAAATTTGCGGCGGACCGCATGCAAACAACACGGGCGACTTAAAATCTTTCAAAATCACGAAAGAACAGTCAAGCTCCGCGGGAGTCAGGCGTATCAAAGCCGTTATCGGTCAATAAAACCGAAAAAAAGAAAAACCAACGAAAAAACTCAACCAAAAAGAAAACACAAAACCAACGCGGTTTTGTGTTTTTTATTTTGCCGTTCAGCGGTTGCTTTCAAGGAATTTGTCGATATAGTTGCCGACGCTTAACGCGTGTTCCAGATATTTATCGGGCGAGGCGTCGTAAACGTAAGCGGCGTCTTTTGTTTCAAGCGTGGTTGTGCCGCGGTAACTCGTTTTCGCAAGGCGGGGCAACGTGTACTGCCAGTCGATGCTGCCGTCAAAGGGTATGAAGTGGGAATCCTTATCGGCGAAATTGTCGTGCAGGTGCAGGGCGAAAACCCTGTCGCCGAAAAGCCCCAGCCAATCCTGAACGCGCCAGTAGTGGTCGTGTCCGACGTCATAGCAAAGCCCGACGTAAGGCGACTTGAAATTTTCCAGAACATAGGTGACGTGGTCTTTCGTGATGACGTTTTCAAACGCAAGTTTCACGTTTGCGTTTTCCGCAAATTTCACAAGGTCTTCGATACGATTCGTGCCGATTGTCGACACAAAAGGCGGAAAATCGCCGTGCGTCAGGTGGCAGACAACCGTTTTCACGCCGTGTTTCGAGGCAGCCGCAATTTCGTCCTTAAAGCGGGAAATACGTTCGTCCCCTTCCTTGCAGTCGATCCACATTTCGTTCAGGTGGTCGCAGCTTAAATGGAAGTTTTCAATGAAAAGCCCGGCGCGTTCGGCAAGGGTGGCGCGTTCGTCCGCGGATTCTTTGGCGTCGGGGCCGAGCCATATCATGACCGAGCCGAAGCCTTTTTCTTTGAACTTATCGAAGCGTTCCGCCATGCTAAGGTTCATTAAATTGTTTGACGTTAAACCGACCATATAATTATCATTACCTCGTTTGATAGGATTATAGCACCGATTTTAAAATATGTAAAGAGCGCGTTATTATCTTGTGTTCATAACGAATGACAAATTAACAAAAGTTTTGTATAATCGGACGTATGAGAATCGAGATTATCAACGGCTCCGTCGAATACGACGGCAATACGGTGCTTTCCGAAATAAATTTTTCGGTGTCGGACAAGGAAAAAATCGCGCTTGTCGGAAGGAACGGCTCCGGAAAAACCAGCATATTGAAGTGCATAAGCGGGGAAGTGCCGCTTGTTGCGGGCACCGGCGACGAAAATTTCTCGTTTTCGATATCGGGCGCGCCGAAAATCGGATATCTTCAACAGGTGTCTTTGAACGACGAGCTGACTCTCCGGCAGGAAATTTTGTCGGCGTACAAGGACGTCGTCGGGCTTGAAAACAAATTGCAGGTTCTCCTTGACAAAATGAGCGAAAACCCGTCGGACGAAAACGTCGGCGCATATTCGCGCGCAATGGAAAGGTTTGAAAATATCGGCGGATACCTTTATAAAAAGGAATATCTGACGGCGGTGAGCAAATTCGGGTTTTCCGCCGAAGACCTTGACAAAAAACTTTCGTGCTTTTCGGGCGGACAGCGCACAAAAATCGCGCTTATGAAACTGCTGCTTGAAAAACCCGACGTTTTACTTTTGGACGAACCCACGAACCACCTTGACATCGCCGCGGTGGAGTGGCTGGAAGGATACCTTAAAAACTATAAAAATTCGGTCGTCATCGTGTCGCACGACCGTATGTTTCTGGACCGCATCGTCGGCGTCGTTTACGAAATCGAGTACGGCGTCACGACAAGATACAAGGGCAACTACACGGCGTATCTTTCGCAAAAACAACAGGCGTACGACAAGGCGCTTAAAGACGCAAAATGGAAATCCGCCGAAATCGACAGGCTCCGAAAACTTGTCGAAAGATTCCGCTACAAGGCGACGAAAGCCGCAATGGCGCAGTCGAAACTGAAAGAAATCGAAAGACTCGGTACTGTCGAAACCCCGCGCCGCTTCGACACCTCGACGTTTGCTTCGTCTTTCCAGCCCGAGTACGAAAGCGTCAGGGACGCGCTGTTTGTGAAAGACCTTGTTTTCGGATACGATAAACCGTTGGGCGAAATATCGCTTGCCGTCGAAAGGGGACAGAAAATCGGCGTGATCGGCAGCAACGGCACGGGCAAATCTACGTTATTGAAAACGATAACGGGGCTTATTCCGCCGCTTTCGGGCGACGTCCGATTCGGCGTGAAAACGCGCGTCGGGTACTTCGACCAGACCATTGCCGCAACGAAAAGCGAGTTGAGCGTCCTTGAAGACTTCCGCGCGGAGTTTCCGGAACTTAACGACGGGGAAATACGAAAAACGCTGGGCGGATTCTTGCTTTCGGGCGACGACGTTTTCAAGTGCGTCAAAGATTTGTCGGGCGGCGAAAAGGTGCGCCTTGCGCTTTCAAAAATATTCCGCCGTCGTCCCAACTTCCTGATTCTCGACGAGCCGACCAACCACATGGACATCATCGGCAAGGAAACCCTTGAAAAACTTCTGATGGATTTTTCGGGCACGGTCATCGTCGTGTCGCACGACAGGTATCTTATAAACCGCATTGCAAAAAGCCTTATCGTGTTTGAAAACGGCGGGGTGAGATACTTCGACGGCACTTTCGACGAGTACGAAGAAAGAGAAAAAGAAACCGCGGAAGAAGTCGCAAAGGAAAAGCCCGAAAAGACCAAAAAAACGGGCGGGGAACGCTACGTCGAAAGTAAGGAAGAAGCGCGGCGCAAACACCGCGTCGAGTTTTTGGAAAAAAAGATCACCGCGCTTGAAGAAGAGTTGAGCCGGGCGCAGGCAAAACTCGACGACGAAACCGTCAACACCGACTACAAAAAAGTAATGGCGGTCGAAGAAGAAATAAAAACGATTGAAGAAAAACTTGAACCTCTTATAACCGAGTGGACGGAACTTTCGGAATAAAAATCGGGATAACGCAAAATGCGTTATCCCTTCTTTTTTTGACGTTTATCTTTCAAAATCGTCGCATCAAAGTTTTGTTTTTGACAAGAAAGTGGTTTTTGGCGGGTTTTTATTTTATTTCGATGACATCGTAGCCTTCGTTTGTTACCGCGGATTTCAACATGTCGTTGTTTACGTCCGAAATAAGAGTTACGACCGCCGTTTTGTTTTCAAGCGACACTTCGACGTCTTTGACGCCGTCGACTTTTTGCAGGGCGGATTTCACGTGAGCCACGCAATGCGCGCACATCATACCTTCGATTTTCAACGTTTTTTTCATACTTTGTTCTCCTTTTTTTATTTCGGTGTTTTTGGTTTTTGAAATATCGTTCACGTCGATTTTCACGACTTTTTTCCTGTGTTTTACGGGCTTGTCAAGGTTGATAAGATTAAGTCTTAACGCGTTCAGTACGACGCATACGCTTGAAAGGCTCATTGCCGCCGCGCCCCACATGGGGTTCAGCGTAACGCCAAGCGGAGAGAACACGCCTGCGGCGATGGGAATGCACACGACGTTGTAAATAAACGCCCAGAACAGGTTTTCGCGGATATTCAGAAGGGTGCGACGGGAAAGGCTTATCGCGCGCGGCACGTCCGAAAGTTCCGACTTCATCAGCACGACGTCCGCGCTGTCGATTGCGACGTCGGTGCCCGCTCCGATTGCAATGCCGACGTCCGCGCGGGTAAGGGCGGGAGCGTCGTTGATTCCGTCGCCGACCATGACAACCTTTCCGTACTTTTGAAGGTTTGACAAAACGGCGTCTTTTTCGTCGGGAAGAACGTCCGGGATAACGCAGTCAACGTCGCAGGTTTTTGCAACCGCATTTGCGCTGAGCGCGTTGTCGCCCGTAAGCATGGTTACGAACAGACCTTGTTCTTTCATTCGTTTTATCGCGCCGGGGCTATCTGGTTTCAACTCGTCCGACACGGCGATAGCGCCGATAATTTTATTGTTTTTCGCAACGTACAACGGGGTTTTGCCGTCCCGCGCGAACTTTTCGCCTGTCGGGAAAGCGTCGTTTGCCGCCGCGCCGATATCTTTCATAAGGGCGGCGTTTCCGATGACGATTTCGTCGCCGCTCACGATTCCTTTCACGCCGTGTCCCGAAAGGTTTTCAAACTTTTCCGGGGTGAAAACCGTTATGTTTTTTTCTTCCGAAAAGCGCACGATCGCCGTCGCAAGCGGGTGCGAACTGCCTTTTTCAAGGCTTGCGGAAAGCGCGATAATTTCGTCTTCGGACTCACCCGACAAAACCGAAACGTCGGTGACGACAGGCGTGCCTTTCGTTATGGTGCCCGTCTTGTCCAGAACGACGATATCCGTTTTCCCCGCTTCTTCAAGGGCGGTTGCAGTCTTGAACAAAAGTCCGTTTTTCGCGCCTTTTCCGCTGCCGACCATAATGGCGACGGGGGTTGCAAGACCTAAGGCGCACGGGCAACTTATGACAAGCACGGATATTGCGTGCGTAAGGGAAGTCGCAAAGTTTTTCGTGACGGCAATCCACACGATAAAAGTAACGATTGCAACGCAAATGACGCTTGGCACGAATATTCCGGACACTTTATCTGCCGTTTTTGCAATCGGGGCTTTTGAAGCGGACGCGTCCTGCACAAGTTTGACGATGCGCCCGAGCGTGGAATCTCCGCCGACGGAAGTGGCTTTTGCGGTGATATAACCGTTGACGTTCGTCGTGCCGGAAATAACCTTATCGCCGACGGATTTATCGACGGGCATACTTTCGCCCGTTACTGCCGATTCGTTGACGGAGCCGCTCCCCGACAATATTACGCCGTCCGCCGGGAAGTTCTCGCCGGGGCGTACGACAAACGCGTCGCCCGTCGAAAGTGAAGACAGCGGAATTTCTTTTTCTTCGCCGTCCTTAATAACCCTTGCGGTTTCGGGGGCAAGGTTCATCAACCCTTTTATCGCGGACGTGGTTTTTCCTTTGCTGTAAATTTCCAGCGTTTTTCCAAGGGTGATAAGTACAAGTATCATCGCCGCCGACTCAAAGTACAAGGTGTGCGGAAGATGATGAAGATATGCGGTGTTTACGCCTGCGCGGATCATAAGCGCGACGCTGTACACGAAAGAAATGCCGCTGCCCATCGACACAAGAGTATCCATATTCGGCGCGCGGTGGAAAATCGCCTTTGTGCCGCTCACGAAAAATCTTCCGTTGATGACAAGTATGACGAAAGAGAACACAAGTTCGTATATAGCGATACCCATCGGGTTGCCGTTCAGCGCGCCCATATCCCAGCCGAACATAACGCCGCCCATCGACACGTACATAAGGGGGATAAGCAGGACGGCGGACACGGCAAGGCGGATTATCGAGCGGATAAGAGGATTCAGTTTTTCCTTTTTTTGCGACTTGTCGTTAAAAAGAGCGGCTTTATACCCCGCACCCGAAACGGCGCGTTCGATTTTTTCGACAGTGGCAGGCTCGTCAAAGTCGACGACCATCTGATTTGTGAGCAGGTTCACGGCGACGTCTTTTACGCCGTCAAGTTCCCTTACGACCTTATCGACGCGCGCGGCGCACGCCGAGCAACTCATACCGTAAACGTTGAATTTAAGTTTTTCCATAATTTAACTATTTCAGTTTTTTAATGAGTTCAACCGCCTCGTCAAGGATTGCGGTGTTTCCGTCTTTCACGTTTTCGACGACGCAGGTTTTGAAATGGTCGGACAGAATTTCATACCCGAAGGAGGAGAGCGCGCTTTCGGCGGCGGACAACTGCACGAGTATGTCGCCGCAATAACGATTGTCATTCAACATATTTTTTATGCCGTTTAACTGTCCGATTATGCGGTTTAACCTGTCGTTCAGGCATTTGAGAGATTTTTCGTCGCGCGGCGTGTGCTTCTTTTTGCAGCAATCGGCGCACGATATTTCGGCGCATTTTACGTTTTCCATTTTGCTATTCTCCGTTAATTTTCAATATACCCTATGGGGGTATGTAAATATAGTATAAAACCATATTTTTTATTTGTCAAGAGCGGCGATATTTATTTTTTGCAAATACTATACAAAAAGTTGAATAACGAAACAAAAGGCGTTTCGGGCGGTTTTATCGTTGACAAATATGTTTTTTGGTTATATGATAAGGTATCTAATAATTTTTATTAGAACACGCACGCGTGCATACGCGATACATTACTTGAAGATAAGGGACACAATGAAAAACAATAAAAAAACACTTGGCACGCCGATCGACGGCTCGTTGCCCCTTGAAGTTAAAAATCTTTTCAAAAGGTACGGCAAAAAATCCGATTATGCCGTAAAAGACATCTCCTTTTCTTGTGCAGAAGGGGAAGTCGTCGGTATCCTTGGCGCAAACGGCGCAGGAAAATCCACCACTCTTAAATGCATCACGGGAATGATTCCGTTAAGTTCCGGCACGATAACCGTGTCGGGGTACGACGTGTCGAAAAATCCCGTGGATGCAAAACGCAATTTTTCTTTCGTCACCGACAATCACACGGTGTTCACAAAAATGACGGGTATGCAATACCTTTCGTTCATGAGCGACGTTTACGGCGTGCCGTACGAAAAGCGCGACGAGAAAATCCGCGAACTGGAAGGGGTATTCAAACTCGGCGACAGCATAAACAAACTTATTTCGGGATATTCCCACGGAATGAAACAGAAAATATGTATGATGGGTTCGCTCATTCACGAGCCGCGGCTGTGGCTTCTTGACGAGCCGATGCTCGGTCTTGATCCCCGCACGCAGAACGCCGTCATAAACTATATGCGCGAGTATGTGCAGACGGGCAAAACCATTTTGTTTTCGTCGCACAATCTCGACGTCGTGGAAAGGGTTTGCGACAGGGTGATTATAATTGCCGCGGGCGAACTCAAAAAAATCATCGTCACCGGCAAGGACAAATTTGACGGCGACGAACTTATCGAAAAGTATTACGATACTAATAAGGAAGACTGATGCTGGGCGTACTTCTGAAAAAACAGATGACCGAAAAGTTGTCTTATTTCAAGCGTGACAAAAAACGCATCGATATCGTCGGCGCGTTGCTTACGCTTGTGATGACGGCGTTTATAATGTACGTCGTTGTCGAGGTGTTCGGCGCGTTTGTCGCGAAATATACCGAAATCAGGCTCAACGGCGTACGCGACGTGCGCGCGCGGCAATATGAAATAATGACGTTCGTGTACGAATTCGTTTTCGCGGTCGACGTTATCGGCGGCGTCGTAGCAATAAACCGCGCGATTTTTGAAAGCGACGACAGAATGATTATCCAGACTCTTCCCATAAAGGCGTCGGACGTACTGTACTCAAAAATCATTTTCATTTACGCAAAACAGGTGTTGTCGGCGTTTGTGATTCTCGTGCCGTTCGTGGCGGTGTTCGCAAGCGTGACGAAGCAGGGCGCGGGATACGTGATCCTCGGGCTGCTTGCGGCGTTTATTATTCCTGTTATGTCGCTTTCGGTGTCGAGCGTGCTTGCGATGCCGTATTATTACGTCAAAAAGTTTTTCTCGTCGAAGTACGTTTGTCTTCTGGTGATAGTAACGCTGGTGCTTTTTGCGCTGTTTTATTGCTACGCGACGGTGCTCGACTTCTTAAAAACCCTTATGTCAACGGGCGAAATCAAGTTTTTCTTTTCCGAAAAGACGATGACAACGATAATTTCGTTGACGAAAAACCTTGTCCCCGCAAACTTTATCGCGGCGTTCACACTGAAAACGGACGTCTGGAAAAATCTGGGGATAATCGTGGCGATAACCGTCGCGACGGGCGCAATCGGCATTCTCATAACGTCGCTTTTGTACAACAAGGCGATGAAAACGCGCGCGACGGCGGGCGCAATAATGATTTTTGCAAAAAAATCCGCGGCAAGAAAACTCCCGCCGTTTTTAAGTCTTTTGAAAAAGGAATTCAATCTCGTGCTGTTCACGCCCGATTACGCGGTGCAGTACTTCACGGTGGCGGCGATAATGACGCTTATGGTATATTTTTGTATGGGCATCGGCAAAAACTTCCTGACGTCGCTCGTTTTCGTTCAGAGCGATTTCGAGCTGGCGATTTTGCTCACGGTGCTTTTCGGCGCGCTTACGAACACGTTCTGCGCGACGAACGTCAGCCGCGACGGGAAGTCGTTTTACGTCGAAAAGACGTTGCCGCTTTCGATAAACGAGATTATGGGCGCGAAAATCGCACTCAGTTTTGCGGTGGCGGTCTTGTCCGTCGGTATTGCGGCGACGGTGCTTCTTGCAAAGAAATACGTGTCGGCGGGCGAAGGCGTATTCGTGTTTTTCGTCGGCGCGATGATGGCGTTGTCGCAGATACTGTACGCCACAAGAAAGGATCTGAACAGTCCGCAGTTTTCGCTGGAAGAAGACAACGTCGTGAGAGAAAGCAACAACAACGTGTCGATAATCGTCGTGCTGGGGCTTGTGTCCGCGATGCTTCTTGGCGGAATACCCCTTTTCGTCAACGTATTGTCGAACGTCAGGGGCAAAGATATGCGTTGGTTTACTTACGTTTTCGTGAGCGTGTGCGCGGCGGCGGAGTTTGTCGGCTCGCTTTTATATTACCTTATCGGAATCAAAAACCGCTTTGACAGAGTAACGGAGGGGGATTGATATGAAAAAGAAAATAATCGCGCTTATAATGATAATACCGATTGTGTTTCTGATCGCGCTGTTCTCCGTGGGGAAAGCGGCGGGCGTTTACGCGGACATTCCCGTGACGGGCATACAAATCACGACGCAGAACGAAGACGGGTTTATCGACGTGGACGTTGCCGATTACGAGCCCATCGCGTTTTTGGCGCAGGTGCAGCCCGTCAACGCAAGGAATCAGAAATATTCGCTTGAAATATCGGGCGTCGGCGGCGACGAAGCCCCCGACGGTTTTAAAATAATCGACGGAAAACTTTATATAAAAAACGTCGTAGGAAAGGTGAAAATCACGGCGATTTCCGCCGAAAAAGGATTTAAGGACAGCGTCATAGTTTCCGCATATTCCACGAAAGTGTTAAGAATTTATCCCAAAGTCAACGGCGAAAAAATCGCAAGCGACGTAGTTTCGATAGACGGCGGCGAAAACGTATTTTCCGCAGAACTGTACCCCGAAAACCTTTCGGGCGAAACAAGTATATTTGAAGAAATCGGCGGCAATCACATTCTGAAACTCAACGCCGTCACGGGCGTGGCGCAGGCGCTGTTTTCGGGCGAAACGCAGGTCAGAATTACTTGTCCCGAAGGACGGGAAGGGCTTGAAAAGGTTTTGACCGTCAAGGTCAACGTCGATACCGACAGCACGGGCTTTGCGGTCAACGGAAAAAGCAGCGGCGCGAAAGTCACCGTGAAAAACAACGCAACAACGGCAAAACTTTTCGTCGAAAGCAAAAACGACGCCCTTGAAATATCCAACCTTACTTTGCCCGAAGGAGTCACGGCAAGCGGAATCGAAAGGATTTCCGAAAACAAATTCGTATTAACCTTGTCTTTTGACAAAGAATTTTCGGACGAAGCAATTTCGGGAAAGGTCGGCGAAACGGACTTTTCTTTGGAGTTTACCGAATATAACCTTGACGTGCGTACGTCGTATTATGACGGCGAAGGCGACGAAATCAAGCAAAAAAATAACACGAAAGTCACCTACGTCGCATATTCCGAAAGCGATGACGACGCGGACGTGAAATTTGAAATAATCGACGGCGCAGACGTAATAACCCTTGAACAACACGGGCAGTTTGCAACTATTACCGCAACGAAAAGGGGCGATGCCCATATCAAAATCACTGCCGAGCACGACGGAAAAGTCATCAAAGAAATCGAAAAGACAATCCGCGTCGTGCCCAACGTGTATTCGATGGAGTTTGCGGACAGCGCGAAAGAGTACGGCATCGAAAACATACTGACAATCGGCGGCAAAAACCACAAAGGAAGACCGGACACAAGGACGATTTTCGTAAGGGTTGTCACGGAAGCGGGCGCCGAAACGTTCACGGACGAATTTATGAACGTCGCGTTTTCCGACGATAATTCGCTCTTTTCCTGCAAGGCGCAACCGGCGACGAACGCCGACGCGGTTTCTGCGGAAATCAGGGCGACGGGCACGGGGCTTACCACGCTTAATGCGGAACTCAAAAATTATAACCAATACTTCGGCACGAACATCTGCGCGAAAATCAGACTTCGCGCGGTCAAAGAAGGCAGGAACGTCGGCAATTACGAGGAACTGAAAACGGTGACCGAAGCCGGGCATATCGTCGTTCTGACAAGCGACGTGATGCTGGGCGTCAAAAACGACGGCACGGCTATGACCGAAGATGAACTCAAAAAAGACGTCAAAAAATTCATAACCACGTACGACAAAACGTATCTTGAGAATCTTGAAAAAAGTGGCGAAAACGGCGTTGTGAACAAGTATGTCCAATACCTTATCGAGTTCAAAAACCACGTTTACGGCAACGGCTTTGAAATCAACGCCGACAAGTTCACGCAGTGCAAGGACGCGACGGGGCTTCCGAAAATTTTCAAAGGGCCTTTGAATTTCGTCGCGATATCGTCCGCAAGCGTCAAAGGACAGGACAACATTTCTTTCCTTGTAAGGACGGACAACGTGCTTATAAACAACGTCGTCTTAAAAGGTTGCAGCGACGATAGCCTTCTTGAAGAAGACGGACAATTCAACTTGTCGAAACTCAACTACGTCGGCACTACGCTTGAAATCGCAAAAAGCGCAAAGCTTCTGAACAGCCGCGTGTCGAACGGGCGCACCGTCGTCAGAATTTTTGCGGGCGGATCCACAATGGGAAGTCCCGTTGTTGAAAAAGAATCGGCGTTTAACGTGCAAGATGAGAAGATAAACGTGCATATTGAAAGTTGCGTGCTTTCAAACGCGCGCGAATTCATATTGAAAATCGGCAGCAACCGCGCGCTGAAACAGACAAACGAAGTGCAAAGAAAACTCCGTAAAGAAAAAGAGAACGAATATTATTCGCCTTACGACGAGAGCAACAAGACGGACAAATACTTTAACGACAATTATCTTATCAACGACGTTACGCTTAAAAACTCGGTGCTCGAAACGTCGGGGTTGTTCTCGGTCGGTATGGAAACGCACTTTTCGGGCGAATTCTTGTTAGGCGGCACGATAACGACGTGGAAAGATTGCGCGGCGACTTCGTATGCGTCGGCGCTTCGCATTGTCGGCGACGTAAAGATGCTTGACTGGAAAAACCTTTCAAACGTCGACAGCAGCACGCTTATCGAAGTTACCGGCGACGCAAATCCGTGGCTTTCGATGAACGTTGCGGAAATGATGAAAGAAGTCGCAAAGGTAGATAAGAAATGCCGCGATATAATCCTGAACGTCGGCGGGACGGAATACGTCCACGGCGGCATAGCGTTTTACGGCGGCGGATATAACTATTCGTACCTTGACCTGACGGAAGCGAACGACGAAACAAAGCAGTTCGGCGTGTATGACGTCAATATCTCGGTGCTTGAAAACAGCAAGGACGAGAATATCCGAAATCAGGGCAAAATGTTGCCTTTGGCTGCGGGCGCGGGCGATTTCAGATTTTACCTTTATAATAATAAATCGAGTAGAAACCTGTCATGGCAGGAAAGCATAAAAAACCAAGGAAACCAAGGAATGAAAATTCATCCCGTGGTAGCGGAGGATGTTGAATGAGCAAAAAAGGATTAAAAACAATGCTCGTGTGTATCGTGCTCTTAATCGGGCTTGTTACGCTGTTTGCATGCAACAAAAGCGGTGTGGCTGACAAAGACGGACAAACGAAAGTGATTGTGAAAATCCAAGACGAAGACGGCAGCATTTACAAGGAAAACGTCGTGTTTTCCGACTTATTCACGCTCAGTCTTCAAAAAGAAGGATACACCGGAAGACTGTATCGCGACGCGGACTTTTTGAAGCCGCTTACAAAGGATTCCAAAGTCAAAAACGGCGATACGGTTTACGTCAAATGGACGATCAATAAATACACCGTAACGTTTATGGACGGCAAAGACGTGCTTGCAACCTTTACAAACGTCCCGCACGGCTCTGCCGTAACCGCGCCCGAAGTCCCTGAAAAGGACGGCAAGACATTCGTTGGCTGGGATAAAAAGTTCGACAACGTCACAAGCGACCTTACCGTCAACGCAAAGTTTGAAACGAAGAAGTTCACGCTGACGTTTATTAACTTTGACGGCACGATGGTTTACACGGCGGAGGTCGAGTACGGCGCGTCCATCAGTGGCAAATTCGATGAGGCAGACGAAGCCGCGACGTACGACACTACAATTCTTGATTACGACGGCTGGTACAAAGCGGACGGAACGGAAATCACCAAGTACGATTTGCCGACAATGCCGGCTGAAAACGTTACACTTACGCTGAAATTAAGGCTTTTGGATTCCGCAATCGGTGATAATACGGCGATTACGGTGCCGGAAGGCTTTACTTACGGCGAAAAATCGGCAACGTTCACGGTGTCGGGCGATACGTACGACGGCGTAAATTACGAATACGAGTGGACGATTCTCAAAGACGGAAAAGAATATAAAAAGCAAACGACGACTTCTGGTTCGATAACGATTGAAAATCCCGACGCCGGAACATACGTCGCAAACGTCAAAATCGTCGCGTCAGTGGAAAACTGCGGCTCTGTCGAAAAAGACTTTTTGGCAGGAGAAACGCTTACCGTATCCCGCGCGGACATTTTGGGCATTACGGTAACGGGCGTCACAATGACGTACGGCGATAAAACCGCCAAAATCGGAATAAGCGGACTTCGTGAAGGCGACGTCGTAACATACGGCACCGACGGCACAACCTTCCCGCTTCAAAACGTCGATTTGTCGGTGCTCGACTACGGCGAACACGATTACTATGTAAGAGTTGAAAGGGGCGACAACTACAACCCGTACACGTCGGGAAAAATCACGGTAAAGATAGATAAAGCGGAAGTTACCGCCACCGTTACGCCCGACAAAGACAAGTTGACGTACGGCGAAAATTTGCCGAGCCTTACCGCAAAAATCGGCGAAGAAACGTATACGATTGAAAGCGGCAAATACGAATTGCACTTAGGGATGACCTCGATAACGGGAAGCGTTGCGAATAACGTCGGCACGTATAATATCGAAAACGTGGATATTTCGGTCTTACGCGAAAAGTATCCCGAAAAGAATTATAACATTGCGCTCACAACCGTCGGCACGATTACGATTAACGAAGCAGACCTTACGGTAACCGTTACGCTGGACAAAACCGAACTCACATACGGCGAAGCTTCGCCAATAATAACTTATACATTCGATGGGTTGAAACTTTCGGATACGGTAAAAGACTTCACGATTGCCGAAACGAAATTTGCAGAAAAACTCGACGTAGGTAAATATACGGCGTCCGTAACCCTTTCGGGCGAAAAGACGAAGTTTTACAATATCACCGTGAACGAGGTTGAATTCACGGTCAAGCAAAGAGCGGCGACAATCACGATAAACGAAATTAAAGATATCGTTTACGGCGATAAAGTGCCCGATTTGTCGGCATCGGTCAAAGACGTGCTTGACGGCGACAGCCTTTCATACACGCTTGAAACCAACTATAAGGTCGGCGCAAAACCCGGCAATTATTATACCGCAAGCGTTAAGTTTAACCCCGAAGCCGCGGAAAACAAAAACTATGCAATCACCGCACACGACACAACGTTCTACGTCGGCAAAAAGGGGCTTACGATAAAACTCAATAATACGCCGACCGTTGCGGTCGGGAAAACCTACACGGTCTATGCGGAACACCTTGACAAAATCGGACTTGTTGCGGGCGATACCGTCACGGAATACGTCACGATAACAAAGGACGTCGCAGGCACATATTACGCAGACGATTTCGACAAATCCAACCTTGTCGTTACGAATGCCGATTGCTACGTGATTTCGTACGAAATAAGCGTTGAATTTGTAGAAGTTACCTTCGCAATAGATTTCGCGGACGTTACGCTGACGTACGACGGGAAGCCGCACGGCGTTTCGGTTACCGCTGAAGAAGGTACGAACTACACGATCACTTACGGCACGAAAGAAGGAGTTTACGACCTTACCGATGCCCCCGAATACAAAAACGCGGGCACGTACAAGATATACTTTAAGGTTGTTGACAACGACACCCTCGCGGAAGAAAAAGGAAGCGTTACGCTTACGATAAACAAGAAAGCGGTCACAGTAAATGTTAACGACGTCACGATAACTTACGGCGAAACCCCCAAGTTTGAGTGCACCGTCACGGGGCTTGTAGAGGGCGAAACGCTTTCGGGCGAAGCCGGTTACAGCGGCGCAGGCAAGGATGTCGGCGAATACGTTATTTCCGTTTCGGGACTTACCGCAAGCGACAACTATGTCGTGTCTTTCGTCCCCGGCAAACTCACGATAAACAAAAAGACTGCCGAAGTCGCTTGGACTATTGCGGAAAACTACGTTTACAACGACGGACAGACTTTGCCCACGGCAACGTACGACGGCAAAACCGCAAGTCTTATATTCAAAAAAGGCGGTACGGCTTGCGAGTTCAAAGACGCAGGCACTTATACGGTAACCGTGGCGGACGACAACTATATCCTGACGAATAACGAAAAAACAATCGTCATCAATAAGGCAAGATACACGGCGGCTCCCGCGCTTTCTCTTTCCGGCACGTACGATCCCAACAAAACGCTTGGAAATTACGCACTTTCGGAAGGTTTCACTTGGGTTAACCCGGACGAAGTCCCCGTTTGCACAACGAAGGAGTACGCGGCGAAATACAATATGGACACCGCAAACTACGAAGATTTTGTAACGAAGGTAACGCTCGTCCTTCAAAAGGCGACGGTAACGCTCGCGCAAAACCTTTTCGAGTTCAATTATGACGGCGCGTCGCACGAAATCGGCACGACCGTGAAGTACAATAACATCGAAGTAACGGAGCCTTACACCCTGACGTTTGACAAGAATATGTTTTCTGCGGCAGGCACGCACAAAACAACCGCGACGCTTGCGGCGGACAACTTCGCGTTGTCCGACAACGTCGTTTACGTAAAGGTCAAGGGCGTAAAAGTCGGCAACAACTATTACACAATCGAAGACGCACTGTTCAATTCGAAGTCGGGCGATACGGTCGAGTTTATCAGCGCCGCAAAGGAAGTATCGTTCGCTCCGCTTGACATTGCCACGGCGATATATGCCGACAACGCATATCGCACGGTAAAAAAGGGTGTAACGCTGAAACTCGCAAGCGACGAAGACAGTTCCGCAAAGATAGGCAAACCCACTTATGGAAAAGGAGTTGGGAATTATGTTGACACCGATTCGTCAAAGATAAAATACAAACTTATTCTCAACGAATCGACCGTGCTTGAAGTTTACGGAAATATTCTCATTCAGGGATTGTTGGGAGTAAACGGGCCGGGCTTGTCGGGACACACGTCCGGAAACCATAGCCAAATCATCAACAACGGCACGATAAATCTGAACAGCGGTGCAAAACTTGATTTGCGCGGATATATCAAAGGAGCAGGCACAATTGAAGCAAGAAGCGGAGCAATAGTTTACAGCCCGTTTGTTGTATATGATTATCGCGGCGGAACAAATACTAAGACTGTTTATGAAAAAGGAAAAATTGCGCCGTTCCGCATTTATGAAATGCCGAATATCCAATGTAAGTACTCAATCATTTATGGCGCGAAAAGCATGGGTTACCTTGATTTATATGCGAGCAATCAACATAGAACGGACACAGCCACAATCATTGGAAGCTCAAATGCAATGTTGATAATGGAAGACTCCTCTTCTCATATCTTAAAAACATATACAAAAATCGACAATGGAATCGGCATGACAAGTTTGACGATTACCGGAAAAGCAAAAATGGGAACATTGGAAATTACCGTTAGCGGCGTGACAGTATCCATGACCGACGTGCGTTTCCCGATGCCTTGGAATTACAGTATCAATGTCGGTGACGGAATAAAGCAAACAACGTTTACGGTAGGAGCCAATTACAAAATGATGACAGGAGCAACGGTAAACGTTAAGAAAAACGCAACGGTAAATCTCACCGGAACGTTGTTGATTTATAAGTCGTTTACGGATACGCCGTTTGGCGGTACTGTTTATCCCAACAAGGGAGCGGCGAAACTTAACGTTGAGGGCGTTGTAAACGCAATCGGAGGTATTGCAGGCGAAGTGCACGGTATTAACGGAGGAAAAGTTATTATTGGAAACAATGCAATTCTTTCGATAACCGAAAAAGAGGGCAATAGCGGAAATACAACGTCTTTTCAGGCGCTTCTTGGCAGAGGCGAATTTGTAACGATTGCCACGATTTCCGAGGTTGCAAAGGTTGTAAACGCGGACAACTCGACGGTTGCGGCGGCGAAAAACAAAACCTATAATTACAATAACGGAACGTGGCAATAACCGCGTCAAATCTCAAAAAACAAAGTATGCGTCCGAAAGGGCGCATATTTCTTTGAAAATCGCTTGCAACTTTTCCCCCGCGGTGATAATATATCGTGAGAAAATTCAAGGTGAACTAATGAAAAAACCGCTTAAAAAAATCCCGAAGACCGCGGAACTTATGTGGGTGCTGGGCATATTCCTTGTCGCGCTTGGCGTGACGATGAGCAAGAAAGCCGATCTCGGAGTTTCGATGATTGCCGCGCCGACGTTTATCGTGTACGAGGCGATAAGACCGTTGTGGGCTGTATCGGTGGGCACGGTCGAATATCTTGTGCAGGGCGCGATTCTCCTTATAATGTGCGCCGTCGTGCAACGGGTGAACTGGCGATACCTGCTGGCGTTTGCGGTGGCGGTGATATACGGCTACGTGATGGACATGTGGATGCTGGTTTTCAAAAACGTCGTGCTCACGGAAGCGTACTTAAAATGGATTATGCTTATCGCGGGCGACGTGATGACGGCGGCGGGCGTGGCGTGCTTTTTCAGGACGTATATGCCGCTTCAGGTGCACGAACTTTTCGTTGCGGAACTGTCCGACAGATATTCCCTGAAAATAAACAGGGTGAAACTCGTTTTCGACATGTCTTTTCTTGTGCTGTCCGTGGTGCTTGCTCTTACGATATTCAGGGACGCGAATACCTTTGACTGGAAAAATATCGCATCTACAAGTTATCATAGTCTGGGGCTTGGGACGATTGTCACGACGTTGATAAACGCCCCGATAATCGCGGTAATCGGGAAAGGGCTTGACAAAGTTTTCGACTACACCCCGCTTTTCCCGAAACTTGAAAAGCTGATAGGCCGCAAAAAGAAAACGGAAGATACGCCGATCGAAACGGAACAAAATACCCCAAAAAACGAACAAAACCAACCTGCGGAAGAACAAGCCGCAAACGACGAGAAAGAATAAAACCTAAAAAACCCTCGCAAAATCGCGAGGGTTTTTAATTTGAAAAGTCTTCCGAAAACGGGGAAATTTAGATGAGATTGTGTTTTTCTCGGCAGGTTCTGAAAATTCCAGTGTACGCGTCGCACACTTCGCTTTTGAAATCGCATTGTCGCTTGCGGCAATGCTCACTCTTTTGCTTGTGTGCGCCTTTTCCCCAAAAGTACAAAAGTATCTTTTGGGGTCCCTTTTTCTCACGAATTTTCGGGTTCTGTCGAAAAGGCAAAATATCGCTAAATTTCCCCGTTTTCTTCATGACGTTTGTTTTCAATAATGTTAAGAACTACGGTTATCGACGGTACGATTACCGCAAACAAGCAAAGTTCGACAACGGTGTTGATTGCAACCACGCTTGACAAAAGCCACTTGAAATTTATGACAAGTCCGTCGTAGTTTTTGCCGTGCGCGAACGCCAGAAACATTGAAAGGAACAATATCGTGTTGGTGATAACGCCGCAAGTCGTTGAAAAACAGCCGATTGCAAAGTTCACGGCGCGGTTTTGTTTTTCGGTGCGCGGTTTTGTCGATTTCGCCGCCGCCTTGCTCAGTCCTTTGTATACGAGCGCGCAGACAGTGCCGCACAATATGCGCGGAAGCACCGATATGAGCGGGTTTATCGCAACCGCGTACATGGGAATACTGCCCGAATAAATAAGCGCGATAAACAAACTTACAAGCCCGAATACGCCGCCCGAGATCGCGCCGAATTTCACGCCGTAAACCTGTCCGCAGACGAAGACGGGAATAAGCCCCAGCGCAAAACTTATCGGCAGCCCGAATTTTTGTATGATTTCCGCAAGAGCCTGCAACACGACGACAAGGGCAAGCGTTATCCCAAGCGTCGCGATTTCTTTGTTTTTCTTGTGATTTTCAACGTTGTTCATAAACGTTATTATACAAATATTTTCAAAAAAGAAAAGCAAAAACGCTTACAATTTATTCAAACGTCGACGTGGAGTTCAACAAAAACGCTTTCAGCTTCTCGGTTTTGGGATTGTCGAAGATTTCGTCGGGCGTGCCGTATTCGGCGACTTCGCCGTCCGCCATAAACACGACGCGGTCGGCAACCTTTCTTGCAAAGTCCATTTCGTGCGTTACGATAATCATTGTGCTGTCGCCTTTAAGCCCCTTTATGACTTTCAGGACTTCGCCCGTAAGTTCGGGATCGAGCGCGGACGTCGGCTCGTCAAAGCACAAGATATCGGGGGAGAGCGCAAGGGCTCTTGCGATTGCGACGCGCTGCTGTTGTCCGCCCGAAAGTTCGCAAGGATATGCCGCGCATCTGTCCAGAAGACCGACCTTTGAAAGAGTCTCTTTCGCGCGGGCGTCGATTGCCGAAAACTCGGCTTCTTTAAGTTGCTTTTTTTGCAAACTCAATGCTTTACCGCGCACTTTTTGCTGTTTTAACTCCTTAATTTGCTGTTTTATCTTGTCTTTTGCAAGTAGTTCCGCAGATATTTTCACGTTCTTCAAAACGTTCATATGTGGGAACAAATTGAACTGCTGGAACACAAGTCCGAAGTGCAGACGCTTTTTCCGAAGGTCGTTGTATTTTTCGTTTTTGTCGCTTGCGCCGTCGAAAAGAGTTTCGCCGTCAACGATAATTTGTCCGTCGTCGGCGGTCTCCAAAAAGTTTAAGCACCGAAGGAGCGTCGTCTTTCCGCTGCCCGAGGAGCCGATAATCACCACGACTTCGCCTTTGTCCATTTCAAAATTTATGCCTTTCAGCACTTCCTGCGCGCCGAACGATTTTTTCAGATTTTTAACTTCGAGTATTGCCATTTTTTATACCTTATAATAGTCCAGTTTCTTTTCGATGTAGCGGAAAAGAAGAGTGAGCAGTCCGCTGAATACGAGATAAAATACGCCCGCATAGAAAAGCGGCCACAACACGACGTAATTGTTGACGATTTGCTCGCTGAATTTAATGAGTTCCACAACGCCGATGACGCGCGCAAGCGACGTGTCCTTGACAAGCGTGATTATTTCGTTGGACATCGGGGGCATAATGCGCTTCACGACCTGCGGCAGGGTTACGTAAAAGAATGCCTGCGATTTCTTCATGCCCAAGACCGCCGCCGCTTCCGTTTGTCCGCGCGGTATCGACTGGATTCCGCCGCGATAAATTTCCGAAAAGTAGCAGGCGTAGTTTATCACAAACGCCACGAGTACCGCCGTAAATCGCGATTGCATCGGATAATCGAACAAAAGCCCCGGCACGTAAAATACCACGATGATTTGAAGCATAAGCGGCGTGCCGCGGATAATCCATACGATAAGTTTTGAAAGATATTGAAGCGGTTTGAACTTCGACATCGAGCCGAAGCAGACGATAAGCCCCAAAGGCACGGACAGGACAAGCGTCAGAGTAAACAGAAGACACGTCGTCCCGAACCCCGTGAAAAGTTGCCTCGTCACTTCCGAAAATGAAATTGTTGCTGCCGATAAAACCATATTTATAAGTCCGTAAAAAAGGTAGATTTCGCCGTTTGCACGGCGAAATCGAAAAAGTATTTTTTTGTTAAGTTATTTTATGCCGAGAATTTCTTTTGCGGCGTCTTCGCCTGCCGAGCCGTCTTCCGCCACGATGCGCGCTTTTTTCAAAGCGTCGTAGGAGTTGTATTTATCCTTGTCGGCTTTTCTGACGACGGCGCATTGTTTGTTTTCAAGGTAGTTCATCGTTATCGACCATTGTGCGGCACGCGCCGGCGTTACGGTCAGACCGTTCCATACGCAGTCGATGGTTTTTGCTTCCATTTCGGATTCCTTTTTGCCCCAATCGATAAGTTTGAATTCAACATCGATTGGCTTGCCGACTTTCTCGCTGATTTTTGCAAAGACCGCTTTTGCAAGGTCGGTGTCGAAACCGCCCGTCGTTTTGTCGCCTTCGCCGAGAGCCATGGGCGCGTTCAAGGTGAATCCGATGACGATTTTGCCTTTGTTTTTGATATAGTCAAGTTCCGTATTGTCCGCTTCGCCCGCGGGTTTGGAGTAGACAAGGTCGAGAGTTGCCGCGGAAATACCGTATTTTTCGGCGATTGTTTTGTAGTCGGCGTCTTTAAGTTCAACAAGAACCTGATTGACAAGGTCGGTGAGCGCGTTGTATTTGCCGCTTGCTGCTTTTCTGAAAGCGATGCCGTAGTATTCCTTTTCAAATTCCACGTCGGCAATCGTCAGATTTTTCGCCATTGCGGAGTCGACGCTCAGAAGATAGTTCGCCATCGTGTAGTCCATTATGCCAACGTCGGCGGTTTTGGAATTGAGCTCCTTGAAAACGTCTGCCTGCGCCGAGAGCGCGGTGTAGCCGGGTTTTGTTTCCTTGTTGCAGGCTGCAAGCGCAAACGCCATCACGAAAACTATTGAAATAATCGAAACGATAACGGTGATTTTCTTTTTCATATTTTTACCTCGGTTTAACGCGTTAGTAATTTAGCGTAATAAAGTGTTATGAATGGATAATACCATATAAAAAAGGTTTTGTAAAGCAAAAAACAAACATTTTCAAAAATTTTTTTGTTTATATAATAATAAAAATAATTATATATGATAAAAACAAAATAATAAGCGATGATACGATGTTTTTGCCTCCGGGAAAAGCGATGCACCTTCGGCGCGATGAGCCTAACGGCAGTGATATGCCTGCGGCGTGATATTGCTTTCGCAGTGATATGCCTGCGGCGTGATATTTGCCCTTCGGACAAGTTATGGATAAATACCTTAGCTTTGGCGATAGCCAAAATATCACTTCGGCTGAAAGCCGAAATATAACTTTGACGAAGTCAAAATATAACTGCGTAGCAATCTAAGCCCACGCAAGATACTTTCGTACTTGCGTGGAGAAAAGGCGCACAATGTGGAAAAGCAAATAAAAACGGACGCAGGGTTGCGTCCGTCTTGTGCGACATAACTCTTATTTGTGGTTGCCGTTAAGCAGTGCGAAGTTCTGTTTGTTCGCCTTATAAAGGTTTTTGAAGACTTCAAAGCCCTTATCGTAAACTTCCGCTTTCAGCTTCAAATTGGGCTTAAACGTCTTTTTTGCGGGGATAAAGTCCTTAACTTTGTCAAACGAAGGAATAAGGTTAAGCCCGATTGCAACGCATACCGCCGCGCCGACCGCGCCCACGTTTTGCGGACTGTCAACCGTTTCGATAGTGTGTCCCGTGATGTCGGCAAGGAGCTGGCAGGTAAAGTCGTTCAGCGCGCCGCCACCGACAAAACGAATGACGTCTGACGTTTTGACTTTCCTTTCGCTTGCTTCCAGCATCCAGCGTTTGTGATAGCATACGCCTTCCAGCACCGCGCGGATAAGTTCGGTTTTTCCGGTGTCAAGCGAAATATTGAAAAACATACCGCGTGCGTTCGGATCCTCAAACGGGCAACGGTTGCCGTGCAGCCAGGGCGTGAAAATTACGCCGCCCGAGCCTGCGGGGATATCGTCGACGACGGTTGTCATATATTGATACAGGTTGAGATATTTGGATTCAAAATCTTCCGCGACGTGTTTTTTCTGAATGTAAATGCCGACTTCGTCCAGGGCGATATGGTCTTTCACCCATTCCAGACACTTGCCCGAGGTTTCAAGTTCCGCAAAGTAGTTGAATTTGCCGGGTTGCGCCGCGACGGTTGCCGCAATCATTGTGGTTACGTCCACGGCGGATTTGTCGGTAACGGTCGAAACCCAGCCCGAAGTGCCGCTGTAAATGTGAGTTTCGCCAAGTTCCGTGCTGCCTGCGCCGACGCCGATAAGAGAAGCGTCCATACCGCCGCCGAAGACTTTGATGCCTTTGACAAGCCCAAGTTCTTTCGCGGCTTTTTCGGTGATTTCGCCCGCGCAGTCGGACGACGCGATAAGTTTTGGCAGGTGGTCGTAATTCACGCCGCACATTTTGCACATTTTTTTGCTGATGCACTTGTTTTTAAGGTCAAGTAAAAGCGTGCCGAACGCGCTGTCGTACGTCATGACGAATTCGCCGGTCAGACGGCAGATGAGATACTCTTTTACGTCCAGCCATTTGTAAACGCGCTTAAAGTTTTCAGGCTCGTTATTTTTCACCCAGTTATATTTCCAGACGGGGTCTTTTACGCTGACGGGTGCCGCGCCCGTAATCATAAGTGCGGGGATAAGTTTGAAAATATTTGCGCCTGCGATTTGAAGCCCATAGGAAATGCCTTCCTTGATTTCCTTTCTCGCGCGCTGATCCATATAAGAAAAGGCTCTGCGGATTGCGACGCCGTCTTTGTCGACAAGGACAAGCCCCTGTGCCTGCGAGCAGAAAGAAACGCCTGCGATTTTGTCGGGGGAAATGCCGGATTTTTCAAGTACGACGCGTGTTGTGGAGCACATTGCCGCCCACCATTCGTCGGGATCCTGTTCCGCGCCGCCGTCGTCGTAAACGTAAAGTTTGTAGCTTTCGGTTGCTGACGCCAGAATTTTGAAGTCTTTATCGATTTCGAAAATACAAGTTTTGATGCCTGTCGTGCCTACGTCGTAGGCCATAATATATTTTGACATAAGTGTCACCCTAAAAAATTTTTATACAAAAATTATACCATAGTGCATTTTTAATGTAAACAACTTTTTTACAAAGAGATAAAAAAGTATAATAATATCAAATTTGTGTCAGTATGACGCACAAGAGCGTGCAAAACCGGCTCAAAAACGCAAAAAGTCGGCACAAATGTCAAAATGACAGTTATGCCGACAGTAAAACGCAAGTGTGTTTTAATTATTCGATTGAAGTTGTTTGCGATAACAATCGTTTTCGATGGAGCAGCCGCCGCATTTCGTGCAGCCTTCCTGTTTTTTGAAGTCCAGATTGTATTTCACGAGAAGACCTGACAAATGCGTCGCGATTTCGATAAGATCCTGCGTTTTGCACCTTGTCGAAATGTCGACGGGCGCGTTGTCAAGCGGGCGAATGGGCATAACCGTCGGGAACACGCCGATTTCTGCCATCTTTTCACATTCTGCCATAATGTCTTCTTTCGGCTGGATTCCCGCAATCAGCACGGAAGATACCTGTCCCCATCCGAAAACTCCCACCGCTTTTTCAAACGCCTTATAATAATGTTCGTATGAAATTTTCGATTTTCCCGGGCAAATCTTTTTCCTTAATTCGTCGTTTGCGACTTCCAGATTCATTATCGCGACGTCCGCGCCCGCATTTTTCAGCGCTACGATTTTTTCAAGGTCGGACGGCGGGGCAAACTCGATTGCGATTTTCGCGTCCGAAAACGCACGGATTTTTTTGACAAGGTCAATCCAGTAATCCGCCATGACGTCCGGGTTTTTATAAGTCCCGCCCGAAAAGTTGAGCATATTGTCTTTTGACAGTTCAAAAAGTTTTTTTATGGAATCTGCAAGGACGTCGGCGTCAAGCGGCGTTTCGCGCTCTTTCACGATACTGCAAAACCTGCATTTTTCGTTTTCCCTGTCATAACAGCAATTACTGTTCGGCCAGATCGTAACACAACCCTTGGAGTGAAGCCTTGCAAAGTCGTCCACGACCGTGCCGGTGTGTGGGAGCGCGCCGAAAAACGAAACGGGGAAACTGATTTTTCCGTCCGTTATAAAAAAATTGCCGTCCTTTTCGTCCAGAAGATAGGGCGATTCGTGCGCGAAGTCGTCGGCGATACTGACGTTGCAATTCGTTTCCGAAAACCTTACGTTCAGGCTGTGCATTATTCCTTTTGTGAAAAAGTCGGGAAATTCCTTATATAATATGGCTTTTGCGTTGTCGCTTGCGCGCATACCTTTGGTCAGGAGTTCCGCCTTATAAAAAATTTGATCGTTGATATTCATAGGTACCTCAATCGTATTTTATAATATCTTTTCTTTTTTCGCAACCTCAGCGGAAAAATCGTAATCCGAAAATCATAAAAAAATTCAAAAACCCCTTTTACACGGCGGAATTTAGGTAATTTTAGGGTTTAAAAAATAAAATTAAGAAAAACAGTTCATTTTGATAGGCAAATTATCAACAATGTTTTTATGAAAAGGAGGAAATATGGGAGCGAAAGAAAGAAACAAAAATTACGTGCTTGAAAAGGCAAAAGAAGTATTTTTGGAACGCGGGATCACGGGCGTTTCGATGGCGGACATTGCAAAAGAAGCCGATTTCGGCGTGGCGTCGGTGTATCGCTACTTCGGAAACAGGAATGCGTTGATTATGGAATGCGCCGTGTCCATATGGCAGGACAAACGCGATAAATTGCGCGTCGTTTATGAAAAAAATCTGTCGGAATGCGGATATGACCAGATCGTCGTGCTTACAAAGTATTTTTCGTGGCTTGTCGTGAACGAAAAGTCGTTTTCAAAGTTTTTGTTGTCGCTTGATTCGTTTCTGATGACGGAAGACGCGACGCGGGAAGAGAGAAAGGAATACGACGCAATCTTGCTTGAAATTTACAAAATGTTTGAGAGCGCGTATAAGACGGGACTTTCCGACAATACGGTCAGGGATATCGGCAGTTTTCAGGACTTTTATTTTGCGGCGACGCAGTCGCTTATCAGTTTGTCTCAAAGGCTCACGATGCGCGGTAACGTCGGCTTTGACGAAGTGTCGTTGCACGACAAGGTGAAACTTCTCGTGAGTATGTTCACAACGTATTTATCAAACGAAAAATAACTTTACCGTCCAATATTTGACGATAAAACGCAAAAACCGCCGAAACGGCGGTTTTTTGTTTTAAGCAAAAAAATTCTCGGCGTTACAGTCCGAGAAAAATCGACGAATTTCGGAGGCTCGCGTCTTTGATTTTATTGTTGATACTTAACGCGTGTTTGTCAAGATTTTGCCCGTCTTCGTCGGATATGTTTTGCGCGCGGAACTCGGCAATGATTTTGCCCGAAACGTCGGCAATAATTTCGTTTTTGAGTTTTGCCTCGCTTGTCGAATTTCCGCATTCGGTAAGGAATGACAACGCCGTTTCGACGTCGTACAGAATGGTAAGTTCCCGCATGCCGCGGTATGCCCATTTGTAAAAAGGCTCGTAAACGTTGTTCAGCAAATACACGCACGAAATCGCGCTTTTCACAAATTCGAAAATCGCAAGTTGCGCCGCACCTGTCTCTTTTCTTGCGATAAGGCGGGGGTAGTTGTATTGTCCGGATTGGCTCATAGAAAGCGCGTGCGCCGCGATTTTTTTCAGACGGACGTCCTCGGGGAAGCCTTTTTGCAAAACTTCGCGAATCCTTGAAAACTCGGCGCAGTTATTTATAAACATCTTGCCCGATACGGCGGTGCGTAGGGCGTATGGCGGGATTTTCAGCCAGTCGAAAGCCGTTTCGGGCGCGGAACTTCTGCCGATAATGCTTTCGTAAAAGTCTTTGCACGAAAAAACGCCGTGGCGACTGCCGCCCGCGGGCGAAAATTTCTGACGGGAAAACCCGGAAAACTCGTCGGGAAGTTTGTTGTACGCGCGGGTTAAGTCGAATCCGTATTTTTCGTAATCCGCGTCGCTTAAAAAAATGCAGAATCCCGGCTCGAAGTCGTGATCTTTTGAAACGTCGTCGTCGAAAAACAGACTCTCGCTGCCTTGACCGACAAGCCCTGCGGACAACGTCGGCAAAAGAAAAGCGAAGTCTTTTTCAAGCATAGGTCTTCCTGCCGACTCGAAATATTTTTCCGACAACTCAACGCCTTTCATAAATACTCCTTGCGCGCTCCGAAAGGTCTTGTGCGTCGATAAATCTTCCGGCGTCTAAAAAAGCGGACGCACATTTTTCGCACACAAAGGCGTAATATCCGTCGCGCGTTACGCCTTCGTCGTTTAAGAGAGACAGGGCGTTGTCAAGAGCCTTGTCGACGTTTTCGTCGTCAAAAAGATCTTTCCTTAGAAAAGTTGTCGAAAGGTTTGTGTACGTCACCGCTTCGTCCAGCTTGTTCCCGTTGTTTTTCGCAATTTCAAGTGCCTTTTCAAAATACGATATTGCGGTGTCGTAATCGCCCAAATCGGCATATGACAGTGCTGAATTGTTGTATAAACCGCCGAATAGCGCATTATCCGCATCAAGGTTTTTTGAAAAAACTTTGTATACTTCGTCGTAAATTTTCAGCGCGCCTTTCGCGTCGCCAAAGGCTTTTTTGTTGGTTGCGACGTTCAGCAAAAACGTCGCGCCGCTTGTCGTTTCCGCCATATCCGTCTCGTCAATCAGCCGCAAAATTTCGGCGCAATATTTCTCGCTTTCTTCCTTGTTTCCCGTTTTTCTGAACACCCCGGTGAGTTCGCTCGTCACGACGAGTTCGCCCCGTTTATCGTTCAAGGCTTTTGCCTCGTCAAGCCAGTATCTCAAAAGTTTTTCGGCGGACGCAAGATCGTTTTTTGACAAAAACTCGTCTTCCTTTTCGATAATGCGTTCGACGGGAATCGTCCCGTGAGTTTCGGTTTCGGGATAATAAAACTCTTTGCCGCCGCACGTCGCGCAGGCAGGCTCCTTATAATCGAATTCGTCGATACCCATAGTTTCTCCTTCCCGCGCGACGGCGTGATTGTCGCGCGTTTGACCTGATTCAAGAATAACACAAAATTCACGCCTTGACAACGGACGGCGCAAAGGTTATATTATTACTATTGATATTTATAAATAACATAATAAACAATAAGGCGGTATGTTGAAAAAATGATAAGAAGAATCGAGTCGGCGGACAGGGCGGATTATATAAAGTTTGCAAAAGAGTTTTATACGTCGGACGCCGTCACGCACGACGTTCCCGAAGAATACCTTGTGCTGACCTTTGAAACGCTTGTCGAAGGCAACCCGTTTTCGGACGGCTATATGATTGAAAGCGACGGCGAAAACGTCGGATACGCTCTCGTTGCGAAAACGTTTTCGCAGGAAGCGGGCGGCATGGTTGCGTGGTTTGAAGAATTGTATCTTTCGGAAAAGGCGCGCGGCAAAGGACTCGGCACGCTTGCGTTAATGTACCTTGAAGGCAAGTACGTTTCGGAAGGATACAAGAGAATAAGGCTTGAATACACGGCGGAAAACGAGCGCGCGGCGAAACTTTATCGACATCTCGGGTTCAAGACGCTTGATTATCTGCAAATGCTGAAAGATTTCAAATAAAAAAAGAGAAGGAAAAAAGGGAAAATATGGGGAAAATTATCGTAATCGGCGCGGGACAAGGTGGACTTGTCGCGGCAAAGCATCTTAAAAACTTCGGGCACGACGTGGTTGTGTACGAGGCGGAAAGCCGCGAAAACGCGGCGCATCCCTGGCGCGACGATATAAGGCGCGCCGTTTTCGAAGAAGCGGGCTTAACGCCGATTCCCGTTTCCGACTGCGTCCAGAAAAACAAATGGAAATTCGTGTCGCCCGACGAAAAGTCGACGCTCAGAGTGCCGATGACGCCGCCACTTGAAGAAATCGCAATCGACAGACGATATCTTCTTGAATACCTGCTGAAAGAATGCGAAGGCGTCGAAGTGCATTTTAACAGCCCTGTCGAAAGCCTTATCGCGGACGGCGATAAAGTCGCGGGAGTCAGGGTAAACGGCAAAGACGTCCGCGCGGATATGGTCATCGACGCGTCGGGTTACAACTCGAAATTCCGCCGGGAAGTCCCGAAAAAGTTCGGTATTCCGGAGCCGGAATCCGACGACAAATTTTGTGCGTTTCGGGGATATTATCGCGCCGATCTCAACAAAAATCTGCCCGATCCGCCGTGCACACTTTACATAAAACACCTTGGCGGCGTTGGCATCAGCTGGTGCAATCTGTCGCAGGACAACGTTGCGGACGTGCTTGTCGGGCGCATCGGTAGCCTTTCCGACGAAGAACTCGAAAGGGCGAAAACAAGCCTTCTTAAAAATCACGATTTCAACACCGGGGAGCCGATCGTGGAGCGGCGCATTGATATTTCGTTGCGCTATCCCGCGGGCGTACTTGTCGCAGACGGATACGCAATCGTCGGCGACAGCGCGTATATGACGATGCCTATGATGGGCAGCGGTATCGAAAGCGCGATGAAAGCGGGCAGAATGCTTGCCGAAACAATCGGGACGGACTGCGACTTTTCGGCAAAGAGTCTGTATCCGTATCAACTCAAATTTTATAAGCAGTTCGGTTTTTTGTATGTTTTCGTGGACGTCCTGAAACGCTGGGCGCTCAATCTCCCCGAAAAAGACGTGAACTGGGCGTTTTCAAGCGGTCTTGTTACCGACGACGATATGGCTCTTCTCAGCACCGACGAAAACGCAAAAGGGTTGTCTTTTTCGACTATCCTTAAAAAAATCGGAATCCTTTTCAAAAACTTTTCGCTTGTCTGCCGCGCCGTGAAATACGCTGCGCGCGGGCTTAACGCGATGGCGGTCGCAAAGCGTATCCCCAAAAAATACGACACGGAAAAGGTCAGAAAGTGGTCGGAAAAACTCGACAAAAAGGTCAGAGGAAAGAAAAAGAGATAAATCCGCCGTGAAAACGAAAGAAACAACCAAAATATTGTTCTTGGCAATCGTGTGTGCGCTGATATCGGTGACGATATTTTCAATGAAATCGCCGCGCGCCGTTTCGTACGCCGAAACGGGAAATTGCCCGCACGAATACGTTGACGATTGTGACGACGAATGCAATCTTTGCGGAGAAAAGCGCACGCCCAAGCATTATTTCGGCGAATGGAGCGTCGTAAAAGAAGCCACCAACGACGAAGAAGGGCTGAAAGAGCGAACGTGCGTCAGGTGCAACGTAAAGCAGCAGGCGATTTTGCAAAAGACCGCCGTCCCCGAACCGCAAAAAGAAAAAATCCTTTCAAAATCGGATATCGCGGGGATTGTCGTCGGAAGCGTGGCGGCAGGGGGACTCGTCGCATTTATCGGGGCGATGCTGATAAAAACGAGACGCAAAAAATAAGGCGCGCGAAAGTGCGTTTTTATTTTTAATAAAATGTTGAAAATCGTCGCCCGAAACGGTTGACAACAAAATGGTTTAAGATTATATTTTTGTCGCTATGGAAAACGAAAACGAGCAACTTGTCGTGCCGCCCGAAAGCGAACGGGAAAAAACCGAAGAAGGGCAGACGAAAAGCGAAGAAAACGAAATAGTAAGCGTCGAAAACGCAGAAACGTCAGGCATCGCCGCAAAGACCGTCGCGACCGACAACGCGGAGGATTTGCCGAAAAAGAAAGGTCAGCGCGATATGACGGAAGGCGTCATCTGGAAACAAATTCTGGCGTTTGCGCTGCCGATACTTTTGTCCAACGTCATACAGCGGTTGTATAACGCGGTCGACTCCATCGTCGTAGGGCGGTTTGTCGGGCACGAAGCGCTTGCGGCGGTTGGCAGCAACAACAGTATAATCAACGTTTTCGTGTCGCTGTTTTTGGGAATATCCGTGGGCGCGGGCGTTGTCGTCGCGCAATACTACGGCGCAAAGGACGATGAAAAACTCAAAAAATCCGTGCAAACCTGCGCGTTTCTGGCGATTGTTTCGGGCATAGTGCTGACAATCGGCGGATACTTCCTTGCGGAGCCCATATTAAAACTCGTTCACACCCCCGAAAACGTAATGGCGCTGAGTCGCGAATATTTGCAGATTTATTTCTTGGGCGTTCTCGGCTCGCTTATATACAATATGGGGTCGGGCGTGATACTCGCGGTCGGCGACAGCAAGCGGCCGTTTTTGTACTTGCTGTTCGCGTGCTGCTTGAATATCGCGCTGGACGTAGTGTTCGTAAAGACGCTCGGCATGGGCGTTGCGGGCGCGGCGTGGGCGACTCTTATTTCGCAATACGTATCGGCGATTTTGGTCACTTTAAGGCTTCTTCTGACAAAACAGAACTATAAACTGTCGTTTCGGCATTTTAAGATTGACAAGCCGATTCTCAAAAACATATTCAAAGTCGGTCTTCCCGCGGGGTTGCAGTCAAGCATGTACAGCGTTGGGAACCTGCTTATCCAGTCAAGTCTGAACACCTTCGGATCGGTCGTTATGGCGGGCTGGGTTGCCGCGATGAAAGTGGACGATTTCACCTATGCTCCCATTTGTTCTTACGGCATGGCGATGAATAGTTTCGTCGGACAAAACGCCGGCGCAAAGCGCATGGATCGCGTGAAGAAAGGCTTTTACACCGCGCTTATTATGAGCGTCGTTACGGCGGTCGTAATCATCGTACCCGTGCTGATTTTAAGGGGCGACGTCGTGCGAATATTCAACAAAGAAGCGGACGTCGTGAGCGTAGGCTCGGACATCATTCTGCACATCTGCCCGTTTTACGTGATTTTCGGCATGTGCGAAGTTTTCTCGGGCACGCTGAAAGGGCTTTCAAAGTCGCTGACGGCGTTTATAATCACGTTTGTCGGCATACTCTTGACAAGGATAATCTGGCTTTACACGGCGGTGCTTATGACGCACAATCTCACGGTATTGTTTATGATTTACCCGATAAGTTGGGTGGTGACCGCCGCGATATACTTCATATACCTTGCCGTCAAAAAATGGGACGGAATGCTCGATATGACCGCGGAAGACAGGTTTATCGAAAAACTCAGACATATCGGCAGAAAGAAAACCGCGTGAAAACGCAAAAAGAAATATCGTTTGTTTTATAAAACATATAATATAACAAATATACAGACGGCGAAAAAACTAAAAAATCGTAAAAACATTTTGAAAACCCCTTGACAAACGTATAAAGGGGTTTTATAATTACAAACAGTTGAACAGTTATTCAAATGTTTGACAAAAGGAAAAGAGAAATGAAAGAAACAAAAATCGAAAAAAACGAATTTTGCGAAGAAGTGCACGCGCACGACGAAACGGTGCAGAAGGTCAAAGCAAGCCTTTCCGACGCCGATTTATTGTTTGACGTTGCGGAACTTTTCAAAATTTTCGGCGACAGCACCCGCGTCAATATCCTTGCGACGCTTTCAAAAAACGAACTGTGCGTATGCGACGTCGCGGCGGTACTTAATATGACGGTCAGCGCGGTATCGCATCAACTCAGGATTCTTCGCCACAACAAACTCGTGAAGGCGAGAAGAAGCGGCAAAGAAGTGTTTTATTCGCTTGCGGACAACCACGTCGTGAAGATTCTGGAACTTGCAATCGACCACGTAAAAGAGTAAAAAATCAAAGAGGTAATAAATATGAAAAAGACGGTAACCATTAAAGACATCGACTGTGCAAACTGCGCCGCGAAAATCGAACGCGACGTGCAAAAAATCAACGGCGTTAAAAGCGCAAGCCTGAATTTCTTCGGACAGCGTCTGCAATTCGAATGTGACGAAGAAGATTACGAAAGAATCGCAAAAGAAATCGTGCATTGTGCAAAGAAAGTCGAACCGGATTGCGTAATATTGGGTTTATAATACAAAAATGAAAGATAAAGATAAGAAAAAGTTATCAAAAAACCAAATAAGGCTTATACGTTTTTGTGTGTGTCTTGCCGCGTTTATCGTGCTTTACGCCGTCGGAAAGACCGTCGGTATGCCGTGGTACGTGGGACTTGCGACGTATCTTGTCGTGTACTTCGCGATAGGCTACGACGTGCTGTACCGCGCCGCGAGAAACATCGTGCACGGGCAGGTTTTCGACGAAAACTTTTTAATGTGCGTGGCGACGGTCGGCGCGTTTGCAATCGGCGAATATCCCGAAGCCGCGGCGGTCATGCTTTTTTATCAGCTTGGCGAACTGTTTCAGGACTACGCCGTCGGAAAGAGCAGGAAATCCATTGCGTCTCTTATGGATATCCGCCCCGACAAGGCTGTAATATTTAAGGACGGACAGGAAACCGAAGTCGCGCCCGAAGAAGTTAAAATCGGCGACGTTATCGTCGTGAAAGCCGGCGAAAAAATCCCCGTCGACGGTGTGGTGATAAAGGGCGAAGGAAGTCTCGATACGTCCGCGCTCACCGGCGAAAGCGTGCCGCAAACCGTGTCTGAAAACAGCATCGTTTTAAGCGGCGCCATCAACCTTTCCAGCGTTTTGTATATCCGCGCCGAGAAAGAGTTTTACGACAGCACCGTCGCAAAAATTCTCGACATGGTGGAAAACGCTTCCGCAAAGAAAGCGAAAGCCGAAAACTTTATCACAAGATTTGCAAGATATTACACCCCCGCGGTCGTTATCACGGCGGTTGTACTTGCGATTCTGCCCCCGCTCGTCATCGATATGAGAAGCGGCGCGGTCTGGATCTCGTGGCTCAATCGCGCGCTTACGTTCCTTGTCATCAGTTGTCCGTGCGCGCTTGTCATCAGCGTTCCGATGTCGTTTTTCGGCGGTATCGGCTGCGCGTCCAGAAAAGGCATACTTTTCAAGGGAACGAGTTATCTGGAACTTATCGACAAGGCAAATATATTCGTGTTTGACAAAACCGGCACGTTGACGAAAGGTACTTTCGACGTCAAAAAGGTTATCCCCGCGGAAAACCGCAACGAAATACTGCGCGTTGCGTGCATCGCCGAAAGCGGCAGCCTGCACCCCATCGCAAAAAGCATTTACAAAGCGTACGGAAAGTCCGTCGACAGTTCCGAATATCAAATCACGGAACGCTCGGGACGCGGTATGGAAGCGACAGGCCCCGAAGGGCGCATACTTTGCGGCAGCGGCAGACTGCTTGTCGAAAACGGCGTTGCGATTATCCCCGTTGAAGAAGTCGGAAGCGTGGTGTACGTCGCAAAAGACGGTCAATATCTCGGCGCGATTCTGATTGCGGATACCGTCCGCGACGACGCGAAAGAGGTTATAAAAGAACTGAAAGCGCAGGGCGCAAAAACCGTCATGCTTACGGGCGATAACGAAAAATACGCCCGCGCGGTTGCCGAAGAAGTCGGCATCGACGATTTCAAATTCGGTCTTCTTCCCGCGGACAAAGTCGTCGAAATGGAAGCAATCATGGAAAATAAGGGCAAAAAAGACAAGGTCGTGTACGTCGGCGACGGCGTCAACGACGCACCCGTTCTTATGCGTGCAGACGTCGGCGTTTCGATGGGCGGCGTAGGCAGCGACAGCGCGGTCGAAGCGTCGGATATGGTGCTTATGCACGACAACCTTACAGGGCTTGTTTCGGCGCGGAAAATCAGCAAAAAAACCCTTAAACTCGCATACGAAAACATCGTGTTCATATTGCTTGTCAAAGCCGTCGTGCTTATTCTCGGCGCGCTGGGCATAGCGAGTATGTGGCTTGCGGTGTTTGCGGACGTGGGTGTGGCGGTGTTGGCGACGCTCAATTCTATGCGCGCCCTTACTAGTAAAAAGTCATAATTTTGCGATATTTTGCTTTTTCGGCGGAACCCGAAAAATCGTGTACGCCAAAGTACACTAGGATTTTCAGAACCTCGTAAGAAACGTCAAAAATCCATCAAATTTTCGCCGTTTTAGGGAGAGTGAAGATTCTGACTTTTTAGGGAATGAAATAATATACAAATTCTCGCCGTTTTAGGGAGAGTGAAGAGTCTGACTTTTTATGAGAGGTTTTTTTTAACTAAATCTTAACTTCGGATTAAAGTAATCTTTAACTTGCGCGGTTATGATTAAGCCATAAAGTTTCATAACATAATTTTCTCCCATTATTGAGAAGGAGCGTCCAAAGCGGGCGCTCTTTTTCTTTTGGCGCGTGCGGGCAATAAAGTTGCCTTTTTTGTAATTGCATATTATAATAGACAGATGTAAGAGGATTCGAAATCGACCGTATGTTTTTATTGCTTGCGTTAATTTATCTTATTTTCATATCGCTGGGGCTTCCCGATTCGCTTTTCGGAGCGGCGTGGCCGGTCATGCACGTTGACTTCAACGTGAACGAAAGTTTCGCAAGCATATATATGATAATCACCGCGGTCGGCTCGGGCGGCGTAAGTTTTATTGCGGGGCCGCTGATCAGAAAATTCGGTACGGGCAAAGTAACGGTGGTGTCGATTTTGCTTACCGCCGTCGGCATGCTTGTCATCGGTTTTTCGGTGCATATCGCGATGGCGATTTGCGGTTCCATACTTATGGGGCTTGGCGCGGGCGCAATCGATACGGGGCTCAACAACTACGTTTCGACGCATTATAAGGCGCGGCATATGAACTGGTTGCACGCGTTCTGGGGCGTGGGAGTTACGTTAAGCCCGATAATCATGGGCGCGTTTTTGGACCAAAACAACAACTGGCGCGGCGGATACAGATGCGTGTCGTACATACAGTTTGCGATATTCGCGGCTTCGCTTTTTTCGTTGCCGCTTTTTAAGAAATACGAGCACTCCGTGACGGTTGAAACGCTTGACGGGGCGGCGCCCGACGAAATAGTCGAACAAAACGAAAAAACGACGCAAGAACAGGCGGAAGAAGACGGCGAAAAGCCGAAAAAGAAGAAGCCTGCAATTTTTGAAATATTGAAAATCAAGGGCGTAGCATGGGCGGTTTTGTCGCTTGGCATTTACGTTTCGATGGAATTTCTGATCGGCACGTGGGGCGCAAGTTACGCCGTCAACACAAAGGGCGTATCGCCCGCAGACGCCGCTCGCTGGGTGTCGCTGTATTTCGGCGGAATTATGGCAGGAAGGGTAATCAGCGGGTTTATCTCTTATAAATTTGACGATAAAGTCCTTATTCGGTTGGGAATTGTCGTCATGACAATCGGAATGGTCGTGTTTGCGTTGCCCATCGGGAAATACTCGCTTGTGGGGCTGCTGCTCATCGGCACGGGTTTTGGTCCGGTGTTCCCGTCGACGATACACGCAGTACCGTTCAGGTTCGGCACGAAGTATTCCGCGGACATTACGGGAATACAGATGGGCGGATCTTACGCAATCGGTTGGGCGGTGCAGCTCACGTTCGGATTCGTCGCGCAAGAGGTCGGTTTTTTGTTCATGCCGTACTTACTGCTTGCGTTTGCGGCGGCACTGCTTATCGTAAGCGAAATCACGAACAAAGTTACCGCAAAACACAAGATCGCGGCGGAGCAAATATCGTAAAAAATGAAACAGCGCGTTAAGAAATCGTTGATAATCGTTGCAATCGGCGTGGTGGTAAACGTCGCGCTTGCGCTCATCAAAATGTACGTCGGGCTTTCAAGCAACAGTCTTTGCATAATGCTTGACGCGATCAACAACTTTTTTGACATTTTGACGGCGATAGTGGCAGGGGTAGCGTTTTGCACGCTTCTTATCCCGCGCAGCGAAAAGGCGCCGTACGGCTACGGCAGGACGGAGTATCTTGCGGGGTTTATCGTCGCGGCGACTTCGGTTGTGGTCGGCGGGCTGTTTCTGATAAGGTCGCTTAACCGCATGGCGATGCCCGAGCCGGTATGGTTCGGTGTAAAAAGTTGCATATTGATATCGGTGACCGTGCCGGTAAAACTCGGGCTGGGGCTTACCTACTATTTTGCCGACAAGAAGATGAAGTCGCCTGCGCTCAAAGCCTTGGCGATTGACAGTTTTATGGACGTCGGCATAACGGTGACTTCGGTGGTATCCTTTGCGGTGTCTGCTCGCGTTGACTACGCCGCGGACGCGATTGTCGGCATCGTCATAAGCATTGCGGTTATCGTATTTGCGATAAAGGCAGTCAGGGACAACGTAAAGGCGGTTGTGTCGGGCGACGGCGCAAACGACGAGAAAGAAGCGATATACAAAGAGTGCGAAAAGGTCGGTGTGACCGTTGTGAAGACTCAACTTCACGATTACGGTTACGGCGCAAAAATCGGCGTCGTTATCGTGAAAAACGGCGACGAAAACGTATTTTCCGACATTTCCCGAAAAGTTCGCGAAAAAACTGGCGCGGAAATTAAATTTATCATTGAAAATAACGGCGAAAACGCCGAAGAACAAAACAACTGAGGTGAAGATATGAGAAAGAAGAAATTCGACGAAACGAACGACGTTTCTTTCAGCGTGGAAACAACCGAATTCGGCACGCGTGAAAAGAGAAAGAAAGAGAAAAAGGTCCTTTCGCCCGAAGAAAAGAAAAAGCGTACGATAAAAGCGCTGATTATCACGGCAAGCGTCGTGCTTGTCCTTGCGATATTCTTTGGCGGTTGCGCGATAAGTTCGGCTGTCGGCACGAAGTCGCTTATCAAGCAAGGGCAGAGTTTTGACAAAGTCGAATATACCGAACATTCGCAACTTGTCCCGACGTTTGACGAAAGCCTCGGATACTACGTATTTACGAAGGAAGACGGCCGCGATTTCAAGGTGTTGCAGTTCACCGACGTCCATATCGGCGGCGGCGCGTTTTCGCACAAAAAGGACGCGTGGGCAATGAATGCCGTCGCGACGATGATAAGGAAAGAGCAACCCGACTTTGTCGTGGTCACGGGCGACATCGCATATCCCGTACCTTTCCAGTCGGGCACGTTCAACAACAAAAACGCCACGATGATTTTCGCGGAAATGATGGAAGCCCTCGGCGTGTACTGGACGTTCGCGTTCGGCAACCACGACACCGAGTATTACAGCCGTTATTCGCGCGTGGACATCTGCAACTATTATAAGGAAAGAAACTTTAAGTACTGCTTGTTCGACGCGGGCGTTTGCGACGAAAAGGACTATATCGGCGACGACGCAATGGGATTTGGCAACAATATGTTCGTGGTCAAAAATTCGGACGGCAGCATCAATCAGGCGCTTGTAACGTTCGACAGCCACAGCTACATCGACGGCGACTACTTCGGCGCGGCGTGGAAATACGATAATATCCACCAGTGCCAGGTCGATTGGTATGTGAGAGAAATCCAAAAACTCAAAGCGGCAAACGACAATAAAGCCGTCAACAACCTTGTGTTCTTCCACATTCCGCTGCGCGAATACCGCGACGCCTGGGCGAACGTAATCGACAAACTCGGCGACGGTAAAACACCGAACGTCGGCGATAAATTTGTATCCGACCGCGGCACGACCGAGTTTATCTACGGTACGATGGGCGAGTCCGATAAAAAGAAAAACGGTCAGCGCACATACGGCGTCTTCTGCGGAATGCGTACGGACGAACTGTTTGAGGCAGGGCTTGAAAACGATATGCAGGGCGTCTTCTGCGGTCATGACCACTACAACAACTTCTCCGTAAACTACACGCCGAAGGGCGCAACCCGCTCGATACGTCTGACGTACGGCATGTCCATCGACTACCTGGCTTACCCGGGCATTTACAGGGAACACGCCCAACGCGGCTGCACGCAAATCTTGCTGAAAGCCGACAACTCCTTTGAATGTGCACCCAAGAACTACTATAAGGACTACAACGTGACTCCCGAAAAACCCGAAAAGAAGAAATAATCCGCATCCAATCCAACCAAAAACGGATATAAAAACAACCCCTTCGCGATTTGCGAAGGGGTTTGTTTTATGATTTTATTTTGTTGTTATTAAATGGAAGTCGCCGCGTCCGTGCAAATAACCCGCCTTATTCGAGCCCGATGTTGTTTTCCGACACATAAAAAAAGCACAACACATAATGTTGCGCGTTTTTTAAAATATGGGGCCCCCAAAAGATACTTTTGTACTTTTGGGGAAAAGGAGCACACAAGCAAAAGAGCGAGCATTATCGCGAGCGATAATGTGATTTCAAAAGCGAAGTTAACGGGGACCCCGCGGGATACTGTGTACTCGCGGGGAAAAGGAATAAACAAGCATAAGACAAACAAACAAATAAAATGCGTTTGTTTGGTCAAAAGTGCAGTTTGTGACG